>Ga0066860_10000036_pt1 | contig 71293 bp, 64 predicted proteins | sample ETN07SmetaG_FD_65601 | JGI IMG/M metagenome (GOLD analysis project Ga0066860, IMG submission 65601) | Marine microbial and viral communities from oxygen minimum zone, Eastern Pacific Ocean - ETNP2014F14-07SV275 | ecosystem: Environmental > Aquatic > Marine > Oceanic ... | reverse complement strand
GACAAAAGCGCACGCAGCGCGGCAGTATCTGATAGACTGTTCTTGGTCATGGTCGTTCTCCTCGGTCAAAGTTAGGTCCGCAAACCAAACCTTAGCCGAAGAACAACCATGGCCGCCAAGGGACCCGCACGGGCCTCGCTTCGCTATGCGAAGGCTCCGCTCAGCCCGCGCTACCAGTGGGAGTTACACCAACTGTTGGGACACTGCTCGAAGGCCTGTGATCTTCTGAAGATTTGATACGATGGAGGCTTGAGCCTCTGTGGGCACTGATACAGTAAAATGTCCTTTGGCCTGGAGGGCCTGCATATGGTGCATATCGCGATGGCCAGTGGCGCGCGCTATGGCAGTCTGGCACGCGCTCAGTGAACCCGCGTTCTCCAGCTTGGAGATTGCCTGGGAAGCGCGCTTGAATGCGTGCGGTTCGGTAGTGAAGATAAGCATGGTGTAACCTCGAAACTGATGCCGTGTTGGGTGCCCACTGTGCCGACGGCAATGCGTCGAAGGTTTTGAGTTCAGGTCAGCAAGTCTTGCGTCCTAAGAGTGTGCACGAATGCTTTTCCACTGTGGGCGGAACGGATCACCAGAGCCGTTGAATACGATATGGTTCCGAAAGCCTCTTTTGCCAAGCACCTTCGGTGAAATTTAATATTTTTCGGATCTGTAAGTTGACACCAATTTCTCAAAGCCACCGAGGATTGAAGGCCTCGGGGCCCGGATGCAGCGCGAGGAGTTGATGCTCACTCGGGACAGCTCGAGGACCCAATGCTTTTAGCGCCATGGGTCTGCACGCAGGCGCAGGAACGGTTGTGTGTAAATCGAAAAACCCGAATCCGGGGAGAAAGCGAATGCTTGATCTCTTAATGCTGGCTATGGTTCTGGTGCAAACCGCACTTCAGGTCCGCAGCCATTTCCGCAAAAAGCCTAAAGGCTGATTGAAGGGAGGAGTGCTTGGCTGTCCTGGCACTCCTCCCCGCAGGAACACGTCGTTATTCATTTATAGGCTGAAATACAGAGGCCCCCGTGCAGGAACACGAGGGCCTTGAAGGTAGAGGGCGTCGCTCCCCTGATCTCTTAATGTTTAGTATTTAGGAATGCTCCCGCCCGATGCAAAGACAAATCGACGAAAAGTACTGCTGATTGCTGTTGGCAGCTGCCAACCTTAGACGAAACGCCATTCTATCCACACAGATCTCTGTCTATCTTTCTGGGTGCATCTGTATCATGCCCAGGCAGGCTTGACTGCGCACGGCAGATCAACACGCACTCAATATTTGATGCCTTCGGCCGGTTCCCAGATCAAAGCTTTGTACGGATATTTCGGTTCGAGCCATATATCATGTTTGACAAGTTAAGGGCCTTCCCTGAGCTTGGAGGTAAGAGCCAGGCCTGTATTTTAGGCAAATTTTAGATCGGAAAGACGAAAAATTGAGCGCTATCAATCATTTTCAAACGTACTCGCAGCGCGAGAACCACGTAACCAACAACACCATGCTGATGTTGAAGCATGTTTATCGAACATCTCCTCGCCTGTTAGAGGATGTCCTTCAATCTCTGCTGGATGAGGATGAGGTTGAAATCGGCCCGCGCTTTGAACAGCAAGTTGGTGAGGCATATTCAATCCCTGATGCTGTGCTCAGTCAGAAACCACTGCATATTTACGTAGAGGCAAAACGCGGCGACGGCCTTTACGACGATCAGTTAGAGCGCCATATGCGCTCAATCTCTGAAAGAGGACACCCAGAGAGCTCAGCTTTCCTGATTGGCTTAACGAACAACAGCACCAATGGTGACGACGACGAGCGATGGAAACAGCGGGCTCTTGAGCACGGCATTACCTTTGCTGCCACAACCTACCGAGAACTACTTGAGGCACTTGATACGGCCTGTTCCAGTAATCCAGATCTACGAGAGATTTTAGACGATTACCAAGCATTCATCGGCGGAGAAAACCTTCTCCCTGATCAGCACCGCAAGATGGTGGCGATGCTTTGCGGGCAATCTTGGCGTGAAAATATTGAGCATGGTGTGTACTTTGAGCCTGCGCACCGAAACCCAAAATGGACCCGAGCCCACTTTCTCGGGGTCTATCGTCAAAAGAAAATCAGCCATGTGGGGCGGGTAGTTGCTGCGGCCATATGCCGTAAAGAAGACGACAACCTGATTGTCGAAGTCGAAGAGTTCGGGACGCTCAGTACTGAGCACAGGAGCCGCATCCAAAATATCATTCGTGCAGCAGAGACTTACTTTAAGGGTTTTGCCGCAGATGCGCACAGGTACTACCTGGTTGACCGTTTCGAAGAGACCGATGTGCGCAAAGCCTCTCCGGGTGGGATGATGGGCCATCGCTACTTCGATATTGCTGAACTCGCAGGGCTCGAAGATGTTGAGCAAAACGCCTCATCAGCAGATGTGGCTGAAAGACTGACAGGAGCAGCATACCGATAAGAAGTATCTTTATCGGCAGCATATTGGATGCCTGTAACCCATTTTCTGACATAACCAATATGGGGATGCATCCGGGAGACATTAGAATGCTTATTAATGGTATAAAATTTGATATGGACTGGCGTCAGGGTGCCAGTCCTCGTGAGGTGCTTCCTAAGGAATATGGCATCTACTGTAATGTAGTTTGGCCAGTAAGAGGCATACGCATAGGAATAGCCAAGAACATCTGGGCCCGTCATGGCGGGCACGCCAGTTGGATGCGCTCTATGCGCAAAGGAGTGAGCGCGCGCTCAAATCGATCTGGCCCATTGGCGGACCACGCTAAAGACTGAGGCGATCTTGGTCTTGAGACATTTACCCTCTCTACTGACCCTCGACTGGAAGACGATCAGATTAGATATGAATGTGAAACAGAGCTACATCGTTGGGCAGAAGAGCAGTCTTTGTGGAAAAACTTCAATGGAGAGAAATGGAAGCCCAAAAACTACGGCATTTCGGTTTTGGATGAAGTTGCTGCGGCCCGATCCATGGGGGTCGATCTGAACTGGACCCTGCAATAACTCGCATTAGACAAGCCTGCCGAGTGTCCAGAGCAGATGTTCAGTAGGCTTCGAGCTAAGTCACAGAGTGTCTCTGAGATTGCTCCGGCATCCGGTCAAAACCGAGGATCGTGATCCAAGTTGCAGTATTGCGCTACTTCATTGGCATATGCGCTGAAGCCTGCCTCACCGCCTCCCCAATCGTAAAAATATAGGGCGCTACCACAACGAAATCCGAAGTTTGCGTAATATGCATGCCTCAAGTTTTCACCGCTAACTTCAGCGTAAGCCAAAATCCCTACACTTACAGCAACCACAGCTCCAATGATGGCAAAATACATCTTGAAAAGCACACTGTTCATTTGAAATCACACATGCTTCTTGCGGCCAACGTCAGTTTGCCCACTGCAATTTCCAGTTCTCTGAGCGTGATGCCTGAAGCTTCCTGCAAGAATACACCCGCTTCCACATCTTTCTCATTCATATTGTTGGCAGCGATGTCGCGTCTAAACGAAGGCGCGAGAACTCTTATCGTATCCCGGGTGGCATTGATGTGGTGACCAGCGCGCAAGGTAACTTCCCGCATCGGGTCGCAGAGGTCCTGCCCAACTTGAGCCGCTGGAATGGCATCACATAGCTCTCTCCTGTCGGGCCCACAGATGTCATCCGAGCCAATCTTAGGATGTATCATACGAGGCGCGTACCTCTTTAGGCATTCCTCTCCCTTGATGTCCGAATAGGTGTCAGCAACCCTTTTCTGCTCAACAGGATCAATCTCTCGAGAATATGACCAAACCTCTTCTTCTATCTTTTGAAAAAACCGATAGCTCCGCGACCCAGGCACGGCCTCGCGAAAGGCCATCTTCCAATGGGCATACTGTCGCGCTTCTTCCCCGCGCTGTATGCCATGTTGGCGCGCTTCCATTAGACGGTAAGCAGACACTTTATCTCTGACGCATTCGGTTTGAGCATCCATGGAGGGCTCTGTGAAGGCGGCAATATCTGCTTTCAAACTGCGGTTTTCCATAATCACGTAACCCAAGGCGCCAAAGCCAGCTACGACTGGCAATGCGACCAACAAGATCAAAAATGCTCTTTTCATAATGTTTCTCCAGATACCGGTTGAGTATCTGACGCATGACCTTGACGGAAATATGTCTCATCGCTGGGCTGTAAGCAGTTGTTTGGCTTCTTGTGAGTGCAACACCGCAAAGGAGATGCTTTTAGGCGATCATAGAGCTGCTTTTAATGGACGCGAAACCATAAGGCGACATGCAAGTTCGCGATCTCCCCATCGGGAAGCAAACGCTTCATCTGTCGAGAACCATCCCCCATCGTCACCCTGCCCGTGGTTAGCTCCCATACAAGAACATTGGCACTCATGACCTGATGCATTCATGCAGGCGGGCGCACAGATCTCCTGTTCCTGATATGGCTGAATGACATAGATACGCCCCCAACGACGCAGGCTGCGGTTAACCAGATCATTGAACCAGGCCTTGGGCACTTCCCAGCATGTCAGGCTCGGATTCCAACTGGGACGAAGGCGGCGACCGTCTCGAAGCCACGCGTAGTTTACTTCAGCATAGGGCAGTCGAACCCTTACCTGTTCACCTTTACCGTCACGGCGAAGGACTACGGGAACGCTCTTCTGGCTCCAGACTTCCTTTAGGCGGTGGGGATCATGCATCGACATTCTGCATATCTAACGCCACCGAGGTTTAGCGTCCAAGATGAATGCTGTTGGCAACTGCCGGCAGTGGGGTCTGCTCCGGCTCAGAAAAAATCCTACGTTAAGAATATTGTCCCCTGACACGGGCACCCTTTGCGGAATTTACATTGAGACACGAGCTGAGATGCACGAATTCGCTATCTGAGAGACCATTTTATATCCGTTTCACAAACCTGCGTTTGTGAAAGCCGTCATTCGCTGCGCTGCGCATGAAATCAAACTATGCGGACAAAGCTGCCGTTCTTCAAATGTTGCCCATCACTCCATAAATGGAGTGATGGGCATTTTTCACGCTTCGTAGAAAGCAGGTTGATAGACAACAGAACCCGCAGGGACGTTCCCGCAAAAGGTCTGGCTCATGAAATATTCGGGCGGAACGCCACTGAATACGAGGGTGGCGTCGTGTGCAAAACCAAAGCGGGTGTAGTAACCCGGATCGCCCAAGACAACGCAGCCTCGGGCACCTTGGTCCTGAAGCAGCAAGAGACCTTTTCTGATCAGTTCCCCACCGATGCCTTGTCCTTGCAGGTCTGGCTGAATAGCCACAGGGCCAAGTCCATACCAGCCAACATCATCCCCGCCGACTGTAACCGGAGAAAAGGCAATATGGCCCACTACCTGACCGTCGATCTCAGAGACCAGAGACAGCGTGAGTGAACCCGCTTCGCGCAGGGCATCTATGATAGCCCCCTCTGTCCCGGAGCTATGTTCTTCCATGGCAAAGGCAGCTTCGGTGATTTGCCGGATCGTGGCGCGATCGGTCATGGTTTCTTTGCGTATTTTCATGTCGTTCCTCACGATGTTCGATTGTCGAGTTGGGACCTGACCGACCTGCGGCCTAACATTGAGATGCGGTAGGGACTGGAATTTCTCGATTCGATCAGCCGTTTATGGCGAAGGGTCGAGACGATACGTGGCGTGCAGCCGATCAGGATCGAACCGTCCTGCGTGAAGCAGTCGGTCTGGATCAATTTGCGATTCGGGCCGCGCGTGTAGCGAATTTGCCCACCTTGAGCCAGCACGTGAAGTACGCGCTGTTCGAGCTTGGAGATGTTCATAGTATAGCCTGTTAGATAAGCACAAAAATTCAGGCGTGAAGCGTTCGTTCGCTCCGCCTGATTTGGATCATCCCGGCATTCCGGCGATGATCAGTGCTTCTTAACAAGCTCCAACATCAACAATTCCATCGCTTAGCTGTGGACTGATGCCGAGAGGTAAGAGCAATGATCCTTCCAGTCAACCCAAAGCCATAAATACAAAGCCGTCTGCGGTCACGCTGGCGATGCGACACGTGGTTAAAGAGGGCTCTGAACTGCCGTCCGCTGCATCGAGAAGGAACGACCGGTTTTGCCTAACGTAGGATTTAGCACTGAGACAAAGCAGACCTGATCTTGATCAAATCAAAATGACCAACAAGAGTTGGCGATCTATGCTACAGTCAATGCCAGGACCTGGCATTGACGTGAGACGGTCCCACTTGTCACTTGGAGGAGGATTTCATGGATAGCATCTCATCCAAACTGATCGTTGAAGTCTCGCTGATGGTCGTCAGTTTCGGGGTTATTGTAATGAGCCTTCTCGCTCTACGCCCTATGCGGGAAGAGCGAAAATCTAAGATCGACGTCGATGCCGCGGTTCGAAATGCCCCCTACCACCTACTTGAAGAGGCGGGGATCCGTGTCGCCCCTCCCTCTTCCTAAGAGTTTAGTCATCAGTGGTCGGTGATCACGCTTCCCAAAACGGTAGCACTGCCTCCAAGCTGCAGGCGACTTTGGCCATCTTGTCCAATAAAGATATGGCGAGCATGACTGTCGAGCAGCTACTCGGGCCGCGTAAGGCCGACGCGACATTAAATTGACGGATCTGGTCGCGATCTGAAACCTCTACATCTACGAATCACTACCCCCTCTTGCTCATTGGTCAGAACTAAGAGAGGGGCACTTGGGGTGGCAGCCGCGATACCTTAGCGACCAGTCCTAAAAAAATTTCCTGCTGCTCATAAAGTAAAAAAGAGCCTGACATCGGATCTCTAAAAATACGGTGAACAACCGCAGAAAAGTGCTTCCAATCTACACCTTTCCGTCCGAAGAAATTTCAGGGAGCGTGTTCTCCGCAATATATGCCCTGAAACCCCTTCAGAAACCTCCATATAGATGCCTATCCCGATGTTTGCGTATCGTCCGAGCTCCAGGACCAGATTGCGAACTCAGTGAAATAACACAAGAAGATCTCAGGTTCATTTCTTAAAGAAATGCTTACTAAGCGATCCACAATAAAAATGCTCTGCTGAGCCACCTATGAAGCCGCGCCTTTGAGAAATCAAGGCGCGGTTTTTTTGTCCTAAAATCAATCGCTTTTGCAGGGAGAAATGTCGGGTTTTTCAAAAAGGGAAAAAACTTGGCGGAGTTTTTTGGAGGAGGGTCGAATTTCCTTAGATGCTTTCTGGAAGCCCATTCCGTTAACAAAAACTCCGACCGAGAAAGCGAAATAAACATGAAGAAAAATATCAAGTCATTTCGCGGCCTGACGCTTATGGAAGCTCTGCTCTTCCTGGGTCTTGCTGCGATTGTTATCGTGGGTGCATTTGCACTTTACAACAACGCATCTTCGACCACGAAGATGAACCAAGCCAAGACTCACCTGCAGACTTATATTGGCGGCGTAAAGTCCCTTTATTCTTCGCAGAACTCCTATGCAACCGTCACTACGGCACTGGTTGTTAACGCCGGCATCGCCCCCAGCGAAGCGGTAGATGGAACAACCCTGATCAGCCCTTGGGGCACCAACACAACTGTTCTTGGGAACTCGGGCAACCCTCGTGAATTCCGCGTGACTTTTGAAGACGTGCCGCGTGACGCTTGCACTGCGCTGCTCTCTGCTGCGCTGATTGAGCAGGGTACAGTGTTTGAAATGGGCGTTGGTAGCAACCTCAGCGACACTGAAATCGATCCCGGAACCGCAAACACCATGTGCGCCAGCAACCAAAATGACGTGGTCTTTGTGGCCCGCTAATCTTAGCAGATTTTCAGGTATGACAGACCAGAACCCGGGGCGCTCAGCGTTCCGGGTTCTTTTTTGAGTAAGAACCAACTGCGCCTAAATATATCACAGGAACAAATCGGAACACGCCATGTATATGTTTTACCTTATCTCAGCCGTCGCAGTCTCAACAGGGATCGGCGCCTTTGTGCAATACGACACAGTAGCTAAAACACGAGACCTAACTGCAGAGTCTCGCGTCCAAGTCACATGGGATCAGCAAGAGACAATCTCGAGATCTATAAGGCGCCAGTTCCAAATGAACCCTGGCAGTTTTCCCTCAGTCTCCGCTACTGGATTTGCTAAGCTAAATCCAAGTCTCATCAACGCATCCATTACACAAGGCGGGTTACTTAACCTGGATGAATCCAATTATTACATTACCGCCTTTGGTGACGTTATGGCTGTGGCCGTGACAGGTCCGGCAGCACCTGACACGAGGAACGGCGACTTGCGTGTCGGTGTATCCGGTTTTGATATGCATGTAGATAACTTCATGCGGTATCTATATGGACCAAACTGGGAGCGCGTAACCTTCGAGAACGGAGGTTCCGTCGTCGGATCGCAGCTTAATATTTCTGCAAACATCGACCCTTCCATAGCGGATGATATTGTACGTATCGCGAAAATTGACATGCAGATGCTGGACTATGAGCAAACCATTGCTTCTCACACAAGTGACACCATTGGATCCGAACTCACAGCCAGCTACGAGCCGCACGATTTTCTTGAAATCCAGGCCCGTATCATGAATCGCTAAAACTCGTCTAAAGTTTTGCTTCCGACACGGATGACAGGAACCCATTTCCTAACCGAAATGGAGTTCCTGCCAAATGACCAGTCCTACATATATCCCGCTACGCATCCACAGCCCTTATTCTCTGGCTGAAGGTGCAATTTTCTTATCCGATCTTGCGCAACGCTTGAAAGAGTGGTCTTTGCCCGCGGCTTGCGTCGCAGACACCAACAGCATCTCTGGCGCCTATTCAATCGCGGCAAGCCTCACCAAAGTCGGCGCCCAGCCCTTGCAAGGTGTGCAAATGAAGCTGTCACACCCGGGATTGACCAATGGAACCACAGAAACATCTGAGATTGTTCTAATCGCTATGAATGAAGCGGGCTATGAGCAAATCTGCCGCTTCCTAAGTAGGGCCCAGACCTCTCAGGTCCCATTGGCAATCAAGGATCTCCTTAAGCCTGATTACTCAGAGGACTTTCTGGTCCTAACAGGTGGGCACCGGGGGCCGATCGATGGCGCGCTTATCAAAGGGGTAAAGCCCCGCGCACAGCAAAGACTGGCGTCCTTGAAAAAGGCCCTGGGGGATCGTCTGTACTGCGAAGTTCAACGACAGGGCGGCGCTCAGCCATATCATGAAGACCTGATCAGTCTCGCGCATGAACTGGAAATTCCCTGCGTTGCTACTTCAGAAGCCTGGTTTCTTGATAAATCTTACGCAGAAGCTCATGATGCTCTACTCTGTATCGCTGATGGCGTAACGCTCAACCATGACATTCGACGACGCGCAGATCCGAATGGGCACCTTAAATCTCCTGACGAGATGCTTGAACTGTTTGCAGATGTACCTGATGCGTTAACGAACACTGTCGAGTTGGCAAAACGGTGTACTTTCATCATTCAGAAAAAAGACCCTATGCTTCCTGCCTTTCCGACGCAGGACGGCCGCAATGAAACAGAAGAACTCAAGGCGCAGTCGATCGAGGGCCTTGAGAAGCGACTGAAAGATATCTCTTTCGATGATCAAGGTAAGTCGGTCCACGGGTATACAGTTGACGACTACCAAAAACGCCTTTCATTTGAACTCGATGTTATCGCAGGGATGGGCTTTCCTGGATACTTCTTGATCGTTGCTGACTTCATTGCTTGGTCAAAAGAAAATGATATCCCGGTTGGGCCTGGGCGCGGCTCAGGTGCAGGCTCGCTCGTTGCCTGGGCTCTCACCATCACTGACCTCGATCCTTTGCGCTATGGCTTGTTTTTTGAGCGATTCTTGAACCCAGAGCGCGTCTCAATGCCTGACTTCGATATTGATTTTTGCCAAGAGCGACGAGATGAGGTGATCGATTACGTAAGACAGAAGTACGGCGAAGACAGAGTTGCGCAGATTGGTACAATCGGCAAACTTCAAGCTAAAGCTGTACTTCGAGATGTCGGCAGGGTTATGCAAATTCCCTTCCCTGTAGTTGATCGATACGCAAAACTTCTATCCAGCGTGCCAAGCGAGCAAGTACCTCTCGCCGAAGCCATGACAATCGAGCCATTGGTGTCGGAGCTGCAAAACGCAGATGAAGATATCCTGCGTATGTTCGACATCGGGACACGCCTTGAAGGACTGTTTAGGAACCAATCAACACACGCAGCCGGCGTGGTGATTGGTGACAGACCAATCAATGAGATCGTTCCAACATACAAAGATAACCACGGTACCATTGTTACTGCGTTTGATATGAAGTCGGTAGAGAATGCCGGACTTGTCAAATTCGATTTCTTGGGACTTAAGACCCTGGATGTCATCAAAGGTGCATGCGATATCTCAGCAAGAGCCGGCCAACCTGTAACACTCGATGTGGCTGAGACTGAAGATCCATCGACATACAGCATGCTCTGCGAAGGTGACGCTTTCGGCGTTTTTCAGCTGGAAAGCGCAGGCATGCGCAAAGCTATGCTTCAGATTCAACCAACATGCATCGAAGATATTGTCGCTCTGGTTTCGCTATATCGACCTGGACCAATGGAGAATATTCCCACCTATGCCCGTGTAAAATCAGGTGAGGAGGAGGCTCATTATCTTCACCCAGGAATGCAAGATATCTTGAAAGAGACCTATGGTATCATCGTCTACCAGGAACAAGTCATGCAGCTTGCGCGAGACCTTGCCGGCTATAGCCTCGGGGGCGCTGATATGTTGCGGCGCGCTATGGGTAAAAAGATCGCATCCGAAATGGAGGCCCAAAGGGAAGTCTTTCAAAACGGGGCCAAGGAAAGAGATATTTCTCCCGAGGTGGCAAGTGAAATTTTTGACCTCATTGCGAGATTTGCCAACTACGGGTTTAACAAGTCTCATGCGGCTGCCTATGCAGTCATTTCTTACCAGACTGCCTACCTTCGCAAGCATCATCCACATGCTTTCCTTGCTGCATCTATGAACTTCGATATCAATGATGTCGACAAAATTGCTGAGGCGCTGGAAAACGCGAGAAGGAATAACGTAACCTGCCTTCCGCCCGACATTAACGCATCTCATGCATATTTTGACGTGGAGCCACACCAAGGATCACTTGCCGTGCGCCACGGGCTCTGTGCCCTACGTGGTGTAGGCGCCAATATGGCGAAGGAAGTCGTAGCAGAAAGAGACCTGAACGGGCCCTTTAAAAGTATTTTTGATTTCGTAAAACGGACAAAGGCCAATATCAATAAAAAGCTTATTGAATCCCTGATTGCATCGGGGGCTATGGATAGCCTTAACACGAACAGAAATGCGATGATGAAAGCCGTTCCTGACCTCTTATCCGACGCCGGACACCGTCAAGCCGAAAAAGAGCGCGGGCAGTTTACAATGTTTGACATTATGCCTGTCGAGCATGAAGAAAGCCTGCCTGACGTACAGGACTGGAGCCTTCCCGAAAAACTTCAAAGACAACACAAGGTGATTGGTTTCTATATTGACGGACACCCCATCGAACAGGTTCGAACGGTTCTTGACAGATATTCTAACAGCCGCCGCATCGCGGACATTTACGAAAATCCAGAGCATCTCGAAAGAGAAATTTCTGTCGGCGCCGTCATCTCCGAAGTCATCTTTAAAAGGACCTCTAACAAAGATCCAATGTTAATCCTGAAGATCTCTGACGAGACCGGTATGACAGAAGTTATCGCCTTTAAGGAAACGGCTGAATTTGTACGGGACGAAATCAAACAGGCAGAAGGCCCTGCTGCGCGTTTTCTTCTGAGCGTATCAGATAGAAATGGTGAAATATCCCTTTTTGTGCGAGACTTTGAGCCCCTGAAACTGGAGTTTTTTTAATGACAACCATCCTCAACTTAAGCCACGATGGCTACGGAGTGTTCTCTCTCCAAGGGCTTTCTATTATCTTGAGTTGTTGGGTGGTTCTTATGGCCATACACCCTTGGTCAATGTCCGTTTCGCGTGCATCTGATTTTTTGAGATCACTGACTTCTTCGCGTAAAAATCTATCGGCGACAGAAATGCACGGTCTCGACAGTTCACCCGCAAATACAGTGGGTGGATCATATTTGCTCCGCGGAGAAGCTCTTATCCCGGGATTTTTTGCCTTCATCCTGGGCTTATCGTCAGAGATATTCGGAACCTCGTCCAGCGTGTTCTACGCCCTCTCTGACGCAGAGAACTCAACAAGATTTCTCATTCTTGTGGGCATGGTTGGTTTCCTGGCCTCAGGAGCGCTGGATAACGCAAAAATATCTTGTCAAAGCTTGTTTTGGTCACGCCTGTCAGGGCTGGGAAACATTCTGACTTATGGATCAATTATTCTTGTATTTATTGTATCTCATTACAGCTCTGTCTCTACACTCTCATATGTCGTTCTGGGTATATCAATGCGCGTGTTGGGTGCAATCTTGGCGCGAGGTTTGCATGTATACCGCACCGGCGCACTTCTGTGGGTACCTGTGCACTGGATGACATGGGGAGTGACCACGCTCATCATGGCCTACCTTGGCCCCATATACTTTATTTTGGCGCGCCTTGTGGACAAGCCCGGATTTGCGTCACTTCCTCTTGGCGCCAAGCGAGCAAGTCATGTAGACGAAGGTGAAATAGTCCTTCCGCGCAGTTATGCTCTTGATACATTGGGCGGCATGATTTCTCCCAGATAAGCAACTAAATGCTTCTGCAAATCTAAAATGAGCCAACCTTATCCTTAGAAGGGTACGCGCAAGCGCACTCGTGCCCAATCCTATCTCTCGGACACCCCTTTTCTGAGGTGTCCGCGAGATAGGCTCCGGCACAAATAAAGGTAGTAGAAAATGGCTAATATCACCAAAACAGAAACAGGTCTCCGCATTACTGACGCCGACTGGAACGATCTGCGTGAACAGACGATTGGCGCACATGAAACCCCAGCTTTGTTTGAAAGCATCGCCGACATCGCTGATGAAGGGGAAGACGATGAAGAGTTTGAGACTGAAGCCGGTGTAGCAATCTCAGCCTATAGCTCTCCCCTTGCATTGTGGGAAATGAAGTCTGGCTTTTATCAGCCGTCTGGCAGCAATAAGCGCGGGCTTTGGTCTCGCATCAAATGGGGTGTCATCGAAGCCGCATGCGAAGACAAAGGCATGGAAACACGGCGCGCCGAGGGCGTCTTCCTGCATCCTGAATTTGACTTCATGTCTTCGCGGATTGATCGCATGGCGAGTGATGATGGTGGCGAAACATGGTTGCCTGTGGCGTCCTACAACGTCGCCGGAACAATGACTGACACATGGCGCAATGCAGTTGGTGAATGGGTTGTGCCTGAGTATGTGGAGATTCAGGCTCATCACCATATGGCGGTAACAGGTGCTCAGAAATGCTTCGTTGTCGCTTTGTTTGGCGGGGTCTCAACGAAGTTCTTTACTGTAGAGCGCGATGAGGGTCTGATCACAGACATTGTCGAGACCATTCAGGATTTTTGGAAGTGCGTCGAAGATGGCAAGCGCCCAGAAGATTCTGGTGTGCGGGACGCAAAAGTCATGAGCCGGCTGAATTCTAAAATCAATCCAGCCACTGAAATTGTCGATATGCGTTCGGACACAGAGTTTCTGGCGCTTATCGAGAAAAAGGATGCCTTGAGCAAGAAAATGAACGGGATCAAAAAAGAGATCGACGAAATCAAGGCTCAAATTGCAACACGAATGGACGGCGTTGGATCTGCGGTGATCTCCGATACCAAGCAATACGTTTGGGTCACTGTTGCAGACAAAGAGCAGCCTGCCATGATCAAGAAAGGCTACACATACCTTGGTGCCCGCAAGATCAGTGAAAAGAGCGCAGGCGCCAAGCTGATGGAACTGGTTTCATCCTGACACCTTTTACGCCACCCCTTCAAAATGAGGGGTGGCAAAAAGCTGTCCGCCAAAATACAAATAGATGGAAATCAATATGAACGTTCGCGCACAAGTAAAACAAGATCACAAGCATCTCGATTTTTTGAAAAAACTGAGCTTCCAGCCAGTCTTCGATGAGAACGGCAGCATTGCCGGAATTCGAGAAATGGAAATTTCGACAGATCGCCGAGACGGCGTAAAAGCCATGCAAAAGCTATATGAAACTTCTCAGCCCGGTGATGATGTTCTTGGTGCTGATGGATGGACAGTAAAGCAAAAGCGCATTCTGTCTACGCCTGCGCCCCTTGAGGCGCATTACATGCGCTACGCTGAGAAATGGGACGCGCGAACAGGATTGATGCGAGATGGCGCCCTGATTACACTCCCTTTCGAAGTTGTCTGGGCTCTGTTCGAAAACTTGTTTGAAGGGCAGTACTCGTTCAAGGTTAATAACATTTTCAACGAAGATGAAGAAGTTGTTCCTGTCGGCGTAAATCATACAGGCGACAGCGCAGACGACGCCCCTGGCCGACGTTTTTTCGCCCGCGCTTCTGTCACCCTGTGCCTTCATCTACCCGGACAGGCAGAGCCACGGGTCTATGACGGTGTTGGCGTATCTTACGGCCAACTACGCACTGAGAAAACAGGTAACATCTATGCTATTAACTCTGAGCGCAGAACTGTCGACAAGGGTGCCGTAGCAGATGCGAAGCGAGAAGCTCTGGCAAACATGGGTCGCGTATTCCGCCGCGCATTTGAAGATGGTGACGAAATGCAAAAGCACACAGAAGATCTGTTGCTTGCGCATATTCAGGAGATGAATCGTCCTGCTATCCACAAGCGCGACAACAGCGAGAAATCTGTACCGGCACCCGTTCGCAAAAATTCTGCCGAAGCAAAGAAATCCGACAAATCTCCGAAAGAAGAAAAGAAAGAGATTATCAAGAACGTTGATAGCTCGAAGCAGAAGACTGAAGGGCCTGCTCAAAAAGCAGATAAAAAAGAGACCGTAGCCGCATCGAAGGCTGACCCTAAAAAGGAGGAAAAAAATCCGGACACTGTCCAGATCACGCTTCCCGACGGAGAAGTCCGAGAAATCCCGCGCAAAGGTTTTGCTGAGGTCTTCCTCGACACTCTGTTTGAAACCTGCGTTACAGGATCCGAAGCTGAAACTCTCGTTTCTAACAATGAATCAGTCATTGCAGAGCACGTAGAGGATAGAGCAGAGATTGATGAGCTCGTCAAATCCATGGCAGAACAGCCGGAAGATGAGATCCCTGATTTCTCGGTCCCAAGTCAGAACGAAGCACCAAGCGAAGAAGAGAATGTCGCTTCCGAAGAGGATCTGCGGATTGAAGTGGATGGCAAGAGCGGCAAGCAGGTACTCTCTGATCTCCAGGAAGCTTTAGGCAAAATGAAGACGGTATCAGAGCTTAACGCGATCATTGCAGCAAATCCGGCCGCTCTACGCAAACTGACCCCAAAACAGATGGGGCGCTTCACAGAGTTCAAATCCGAACTCGAGACAAAGCTCAAAAAGTAAGATGTCAGTAAGTTGGTGGCCCGGGTGTAATACACCCGGGCCATTTTTCGTCATCAAACCCTCGGGTAACTTGCCCGAAAATCTCTTTAAGAACCCAAATCCTTAGTATGTTCCTGTTCTTCATATCGAGAACAGGATCAACTCACGGAATTTTCAGGTGACAATATGACTAAGAAGGCCACAATCCCAGAAATATCCAGGATGCTTAAGGGTGACCCAGAGCGCTTCGCATCAGCGCTTCTCGGAGAGGAGCCTGTGACGCGTTCAGGAACGAATGTTCGTTACTTCGAAAATGGATCTCTTGTGGTGAACGTTTCGGGTCCTTCTCAGGGTCGATTTTATTCCTTCACAGATTCTGACGCTAAGGGCGATATGATCGACCTGGTTCGCTGGCATCATGGGCTGGCAGATGATAAATCCGGCCGCCACGAGGCTCTTGAGATAGCTAAGCACCATCTTGGTATTTCTGATGGGCGCATAGACCCGAGCAAGCTACCAAAGGAAAAAAGCCAAGAAGAGCGCCGGGCAGAGATTGAAGCCGATGAGGCCAAGAGAATTCGGACCGCGAATTGGATTTGGAAAAAGGGATCTGAAACACAGGGTAAAGAAGAAGGTCTGGCGTATCTTCGTGGTCGCGGCATCACCTGCGATGTACCTCCAAATGTTCTTAAGTTCCGCAAGCTATCCCCTGCAGATCTCGAGAAGATGGGTGTGGCTCGGAATGATATTCCTAAAACGCCTGTCGTTTCTCTGATCTTTGCTGCCCGCAATAAGGAAGGTCAAATCACTGCTGTCCAGCAAGTCTTGACCACCGAGGGTAAGAAGGTCACGTTTGATAACCCCAAAAGAACCAATGGGCACATGCCTGGCTCGAGCGTAACCTTGGGAGATCCCAGCAAGTCACACAGAATGGCGCTTGTTGAAGGACCTGAGACAGCTCTATCCGTCTATCAATCCACTGGCGTTCCTACACAGATCACCCTTGGGTCCTCAAACTTCACCAAGGTACATATTCCAAAGAATGTGAGTGAGTTGATCACCGTATCAGACTTGGAGCCAACAGGTGTCGGCCTTTGCTCCGCCCTCAAGACAGCCCAACACTGGAAGCGTCACGGCGTCGAGCGGTCCGGCATTGCGATCCCTCCTCGGCTCAATGACGGTGATTACAATGATGTACATCAAGAGTTCGGTGAAGCCCTGGTTAAGAAGGGTATTGATGGGGCGTATTTCCCTCCTGAATATAATCAGGACGGGACAATACTTGTCACACCCGACGCAAGGGCTGCATTTTTTGCATGGGCTAAAACAGGTATTGAGGTTGCTGCAAAAGTTCCGCCGAAGGATAAGGATACTGGAAAGTACCGCCCCTTCACGATCGAAGGACTCGTCGAGGAGCGCCACAATAGGGTTTTCATCGTAGGCAACCCAGCGTTCGAAATTCGAGATGAAGCACTTCGTAAAATGCGACCTCAGACTGAAATCGTTCGTCTCCATGAAGATTCGAGAGAATTCAGAAAGCTCGCAAAGACTGAAGGTGGCATGAAGGCTGCACTACAGGCGGCAGATATGTATGCACCCGAAGGTATTGGCACAAAAGAGCCTGTGTTCTTCTCTATGCGTAGAGCAGATGCGGACGCACTGAAGCTTGAGGGGTATAAATCAGTCGCAGTACGTTCAAGCGCTCTCGACAGGCTCGATCTTGGCTTCATGAAAGGGCGGAGTGCCATTGTTGCTCCTCTCGGCAAAGGCACTGAGCAAGACAGAAAAATGACCGAGATGCTCCAATCTGCCGGCGCAGAGACAACACGACTCACGTGGCAGATATTTCGTGCCGATGAGGCTATGCCAAGGATTATTCGGCGCGAAATACCCTCAAACTTTGGGGCCCAAGAGGCTGTTAAAGAGGGATGGAGCGGCGATGCTTTGAAAGATCTTGTTGATATTTCAAAGGCAAATCACGAGCAAATATCATCCACAAGGCAGCAAGATAAAGCTGCTGGAGCAAAGCGCAAAGTTAAAGATGAAGCGCGCTAAAAGTGCGCTTCATTAAATCAACATATCTACCCATATCCTCGGTATGGATAAAAAATCACCAGGCATTCTCGTCGCAATAGATGATAAAGACTCCCTTATTTATTTTGGGCATCTTGCCGCACAAGCAGAAATCGCCCTTCCAAAAGCTCCAAGAGAAGCTCAAATCGCACTGACATGGTTATGTGCACATGTTGCATTTCAGCAGGTGCGCCTATGGTCTGCAACATTTGAAGATATAACTGTCAACGATGTCTCGATTGGTAACTGGCGCCTTCAGGCAAGGACCTCACGCTATCAAGCAGATCGCATAACCATGGAGCGCTACGCAACCTTACAAGAAGATGGTCGACAGATCGGGGCCCTCGCGCACACATTTTTCGAAGACCTCGATCAGCCTTCAAGTAAGACTAAAGGCATCAACTCGGTTCTTGAATTCTCAGTAATGACGTTGGCTTCGCAAGCGGGGCCTGCAGGAATTTCGGCAACGGTCAAGGACATGTACGGCACAAAAATCACTGTGCGAGCAAGCATGAAGAAAAAATCAAACTTTGCATCAAACTTTTTCTCGTTTAAAAACAAGGTGTTGAAAGTTTTTTTCTAAAAACCTCAATTTTTTGCTTCCGATAAATCTAAAAAAGCCTATTTTCCAAATATCAACGAGACGGGCGATGCCCTCTCACCAACGCAACACTACAGCCGGAGAGGCCACATGCAAAAGGTTACGACACATATCGTAGACGCCATGTTTTTGGCATCGTCAGGCTGTGCCTGGCGACCGATTAATATCGGCGTCAAGCGGAGTGAATCCCAACTTGAGGATTATCCCGCTCTCGGCAGTTGCGTTGGAGGATTTGTTTAACCAGACATAACCTCGAAACATCGCAGACTGCCGAGCCGGACCGGGAAACACCCCCTCCGGCCAAAAGCATTCCAGGATTACCTGAAAAGCTTTTACGAAATCGGTTCTGCGACCCACGAGCATAAGCGTGAACGCAGGACTGGCCCAGAGCCTACCATCGCTCACGCTATTTGACATTTCAGGAAACCCACCCGCGGACCAGTAGGTTAACACCGATCATCTGGGAACCACGCCGCGGTTGAAGGATAGACTTTCGCTTATTTCATTGCCCCAAAAGGTGTGGATTGAACGAAATCTATCCTGCCGGAGCCCCGGCCGGTCAATCCGGGGCCAAAATTTCACGGGGTATGGCGCAGTCTGGTTAGCGCGTCCGTCTGGGGGACGGAAGGTCGCAGGTTCAAATCCTGCTATCCCGACCAACATCTGAATATAGCTCAGTCTGGTAGAGCGCTGCATTTGGGATGCAGATGTCGTAGGTTCGAATCCTGCTATTCAGACCAAGAAAGCCCCATTGATCAATGATTTGGGCCACCTTGCACTGCAAGGGAGATTGCGTCCGGCGCTGGCCTCCGCATCCTAAATGCGTTGAAGGCCGGCGCCGGAAGGTAGGAGACTAAGCGCAGGTAGCTCAGGGGTAGAGCACTCGGTTGAAGCCCGAGGTGTCGGCAGTTCGATTCTGCCTCTGCGCACCATTACAACACATGTTCATTCGATCCTGAAAAATACAGAGGTGTAGCCAAGTGGTAAGGCAGCGGTCTCCAAAACCGCGATCGTAGGTTCGATCCCTACCACCTCTGCCAAAGACACCAGTTTTTTTATGTTGGAGTGTAGCCAAGTGGTAAGGCAGCGGAATTTGACTCCGTGTACCGTAGGTTCGAATCCTACCACTCCAGCCATTATAACTCAAGAAATCATCGTCCCCGAGGCGGCCATTGGACTTGCCTCGTCACTGGCCGGCCGCCGCCGGAACTCAGCTCATTGAGTTGAGGAGGCACCGGCGGCCAACCGGAATTCCGCCTCGGGCGCCATGATTTTTTTGTCTCGTAGCTCAGTTGGTAGAGCGTCAAGCTGATAACTTGAAGGTCATCCGTTCAAACCGGATCGGGACAACCAGATAAAGACGATAGAATGGTTTTTCATTCAATAAAAGAAAACCATATTATTGTTACGCGCTCCTGGCGGAATGGTAGACGCGCAGCGTTGAGGTCGCTGTGCCGTAACTGGCGTCCGGGTTCGAATCCCGGGGAGCGCACCAAGATATGAAGAACTTTCTTTATGCCCGTCTGGCGGAATGGTAGACGCGCCAGTTTTAGGTACTGGTATCTTTCGATGTCCGAGTTCGAGTCTCGGGACGGGCACCAAAAAAAATCAGATTTGTTCTGATAAATCCAAACAATTTATTCGCCGACTGGACGGCACCCTTCAATATGAGGGTGCCGCCAATCGGCATCATACTTCCTTAGCTCAGCTGGATAGAGCGCCTGGCTACGAACCAGGAGGTCGGGGGTTCGACTCCCTCAGGAAGTGCCATTATTCCCGTTTTATCAAACGGGGCGCTATTTACCGAGTAATATGACATGAAAGGAGACGCATCATGACCTCGGCCTACCCTACCCTGGTTCTGAATGCGGATTTTTCGCCTATCAGTACTTTCCCGCTTTCCACATGGGATTTTGCGCGCGCGATGCGAAACGTCCTGAAAAAGCGTGTCATTGTTCTCGAAACTTATGATGTCGTTTTCAGGTCTCCAAGCATCAGTTATTCTCCGCCTTCAGTCGTTGCGTTGAAAAATTATATTTCGCGTCCTGACTATGTGTCATTCACCCGCATGAACTTGTTTCTAAGAGATGACTTCAGGTGTCAATATTGTGGACAGAAGCATCCTCCGCAGGGTTTGACATTCGATCACGTCATCCCTCGTGCAAGCGGCGGCCTGACCAACTGGGAAAATATTGTTGCTGCTTGTGTGCCTTGCAACTCACGCAAAGGACACAGGTTAGACATGAAGCCCATCGCTCCGCCAGCGCGCCCCAGTTCGCGCTCTTTGCGCAAAAAGAGGCGCCTCAGTAAAGATAACCTGCACCAAAGCTGGTTAGATTATCTTTATTGGAGCGGCGTTCTGGAAAGCGATTAAGGTCTGGCCCTCTGGCCAGACCCACATCAACTTCTATCAAATATCGTGTTTTTCAATGTGCTGCCTTAGCTCAATGGTTAGAGCACTCGGTTGTGGACCGAGCGATTTGGGTTCAACTCCCGAGGGCAGTGCCATGAAAAACGGATTTGGGTGGCATGGAACAAGGTGTTCCTCTGGACTGTAACTCCGGCGCGGGTAACCGCATGCGAGGTTCGATTCCTCGGCCACCCACCATTCACTCACTTTTTCGGTTTATGCTGTTTGGCTGCAGAGATTTAAAGACCATATTAAATTTGCAGAAGGGACCGATGATGCCACGTGTAGTGTCGGCCCGGCGGACGACCCGGAAGAGAAGTCCTGTGAGGGAGATATCTGAAAGTTGACAGCCCGCCTGCAGATGGCACCTTAGCACAGTGGGAGAGCAACTGGTCGACATCCAGTAGGTCGTTGGTTCAAACCCAACAGGTGCTACCACGAAATACCCAGGGTCGCTTCGGTGCCCTATGGGGCGTTAGCTCAGCTGGGAGAGCACCTGCTTTGCAAGCAGGGGGTCATCGGTTCGATCCCGATACGCTCCACCATTTTATCAATAAGAACGACGTGAGTCGCCCTGTTCCCTTATAGCTCAGTTGGTAGAGCGCCTGATTGTTAATCAGATTGTCCCAGGTTCGAGCCCTGGTGGGGGAGCCATTTTTTTCGAACCTGCATGCCTCGATGCCGCGCCCTATTGGCGTACCGACATGTTTGATGGCGCAGATCCGCCGCTAAAAATAACGGATCAAGATTTTGACGCGGAGTGGAGCAGTCCGGTAGCTCGTCAGGCTCATAACCTGAAGGTCGAGGGTTCAAATCCCTCCTCCGCAACCAAAAATATCCCTTAACAGATCGGTGTGGTAGCTCAGATGGTTAGAGCGCGTGACTCATAATCACGAGGTCGCTGGTTCAATCCCAGCTCACACCACCAATAATGCGGACGTGGTGGAATGGTAGACACGCCAGCTTCAGGTGTTGGTGTTCGATAGAACGTGAGAGTTCAAGTCTCTCCGTCCGCACCAAGACAGAAAGCAGGAAAATGAACCGCCTTTGTAAAACTGCACTTGGGGTGGCCCCAATGCCAATCCTTCGATATTTTATGAAGCCATACCAAGGCCAACTAAAGCAGATTATTGTTCTTCGCACAGATCTGAAAATGCGCAGAGGAAAAGAAATCGCACAAGGCGCTCATGCCTCAATGGGTGGAATGATCAAATACCGAAGAAATCCATTCACCCGAATGTGGCTTAATGGCGCCTTCGCAAAAATCGCTGTCGGCATTGATAGTGAAAATGAACTCCTCGCTCTGCACCGACGCGCAAAAGAAGAAGGTGTTCCATCTTACCTTATTCAAGACGCAGGGCGTACCGAGTTTAAAGGCGTCCCTACCTACACTGCCGTTGCGATTGGGCCAGGAGATCCTGAGAAAATCAAGGACCTTACTGGCGATCTTAAACTTCGCTGAAACAATGCCGTTGTAGCTCAGGGGTAGAGCGCTTCCTTGGTAAGGAAGAGGTCTTGAGTTCGAATCTCAACTGCGGCACCAGTCATTCATATTTCCGCTCACGAAAGGATACCTAATGAGCACTATCGCAACCATCCGCGCTGACGCACTTGCGGCACGAAAAGAAAAATCTCCTTCCGCGGCCGTGCTCGTAACTCTCATTGGAGAAGTCGACACACGCACGAAGTCATTCTCTCCAGCGCGGGAGATGACTGATGCAGAAGTTATCGCGATCGTCCAAAAGTTCATAAAGAACCTCGACGAGACGGTCAAAGTAACTGCCGCTTCAAATCCAGCCGCAGCAGAGGCCGCAAATGCAGAGCGCGTCGCACTCGAACGCTACCTGCCTACTCAAATGACCGAGGTAGAAATCGAAGCCTTTGTTAAGGCAAAGGTGGCCGAAGGCGCAAACATGGGAATGATTATGGGTGCCCTTAAGACCAATTATGCCGGACGATACGATGGCAAGACTGCTTCTCAGATCGTCCAGCGAACAATATCCGAGGCGGCCTAATCGGCCGCCTTACCCAGAAATGGGCCGTTAGCTCAGTTGGTTAGAGCGCCTGACTTTTAATCAGGGTGTCCTGCGTTCGAATCGCAGACGGCTCACCATTATCTAAGAAAAAAAGAATACTAAAAGATGGACCGATAGCTCAGCGGTAGAGCGGCTGACTCTTAATCAGCAAGTCGAGGGTTCGACCCCCTCTCGGTTCTCCATTTCATTTATTGCCGATAAAGCGGCCCCGTAATAACAAAACACCTGGCCGGGTGGCTCGAATGGTTTTAGGCGTCGGATTGCAAATCCGGATCATGCAGGTTCAACTCCTGTCCCGGCCTCCAAGGACAACCTGTTGGACCTTAGCTCAGTTGGTAGAGCGCTGGTTTTACACACCAGATGTCGCCAGTTCGAGCCTGGCAGGTCCAACCATTTATTTTTTACCACGTCTGTCGAAACTTGACAGACACTGCGGGTGTAGCTCAGTGGTAGAGCATCTCGTTGCCAACGAGAAGGTCGTGAGTTCAAGCCTCATCGCCCGCTCCAATACTTGTTGATTGCGCCGATCAATCAGCGCACCAAGAAAAAACCGCCAGCCAGGTGACGTCAAAACGTATCTGCCGGCAGCCAAATTATGGATCAATCATGGAACATTAGCTATCCTGATCTGCTTCATATGGCCCGTTCGTCTATCGGTTAGGACATCAGGTTTTCAACCTGAAAAGAGGGGTTCAATTCCCCTACGGGCTACCATTTTAACAACGCAGCATCGCTACATAGCTGTACTCACGCTTCTATCGTCTATGGGTTAGGACACCGGCCTGTCACGCCGGAAAACCGGGTTCAAGCCCCGGTGGAAGCGCCACAAACAATGCGGTCGTGGCGAAACCGGTAGACGCGACGGTTTCAAAAACCGTTTGGATAATATCCATTGCGGGTTCAAGTCCCGCCGACCGCACCAAAAAAAAATATCATTCGATAGGAGCATACCGTATGTCGCCTCAAGCAGCGTTACACGATTTAACATCAACGGAAGATCCAGGCAGCTGCATTGACTGCCATGCGCCGTTTGAGCCGGTCAGGCCCGGGAAAGCCCAACCCACCTGTACTTGCGCAGATAAATGTCCCTGCTGTGGGACCATGCGTGCATACTACAATAAAGGGGATATTTCCGAACGCAGATCTGGCTTCCTGTGCCCTAACTGTGATTCAGATGATCCAAACTAAGAGAGCGTTAGCTTGGATGTTGAGTTGAGGTTCTTAATCTAAAAGAAAATGGTATTTTGAACAAATATTTTCTTTTCGTGGTTAGTAAAAAGGCCAATATACTTATTACGGAGCAGTGGCAGAGTGGTCGATTGCTGTCGCCTTGAAAGCGACCGGGCCTTAACGGGTCCCGTGGGTTCGAATCCTACCTGCTCCGCCATTATTGGGCGTCAAATGAACGGGCCGCCCGCTAAAGATCAGAACCGTTCCGCGTAGGCGCCTCTGCTGGCCCGATCAAAAAAAAAGATCGAATAAGCAGTGCCAGGCAGCGGCTGGCAACCGATATATAAATGTGCCGTAGCGCATAACTAAAAATGAGTTACTACAAAGTAGCCAAATTAAATACTTCTGTGCTTTTGTAGCTCAGCTGGATAGAGCGCCGGATTCCGAATCCGAAGGTCGCAGGTTCAAGTCCTGCCAAAAGCGCCAAGTTTTTCTGGAAGCCCGCGTGGCGGAATGGTAGACGCGCCGGACTTAAAATCCGGTATTCGATAGAATGTCCGAGTTCGAGTCTCGGGGCGGGCACCAGAAAATGGATGGGTGGCAGAGTGGTCTATTGCACCGTCTTGGAAAGGCGACGAAGGTTAACCCCTTCCGCGAGTTCGAATCTCGCCCCATCCGCCAATTATTTCTACACCTATATTCGCTAAATTTTTTGAGGATTCGACATGTCTAATTCAGCTCCTGAAGAGCCAGTCTACAAAATCGATAATAGATATGCTCTAATGTCTCTTGCTGATTTAAGTAAGTACAAGAGTGTTCCTGAAAAAGGGGGAAAATGGATTCAATTTGAGGATGATCACCTCAGGCTGTATTCCGACAAAGAGGCTCTCGAATCTGACCCGGGTGAGGATTGCATTTTCGTTGAAATCCTTAATTTGGATCCTGATTTTCCGATGGTTGCATGTCTTCATGCAGCAAATAGGGAAATCCTTGCCAAAGACATGGAAAGATGGTCACCCCAGCTCAATAGAGTATTTTATGACCCTCATAATGACGAATACAATCGTCTTGTTGGGATTCATATTGATTCTCACGACTTCTACTTCCGGATGCGAAACTCAGATGGATCTGAGAAGCTCTTTTCCATGGTCATGTCTCTTATCCCTGCCAGCGATTCTTTAAATGAGAACGATCTTAAAGAGTTGGATGACATGCTGGTTCTATCAGGTTGTTCAAGAGCAAGTGTATTTTTTGTCACTCGAGAAATCGACAAGCCTTGGCCCCGCCAAGCTGCCCCGGCAGCGCATTTGCAGATACTGTCCCGTGAAGGGTTTATAATCTTTGGGCCTTTTTCAGATCCAGAAGAGTTTGAGGATTTCAAGGAAGCCATTAAGAGTGCCCCGGGAATCGGCCTCACAACGGGGTGGAAAGATCGCTTTGAGAAAGAGGGCGAGTATCGGAACAAATCTATTCCAGAAGAAATCTGGACCAAATCATACCCCGACATGAGTCAGGATGAAATGTTTGAAGCTATGATCTTCGGCCTTGGAATAACAGGAGACGACGGTCCTACGTCGTTCAAACTGTAAAATTGATTAATGCATTTTAGACAAATGCATTATGGAGTGTGGGCAGGATGGTAATGCAGCAGATTGCTAATCTGTAAAACCTTAAATGGTTTACCGGGTTCGACTCCCGGACACTCCGCCAATTCCAAATATATAACAATCAACTAAATAGCAGACCAATTAGGGCACTAAGGCCTTTTTATTGGCATGCCAAGAAATGAAAAGGAAATCCTAATGGGACTTAAACTAACACGCCTTGATCTCGATGAAGCAAAAGGCGTTCTTGACGGAGCGATCTCATTCACCATGACTCGCACCTCGGAAGGCCTTACCGCAAGCATTCCAGGATGGAAATATGTCTTCCCAAAGCGCCATCCAGAATCAAAACAAGCAATGAGATCTTCAGTATATGAGGCTATTGCGCGATACCGTGAAAGCCAACGAGTTGCACAATAACCTCATTTGCTTAATCTGATAAAAAGGAAGCGTGGCAGAGTCAGGTTTATTGCGACGGATTCGAAATTCGTTGGGCGGTTAACATCGTCCCCTGGGTTCAAATCCCAGCGCTTCCGCCATCTATACAACTCAATCTAAGTACATGTCAGATGTAAAGAACATCAATGTATCAATGATTTGCACGTGACGCGGCCAGGTCCAAGTTTTGGCGACCTTGAGGTACTGATCTGAAGCCATAAAGCGTTTGTAAGCCACCTCCATGCCTTCTCCCCACGCACCATCAATACCTCTATTGTAGTAGCCTTGAGATTGCATGGATTCCTGGATCATCCGCCGTGTACCATAATCTTTAGAGTTGAACTCTTCTCGCAGCTCACGAAGGGTAATGCCTCCTGATTTGGACTTAACTGGAGTTGCGACTGCTGCACAGGCAGCGATCAGGATAAGCCGACGTCTATTAATCATGTGTTTCTCCGTGAAAAGTTGGTCATAAGGTTATTCATACTAACTGAGTCAATATTATGTTCGCAGTGATTTTGGGTTGTTAGCTCAGACGGTAGAGCGCCTGCTGGACATGCAGGAAGCCGCTGGTTCAAGTTCAGCACGACCCACCATCCTACATCAAGGATAGCAAGTGGAATGACATTGAGTATCGCGATTAGCTCGTGACCAACAGTCAAAGTACCGCCTTGCCGTCCCGTCCTTCTGAGTGCTTTTCATGAGCACTCAGAAGCCTTGCCGGCGTAGCTCAGCAGGTAGAGCAGCGCACTTGTAATGCGAAGGTCGAGGGTTCAATTCCTTTCGCCGGCACCACCGAATAATAAAACGGGTTTCCTGGAATTTCACATGACAAGTGATGTTTTCTGTAGCGAAACTTTGGACCAATATTATCTCTAAGAGAAAAACTACAGGATACATTACAATGGGCAATCGTTTCGCCATTTCCGATCTACATCTCGCCCATAACAATATCTATAAATACACTGATGACAACGGGCAGCGCATCAGGCCTTGGGCCGAATCTGCAGATGAGGCAGATGAGCTCATGATTGACGCTTGGAACTCAGTCGTAAACAAGAAAGACATCGTCTACAATCTTGGAGATGTCTCCATCGCTCGAAGAGGTCTTAAGCTTCTATCGCGTATGAATGGAAGAATGAGACTGGTCGGCGGGAATCACGACATCTTCAAGCTCACCGATTACCTTCCTTACTTTGAAGACATCAAAGGGTCGTTTAAGGTAAACCGAATGATCATGTCCCACTACCCAGTGCACCCGGAAAGTATTCCGCACTGGTGTCTTGCAAATGTTCACGGCCACATTCATTACCGCACCGTGATGCGCCAGGACGATAAAGGCAATCGTGTGCCAGATAGGCGGTATTTCAATCTCAGCATTGAGGCTATTGGCCTCGCACCCCTTCCGATCGAAGAGGTTGAGCGCCGTATTCAAGATATTCAAGCCGAGCAACAACAATGAACAATATTGCAGACGTCAACGTGCTTCTTTTCCAGCGCTACATAGAAGTGATCGAGTCCGCCGAAGCGGGTACCGCTATGGATCCATTTTCTGAAGACCCAAGATTAAGTCTTAAAAACCTAAAATGGATGTGTCGCGTCGGCATAGAGCAAGCAAAAACCATGACAGTCGACAAAGCCAGCCGATGGCTTGGATTCGTTCAGGGCTGCCTGGCATCTCGCCGGTTATTACTTGTCGACGAAGAAAGGGAATTCACGCGACCTCTGTTTCACGAGGTCTATAAATCTTCCGCAGATGGTACTCCTGAAACCCTTGTTCGGGAAGAGTAGTAAGGATGCAAACCAATGCGTAGAGCACCACCTTCCTCATTAGGTTAATCTTTAATGGGGAAGAGTAATATGTTCACCGTCGGTGATACCATGCGGCTTGAATACAAGTGGCCTCATCAATCAAAAAAGGAAGAAGGCAGTAAGCAGCGCCCTTCCGTGGTGTTTCAGGATCTCAATGGTAAGTATTTCGTATCTCCTATGAGCACGGTGCCTCCAGACGCAAAAAACGCCCCTTACGCGATCCCCGTGTCGCCAATGCTACAGCGTCAACTTGGCATTGGAGACGGCAAGCCAAGCTGGGTCTATGCCAATCATGCCAATCTTGTGGAAATGCCCAATCCGGCCGTCCATAAAGCCCGGCAAGACAGCTGGAGCCACGGCCGCGTGCCTGCAGGCCTCATCAGCAACATGAAGGTCAAGCGCGACGCAGCCATTGCAGCCTCTGAAATGCACGTGGCTGCCATCAAAAAAGACGCCTCTCTTGAAAAGTATCGGTCTGTGAAGGCATCTCCGCGCTATAAACCAGGTGCCCCCGGAAACAACGACAGCAGGCAGGACGCCTTGCGTCAAAAGGCAATGGATAGAGCTGCCGAGATAACGGAGAAGAGAGCGCTGCGTAAGTCAAACGATGTTATACGATAAGGTCGCTTCTGCTTCGAGGTAGACGATATAATCGTCATCTAAAACAAGTTGGAAAAGTTGGGTTGTGGCTCAATCATTCCTGCCAGCATATTCTATGAATGCTGGCAGGAATGATCCCGCCCCTAACCGAAATCAAGGATACTTAAACATGCCAAATACTGACCCCGTTACAGCCATCAGCCACGCCATCGACATGATTGGTGACGATCTGCAAGGTCATCCTCTGCAAATCGAGCGGCCAGGAAAAGAAGACTTCGTTCTCGTATCGGCAGCGACATATTCCTCTTTGCTGCAAAGGATCTACGATCTCGAGCAAGCCAGTATGACAGAAGAGGAACGCAATACCGAGCAAGCAGAACTCCTTGACGCACTCAAGGCTTGCGAATGACGCCGTAAAAGTTTTTATTTTCTTGTAGGTAAAGACCCATATACTCTATCAGAAGACTTACTGTTTGAACCAAGGAAGCGCTCAATGTTTGTGACGTATCATCTTGGCGGACTCGGTAGCTGCGGCGCCGGGTAAACCGCCGCAACCCGGTGCCGGCGAGGCTATTCGCCGCGGCAGCGACATACATTTCTGCATATTGATCCAACAACCTCGCTGACGGCGTATAGCGCCGCTTGAGATCATATGCGTCGCTCAAACAGAAAGACAGACAGTCATGAGTAAAGAGAACTACAAGAATATAGCCCAACTTCGCTTTTGGACAGAAGAAGAACTTCAACACAGGGATATGTGCCAGGCCACAATCGTTGATACGGTAAAGCGCAATCTGCAAAGCCTGAACCAAGCATGGCGCTTTGCGCGCATGGAAGGCCCTCAGCTCACACCTCGAAGCTATATGTCAGAAGAATATACTGACGAGGATATCTGGACGACGCCGGTAACATTTGCCGAGCAACAGATCGTGCTACGGGCAGAGACTACAACGTCCACCTATGCCTACATACGAGAGAACTACAACCACAAGAAGCTTCGGCTTCCTATGGCCTTCTGGCAAGTTGGCAAAAGCTACCGACGGGAGCAGACTTCATCAGCATCTAAACTGCGCTTCTTTGAGTTCACGCAACTGGAGATGCAATGTATCTACTCTATAGAAACCAAAGCAGACTATAGATCTAACCTACTTCCAGAACTTGCGGCTAAGATATCTTGGCTCACATCATCGGAGGCGCGCATCGTCGAGAGCGATCGACTTCCCTCCTATAGTGAGAGCACCATGGACATTGAGGTTCTATATAAGGGCAGCTGGAGAGAGATGGCCTCTATATCGTTACGCAATGATTTCTCAGAGGCGGCAGTCAACCTCGAGGTTGCTGTGGGTCTCGATCGACTGGTAGAGGCATACTTCTCCCCTTAAGGTGCAATCAATCACCCCTGACATAAAGATGTCTCCCTTACCTATCAAAGGGAGACATCCTTGCCATTGCTTACTGCGCGTTAGCGATGCTTATATGGCAGAATGCAAGTGGCAAGAAACTGTAAAATAAATACAAAATTTGCACTTTTTGCCTTTTCGTGAAATAAATAAGACCCATATTATTCTTACAAGACATGGGGGAAGCCGGTCCCCGAAGGTTGAGATTGCTCCGACGCAGATCGAGCAAAGGCCTGAACAAAAACAGCCGGCACGAATAACGCTTCCTTAGCTCAGCTGGATAGAGCAGCCGACTTCTAATCGGCAGGTCAAAGGTTCGAATCCTTTAGGGAGCGCCATTTTTCTCAGATGAACTGTGAAGTTTCGTCTCAGCAGAAAATTCAAAAAATGAATATAATCTGCTGAGACGAAACTGTGTTATTGAAAACTTCGTATCCACAAAAACACACATCTACGAAGCCAGAGAACCATTTCTTCCCGTCTCAGTCAAGTCCTACCAAGTTTGAAGCAGTTGGAGGCTAAAAATCTCCATAAATCACTTGCACGAAATATCGGATCATCGTTTCATAGCTCATTGTTAATTTATGACTTTTGGAGAGAGTATGTCTAAATCCCCCAAAGACACAAAAGGTCCTGTGGTAAAAACCGGCCCCACTAAAGGACAAAACAGATCTCGCAAAAATGACGGCGCCTGGCGCGCAAAGCGATCCGACGCCGGTAAGTCTCGATCCAGTAAGGGAGGCTCGAGCAGCAGCAAAAAAGGATGTTTTCTCACAACGGCCGCATGTGACTTGCGAGGCTTGCCTGACGACTGCCACGAGTTAACGACATTGCGGCGCTTCAGGGATGAAATATTGATGGCATCCCCAGAAGGGCAACGCCTAATCGCAGACTACTATGAGCAAGCTCCATCCCTTGTGTCGCAAGTCTCGCGCGACGACGAGAAGGATCGTGTGTGGAGCGATATTCAAAAAACCGTCACGCACATCGAGCATGGACAAAAAGAGAAAGCAATCGCCATTTACACAGAACTTTTTCGCAGGTTGATCAGCCATCGAAACAGAGAACTCGCCACTAAGCGATTGGACTGAGATGTCTCATCTGCATTCTCACCATTAAAAAAGCCATAGAAAATGCCCGCTCGATGACTCGAGCGGGCATTTTTATTTTTCTATCTGTCTTTCTGGGCGACTTGAAAGACAGGCCTCTTAGAATTTGAATCCAATACCCAGCTTGAGGTAAGGTAAAACCTTCACTTTACCTACCGCCTCGCGGATATCGGCAGTCTCTTCGTCGACCTGCTCTTGTGTAGCAAAGCCAGAGCTTTCACTTGCCTTAAGATTAAACCCGGACCCAAAGATTGCGCCAATATCAGCCGTGATCGTGCCGTGCTTACCAACCTGCCAATCCCAACCCAGGGCAACAACAGGGGCAAGATCTGACTTCTGAGTAAAGTCCATCGAAACATCAGTGGTATAGCCATTGATGTTTACATCATGCGCTGTGCCAAAGGCCGAATAATCTGTTTTGAACGCACCACCCGAGAGGTGGAAGGCGCCGCCCATGGGGAAGTAATCTACCAGGATGCCGAAGCCACCCGTTTTGGCCGTGCCTGTGATGTCATAGCCTTCGTATTCACCCTCAAAGTCGCCTTCAGCTGATCCAAAAGGTGCGCGCACGCCAAAGCGATCCGTGATCCGCCATGTGGCCTCGCCGCCAGCGCCCAATGTTGATGCAGTTGCGCGCAAGCCGAAGCCAGTACGGTCCTTGCCTGCTTTTTCTTTCTCATGATCAGCATCAGTAAAAACCAGGTCAAGATCAGGGGCACCTTCAGCACCTTGAACTTGCGCAGTTTCATCAGCAAAAGCCACCGTAGCACCAAGACCGAAAACGGCGGCCAGAACGAATTTCTTCATGTAGTTTGTCTCCTCAATAGACAGTTGATATAAAGAGGAGATGGGTTGGTATCTTATTGCGGAGAAACCATTATTCGCATTTTTCTAATAATTTTCCTGCTTAAAAACCGGTACAACGACCTTATCGATCTGGCGCTAACATAGAGGCCTCCCTTTCAAGAAAGGAGACCTCTATGACGCACCCCGTACTTATTCTTGTTCACCCCGGATCTCTGGCCGCCCACGGCGGAAGCAGCTCACTTAGCGATGCAATAAGAGAGCTCGAGACCCACGACGGTCCTATCATTATTATTGATGGATCAATTTCAGATAAATCCGCACACTTAGATATGCGCATCTCAAAAGCACTGAACCAAGCAGAGAAAAACGGACACCTCGCCCTGCGCCTATGGGGCTGTGATAGTGGCGAGCCGCCCTTTGAGGGATGGCCAGGACGAAAGCCGTCAAACAGTGACGTCAAAATGATCCACTCAGATCAAGAAGAAGTCGCAAAGTACCTTGCGCCTGAAATTTCCGGACACCCCGTAATCTTGTCGGGCGCATGGGCCACCTATGATGATACGTCCGGATGTGTGACATCCGTCAAACACGCCCTCATAAAAGCAGGGCACAAAGAATCCATCACGATGTCTCAAAACGTCATTTACGAAGAAGATTTTGATATGTGAAATCAAAGCTTCGACAAAAAGGCATCGAAATCACGAAATATTTTTCGCGATATAGGCGAACAAGCGCTGCCGCGATGTTCGTGGCGATAAAGATGAACCTATCTGCTCTTTAGGAAAGCTGTTTAACCCTTCCTGGAGAAAAAAATGAAGAAAATCTCTATCCTTATGGCAACTGTCGCAAGCCTTGGCCTGACAGCCTGTGCGCAGCCCAACATGAACTCCAATGTCTATACACCCTCGGCCGCCATGCGGGCCCAGCAAGTCAATATGGGCACCATTATTGCGGTCCGCCAAGTCGAGATCCGTAATATTCAAGGCAACTCCGACGCAATGCTTGGTGCACTCGCCGGCGGCGCAGCTGGTGCTCTGATCGGCGACCAGTTCGGTAAAGGTCGTGGTAATACTCTGATGACAGGCATTGGCGCTGTTGCAGGCGCTGCGGCCGGCAGCAATGTTGCACAGAATGTAAACCGTATGCCGGCCCAGGAATGGACCGTACGCCTGAACACAGGTCAAACAATCGCCGTTGTCCAGAACGACACACACCTGTTTGTTGGTCAGAATGTCCGCGTCGTAAATGACGGTCGCCAAACACGTATCGTCTACTAAGAACATACAGTCTTTTCAGAACCACAATACGCCCGGCCCTTCTCTACGAGGGCCGGGCGTATTGCGTTTCTGGCAAAATTGAAAGGATTATCCATGACCGGAAGATTTGAAATATCCCAGACTCGCTCACAAGGTCGAAAGGTTGATACGTGGACATATCAGATCCCTGACGGAAAAGCCGATATTGAAGTTACATTGCACTCAAAACATGATCGGGTGTATTTCTCCGCCTCAAGCAAACATGCGGCCATTGCTGGAAAGCAATGGGAGGACTCAGACATCGAGCGGCTTTCAGCAGCTGTGAGCCAGGATATCGAAGCAATATTCAGAGATCTTTTATCTGACCGCTGGCAGCCATCCCTTATCTTGAATGTCCACCCGAGCCTCTCAGATAGAGAAACCAACCGCCGGTTCTCTTTCGATATGCAAATCGACCCCGTAGCCTTGGACACACAGACCCCCAGAACAAATGATGGAAAGCTACGTATTGAACAGCAAGGACGGCTAACATCTGTAAAGGAAAGAACTCCCTCTGACAGCTCTCATGAACGTTTCGGCGGTAAGAAAATTAAGCTGGACCCTGAAGGGTGCTGCACTGTCGTTAAGCAGACAGATGAGACCCTCAAAGCTGCTCACGCTATTCAGGACACGCTTCAAGCATTCGGCAAACTTCTTGCTGAGCGCCTGTCGCCCGCCCGATCCAACCCTGAGGACATACCGGCGCCACATGACCTCGTCGAAATGATGAGAAAGGCGGCTGACGGCATTTAGGGATAAAAGCCGCAACCAACCTTAATCACTAAAATTCAGATGAACAGAGTTAGGAAAACTTATGAAGATTGAACTTAAAAACATCAAACACATGGAAAGCCTTAGCGAAGAAACAAACTGCTACACGGCATCTCTACACGTTGATGGAAAGAAGATCGGTGAAGTATCAAACCACGGACATGGTGGGCCAGACATGTTCCACGGAGATCAAGCTGCTTACGACGAAGCCAACAGCTGGATTAAAGCCAACGAGCCCCCGCTGGACTCTGAGTACGGTGATTTCCAGCTCAAATGGAAGGGTGTACGCAAAGTTGAGGAGGCGCATATTGCCGTTGCGCGCAAGAAACTTCCAGGTGCCAAAATTCTAAACGATCTTCCTTTCGACGAGGCTCTCGCCCTCTATATTGCGAACGGCTGACGCTGCTTTTTTGTCGGCCTCTATGTCTGTCTTTCTGGCTGCCTTGCGGCAGGCAGAAGAGACAGACATCACACGCCAAGATGATATTAAATCCGGAGCTCTAAATGGCACTTTTCAGCAAATCACACGACAACAACCTATGGGACGAAGATCCATCCAATCGCTGTAAAGCGGCTCTCGGTGCAGTTATCGCAGCTCAAGCGCGCGTTCGCGCATTGGGCAACTCAATCCCTGCCCTCAAAAAGGACATGTCCACCTTCCTCGATAATCTTGATTTCATATCTGATAAAATCTCCCAGGATCCTCAGATCTATCGCAAAATCAGGCCCTTCACGGTCGTTCATCTTCCAACAATCGTCGCTTCACTTGAGGCGCTGTCGAAGCTTGAAGATGCAAATAAAAGCCCCGAACGCATTCAAGTACTTGAGCAAGACATCAAATCCTGCCTGATCGCTGCATCGCATGCGCGATCTGCACTCGAGGATTCCACTTACACAGCTTTAGAAATTGAGACAAAGACGCTCAAGCAAAGCGTAGAGGTGGAAGCAGATGAATCAGTTCAAGATGCGCCCGCTGGGTTTGTAGGTCGTTTCTCTAAGGCAGCTAAATCTTTCAATGCGCCCGTAGTAAAATCAATCAGCACCAGTGGTCGACAAGTCGTAGCATTCAAACAAGAAGTTAAGAAGCGCGCTGATGCGGGCGTCGGTCTCGCTTATGGGTATGCCTCAAATCTCGTGGAAGACGGGATAGATATGGTAACGTCCCCTATTTCAAAACGTATGGACGCTGTCGCAGCAGCATTGGTTGGAGCATCAGCCTCAGCAATTGTGGGAGGTCTTGTTGCCTCGATTGTATTCCCTCCCGCCATACCAATCGCGATGGGGCTCGCCTTGATGGATGGCGCCGGAGAATACGACAAATCTCTTCGTGCATCAAAGCAAGAGAGTGCTGCCAAGAACCTCACTCGACAGAAAAAAAGATCTGAGGAGGCAGCTTCATACATTGCAAAGCTTAAGGGCGAAAACCCCGTAGTCAGGATTGAAACCTCTCATGTGCATGTGACTATTAACTCCGAGACGGGAGAGTGTCAGGGCATCATACTTACAGGGCTACATGCTGGTGAAAGCATGTATGAAATTCCAGACAAAGTTCTTATCAGGCTCGCTGAGACGGCCCCCGACAAGGAGACATCTCAAATCATACAGTCTTTCCGTGAACGTCTAAGGCGCAGCAAATCCGTCTAACTTAAACCAGAAGTCTCCTGTCCCGATTTTATTTGAGATCCGGCGCCTCCCGCGCAGTCAGTCAAAGACTTGAGACTATTAGGCCTGACCAGATCTCTGGTCAGGCCTTTTTTATTTCCTATTCAGAAAAGAAAATTCGGGGATTTGTTGCGAGGCCGGCCAGCGGGACTGATTTCCCGGCAGACGTATTCACTACAACAAATGCAGGCGAAAAAAAATGGCTGACCGCATCACGGCAAAATTCATGAGTCACGACGACTGGAAGGCACTGGGACCTCTTAACCAAGATCTCGCTCCTGAAGGCGACAACTTCTATGACGGGACAACCCGCGAACTTCCAACAACCCCAAAGCATGCTTCTTTGAGCGTTGGTGGACCTCACAATACACTGGGCAACCCCAGCCATTCCTCGCGGAATGACGCTTTCACGAACTCACACGCTCAGTGGTTCCATATCGCAAAGCTCTACGAAGTCGAGAGCGATGACACCCTTAAGTTTGTCAGAGAAGCCGCCAAGGCTGGCGACAAAATGTATGCGATCTCCGATCGTATGCACGGCAACCCTGACGCATGGGTGGCAAAAGCTTCCGATGCGCCAACTGCCGGTGTTCTGCGCAATACCATCACATCTGCGCTGACACATTTCCCGCCCGCCAAGGGCGTCCTGGGCCAAGAGCTACCGAAAAAGGTTGAGGACCTGCCTATCGACGGTCTGAAGAAGGATCTTGATACGTATCGCCCAAAGCGCTTCCGTCGGAGAATCCTGGAGAACGGTCAAGTTCGTTTCGCCAACCCAGATGATCGTGAAGCAGAAAATGACAAATCATTCTCTGCAGGCATCAAGGACAAGGCTAAGACCAATCCTAAATCGAAGCCGCGTCAATTCGCTGGCACCATCGCTGTGTTTGCAGATGATGGCCTTGAAGAAGTGGCGGCAAACTACATCAAAGATCTGGATGATCGTCTTCTGGCATGCCCAGAGAAAAACGGCGCTCTGTGGAAAGCTGTAAGCGAAGTTCGTCCTAAAGGTGCGTACTATCCACGCGAATACAATCCTTCCCTGAAACAAGGGCAGGCTGCAGATCAGTTGCTTAATCGCGCTGATGCTGTTGCGGTCTTCGTGAATGGTGATCCTACATCTCGCGTATCCGGCATTCTTGCTCAGGCATCGCGCATGGGCAAAGCTGTTAAGGTCATCGGCCCAGATGCGAAAGAAATGCCTCTCATCAAGAGCTGCATTGAAGCAGAATCGGCGCACCTCACCAAGAAAGAGATCGCTCAGAGCTTCTCCAGTCACGCATTCGACGTGCCAGCGAACGAGCCAATGGCGTACTTTGGTCTGTCTCAGGTTCGCCACCCCACCGCTGGTAAGATCAAGAGCAAAGATTTGAGCCAGCTGGCGAGCATGTCTGAAACTGTGAATGAGATCGCCGATATGGCTGCATCACAGGGTGGTCGTGAATATCTTCGCGATGATCTCAAGATCACGCCAGCGACCGTTCGCCTCCTTGGTGACACCGACACAATGGCCTCTGCACGAGATCAAATGCTCAAACTTAGCGGTGAAATCAATCGCGAAAACATGAGTGTCATCGGTCCTAATGACTATCCAATCGAGCTCATGAAGTCCGGAGATGTTCCTCCTTACTTGATCGTTGAAGGTGACAAGGATGTCCTGAGAAACGCGGAAACCATTGTCGGGATCACCGGCAGCCAGTCCGGTGATGATCGCGAGCGTCGTATAGCGGCAAGTGCTGGCTCAAAAGCTGTCTCAGCTCTCACAATGGAGTCCGCGACAGTCGCCTATGTTCAGGGTCAAACAAATGTGGAAGTTCCTGAAACAGGGCCGCAGATTTTGATTTCCGCGACGGGTGCGGCACATGTTTCCGAGAAAGACCGCGCACATCAAAAGCGGATCATCGAAAACGGCGGTGTGGTTATTCACATGCAGCCACCTGAAACAAGCGCATGGCACTACGATGCCAAAGCCTTCAACAAGGAAACCGGCAAAAAAGGCGCCATGGTACCTGTCCCTTCAAAGGCAGATCCAGGGACGCAGCGTGCGGCGGCTCGGCTTCTCGGCTCGATGAGCAACACCACCTTGGTGACTGCTCTGAATGCAAAAGAAGTTGAATCGCATCAGCACGTAGCTGTCAAATCCGCTCTGCGCGCTGGCCGTCTGCCCACAGTCGTCAACTTCTCTGAGTATGAGGCAATCGAGACAGTCTCCGGAAACAAAGCAATGCTTGGTTCTACCGGTGAGAAAGCACTGTCTCGCGCAGGTTTCGGCAATGCCGACGCCGAGGCGCTCGGTCCCAAGTTTGAAGGCCGCAAGCCGGCGATCGACACAGGTAAGAACATGGATCTCGCCATGCAGAACCTCGTTCGCCACCTCAAGGGTCAGGAAATTAAAGTTCCTGAGAAGACCCGCGATCGCGAAACCCGCGTTGATGCGGCTGAGCTTTGAAAATGATTGGCGCCGAAGGAGCGAAACCTCTCCTTCGGCACGATCTCCCTTCCAATAAATCACTTATCGAGGCACGACAATGAGCAGCGCTGAAATCACCCTTGGGGCCCACCTTTACACTCGAGCAATCGAGGAAGACGTCCCTACTCTTCTGAACCAAAACCCAAAAGACTACAGTGGACTTAAACTCGCTTTCCGCGACATGTCCCGCTTTCTTGTGGCGTCCAAATGCATCACCAAAGATGATGCTGGAAACTGGGTTACTGACAACAACAGTATCGACAATATGAGTGAAGAGCGCGCCAATGCTTTCCTCCCATACTACCAGACCGTTGTTATGGCGCATCAAAACGCTGAAGCTGCGCTGACCCGCGACGGCAAAGCTGGCTATATGCAGGAATTTCGTGAGCTTCACGCCGACACGATCTTCGACATTCAGCCGGAAACCGTTACGCGCGTACGCGCCAGCGACATGCAGGAGATCACATCAAGTGCACTGAATCTGCTTCAGGCGACACATGATGATCCGGCCAATGCTGCTTTCGTGCCAGGGCTCGAAAAAGCACCTATGGACACAATGTGGAACATTCTCTCCCAGTCAGGCTATCTGATGCCTGGGGAGAATCCAGACCGATCAGCACCGCTCGGCGACCAACCACTTCGCGGCACAGCCGAGCAGCAAGATGCACTCTATCATCAGGCCAATGAAATGGTTGCCAATATGGACATGCCAAGCACACTTACGCCTGGCGATCGTCCTGCGGCAGCAGCATATAACTTCAAAAATGCTGTCGAAGGCGCGCATGTTGAGCAGATTGAAGCCGGCGTTGGCACAATCGAAGAAGGCTGGGATAGCGATCTGACAAAAGCAGACTGCAACTCGGCTTACAACGTACTCACCGCCTTCGGTCGTGTCATGCACAGCTCTCAGTGGGACACCCACAGCTTGGATACTCTTCTGGCTGATCCAAGAATGGTAGACGATTTGCGTGTCGCTCTTGAAGACTACAACGACAAGGGCGTAGGTAACTGCCTCATGTCTGGCAACATGGGCGATCCTAAGATGGACCCCGATGCAGCAAAGCGTCTTGGAAAAGGCATTGATTGGATGAATGAGGCTGTTTCAGCCGACCTCAAATCCGAGCACTTTTCTGGTGACGATGGCGGCATGATGACTCAGGGCGGAAAATCAAAGGCAGCTTCGCGCGACTTTGACGACGAACTGAATTCGACTGGGTCTGATGGTTTTGAAAATGCTTTCGACGAAGAGGATAAAGCCGCAAAGGATACAGGCAAAGGCACAGCAGCCAATCCTGTTGCATTTGATGCGGATGCTGATCTGGGCGCCAAAACATATGGTCGCTCTGACGGTAGAGTGCGTTTGCCACGTGGCCTTATGGATGCGGCGGACGAAGTATTTCTCGAGGTTGTAGACAATCACACCGCTGATTATCTCCGTCGCCGGGCGGGTCGTGCCGAAGCCGATCTTGGCGATATCAAGAGCTCCAAGGCGGCCTTCGGTTCTATCGAAGAGATGATGGGTCAATATCAAGAGGCAGACACTTCGAGCCGTGGTTCAAGCGATGTCATCACTGCTATGCAAAAAGCGAACATGAACCCTGAGCGTCGCGCCAAACTGCGCACCGCGCGGGTTGTTCCTGGCCGGGGTCCATTCAAAGGCTACACTTCAGGTGCCCCTGGCAGCTCGAGCAGCAGAATGAAAAACTTCCTTGATGCAAATATGCTCACCGAAGAAGGCAAGCCTAACTACGATCTACGTCGGTTCCTGCGTGACGCAACCCAAATGCAGGTTGAGACACCCACCAGAGGCGAAGGTGAAGCAGTCCGCGCCTATGCTGAGAAGTTTGTGGCAAGAGATCGTGAAGAAGTTGAAAAAAGAAAGGAAGCTGCGATTGATAGCAAAGGCATCAGTCAGGTTGACTTCAACTCGAGCGACATTGCCCGGTTTATCAGCGTCAAGGAAGCATCCGGCACTGAGGGTCAGGTCAAAGCCATGATTGGCAAAGATGGTTCGGTGACGCTCTCCGACCCAGATGCTCCAAAGCTGGTTGCACAAATGACCAAAACCTCTGAGAAACTTGCTACAACACTCGCAAGTCCAAAAGACAAAGGCCGTGAGTTTGGTGGTATGGTTTCAGTCGAAAGCCTAAAGGCTGCCTACCAAACTGGATCTGACAAAGTATCCATCCTGTTTTCCGGTGAAGCCCCCTACGCTGCTATCGGAAAAATGGAAGAAGAGCCCGTTCGCAAGAAGACCAAAGCTCAAGACATCGTCCTGAGCTAAGGTTCGAAAAACTTAAATATTCGACCCGCGCAACCTCGTTTGCGCGGGTTTTTTGTTTCTGATTTTGCGCAAAGGGCCAATGTTATTCTTGATAGCCTGAGAGAGAACTTTTGCCATGAATGCGACCCCAGACAAAAATGCGACCAACCTTCGCCCAGTCTATGAGGGCATGCAGTGGGAGCAATCCCGCGGTAAGTTCACGCTCTGGCGTGCGAACTCAGACACGACGCCCATCACATACGTCGCAGAGGAGATCGACGACGGGCAATGGGCTGCCAAACAAGGATTTCCTGATGGCCCGGGCCGTCCCAATGTCGAGATTGGCCGCTTTAACTCTCTTGATGTGGCGATGACTGCTTGCGAGCGACATGATTTCAGATTCTGGTCGTCTGAGGCTCTCAGGTCTGGCCTATCGCCAGTTTTCATGGGATCCCCCGATCACGTAAGTGCATTTGTCTCTGCTTTGGCGGAGTATGAAAAAGATGATATTCTTGATATGATTTCTGGCGGCTATGAGTTGCCTGATGGTCGAAACTTCACGCATAGTGCCAGTTTTTTTGAAGCTCGCAAGACCGGCATGAAGCAAGATAAGAACGGCGATTTCACAATGACGCTTACCGTTCCTTCGTCGGACATTCCGATGTGGCTCATGCAATCACCATTGGGATCTCGCGTGGTCATTGGCGCGGCTGAAGTCGACAATACGTCTGAAGACGAGTGGAACGAGAGAGCTTCTGCCGCGCTAAGAAGAAGCTTTGTCTTAGTGCAGGACAATAACTTCCATGCATGGATGGCGCAAAAGTATGATCGCTGGGGCCTCATTGCTGCAGCACTTTTGCATACCTCTGAGGAAGTGGAGCGCGCGGTATCAGAAACATTACGCCGGATTATCGGATGCCCTTCACGCAGGGATCTCGCAACAAACCGCGATGCTGTTCAGCGTATCGAAAAAATGGATCGAGAGTTCTACCTCGACTGTTCTCGCGGTTTCACGGGTGCCTTGCCAGGGCAAAACGCTGACATCTGAAGACTTCAAAGTAAAAAAATACTACAAAAACGCTGGAAAGTCTTTCCAGCGTTTTTTGTTTGCCTGAAATGAACCGATTTCCCTTGTGAGACTTCACGAGGGAGATAACCGATGAACATCAGAACCCTGATGACTGCCACATGCTTTGCGATCAGCACAATAACCGGCGCCGCTTTTGCGCAAGATGCAAGTCAGACCAAAACAGATCCAGCCTATTTTCCAACAACAGCCAATGATCTTCTTGGCTTGATCAAGAACTGCGAGACTGACGACTGCATGTCCTACGTCTCAGGGGTTATTGGAGGAATTTCCATCTATGCCATCATTGCTGAAAAACCCTCTCCTTTCTGCTTCCGTGGCAATGTGGAGACAGAAACTATCCGCGAAGCCATTGTCTCGACCATTGAGGCGACACCCTCTCTGAAAGATCAGCATCCAGCTTTGGCTATTTTGACTGCATCTGGTCGACACTGGCCTTGCGTTAGCTCTGATGACATGAAGTCGTTTCTATCAGTGCCTGTAGATCCAGTAGCGCAATCTCAAATTGACGCCCTCACAGGATCGAATGATCACTCTATTGTCTATGGCAATTTGGAAGCAGACAGCAGCAAGACGCTGATTGTATTCCACGACCAAAACTGCACGCACTGCCGACGCTTTTCGGCTGAACTGGATGATCTCGCGGAACGCGGTTGGAAGATCATGATTTATCCGGTTGCAACCACAGCCGAAGAAAGTGCTGGTTACGGCGCGGTTGAGATCGCCCTGCGAGACATTGCTCCAGAAGCCGCGCGCATCATTCATGATCACACGCCAGAAGGCGTTGCCGATATCACGCTTGCAACTCAGCTGGCCGAAGAAGCCGGCGTAAGCAGTCGCGAGATTTTGACGGCAATCGCAAAATCCGGCGCCTATGCATCAATTGAAAACAACACTCGCGCCTTCTTCGAGATGGGCGGGCATGGAACCCCATCCTGGATCGTTGGAACAAATATGTTCAGCGGCTTCCTGACGGCTGACGGAATCGAAAGCGCTGTCAAAGACGCCGAAGCTGACGCCCCTGCCCCATCTCCTAAGAACGTGACGCCTCAGGCGAAAATGGAGCAATAAAAATGAAGATCGTAATCAACAACGCCGACCTGCAAAGCCTAATCGCCGCTGCCACTGCAGTTTCAAAATCTCCCGACCCTATTCAAATCATCGCCGAACGCATTGGTGACGTCCCAGGAGAGACCGAGTTCGATACTCAAGAGCATCCACCTGAGGCTGGTCAGCTGCGCATCATCGCCTTCAACGAAACTATGGTTTCTGAATGGCGGCGGCCAGCTGAGATTCGCATGACAGGAAGTATTGCTGTCCGCCCTGATGGGCTGGATAGGCTTGTGAAAGCCTCCAAAAACTCGGACAGTACTTTCGTGCTTGAAACCATTGAGACCGATAACGATCGTTCCCTGCGCCTTTCGACTTCGCGGTCAGCACATGAGTTCCCTGGTGTCTCCGCAGAGGTCTTCGATACTGTTGTCCCGGGTCACACCGGCGGTGGTCGTGCAAATCTTCAAAACCTTGCGACCGCCATCAGCACCGCAAAGGTTGCCGCCGCCGCAAAAGGCGATGCGACTGGCGCACGGATTACACTTACAGGTGTTCACATTCGCAATAGAGATGATGTCTATGACATTGTCGCCACCGACGGCAAACGCCTCGCTGTCACCACATTGAAAGACAGCGACGTAGGCGGGCTCGATCTTGGCGATGCCCCGGATGGTGTTACAATCCCACCGGAGTCCATTTCATTGATCACCGAGATGCTCAATGGTCCTGAATCGAGATTTCAAGTTGTTGAGAATAACATCGTCGTAGAGTGCCCAGATGGATCTTTGAGCGTTCGTATGTTTGATACGAAATACGTCGATTACGCAGCCCTCCTGCGCATGGAGACTGACAACAAACTTTCGATCCCTAAGTCCGCTCTTGAGATGGCTCTTCAAAGAAGTTCTGTTGCTCTTGCGCGGGACAAAAGGTCTGTAGCGGTAAAGATGTCACGCGGTGAAGAAGGTATTTACATTACATCTTCCGCTGCAGGGCAGAGTTCCTCTGAATGCATCAGCGATGAGCCCGGTGAAGAGATCGCCATTGGATTTGACGCCCGCTATATGCAGAACGCGATCAGTGTGTTCGGTCATGGCGACATCCAACTCGATTTCTCCAACGATCGGGTACCAATCTGGGTTACGTCGCGCACGCAGCCGGCGATCAAGATGCTCGTCATGCCCTGTAAAATATCTTGATTTCAGTCTCTAAGCCTGAAGAAAAACAAATTTAAAAACTGAACCAAGATAGCATTATCGCACTCATTTCTTCGTTTTGGGAGCGATAAGCCAATATCAAGTCTGAGATACGCAGCGCCACACCGATCAGCGGGTCTTCTCTTTGAGACCCGCTGCCGAAGTGGCGGCACGCATACCCGGAGATGAGGAATTGATCCCATTTCCTAAGGGAACCAGACAAAAGGATACCTTCCAATGACTGCCATGTTTACAACCGATGATCTCGATGCAGCCTTTGGCAACGGCGCCCGCACAAGCTCAGATATTCTTGATGGATTGAACCCCGCACAGCTCGAGGCTGTCGAGACGATTGATGGACCAGTTCGGATTATGGCTGGCGCAGGCACTGGCAAAACCACGGTTATTATTCGCCGCATTGCCAATATCATCCGCAAAGGCATGGCACAGCCCGAAGAGATCCTTGCTGTAACCTTTACCCGTAAAGCTGCAGGTGAGATGCGCCAGCGTCTGGGCGCCCTACTTGGTGACGATGTCGCACGCCGCCTATCTGTAGGTAACTTCCACGCAACCTCCTCTGCAATGCTGCGCAGGCACAGTCATTTGCTTGGATTGCCATCGCGCTTCACAGTTCTCGATGACGACGGACAGCGCGATATTATTGCTGATCTGGCGCTCAAACTTGGCTACTTAGGGTCAAAGAAGGATAAAGTTAAGGTCATGCGCTTTCAGTCGCAGATCTCATCTTGGAAAGAAGATGGATATGTTCATGATCGCGTTTTGTCTGCGACTGATCTGACCAAAATCAGCCAAGGCGCCAATCAAGACGACCCTGATTTTCTCATTCGCTGTGCAAAGGTATTTGAGGCATACCAGGTTGAACTCGAAGCCCGTCGTTGGTGTGATTTTGCAGATCTTGTGCTGCACATGGTTCGCCTGTTTCGGGACTACCCTGAGGTTTTGGAAGAAGAGTCGGGTCGATTTAAGTACCTCATGGTCGACGAGTTTCAGGATACCAGCCCCGTTCAGAGTGAGTGGGTTACATGGATGGCGCGGGAACATAAGAACATCTGTGTTGTCGGGGATACGGACCAGTCCATCTACGAATGGCGCAATGCGCGTCCCGAAATCATGCTCAACTTTCCGAAGATCTGGAAAGGCGCCAAGACGATCACGATTGATACCAACTACCGGTCCAATCAAGAGATCCTGGACATCGCGAATACCGTGGTTGAGCCGCTTCGTGCCAAAGATAAGCTTGATAAGCGCCTTAAGGGTATCAAGAATGGCGTTTCACCTATGGATTTCGTTCGAGGATACGATTCTGGATTTGATGAAGCAGATACCATTGCAGACAACATACGCTCTAAAATCGACAATGGAGAAACACCATCTGAAATCGCTATCCTCTGTCGCACCGGGATGATCATCACAGGTATTGAGCGAGCTCTTCGAGAGCGTGGTCTGAGGTACGTCGTTGCTGGCGCCATGAAATTTACCGACCGAGAAGAAATCAAAGATGCGGTCGCTTGGCTCACATTGGCTGCAAATCCAATGGATTACATCGCTTTTTCGCGCGTCGCTGCGAAACCGCGCCGGGGACTTGGTCCGCAAAAGGTGGGTGAAATCCGTCGCTTGATGATGGAGAATGCATGGACCGTAAGAGAGGCAGCCGGTGCGATTGCTCAGGCAGCGAAGAAGGGTTCAGCGAACGCAAGGAACTTCTCCGCGCTGTGTGAAACTCTCGATCATCTCGATGCCATCATTCAAAACGCGGACAACTCAGGCGCAATGCTTGAGGACATCCTCGATGAGTCAGGGTATATGGAATGGCGCGAAGACAATGACACTGATCCACAGCGCGATCAGCGCCTTGAAAACCTTCAGATGATCATTGATGAAGCCCGAGCCTATAAAACTCCTTTGGAGTTTCTCGAAATGGTCTCCTTGCAAGCTGGAGGCGACAAGGGGTGGGGAGACGATTCGATCGTGATCTCAACCGTGCACGCCTCCAAGGGACTTGAGTTTAACGTGGTCTATTGCCCTGCCATGGAGGATGGCATCTTTCCGAATGCGCGCGCTCAGAAAACATCTTACGGTGCTGATGAGGAACGCAGGTTGGCACACGTGGCATGGACGCGGGCTCGTGATGAGCTGCATATCTCATTTGCAGGATATCGCATGGGTGGCATGGGCACCGGCGAACCTTCGCCTTATCTTAAAGAGGTTGGGCTTCTTGGTGGACCTCGCAAGTCACCAACATCACCAACGGGACGCAAGATCCGTCGTCGAGCGTTCTGATCCTCAAAAATCATCTATGATGCGGCCGTCACCCTATCGGGTGGCGGCCGTTTCACGTTCAGGGTTCAAATGTGAGCCTAACAAGGGACTGATTTAATTGATTCTTGATTCTTGATTCTGGCCCCACATTCTCCAAGGTATCGCGGCTGCCACCCGATGATACCTTACACTCATCCCAAGGTATCGCGGCTGCCACCCGATGATACCAAAAAATCCATATATAGTATAACTCAACATAACACCCCATATTATGGGCTTTTTTAGAGGCTCATCAGCTACTTACAGGTCTTCCGCTCCCATTTTGATATCCGAAACGGCGTATAAACCATACATGAAATGGGCCTCTTGGGCCTAAAAGTGGTTTCTTTTGATTGACGCTTGGGGTCTCATGCAGTCAAAGATTGCTGAAAATCTGACAACAGAGACTCGGAGCAGAGCGACATGAGTGTAGGGCAAGAGCGCGTAAGGAGGGAGGACCTCGGAATGAGATCCGATCTCTATTCAATGCTCCTCCCCTTCTTTCCTGACGCGGGCGGTCTCAGGGAGTACCATACTTCTTTAGATGGGTATGAGATACGCATCACGGCAGATGACCCTAAAATCCCAATTGCCACAGCTCAGGATCGAAAGGTCTTGAACCTGCTTGCGGGCACACTTGCCCAAAGCATCAGATCTGGCAATCCACCCAGTCGCCATGTTGTCGTCGATACCCGCACTATGGTCGAGACCCTCAGTGATGGACGTCAGCTCGGCGGAGCGCAATATAATCTGATTATTGACCGCCTTAAAAGGCTTATGTCCACCGTAATAGAGACTGAAATGCCTCTTGGTGACGACCATAAGAGGCGGCGGCGCTTCCGATGGATTGATGCTTACGAGCACGATGACAAGGATCTCCCTGCCGGACGTAAGATGCTGGGCCTTCGTATCACGATTTCAGAAGATGCATTCTACTGGATGACAAGGACTTTAGGCTTCGACATCTCGCGATCCAATTTTCATTCCATCACCTCTTACAGATCATCGATCTGGCGGATCTATGAGATTTGCCTTGTGCGCCTTATCGCGCGCCGAGGCGAGCCTGTACACATCTCCATCGAAGACCTAAGAGCGCGGGTGCCCATTACTTCGGCCTTGAAGCTGTTTAAATCGCGCACATTAAAGACTGCTTTTGAAGAGATCCCCAAGAATCCTGAAATGTCCCAACACATAAAAGTTGAGTTGACAAAGAAGGTGGGGGACGTGTTTGAGCCGATTGAGTTCTCTCAGCGCGCCAAACTTCAGAATATCTATGTTCGCGTGTCGCGTGGACATGGAACCCTGCCGCCCTTGAACACGATCCTCGCAAAAAGCGAGATCGACAGCATGATGGATGACTCAGGAGGTCAAAACATGTCGGTATAAAAAGAAAGGCTCCTCACCAGCGCCAACTGGTGAAGAGCCTATGAATGAAACGAGAAACCTGTAACAGCGTTCCCGTAACCTCTCGAAACAGCTCACTTGTACAGCATTGAGGAACGGCGCGCAACGGTCTTTCGGGACCGAACGAGAAAGATTTGTCTCATGAGTGCCAACGTCTCCGTTGATTGCGGCTTTGTCCGCATACCCAAATCATACCTTGAACTTCCAGTATCGCCAGGCGCAAAGGCCTTACTCATGCACCTGTGCTCCGCAGCCAATAAGAAGGGCGAAAGCTGGTATCGTTACGCGCAAATTGCTAAGATCCTGGGAAGGTCTAAGGCTTCTATTGTCTCCTATGTCCACGAGCTGGTAGAGATTGGCTTGGTTAAGTCTACCCAGATCAAAGCTGCGAATGGGTACAACCATACACGTTGCCTCAAGCTCCTTCAGTGGTCCTCATTTCTGGACTATTGGGAAGATTTGAAGGATAAGAAAAAATCCCAAAAAAACAAAGAGAAAGAGGTCGCGAGGGATAGAAATCGCCCTATAAATTCCGTGACCCATACGGCCTCTCAGGGCACAATTTCTGCTCCCAAAACGCCCGCATCTAAGGCTCAAAAAACTGAACGCAGCATTCAGCCTACTGTATGCAAGGACCCGAAGGGTCCCTTTAATAAGATTCATCAAATTAAGACTCACTCCGCTGTCGCTCCGGTGGTGTGGACAAATGAAGATGAGACTGACTGGAAGCGCTTTCGCCCTTCAGACAGCGATCCCCTGACTGAATTCAAGGAGCCCCCGAAGCCTCAAACAATCCAAAAACTGAAGGACCTTGAGCGCTATCTCAGCCATCAATCCGGCTTCATGGAGCCCGCAGAGGCCCACAAGGCAGCCAAAGCCAGCCTTGAAGCATTTGCGCAGAAACATCGTCTCAAGGATGATCCTGAAGGTCTGTTGAAGGCATCGCAAGCTCTTGCAGCGATTGCGCCCTCCTCCCCTGCCCTAACGGCCTCGATTGAAGCTCTCGAGGGGCTCTGGAAGCCATACTGGCGTCAGATGCCCACACCAAAACAGATTGAATCCAGCCTCAAGGACGCCGCCAGTAAAGCTCTTCGATCCCAAACCACCATTCGAGAGCTGACCAAGGTTAGGTCTCGCCTATGGGTCGCTAACTTGAAATGCAGCCACCGGAAGGCGGGACGATCTGATCGGACACCAGACCCAGCGATGAGGGTGCGTGATGCGTCACAAAACCGTCAATTAGTCTCTAATCATGCCTGAGACACGGCTATCTCTCTCGAGATGAGTGGAGGCAAGGCGCAGCTTCATTCACCGTAAATACCGAGATACGGTAGAGATATCCCCGTTCTAAACTACGTATAGATGCTTCATTCACTGTGAATGGAGATCTCTGAAAGATGAAAACCACAAGGGGATCAACCGATCAGCATGAGATGACGGCGGTGGATACAAGGTGTCACGCACGCCTGATTGAATGCACCTATAAGCACAGAGAAGACGTTGGAGGTAAAAGCTAAGAGGGGAATATATGGGGAGTTGCGGAAGTAAGCATACTTCATTCACTGTGGATGATAATTTCAAAAAGCTGACCTTAGGGATATATAATACGAAATTCCTATGCTCCCCGGCATTTACATAGGTCACTTCATTAACTGCGCTTTGTAAGCGGTGGCGTAATGATCAAGGTGCTGTCGAGAATCATGCGCGAATCATGGGGATTCTATCATAGAGACCTTTATATCATTCACCGTGAATGAAAGATTAGTATTGGCGCCGGTGAGGCCCCTGATAGATGGTAAGGATATCAGTCACGGTGAATGACAAGCTTATAGCTCTTGGGTAGAAAAGTGATCACACTCAGATGATTGTGCTCTGAGACTATAACCGGCCCACTTTCATGATCTGTTCGACGCTCGCGATCAACGTTTGGTACTATGGGAAAACCGCCCTAAACTGCGACGACGCTATTACAAGCGCTCTACTTCATTCACCGTGAATGAAAGATCGCAGCAATCTGGAAATGAGCTTCCGTAGCTCAGTCCATGTAACCCCAGCAATGCTGGCTTAGGCTTAAATGTCAGAGTTGCCTTATCAGGCTGTCCGGGAATAAGTGCAATGTACTGTAAAGTATCTGAGCGGCCGAGTTGCTTTTAGGGTGAATGCCCATCGGGTCTTCATCGCAACCTAATCCTAACGCATACTTTCTGGACCAGGAATCACCACATCTTCTGTCTTCCAGCCTTTTTCATTCACCGTGAATGAATAGATCTCTCAAGTGTTCAGAAGCGCAACCAGTTAACCCGTTTGGTAGAGGGTAGTTGTTGGTTGTCTCCAATCGTCTAATAGAAGAACCGCCGATTGACTGGGATTTTCTTAAGGGATGAAGGGCGCCTTAACAATCTGGGGTGCTTCAGTTGACTGAGATCATTGAGCGGTGCATCAAGCACCCCTCGACGGAAGAAGTCTCGAGTTATACTTCGTCCCCTGAGTGGCAGGTTAAACAATCAATGGGTGTGCATTATTCACAGTGAATAAGCTCATAACCGCTCAGGCCAAGTCATCTGGTCAGCTATGGTATCTCACACCTGAACCAGCGTCAGAATCAGGGCGCCAATGAAGGATGAATATATCAGTTGAAAATTTGCACGCGTGACAGAGACCTCCCTGCCCCATCGCTATCGATAAAGATCCGCAGATACCATTCCCTCACTGCTGACCCAAGATCCACGTTTCATTCACGGTGAATGATCGTCATCTTTCATACATCAATACATCGATTTGATTATAGACGGTCCGAATGAGCGACGGAACGAAGGTAAGTGTGTTACGATAAAGGGGAGGGGCGGCTAATAAACTTGGACGCGGATGTGGATATTCCTGTCTTCCAGGTGGAACGTAAGCTTTTATTTCCTGATGGCGCTGATCAACCCAATAAGTTCAAGAATTGTATGATGACTTATTGCCACGCCTGGGAGCTTCATTCACCGTGAATGAAGCATATCCCACCAGATCTCTATCAAGATTTATCTTGTAATTCGCAGCTTACTTATGTGGCCGCCTATTCTATCATTCATCCTGAATAGATAGCATCCAGTCATTAACTCACCAACGCAGGCTTTGTTCATTCACCGTGAATGAAGATGAAGGCGGCAAGCACTCGAAAGTCTTGGTTCAGCTTTGATGTGTTACTTGGATGACCCGATCCGACCGTCATTTACTTCAATTAAGGCAGGTTTTCAGGTGAAAGAACTTGATTAGAGACGCAGGTTTGACGATAAAGGATGCAACAAAACAAAAGAAGCAGGCACCCACATGACTAAAGCGCAGATACCAGAAAATCTTGGCATCCCTAACTTCGTCAGGCGCGCGCAGCGGGGCGTATCAGCTGCCGTGAGCTCCAAAAGATTTGAGCAAACACGTAAGCAAAGGATACAGAGGCGTTTCTCAATACGGGAGGTGACCGAATTTCTCGGGGTGTCACGGTCTGTGGTCAAAGAATGGATGGTGGCAGAAGATGCGCCAAAAGCCATCTTCAAGGGCCGCGAGAACACCTTATCCATACAAGACCTCATGAAGCTGCGCGCTTTAGCTGCTTCACGCAAGCGAACGCCCGGAAGAGGCAGAAAGCCAACGCCGACGCTCTTTTGGAGAAAGCCAGGAGATCCACTACCTGTTATCGCTTTCAGCTCACAGAAAGGCGGAGTGGCAAAAAGTTTGTCGGCGGCGACGCTGGCGCAATTTTGTTCGTTATATCAAGGGCTTAGAGTTGGACTTATAGATAGCGACGCTCAAGCGACCTTGTCATTGTACTTTGCAGATGAAAGTATCGATGTCGCTGGTCCCAACACAGATACATTCACGAAGTTCATGGGAGTGCCATCCCCGGGAGAGACGCCTCTGACGCATTCAGATGAAGAACTTGACAGTTTTTGGAAACAAACCCCGTGGCCTGGCATTCGCCTCATTCCTGGAGGGGCCCCAATCCAGGAATCCGACATCTCTCTCTTTCTAATGGCGCAGAGAGGGGAGCCGAAAGAACGCCGTGTATATCGTCGCCTGAAAGATACGATTGATAGATGGTCTGCCTCCCATCCGCCAACCACTCAACCTGAAGATCTTCGCGATGAGAATGGAAAATTCCTTGATGATAAATTTCAGACAGCCCTTAATGAGACCTTTGATCTTATCATTATTGACTGTGCACCGGCGCTGACTCTTTCTCAGCTGAACTCTGTTGTAGCAGCCACGACATTGATCGTGCCAAACACATTAAAAGGCTTCGACCTTAGTACTCTTAAGGTCTACTTATCTTCACTTGATGACTACTTAACCTTCATCCGAAACGACATAAATCCAATCGAATTTCCGCCATTGCCCAGTTATATTCTTCCAACAAACGTCGAAGGGGGGAATAATACTGACGTGGAGCAGGTGGGTGAATTGTATTCTCAAGATCCTGAGGTATTTCTACCAATCTACTTTCAGCACTCAGCAGCTGTAGGGAATGCTGCAAAAGATTACTTGAGCATTTACGAGTATGAGCCGCCAAAATCTCGAAAACGATCAGCCGATCTCTTCAAAGACAATGCCAACGCTGTGTGCGATGCCATCATCACGCGGGCAAGTCCCAATATTCCGCCGAGAGGTTTCGCAAACACCTTTATTGAAGATAAGTATGAAGGACTTCTTCCACCATGGACGTCTGATCCTGAGAGTGATTCAGACACAGAGGAAGTCAGCCACAGCAAAAAAGAAAACATAGAGGTTGGCGCATGAAGAAAACTGCAAGTGCTTTCGCAGCTGGTATGGCCCGAGGTGCAGAAATCGCTCAAAACAGCGACGAAAGTCAGGATGAGCAACCATCACGGCCGGTCGGAAACTGGTCACGTATGTCAGTAATGGAAATGGAGAAGCTCCTTCACGAGAAGGAGGCAAACCATGATGTCATCGACCGCGCCATTATGGATGGTATTTTAGCCGGGCATATTCCCATGAATATACCGGCCGATCAGATCATCGACGAGGTAGGCACGGATCGTATTCTTGAGACCGCAGATGATGAGTCAGATGCCTATAGTTTTGGGTCTCTCATCGATAACATACGGGCGCGAGGATTGAAGGTGCCACTGCGCGTGAGGCCAAGCGATCCAGATTGGCGTCCATCCAAAGAAAACCCTCGAGACGTAGGCGAGGCTACGTTCATTTTACAGTCGGGACGCAGACGGCTGGAGGCATGCAAAAAGATCGGCATAACCCCGCATGCTTTTATATCGCTTGCAGAGGGTGACTATCGCCTGGATGATCTGCAGGAGAGGTTTTTCGAGAACGCTTCACGAAAAAATCTAACACTCATCGAAAAACTGTATTCTATCGGTCTTCTGGCTGAGGAGTTTGAAGGCAAAAGCCAGGATGATATTGCATCATATCTTGGTGTCGGCCAGGCCTATGTATCTCGCGGTCTGGCGGTCGTTGAGTATTTCGATCGCCTGAAAATTGATTTAGATCTATCTGAAGCTACCAATCGAGACATCGAGAACCAAGTCAAGATATACCGCAGTGAGAAGCAGTCAGAAGAAACGACCGGGGAGGGCAGGGGGCGATCTAAAAAGACTGAGAAGTTTATGCGAGAGCTTCCTTTCAGGCAGAAGCTCATAGGGCGTACAGATCTATCGCTGAAAGCAAATGCGCGCGGAGAACGTATTATGGCTCTGCGGAGCAGCGCGCTGGATGATGAAGCCATCGAACGTATTGTTGAAGTAATACAAGAAGCCGAAAGCAGGGCAGGGGGTTCATGACAAAATTATTTCTCCTGACAGCCAATGCGAGATATTTCTTCCGTTGAGCAGGCTCTGGCCAATCTCAGTGTCAGGAGGAACAAAAACTTGTTTATAACCATAACTAACACACACCCAGCCGCTGGACAGCTTGCTAACCTTGCCCAACTTTTGAGGGCATTGAAACGCAAAGAACTTGGGAACGCTCCAGCTTCACTTGAGCCTGCAGTGAATATTGCTGAAACCAATCACGGTAACAGAACAACAACTTACTCCCTTAAGCCCGGGCGCGCATCTTCATCTGAAGCTATCGCCACATATCAATACATTCGACGATATTACCCTTCCATTCTTGACTTGCTCTGCTATGCAGCGTCGAAAGACGCAAAAGAAATAACCATTGAAGTGGGTGTAGCTTCTCGAAGCAATGATCTAACTTATTCGCAACATGACTTGATCAAAATTATGCCGAGAATCCTCGCTCTCTTTCGAGGTACCGTTGGTATCGAGTAATCTATTTCTTTCAATGAAAGTTCAGGGCTCTCCTTTCGCGTGAGGGTTTCATGATGAACCCTCACCCGAAAGGAAGCCCGAATGAAAGTTTTCACAGGTGCACTTTGTGCGGCAATTTTTATTCCGCTGATGGCTTCGGCCACAACAGACTTTGAAATTCAGCAAGGTTACGAAAAATCTATTGCCGCACGCGGTGCGAAGCGACCAGATGTCGCTGAAGCTATTCTTGCGGAGCTTATTGATCTGCGCCCGAATGCAGGTCAGCTGCGTTTTGATTTCGGCGTTGCCTTGGCAGAACAAGGGCGCTGCGCAGCTGCCGCACGCGCCTTCGACATAGGACGCAAGCTAACGCGCACGCCCAGCTTTGATCGCGCAGTAGATGCTGCCATGAGCGATCTCTGCCCTGGACTGGCACCATATGAAGTAAGCCTTGGCTTCAATCTTATCTATGACACCAACGCCAATGGCGGCGCTGCTGGAGAAAGTATCGTTGTCGATGGGATCCCATTGACACTTTCCAGTGATGCCGTCGCGCAAAACTCAGTAGGGTATCAAGTTTCCGGATCGTTGGCCTATAACTTCCGAACAACTGCCAATAGCTATCTTGTTCCATGGGCGGGATTTTCGATATCAGACTTCAAGGGCAGTGCACTTGATTATTATTCAGTCACCGGCGGACTGTCCTATCGCTACAAGGGCGATATGGTAGACTGGCGCATGGGTCCGATGGCTGTTGCAAACTACGGTGAGGAAGGACTGGAATCTATTGGTCTCGGTGCTGCAGGGCGGGCCAGTGTCGTTCTCGGTCCGCGTACGGGTCTATACCTGAATGCAAGTTATCTCGAAATTTCAGATGAGGACAACGATCTTCAGGATTATGACCAAGCAAGCATTGGCGGCACACTGGTGCATAATCCTCTCGGGACAAAAATGAACTTGCGGGCTGAATTAAGCTATACGGATCGAGATTACGTAGATGCCTTCTCGGATATCTCCTCGATCAAGATTGGTTTCGGTGTCAGTGGCAGTCTTACTGACCAGATTGGCTATGATGTCGCCTATAGCCACAGCCGAAGTCAGGGAGGTATTCCTCATTATACCTTCGGAAATCGTGAAGATAAGGTAGATACTCTATCAGCGCGTTTTTCTTTTGCAAATATGGAGGGATGGTACGGCCGACCGTATCTCGGAGTGAGCCACACAATATCAGACTCCACATGGGAAACTAAAAAATATGATCGAACCAGGCTGCTGGTAGGATTGACGAGAAACTTCTGAAACGAAAAATGGCCGAAGCGATAGCTTCGGCCGTTTTACTTGATTTTAACGACCCGAAGATGCCCCCGCCAGGCCTCTCCGGGTCTCCCAATCGCGATCACCCGACCTTGATCGCGAAGGTCTCGTTACTCCTCGATGCGCTTACGCATGTGCTTGGAGATATTTATTTTGAGAGAGACGTCTCCTTCTGAGATCGCTTCTTTCTTGGTTCTTGGATTGAAATAGCGCCTTGGCGGACGCGTCGCTATGGTAACTGAGCCGATTTCTGCAATGTGAAATCTTCCTCGATCGGCAAGTTGTTCAGCCACGGATTCAAAGACTGTTCGAAGCACGCGCTCGGACTCAATCTTCGACATATCGTGGCTTTCTGAAAGCCTGTTTATCACCGCTTTACGCGGCATATCTTTATCTGCCATGTCAGCCGCTTTCTATTGAAGCGTTTATTGTTCTATCAGAAACTTAGGTCTCTGAGTTGGCAGAATAAAATCTAAACATTTCAAATAATTATTTTATGTCCGCCTCCCGACTGCTCTGATCTGTTGAGTGTTGCGAGGCAGGAAAAAGTCGTCGTATTTCCACTATGTTTTCGAAAATCCAATTGAGGAACCATCTACTATAAAAAGCCCCTCCATCGAAAGTTTGAAGATGAAAATGAGATTCCACACGAACCGAAAGGGAGCATCGGTACCTGAATTTGCCACCTTTGCTTCTTTGGCGTTCACGCTGTCTCTGGTTTTATATATCGCATTAAATGGCACCGGTAGAGGCGTCTATCCCGATGGGAAGAAGGATCAGGATCTACTCTCTGAACGGATCATCGAAAACTGCCTTGTCAGAACACGTGCAAATGACACCGTGGTCCCAAGGCAAGCTAAGCCATACAATTGCTTCAAGCTCGCAGAAGGCAACGACAGAATTACAGTCACAAGCGGCGATAATATCATTTACCCCGGGCCCGGGCGGAATGTGACTATCGCAGAGGCAGGCTCGAAAGAGACGCAGATCGTATATGAAAACGGTGACGATATCATTCACCTTATGGGCGGGAGTAGCACTCTCGACATGCGGAATTTCCGAAGGGACGAGATCAAGTTTGATATCATGATGAAGACTCCATCGACAATAGAGCCTGGTCAGCTCTTTGATCCAGATAACCGTCCCGCCGTAGACTTAATGATCAAGACTCCTGTCGGATCTGTGATAATTGCAGATCACTTTGCAAACAAATCATTGAACGCGATTGTCACAAAAGACAGTAAGATTTTTGATGACACGATCCCCCTTGAGGCAGTCAGTGACCAGATCACAGATAAGAATGATAGAATTCTCGGCACGGGTTACATTGATATTATAGCTCCTAAAAATGGCAATGATCTGGTCTTATCCTATGAAGGGGATGACATCATTACATACACATCAGGTCACGATAGGTATGATCCAGGCACGGGCAGGGATATATTGGAAATCCCCCATTATGAATCACTTGATGTCAAGTTCGAAGTCCTGAAAAACGGTAATGATATCAAGATGTCATTCGGTGCAGAGGGGTCCATAATTTTATTGGACCAGCTTATCTATCCGCCAAACAGTGATGCTGTTCAATTTAACTCTATAGAGTTCAGTAACGAAAGTTTGCGTAGTCAGAATATTATTGAGCGAGCAATCTCGGATCAATCTACCCCGGAGGATGATAACATCATTGGCTCAAGGTACTCAGACGTAATCAAGCCAGGGCTTGGCGACGACGTAATTGCGCCTGGAGGCGGAAGCGATATCATATTTCACGAAGGAGGGACTGATACAATCCTTCAAGGTGAAGATGCTGATATCTCGAAGAACACCCTCGTGCTCGAGCAATACACAAGATCTGAAATTGCCTTCGAGGCCGGCAGCGGTGGCGACCTCATCCTTACGACGCCTTCCGGATCAAAGGTGATCATTAAGCATCATTTTAGCCCTTCTTCCGATATATCGTCCGGAGGCATTAGGACTTTTCGGTTAAAAGGGGAAGACCTTGCAGATGATATTATGAGGAAGCTATTTTTCCCTCAAGGTGTTGGAAACTCTGACCAATAAATAATTTTGTAATGATCACCATACCAACATTTATAGCAAACATTATAAAATTCTCGCCGGAAGTTTTCACAACGTAAATTCTGATGCCACCTCCTCAGGGATACCGGAAAGGTATTGTATCTGTCCGGAGAAAACCTTTGAGATTGGCATCCACTGTAATTTTAGCAAGCACAATTGCCATGTCTGGCATCCAAGTCCAGGCTGCAGACACCGAAGAAGTGGTGTCGAAAGGACTTACGACCTTAAAGTTTTCGAGCCTCATGATAGGTGGCGAGGAGGCAGCTTGGCGTGGTTTCACATATCTGGCTCAAGACACTGTTGAGAGCTTGAATGGTTTAACCTCACTTGGCACAGAGATCATGCATGATAAGCTTCATATGGAGATTAGATCACCTTGGGAGCGCGCTTTATTTTTAGCAACGGTTGGGCAGGTCCAGCTACGTAGTGTATGGGCAACGTCTCTTGTTGCGCATGAGTACGCACATTTTGCAAACGCACATAGATTCGGCCTTACTGAACATTACTTTGTCGACGAAAATACAGGTGTAAGATTCGGTACGGGAGAAGCATGGGGAAGAGTGTTCATATCCGGTGACCCTGGTGGGCCGGCAACATCAGCACGCGGTGATGAAGAGTTCAATAGAACTCTGTTTTCAGATGAGGGTGTAGAAGCCAGTCTTGCTGGACTGAACTGGCAAATGAGATATTCCGAACATCGCCTGAGGGGATGGCTTTCTGGCGAACGCAGAACAGTTTTTGATGCCGCCGATTTCCTACTGAATCGCGGATACACATTGGCGTATGCGATCGGATCCCACTACGGGCTTAATGAAATGCAGCACGGAGGTGATCCAGGGCATTTCATTAGGGAGATGGAGGAAAAGTACGGACTTGATCACGTATCCGAAAAAATGATGATTACGTCGCTTGTCGCAAACTTCGCCTCAAAGGGCGTCTTACAATTTTCCGGAAGCTTGACTGATTACGTTGCTCGAAGCGAAACTGAAGTGCAGCCACTTACCACAGCAACTAAATCAACCGGGGGGATATACTTGGATGTGCCGCAATACTTAAATAAGCAGAGTATGTCAGTCAGTCCAACCCTATACTGGATTGCATCGGGTAAAAACTCTGGGCGTGGAGGTGATAGCGATGTCATGATTGGACTTGGCTTAGAGAAAACCGTATTCGGGAAAAACCGGGCCGAGATCAGAACAACACTGGATGCAACATGGGACAAAGTTGGAATGAGCGCCGGTCTTTCCGTAGGCGAAGACGGCAACTATTTCGACTTCACAGCAAGTTATGACATTTCCAAGTATCTATCTATGACAGCAGGGGGAGCGGTGTCATCAGGGTCAACACTCCGCGGCAATAGGGAGCTACCTGACGCAGAGAGTGTATTTTGGTTTGGTGGAGATGTGCGTTTTTAAGCCAGTCAAGCAATCTGAACCAACTATATCTGCAACAGGTTAGACGACTCGAACAGTGGTTCCAATTTTGACGCTGTCATAGAGATCTATGACGTGATCATCGATCATGCGAATACACCCATTGGAAACATACTTCCCGATCGTCTCCGGCGCGTCAGTGCCATGAATGCGGTAGTATGTATCAACATTCCCTTTATACAGATACAGAGCTCTTGCTCCCAGTGGGTTTCCTGGACCACCTGGGACGCCATCTGAGTATTTGGCATACTGACCAGGGTTGCGCTCTATCATGCTATCAGTAGGGCGCCACGACGGCCATTCAGCTTTTCTCTTGATGACCGCCTCACCGGAAAACTCCAAACCAGCCTTGCCAAGACCAACGGGATATTCTTTTGCCAACCCGACAGCATAAATATGCTGAATAACAAGCCTCTCCTGATCCACCAGAATTTGATCAGTATTTAGGCTGGGGTCCACAGTCACGAACTTTGGTTTTGAAACCCCATAAATTTTCTCCGGAACTGGATCGTCGAAGTCCATAAATACTTCTCGGTCGGGGCTCGCATCAAGATGTAATGTACGCCCAACAGGCGGATCAACCCTTGCAGGAGAGCAGGCCGCAATAAGTGGCGTTGCCATTAGACCTGACAAGAATGCTCTTCTGGTTTGTCGAGGAGTGTTTTCCACGGTTGATCCTTTTTTCTATCTATTCAAATAAGATATGTACAAGACCGATGAAAAAATAATTTAGGTCACTTTCGGCATGTAGATTCACCTATGACGCTCTTCATACCCACCTTCTAAGATATGAGGAGGTGTCTTTGAAAGTGACATACCATTCTAAACGCAAACCGTTATCTCAGCGGATACGAGATCGCAGAGATCTGAATGCATTAAGTCATCTCCTGGATCCCTTACAGGCAGGCCCGTACTCATCCGCCCACAAGGAAGAATGTTTGCCGTACTGGATGAAACCCAATGCAGTAAATGCACTTCAAGGACGTCAGAGGATCTCTGTGGGTCTGGAAGCGCCTGTCCGCATTCTGCAAGACACTGGTCACGATCTTTGGTTCTTTGTTTCAAACCGCGGACTCGAGATACGGAGTTTATATCATGTACCGGAATGCGTAACTTCTTCCCGGATTTGTGCTGAAAAATCCTTTATTGCTCCATTCTCAAATAGCCATGTTTTGCTAAGTGAGGACTGGATTGATTGGGGCGCACTTATGCCTGAGCGCTCTATATCCTCACACCAAAGGATTCAAAAAGCGAAGATAATGAGAGATGTTTCTGGCTTCGCAGATCGCGAGAAAGAGATATCTAACGTCGAGCCAGTAACATATTTAATGCTACAAGATTTCACGATCGTTATTGAAATGCATTCCATTAAGTTCACAGTTCGGCTTCGAGAAAATCGAGCCACTGAAATTGATGCATCAGCCTCTGATGGATGCCAAATGCATAGCTACCGCCATTTAGGAACATCAAAGATGTCACTCCAAGCCAGAAGGATGACAAAGCTCATCAATGCAATGAGCTTCTATCAAAGACTGCGAATGCTGACTGATAGAAATTTTTTCGCGCAGGGCTTTTCAACACCATTTCCCTTATCTGAACTCAATCAAAATCAATGCAGGTACTATTCATGACATCAAATACAAAGACACTCATTATCGGATCTGGACCTGCTGGCTGTACAGCCGCAATCTATGCTGCGCGCGCTGGCATGCAGCCCATCATGTTGGAAGGGTTGCAACCAGGAGGGCAGCTTATGATTACCAATGAAGTTGAAAACTATCCTCCTTTTGCATCTACTACAGGCCCTGGTCTTATGGCTGAAATGCGTTCGCACGTAGAAGCTGCCGGTGTAAATATTCTCTCACGTATCGCTGATAAAATTGCATTTATTAATGAAACTGAATCCTACCTTGTCAAGCTTGACGATGGGTCTGAAATCGACGCAAAGACTGTTATTCTTGCCACCGGTGCCAAAGCGCAATGGCTTGGACTGCCCAGTGAAGATGCCTTTATGGGTCGTGGTGTATCAGCATGTGCTACCTGTGACGGATTTTTCTACAAAGGGAAAAACGTTATTGTTGTTGGGGGTGGCAATACAGCAGTCGAAGAGGCGCTGTACCTGTCTAACCTGGCTGCGCATGTCACTCTCGTACATCGGCGCGATACTCTGCGAGCTGAACAAATTTTGCAAGACCGTCTTTATGCGCGGAGCAATGTGGATTTCATTTGGAACTCTGAGGTTCAGGAAATTGTTGGCGACCAATCCGGGGTAACGGGTGCCAAGCTAAGAACGCCAAACGATGAGTACATTATTCCTGCGCACGGTGTTTTTGTGGCTATTGGGCATTCCCCTGAAACAGCGCTTGTCTCGCAACTGGTTGATCGCGATGCATCCGGGTATGTTATCGTCAAGCCGGGGACAACCATTACATCTCAGCCCGGGCTATTCGCTGCAGGAGATGTCTCTGACCCTCACTACCGACAGGCCATCACATCAGCCGGAATGGGGTGTATGGCCGCACTGGATGCTGAAAGATATCTGTCAGGCCTGTAATCAGGAAGGTAAGAATGCTTGCGGGCCCGATCCTGTCGGACCCGCGATACGCCTCAATTTAGAAGGTCTATCTTCCCTCTATTTCAACGCTCGTGACCAAAATAACTTCACAAGCGCCAAGTCCCGTATCGGTTCGCACACGAGATGTTAGCCACTCAAACTCCATCGCTCCATCATCCGACTGCATTGTGATGTCGACGAGAAAACCGGCCAAACGAACAACATCTCCGCGCGCAACGCTATCCAGTTTCTTTTGAATATCAGGTGATGCCGGCATGATGTGCATATTGGCGCTATTAAGCGCAACAACTTCTGCGTTGAGAGGTGTTCCGCGAGGGTATGACCAACGGTAGACACGATCAGATTGCTCAATGCGTAAGTGCTGAACCCATTTTGGGTCAGAGACCTGACCCCACGCCAGTGCCAGGTCTATAGGGAGCAACGCGCCAAAATCCCCTTGCGTGTAGTCTTTCCGTCCGAGCACAAGTGCCTCGATTCCGAAGCCATGTACTGCAGTTATTGTATAGCCACCCCATTCCACTTCAAAATCTTCTTCGAGTACTGATTGGGAGGGCTCAAACGGCGCAATGGGTCCCCCGGAAGGATCAGCCACCTCTAAGGCTCGGGTTCCATAGTAGCGATCAAAATGTCTTTTTTCTATAAATGCATCAGCTGATGTGGCGCACGCTGCAGTAAGAGCGAAGCTCAGCAGTAAGGAGCTGGAAATAGATTTGATCACGGATTTTGCTCCTTAAAACTTTCTCTCTTTCGTGCCCTGGGGCAACTGAAAGTCGCGTTCAGTCTCCCTTATGCGAGGCCTGCGCAGGATATAGGTAAGTGGTGATGCTCTCCCACACAGTGTCATTAAAATTAGCGCCGCCCATACATCATGCGCGACGCCGCCACGCTAAAAATCAAGCGGCAAGTTGAATGTTGAAGCGCCTATTCAGGTCAGCAGCTACAGTTGCCGGCGCGGTTACGCCACGCGCCTCAAGAAGCGGCCGCGGATCAATATCAGCTTCAAGTCTCTGCCAATACCCACGCGGCGGGAGGGATACGCCTTCTCGTCGACAACGTTTGGAGATGGCTACATCAGATACGCCCATTTGAACTGCCAAACGAGAACGTGGGACCTCCCAAACCAGACGCTGCAGATCGTCCCGCTCAAGGGTTTTCCAATCGCTTTCCCCATGACCCTGATTCAGTCCCTCGGCATATCTATCTACCACCTCATCGAAGTCTGAAAGTGTCAGGGCGCTTAATCCGCCGCGCACGGGAGATGCTTTTACGGCAATGAGGCGCTGAAAACATGAGTGATGCCACATTCGAAGAGCAAACCCCAAAGCAAATGCGGAGTTGTTCATAATGTCACGCATCTGGGGGCTCATAGGGAAAGGCATGGGAGAAGAGTTAGAGCGCGCCCAGATATCTTGCATGTAGTCGAAGCCAAGAAAGGTCAGTGCCTCATTGACTGCCTTATCCGTGCAAGAGGATAAATTCTGATCATAATTTCTCGCGCCAACCAAGGCGGCGAGAACGCAAGAGACTTCAAGTTTCTCAGGCTCGTCACGGAACATATAATAAAGTGTGATGCTTCTCATCGTTCCGCGGCGGTGCCGATTGGCACCAGAGAACCGTGCGCGAGAAGTAGCAACAGCAAGTTCTTTGTAAGGGCCTTCTCTCACTGTTTCAGGAGTAATCCATACCATTTTCGGGGGGCCAATGGGCGTGCGATCTTCCGGCAGCCGCAAAGCAGCGCCGTCATCTACAAGAATGTCAACTTCCGGAATATTGTGCCCGCCGAGAAGCTCAGGAAAATTATGCTTCATCTCTGCGGCGCGCCAGCCAGAGAGGATTTCTTGCAAGGTAAACGTCGTCATGATCTTATCCATTAAGTTTGTTTCATATCGTTCTGAATATGAGATTGGCTTGCTGTATTCTTTTAAGCAGATTTTGGGACCAGGGTTCTCCATGTCATTTTACGACGCAAGGAAAATACTTTCGCAGAGCATCGAAAGCTTCAGCCTCAACGACACACATTCGGGATCTCGAGATGCCCACAATATCTTCGATCTCACGATATGTGGGGACACGATCGGTCGAGAAATACCTTGTCTCAAGGATCAACATCGCCTTTGCATCCAGATGCTTTGACATCTGCTCGCGTGCGGCAATCAGATCCACACCCTTAACCGCGCGTCGATCTGTCTGCAGGCGCCGTGCTTGCTTGGCTTCTTCCCTGCTATGCTTAAGCGCCTCACGACGCTTTTGTTGCTCTACACTGGTTAAGCCGCCTTCGATCCAGGCGCGCATATCCACAAGAGATTGTCTCTCAATCTGGCGTACGCGCTCAGGCGTGATGCCCCAGACTTTTCCGACAACATCTGCATCCTGGGGCTCATCTAAAAGACGACGCCGAATGATGATGTCTCTTGCTCTTTCATCCAGTGCGCGCATCACAGCAGGCGCTACTTGTTTCAAGTCATGTCGAAGCAGGACGTCTTCTTCATGGGAGGCTTCTTCGGGAAGCTCGGCTTCGTTATAGATGACATCTTCCGTGCTTAGGTAATCGATAACATCAGAAACAATATCCTCCCTTACATCTCTTCCCTTGGAGGCCATGGCTGGCGTAACCACCCCACATCGAACATCTTCAAAATCGAAGTTTAGCAATGCTGACATGGCTTTCTTTTGCTGGATTCCGATACGGCATGCCATCTGCCGACCCATACAGAGGTGCCGATGATTACGTGCCCGCAATGCAGCCAAAAGTCCTGAAGTCTGAAATTTTTCACTCTCACCAGTCGCAGGGGCATCAAGCCTTGTCATGGCCTCGACTGCTGCCTCTTGGAGCATATCCATCAGGTCTTCGCCAACATTACTCTTTTTGAGAAGATACCTGAACTGACGATAGTACACCGAGAGAAGCACAGTTTCGCGTGAAGAATGGCAGCGCTCATTCTTCCAGTGATGCACGAGATCTTGCTCTTCATCCGCGCTCAATGGAGACATGGAAAGAATTTTATCGGGCAAGCCAGCTTCAGCTGCCGCGCGCTCTACGGGAAACTGCTCAGAATGCATCTTAAGTAGACTTGCAGCTGAAATGCTTCGACTGCGAGCTGCTGTCCGGTGTGCATATGACCGTTCAAACTTTAGATCATGTATCGGGGCAGGGGCTTCATCTATGGGGTGGCTATCGTACACGTATTCTCTCCAAACATACTTCTTGAGGAGAATATTGAGATAGAAAGATGAGGCTGAGCGTTTCTGGGACCAGGGTTCTACATCTCGATATACAAATTCATATGATGAGCATTACCAACGCTATTCTTGTCGTCTCTACCGTAGGTCAGGGTTTCATGCTGCGCCAAAATCATCATGGGACGCAATAAACCGCGAGTGCAAAAAAAGTTCCTTGCGATCGGAAAAATTGTCTTGCCAGTGTATGCTACCAGCAGTAGTGATGGCCTCCAACCCTCTTACGAAACTGTGAGGCAAGCGCATGAACGCTATTGTTCCCATTAAACTTGATTGCTCAACATGTCCTGCGCGCGCAGTGGCGGCTTGTGGCACATGCGCTGATACCAGCAAGAAAACACTTAATCGGATCTCGACCAAGCGCAAGATTGCAGCGCACAGCACGATCCTTCACGCAGGAGACACACCTAAGTATCTCAAGACCATCGTTCGAGGTGTTGTGGCAAGCATTGCGCTTCTTGGCGATGGGCGAACGCAGATTCTTTCGCTGCATTTTAAGGGCGACATCATTGGCAAGACGCTCGACACACCATACGTACATGAATTTGTTGCAATGACTGACGTCGAACTCTGCCTGAAGCCCCGAACAGAGTTTTCTCGCCTCATAGATGACGACAAGGGCCTTCGATACGCCTTCTTGAATGATGCCGATCTTACTCTTGAGCAAAGTCGCACCTGGATGATCGCCCTTGGTCGCAAAAATGCCCGCGAACGTGTCGCAACATTCCTGACATTTCTCGTCTCCAGAGGCGTGGGAAAACGTGCTGCACCTCACAAGAACCTTGAACTAAAACTTCCTCTGACGCGCGTGGAAATCGGCGACTTTCTTGGCATGTCACTTGAGACAGTCAGCCGTCAGTTTTCCGCCCTTAGGAAAGCTGGCATCATTGATGGCAAAGGACGGGAAATCGAGATACTGGACATCAAAGGATTGCTTGCCGAGGCCTGCGAAGATGATTCGCGGATCTTGTGGTGAACCAGAAGATCTTCAACCCCTCAGATCTTAAAATATTAAAGTAGCGCCAAAGTATCGTCAGATAGATTTCGATGTTATCTCCTTATTAGGCAGCGTTTTTTAGGACGCTGTCTATTAAGGAGACTGACATGCTATTTGTAAAGCAATTATTGCGATACACCCCTCTTGCTGCCGCAGTTGCCCTGGCTGCGTTTTCGTTTGCCGGGGTGTTCATCTTCTCGGCATGGTATCTGTTGGCTTTCTGTATTTTTGCAGGCTTAACAGTTCTTGGCGTAAAAGATCTCATTCAAACCAAGCATTCAGTTCTTCGCAATTATCCTATTGCAGGACATATGAGATATATGCTTGAGGCCATCCGCCCTGAGCTCCGGCAATATCTCTTTGAAGGCGATCGCGATGAAGCTCCATTTTCGCGGGAGCAGCGCAGTCTTGTCTATCAACGCGCAAAAGGCGTTGAAGACAAGAAACCTTTTGGGACAGCTGAACAAGTCTACTCTGCAGGATATGCTTGGCTGACGCACTCTGTGGTGCCGGTAATGATTGAGAGCTCTGACTTCCGCATTCAGATCGGCGGACGGGAGTGTCTCCAGCCTTACAGCGCCTCTATCTACAATATCTCCGCTATGAGTTTTGGTGCTCTATCAGGAAACGCTATTTCGGCGCTCAACAAAGGCGCCCAAATAGGCGGGTTTGCTCACGACACGGGGGAGGGCGGTATTAGCCGCCATCACCGAGAACATGGTGGAGATTTGATTTATCAGGTTGCATCAGGGTATTTCGGGTGCAGAGATGCACACGGACGGTTTGATCCCGCCTCATTTGAGGCGCAGGCAAGCGATCCTCAAGTTAAAATGATTGAACTGAAGCTCAGTCAAGGGGCAAAACCCGGCCGAGGCGGAATGCTACCTGCATCTAAAATCAATGCTGAAATCGCTGAGGCGCGAGGTATCCCAATGGGGCAGGACTGCATTTCACCCCCGGCTCATAGCGCTTTCTCTACTCCAATGGAGATGATGGAATTCATCGGAGAGCTTCGCAAACTGTCAGGCGGCAAGCCAGTTGGCTTCAAGCTCTGTATTGGTCATCGCCGAGAGTTTATGTGCATCGTAAAAGCAATGCTGAAAACCGGCATCGTACCTGATTTCATCGTAGTTGACGGTAAGGAGGGCGGAACGGGTTCTGCACCACTCGAGTTCACGAACCGTGTTGGCATGCCCATGCTCGACGGCCTGGGATTTGTGCATAATACGCTCCGAGGTGCCGGCTTGAGAGATCAAGTTCGCGTAGGGGCAGGGGGGAAGATTACTTCCGCATTCGATATCGCTCAGGCTCTCTCTATGGGCGCCGACTGGTGTAACTCTGCGCGAGGCTTCATGTTTGCCTTGGGATGCATTCAAGCTCAAGCATGTCATACGAACAAGTGCCCCGTAGGGATTGCCACCCAAGACAAGCGCCGTCAGATGGCAATTGATGTAGGGGACAAAGGCGATCGAGTCGCTCGCTTTCATCGCAACACCTTGAAAGCACTCGCCGAGATTTCTGGCGCTGCCGGATTGACCAACCCATCGGATTTCCTGCCGTATCACTTTATGCGCCGAATGGATGCTCATAGCTTTGCCGACGGTAACGCGGCCTTCCCGTATCTACCTGAAGGATTCCTTGTGCAAGGCACACATGAGAATGAGCTAAGTGAATGGCACCAACGATGGAATAGGGCATCAGAGGTAACATTCTCACCGCCTGAGATCCCTCACGGTCCATTTCCACTGGTCGACCTAAGGGCGTCTCGAAACGTAGGCGTTGATCAACTTTGATAGCCCAGCAACCGACTTGGCCCCTTTCATGCGGGCCAAGTCGGCTGCTCACCTATCTTGAGATAGAGAACCCAGGTCCAGAATGTGAGGAGTGGGTGAACTTCGATCTGAAGTTCTTCTTGTGAGCGCCTTTATATGCGCGCCTTAACCTTTACGAGAGGAACGAAGATGGATGCTTCCCTATCCCGTGGCTACGCCGCACAGCTGATCGACAGAATGCCTTGCGCACTCGAGCTCAACAACGCCATAAAAAATGGTTTGTCAGACAAGGTTTATAATCAATATTACGAAGTATGTTACACGAAAAAGCCTGACACAATCGCACGCAAGATGCGAAGAGCATCAGGTGGAAGAATGCGCGTGCGTATCCCGTCATGGACAAAAAACCGCAAGACAGTTGTTCTCGACTGTATCACCGGCGACTCCAGCTTTACAGCGCATAGCTACTTTAATCCTGAGCATGTCAGATACTCAGAAAAAAGCATCGTCATGAATACGATTTTCTGCGAGCGAAAAAACGATGATTTCAAAATGTTTCATCTATGTGGACCCTCAATGGGCCAGCATGCCGTATCCCGTATTTTGCAAAGAAAAGCTGCAACCGTCGAAACTCTTCGCGCGACCTGTCATGCAGCCTTGAGTCGGGCTCGGGAGGCTGTTGCCCTACTCAAAGAGGAAGATGATGTTTATAAACTCCTACTTCCTTTCGCGCATGGGGCGATAGCCGTAGAGGTCCACGGCAACATGCGAACGCCAAAATCTGGGCCAAAACCGCCAAGTCTCTCAGTTCGAACATATCTTACTGATAAGATGCTGACGGACGAGCAACACGAACGCATTCAGGGGCTTGATGAGTTCTATGCTGACAATGCATGGTCTGACACCAAAAGATATCGAAGCCTTCTCGAAGAGAACCGCAGATTTCTTGGTCTTTCCGATATAAGAGCCGAAAGAATTAAAAAGCAACTCGAAGCCGTTAAATTTTGACCAAGCGCTCCTTGCTTAAGCAGGGAGCGCTACGGCCTGAGATCATTGAGGTATGCAACCTTAAGAGTGCGAAGAAGCTCTTTTTCGATTTGACGAACTCTCTCTCCTGTAAGACCAAGTTGAAGGCCACATTCATCATATGATGCTGGATCATCGGTTAGCAGTCTTAGATCGAAGATCTCCAGCTCTCTGGATGGGCGGTTATCTAACACCCATTTCCGCAAGCGTGTCGCATCAAGTTTTGCATTCGACACCTCTGATGGATCGGAAAGAATATCCGGCGCATCAGAAATCGGCAGAGGCAGCATAGATGCCCGTACAGCCTGTATATCCTCCCACTTATCCTTATTAAAGATATCTTGAATCTCATAATCTGGGGCAGACAAAAGCTCTGGATTTAGAACGATTTTTCTTGCGATGTTGCGCTGTCGTCTCGAGTAAACCGTGCCTGTCGGTGACTGACTGTGAAAAGCAACCCCGAGGCGCGCGTTCATGGGGACGAAACCTAAAGCGCTTTGCCAGTGAGCGGGATTTCCAACATCAGATCTTGCCAGATGCTCAATGATTGACAGAATGCTTTCTTGGAGTGCGTCATCAAAATAGCGATCAAACGCATGGGACGACATCAAGGGCCTCAAAGCCACAGAGCATAGAGATAGAAACAGATCATCAAACGATTTCTGATCTTTGTGGCAGCGTCCTTTATGAAGTGCGGCTCTTTCTTCTGGATGCGTTAATCTCTCAAATGACGCATAGATGAGGATCATCTGGCAGATCTCAGGAGACTCGAGGTGTCTTTTTTGTGCATTTTCAACAAGTCTTCTGAAGTCGGCTCTTTGTCTCTTCCGATTCCGAGAGTGCCACCAAGGAGTTTGACGCGACGGTTCATTTTTCGAAGTTCTTGATCGGGTCTTATACTGTGTCATTACACCAACTCTTTTTGTTATTGCTTAGGAAATGCGACCCGGTTGCTGCCTCCGCATTGCTAAAATTGCCTCGTAACAAAAAGCCAGTTGCGGCTGCTCTCTGAACAAAAAAAATCATTTCGTCGTTCTTAAATTTGGCCTATATACATCGTAACCAGCAACCAACCCAAGAAGGGAAACAACATGACCAAACTATACATTCTCTCTTCTCTGGGATCTGAAGACTGCTGATTTACTGCCTTAAAGCAGTTGTTCTTATATCAGTTTTGACGATCCTGTCTGCGGACGCCTTCGATAAAAGGTATCCGCCCCCTCACTTGTGAGAAAGACAGACAAATGGGCAATTCCCAAAGTCGAAATGATGCAGCAAAACATACTGCGCATATTTCAAAATTATACACCACCGACACCTGGATCGAAGGGCGTGCGGAGGATCAACTAACTCAAGTATCAAGCTGGCCTGGGATGCTGCATGTTGCTGCATTTCCAGACCTACACCCGGGTCGACATGGACCAGTAGGTGCGGCCTTTCTGGCAGATCGCATCTACCCTCAGCTTATCGGGCCGGACATTGGTTGTGGCATGACGCTTTATGCTCTCGACCTTCCAAAGAGAAAGCTCAAGCTCGATAAGGCAGTTCGACGCCTTAGAGGGCTTGAAGAAGATGCTGACCTTGAAGTCGCTGAGAGCCTTCTGAGCAGCTCCGGTCTTATTGAGGCATTCTCTCCCCATGGGCTGGGCTCAGTGGGTTCGGGCAACCATTTCGTCGAACTGCAATCTGTTGGCAAGATCTACAATGCTGAGCAAGCATCAAGCATAGGCTTAAAGCAGGACCAGTTATGCCTTCTTGTTCACTCGGGCTCTCGTAATCACGGTGCGCGCGTCTTTAGTGGTATCGAGGAAAGCTGGCGTCATGGCTTTGCTGAAAGTAGCAGTGAAGGGAGCGCGTATCTAAAGCTTCATAATGACGCTGTACACTGGGCGAAGCTAAACCGTGATCTAATCGCTCAGAGAGCAGCAGATGCTTTACGTAGTGGTGTCACACCAATCTGCGACAGTGTTCATAATGCTCTCGAAGAAAAAGACGGTGCATGGCTTCATAGGAAAGGGGCTGCGAAGCCTGATACCTCAGGACTTGCTCCTCTCGCAGGATCCAGAGAAAGCCTTAGCTACCTTATGGGATCTGAAGAAATGCCACAGGAAGCATTGGGGTCTTTATCTCATGGTGCTGGTCGACGCTATGATCGTGCATCAATGCATGGCCGCATCCAAAAGAACAAATCTTCCCTGTCATCCATGACAAGAACGCATTTTGGCGGACAAGTGATTTGTGACGATCGGTCTCTGCTCATCGAGGAAGCAGGTCATGCCTATAAAGATGCGGGTGCTGTCGCGCGTGATCTTGAGCACTTCAAAGTGGCGCGGCGCATTCTATCGCTCAGGCCTCTCATTACATTCAAAACCGCTCAGCAAAGGAGCTAATCTGCCATGAAGGAAAATACAGCTACACTGCTGATCTCAAGCGGGAATGGCCCAGGTGAATGTCGACAAGCTGTCGCGCATATTTTAGATCGACTGCAGGATGATGCAGAGCATCGAGATGTGGAAGTCGATGTCTCGGAGAGAGTAGCCTCAAATGGGCCTGCGTCGGCCATCGTCATTTTGAGTGGCGAGAAGGCCAAATTTCTCGCTCAAGAATGGACAGGGGTCATACTCTGGCGCTGCCAGAGTTCACTGCGACCGCGTCATCGGCGTAAAAACTGGTTTGCGCAAGTCTTCGAGCTTGAGCAGGAGCCTGGGGAAGTCGCCATCGATCCGGGTGACGTCGAGATGACTGCCATTCGAGCCGGAGGACCAGGCGGACAGCACCAAAACAAGACATCGAGTGCTATCCGCGCGCGCTGGACATCTCCGGAAGGGAGATCCTATGCGGTCGTGGTGCGAGATCAAAGATCGCAACATCAAAACCGGAAGATCGCCCTCGAGCGCCTCAAGGCATTAGCTTTTAGTGACGCAGAAGAAGCGGCCTCAACGCAACGGGGAGAAGCAAGACATCTACACCATCAGCTCGAGCGAGGAAATCCGTCTCGAACATTCTCAGGGCCCACGTTCCAACCTGCCTGAGCGCAATCTCTACGCTGGCGCTGCTACTTTGCGGCGCCAGTAAGTCCCGACAGTTACAAGGAGTCAAGAAATGACGAACCCAGATTACCCCGCCTTCCGACGCATTCTTGATGCTTGTGTGGATGAAGACGACAGCACGGCAACGGTCATTGAGCGCGCAGATGGGCCCAATGCATACATTCTGCCTCAGTCTCTTTACGAGGAACTTACTCGAAAGGCTTCCGCTTACGACCAAGAGCATGGGGTCAATAAGTCCCAAGCTGATTTAGTCGAGGAACAGGCACTAAAAGGTCTCCTGGAGGGTCGCAGCAGCTGACAAGTCTCTCAAAACTCTGACATATACTGGCCCTCCTTCACTTGAAGGAGGGCTTTTGATTTGGCCACTAAAAATGAGCCCTTATTGCGCGCAACTGGGTCTTACTTAGTAAACTGAAATCAGGTTTATGTCTGTCTGTCTTTCTATCAGGGGCCACAGGGATCTCTTAGTCAGAAAACATGCTCATCGCGGTGATACTCTCCGGACTGAAGTCCTGAGCTTCCCTTAAGTGTTTCCCTGACAGTTTGGCGGGCGGCGAAGCCGCTTGCCGATCTGATCATATAGGAGACGACCTCAAGGGAGATTGTTC
>Ga0066860_10000035_pt1 | contig 71611 bp, 100 predicted proteins | sample ETN07SmetaG_FD_65601 | JGI IMG/M metagenome (GOLD analysis project Ga0066860, IMG submission 65601) | Marine microbial and viral communities from oxygen minimum zone, Eastern Pacific Ocean - ETNP2014F14-07SV275 | ecosystem: Environmental > Aquatic > Marine > Oceanic ... | reverse complement strand
AAGCCTCCGCTTGACGGTCGAACGTCATTTGGAGCGTCTCACGACCGGGGATCGGGTGATCTCCGCCAAGGTGCTGGAAAGTCCGTATTACCGGACAACTGCGGCAGCCTTGGATGTCCCACTGATACGAAAACTCAGACCACAAAATGTAGTGACTGATGTGTCAGCGGGATAATCACCAGATAATGAAAAAAGCTTTTGCTGCTTGCGTCGTCATTCTGACGCTTTCTTTGCCGGCCAGCGCCCAACAGGTCTTGACCATCTATGACACCCGACTTGACGCACATGATCTCGTCAATTCCAGTGGTCGACCTCTGAGTAATGTGTGTGCTGTGGTTCAGCAAGATCGCGCCAACTATCACCGCTTCGGCAGGCGCGGTCAGGCTGATGACGCTGATCCGATCTTTGGTGACGGGGCGCTGCGGGCGCAAATTGGATCAAGTGGTCATATTGAGCCAGGATATGAATATCTACGAGATGCGGTGTTCAGAAAGGTGGGATACGGGATAGTCGTAAGGGTAAAAGTACTGCAAAATAACGGGAAGCTGCAAATCTTAGTCAGCGAACGGGCCGGATAACTTCCCCCAAAGGGGAAGGTTTTCTGATCTCCATTTGCGAAAGTTGCAATGGCAAGTCGCCAATCGAAATGCTCAGCGACTTGCCTGCAGCAGTTAAGCTGCCAGGTCGGAAAAATGTTTTTCAATAAATGCTGACAGGGCAGTCAGTTGTTCGGCGGCGATGGTCTCGCGACCAGACCCCAGGGTGAGGGAGGCGGAGCGCAGGCGCTCGCCCTGATCTCGAAGCGCTCGGTTCCATTGCGACTGGGTCAGTCCCTCAGGGGCTTCGGTGTCGAGTTTGTAAGCTTGACTGAAAGCTGATCCAAGGTACTGCAGGCCTTCAATGTATTTTGCGTTGTTGCGCGGCGCCTTGAACATATTGCTGAGCGTGGCAGCAGCAAGCGCATCTGTTTCAGTGCCGGGTTTGGCGACAGCATTGAGCACCTTGGCTTCATCTTCTGTCGCCAGCCGTGTGGCGGCGATGCACAACACGAGTTCGCGCAGCGGGGTTTCTGTCATCTCTGGGATGTTGTGAAATACGTGATCCGATTTGACTGAATGATCTTCCATGAAACTACCTCATTTATGAGCTTCGATGTGGGAAGCTCTCTCCTTTAGATGTGGTGACAAAATCAAAAGAACGGAAATTATGGTAAAAATTACTGCTGATAAATTGGGATGAGGCTGAAAAAACCTAATCTCCAAGGAGGTATAATTTTTGGAGGTGGTCTCAATGAGGCTTTCGAACACGGTTCTCGGCAGCGCAGTCCTTGCAGCACTTGCGCTTTCCGCTTGCACCACGCCCGGCCAGTCCAGTCGGTCAGAAGAAAATAGACGCATGATCAATGCGGAGTTTGGTCACGTCGGACCGCGCGCTAACCCAGATGCTTTCGACATGAATGGCGTGGACGGTAATGGTTTTTCGATGTTCAGGCTGTACTCGGAAAAGCCGATGCCAAATACATTCAGCAAAAAGGTCCCGGAAAAGTTCGACAACACACTGGTTGTAGATTTTGGTGTGGAAATGCAGATCAAAGATCGCTTTCCGCTCTACCGCATTGGCTTGGACCCAACCAAGATTTCTCAACGACGCATTGATCTATGGCCAAGCCATGTCTCACTTAAAGCAACAGGCTCAGACGGCAGCGTACGCGAACTTGCAGCGCGACTACCGGAAGCTCGGATTCCGGGCGCCGATGGACTGATATGGTCAGATTGGACATATTGCGCGGATTGCTTTGATCTGGAGTCTATCCGAGATGCAGATGTTGATAACGCTGACGCTGCATTCGACGCGCTGAATGGGGCCTATGAAATGGCTCAGACAAAAAATGGCCTGTCCTCTATCTACGAAGGCAATGCAAACTTCACAGTCACGCCAGGTGTTGGCATCCTGATTGGGGATGCAGCCGTTGAGATGGCAGAAAAGGCTTCTGACGTCGTGACCGCAAGCGCCACACGGATCGCGCAGATGCGCCCTGCACGCGATGCCTATGAAGGGCTACGTTACGACTTTGCGCAGTCAGCCTCTCCGGCCCGTGAGTTGGATCGCCTTTGCGGTACCTATGAGCCAAACCGTGACACAGTGAGCCTTGAGGCGGAAAAGCTGCGTATCGAGGCCTATCTCGATTGCGGTGCATCAACACTCAGATCTTATGATGCCGAAGAGCGCCGCAAAACGATTGCGACTTTTAGAGTTTACGAGCAGGAAATGGCAGTCAAGGCTGGGCTTAAGGGTGAGAGTCGTTTGTCTTTCCCAAGCATCTCGCAGGAAATGAAGATCGCCGAAGATGCACTGGCTGCGGCTCGCTCGCGCTATATCAGCTTTGCTCAAGCGCTTGGTGCGCCTGAAGCAAAGGTAGCCCCACGTCCTGTAGTGAAGCCGCAAACGCCCGATGTGATTGATCAAGCCCGCAAGGCGATTGAAGCGGCCCCAGCCTCAGCAGCAGCTGTGGCAACCACAGCGCCCAAACGAGAAGTCAAAGAGGTCAAGGCGGCAGCTCCGGCGGCTCGAGATGTTTATTATGTGGCTCGACTGCTCCCCAATGGGGCCAATATGTCTATTGGACAGCAGAAGTCTGGATGCATCGGTGGTATGACTTGCGAGACAGGATCTATCGTCGCGCTGATCACGGCCACTGGATATTGCGAGGCGGAAGGCGAGGTCACCAAGACATCTTCGGATTGGGGTATGCTGGTGCAGCGCTATTTGCCTGAAGATCAAGCTCAAGAAGCACAGATTGTGGCTGGAGACGGCACCAGCAAAGTGCATGTGGTAACAGACAGCGATGTCACAGCAATGACCGAAGGCCTTAAGGCGGTTCGCGGCCTTACCACTGACGGAGATCAGGTTTTCTTCACGTCCTATCAGTCATTCTATAATGTGAATACGGAAGAAAAAGGCTGTAAAGATGTTTGGCGGGATGCATCGAAGAACCCAGTTCTACACAACCCTGCAGAGGCAATATCTGGATAACCAGCATTGTAAATTTACAAGAGTAGGGCGTCGTGAATGAAATCACGGCGCCTTATTTTCATGAGGGGCATATATTTTAGCGATTGCGCCACGGGCACGATTGCAGTCCTCGACACGCTGATCTCCATGGATGCGCGCAAAAAGCTCCACCGCTTCTTGTAAAATCTCTGCCTCTTGGGCTGACACGACTGGAGTGACGCCGCCTTTAACGTGATCAAGTAGTACTTGTACGGCTTGTTGCGCCGCCGGTGGCACGGCTTCAGGGAGTCTTAGGGTGCGCTCAGAATCCGACCCTGTTCGCATGTCGCCTTCACCGGTGAGTAACCAGACAAGGTCGCATTCAAGGAGCTTGGAGTATCGTATAACCCAACTGTTAGGGATACCTCCGGGCCTCTTCTCATGCGCATTGTAAGTTGTTTTGCTGAGGTTTAGCTCTTCTGCGAGGGCTTTTTGTGTCGCATATCCGGCGGCCAATCGTGCCCGTCGCAGTCGTTGCCCTATTGCGTTGGGTGGTTCATTTTCAGTCATTGTCTTAAAGCTCATTGATCCATTTGAAGTACAAAGTTTGCATAAGGTTAGCGAGTTGTCCACTTTCTGTGGATATTTCTTATTCTCGAGCGGCATGATGTGAAAGGGCCGATCTCCGTGTTTGACGGCCTTGCTTTGAAAATTGCGTTTGTTTGTAGCGTTATTTTGCCCCACGTCTTTATTATTAAAGGCATTAAAGAACGTAAGCGTCCGGTGTCGCCGCGGTTTCAGGCTTTTTCGGGCTGCCAATTCCAGGGCATGAGTTCGTCGATGCGGTTGATCTTGTGATCTGGTAAACGTTGGAGGACCCATGTGAGCCATGCCTCGGGATCGACGCTGTTCAGCTTACAGGTTTCCATGAGCGTATAGGCGATTGCGGCGGCGCTTCCGCCCCCAATAGACCCCATGAACAAATAGTTTTTTCTTCCCAATGCAACGGGTCGCATTGTCCTCTCGCAAGTGTTGTTGTCCAGCTCGAGGTGCCCGTCGGTGAGGTAGCTGCGGGCTTTGGGCATGCGGTTCAGGGCATACCGAATGGCTTCGGCCAGCTTGGTTTTGCCAGAGATCTTGCGCAGCTGAGCCTGCAGCCAAAGCTCCAGGTTGTCGAAGACAGGCTTGGCCTTGGCCTGCCGCAGGGCGACGCGCTCTTCCGGCGTTTTCCTTCGGGCCTCCTTCTCGACAGCGTAAAGCTGTGCAATCTGCTTGATTGCCTGTTGGGCAATGGGAGAGCCAGTGCGCTCGGCCTCGTCGACGAACTTGCGGCGCACATGGACCATGCAAGCCTGTTCGTCAGCTTTGTCCTTGCCAAACAGACCATTGAAGCCGGCGAAGCCATCAGCATGTACCGTGCCGGTATACCCGGTAAGGTGATTGACGGGGTGCTCGCCCTTCCGATCGACGCTGAACTGATACCAAGCGCAGGGCGGCGCTACTCCGCACCACGGTCGTTCATCCCGAACATAACTCCAGAGCCGGGCGGTTTTGGTCTTTGTCGTGTTTGCGCGCACCTGCAGTTTAACGGGGGTATCGTCCGCAAACAGGGCTGGCCCAGCCCGGACCAACTTGCCAATGTGTTCCGCCAAGGGTTCCAGCAGAGCTGTGGTACGCCCGACCCAGTCGCTTAGTGTGGAGCGATGTAGATCGACCCCTTCGCGAGCGTATATCTTGGACTGCCGCTCAAGCGGCAGATGATCGCAAAATTTGCCGACCAGCATGTGCGACACAAGGCCGGGTCCGGGTCGCCCACGTTCGATCAGGCGGGACGGCAACGGGGCCTGGGCGAAGGCTTCACAGCAGGTGCAGGCCATACGCGGACGGATAAATCGGCGCACCATGAAGCGGCCGGGGATATAATCCAGCTCTTCGGTCACGTCCTCGCCCACTTGGCGCAAGGCACCGCCGCAGTCGTGGCATGCCTCGCCCGGCGACAGAACCTCATCTTCCCGATCCAGGTGGTTGGGTAGTGGCTTGCGGCTGTGCTGGCGCTTGTTGGTTGGGGTCTCTTCATCAATGGGCGGCTGCTCGGTGTGGTGATCCTCTGCGGCCTGCGCGATCTCTTCGTCTTCCAGCAAATCGAGAGCCAGTTGATCCATACCCTCTGACTTCGAACCGAAGCGCGCCTTGCGGTGACCATGAAGCTCAGCCTTCAGCTTCTCGATCTGGTAGGCCTGAGACTGGATATGCTGGAGCATTTGCGCGCTGACAGAGCGCAGCTCGTCAGGATCTTTGGGCAAGGATTTGAAGGCGTCCAGCATGGTGTAATCCATACCAGACCGCCCTATGGGAGGGAATGCAAAACAGCGCCAAACCCTATGTTTTGTTGGGTTTTACCCTATCCAGCAACCAGCGGTCGCCAAGTCTTCTGCGGCGTCCGCCAGTCGATCCCTTCGAGCAGCATCGACAGCTGTGAGGAGCTCAGGCTGACCTTGCCCTCTTTGGCTGCGGGCCAGACAAAACGACCCCGTTCCAAGCGTTTGGTAAACAGGCAGGCTCCCTGGCTATCCCACCAGATGATCTTCAAAAGGTCACCCCGGCGACCCCGGAAGACGAACATGTGACCGGAATACGGATCTGCGGCCAAAACCTGTTCGGCCTGTGCCGCCAGCGTGTTGAAGCCACGCCGCATGTCCGTCACGCCGGCAGCCAGCCATACCCGCGTGTTGCTCGGCACCGGGATCATTGCGTCAGTCCCTCGACCATCGCCACAATCGCCGACAGCGCGGTTGGTCCCTCCACCAGAATGCGCCGACCATTTGACAACGTGATATCCACGCGCTGCGCGGTGGCGGGACCTGTTGGGGAAGAGCGCGGAATGTGTGGCGCTGGCGCTGACGTCACGCCCGAGACCTCAATTGGGAGAAACACTGCATCCTCAGGCTCGGGCAACTCCGCGGTTTGACCTTCCGATGTAAACCGTGGATCGCGAAGCCACGTATGGATCAGGTTGGTGTTCATTGCGTAGCGACGCGCAACCTGCGCAACAGAAACCCCGGTCACCCGCGCCTGCGCGCAGATCGACCGCTTTTCATCATCCGACCAGACCCGCTTCTTCTGACCCTTCTTACCCGCCATCGCTCACCTCAAGATGTACACCATCGATAGTGGACATCTACCAGACACTTTATCGCGCGGTCAGAGCAGGGACACCGGACGGATACTAAAGAACCACCAATCATGGATATTCATACTCCACTGACCACTGAAGATTCTGACTATCTGCCAGCGTACTGGACAGGTGCTACATTTGATTAAATGGGTCGCGTATCTTTCAAGACATACTATGACAGTAAATGTCACTTGGCATGCCTTGGCAGTGATCTCTTGAAAGCCGTGAGTGACGCGAAAAATCATGCTGGTATGTCTGTAGTCCAGCTTTCAAACTTCGCTCTGGATCAAGAATCCCTTCCTGAACCGGACCTCATTGGGGTCGTGGCGCAGTTTCGAAAAGCGGGTCATCCTACATATCAATCTCAAGCCAAAATGTACTTTCATCCTATCAGGAAAATGGGAATTGGCATACGACGGGCCACCCAAAGGATTTACACCTTGGTCAAAAGTGAAATGGGGACAGAAGTCGCACAATTTGTTCAGCGAGAGCTTGTGCGCCGTGATGCAATACACCCAATATTTTATATATCGGTTGCCTTCAGGCCCGACTTGGAAATCGAGACTTATCACGACACTCAAAGTTGTGACAGATCGCATTGGGCGCCAGGTGAGATCAAAAACATAGCCTATGCTCTTTCCGGGTTTGCTTCCCCGGCACAGCAAGGTTTTCGCATAGCACAGATTGCAAAAGAGTATGACCTTCAATGCCATCACATCTCCTGCGATGTTCTGGGCGGAGATCAAGCGGTAAGCATTTTCTTCGACCATTTTGGGGGTGAGGCACACAAAGAAGAGGCCTGTTATGCAGCCTTACGAAATATCTGCTCTCTGGAAGGTTCCTTATCATCATTCAGCGGTGCTCATGCATTTGATGTCGACACACGCAAGCCAAATATGATCGGCGCCAAGATTGAGTGCACACCAAGCGCTCAGTTCAAAGCTGGCCTGGACCTTATCGATCCTGAATTTAAACACTTCATATAAAGTGATTTGAAAACTCCTGGCACGATTTACGCAAGGGGGAGGCTTTGATTCCGTGCTCCGAAGTAGCGCAGGTGCACAGTTTCCACATAATCGGCACTTTTCCCACTTCCTGCAGATACATCTTATTGACAAAGGAAAAGGCCCTGTCGCAACAACGCGACAGGGCCCCTTCAAATTTGTATCTTAGGCGGTAGCGTGATGTTTCTTCACGCAGCTAATGGCGGATGTATGGCATCAAGCGGTTTTTTGATGTGCTCTACGAATGCCTTGTGATTGGTGCCGGCAATCGCGAGGCGCAGCCGCAAGGCGGCAATTCCTGTTTCAGCGCGCATTTTGTGACGGGGTCCGACCTTGAAGATCTTCAGGTCAGCGCCATGCGGCATACCGCTAAGGTCGTGGCCGATCGCCTTCAGTCGCTTTCGTGCTGTTGGTATGGATTTGAGATACCTTTTGCCGATGGGGGTTCCGATGATTTCCAGGTTGTAATCGGCTTGGCCGTTCCCTTTCCTGAAAGAGATGCCCCAGTAGAACTCTGGAAAGTCAAAAGCTGGAATGCTGCGCAGGTTGGCGTCCATGGCCTCCAAAGTGGCATTTAGTTTCTGCTCCCAGACGGATTTCTCAATCTTGGCATGGTTGCTCTTAGGATCCCATGTGCCGCCCAAAGAATACTGAGGAGGGATGTTGTCGACATCGAGGGATTTTTGGACCCATCCCCAATCTTTTCGGCATGGACCGGTGAGATGCATGCGCCGCTCAAGCCAGTCGGTCTGCAGTTTCTCAAGTCCTGTGATGAAATCGGTTGGATCGTAGGGCATCAGGAAAGAGCCTTTCGACCATAGGGCGTAATCCGGTAGCATCGCCCTTGAGGCGTAAGCTCTCCGGGCTCAACCAGGCCGCGCTCGGCCATGCGCGCCAGCATCGGGCCGGGGTTTTTGAGATCGCGGTGGCGCATTGTGGAAGAGGGGTAGAATTGCTCTGGATCAAGCGGTTGCAAATGCGTGAGCAAGCTGCGCTGAGCGGGTGTCAGGCGGACCATAAATGATCTCCTTGGTTTTCAAAATATTATACTTGAGCTGTTGCGATCAATGTTCATTTGCGCTGGCAGAGTTCCTGTAATCTGGAACTTCGCCGCGCAGAAAATACTGATCGAGCGGCCCGAAGTTCTTCTCGAATGCAAGTCGGCCATGGTGAGATGCACAGACCTCAAGCAATGCTTTAACTTTGTGTCGACTTTTGAGTGTGACGGCTTTTGCCGACTCCAAAGACGCACCAGCAAGCATCATGGCAGCAAGATCATGCGTGGATGACCCGATTGCGGCACCGCGACATGTGCTGCTCGCTTGATCAGGATCTTCATTCACATAGTGTTTGATGAGGTCTGCCAGAAAGACAGACAAAGTGGCATTGATAGGATTATTGTTCTCTCGACGCTCTCTCACATACCATAGGATCGTCGTGAAGATGGAAGCTGGCTGTCGGGCGATGAAGCGAGACGTCTCCAGGCGCCAGTCTTCTGCCTCAGGGGGCTCGCATTTCTCAAGAAGCGTCCAATAGATCGAGTTGATTTCAGAAATGGACGGATAAAGCCCGAAGTCGAGCTCACAGCGGAAGGCCTCGATCCCTGAAGTGATGGCAATCAGGATGCGCTTTGAGCCGGCCTCGAAGCCACGGTCTATTGCGGACTGAGGAATATACTTGGCAAACCGGGGCACGTGGGTCTTTGCAATCGGATCAACGAGCCCTGCTCTGAAGTCCTCAGGCATACTTGTCACAAGGCGTTCGATCTCTCCTTCCAAAAGATCGAATGTCTCAAACATGGGGCTGTCTTCTGGAACAGGAGAAAGCCGCGGCTTGTTCCCCTTGTTGGAGTAGCGCATCTCCCTGAGATCGGCATAGGCGTTGCATAGCACACTTATAGCAATGATCGTGTCATAGGGGTGCTCGAGGTCTGAAGAGGATGTCATATTTGGTTTTACCTATTGGGGCGTTCATATAAAGGGATGCCGGCAGCGCTCGCCCGCTTTTTGAGTGTCTCAAGCCAATCCACTTCCCCTACAGGGCAGGTGCCTCTTTCTGGCAGACCAGCAGGGAAGCGGTCTTCCTTTGGTAGGTTGAGACGGTCCTTTGTACTCCGATGAAACTGTGCCCCAACATAAAGGGGCTTTGTTGTGCCAATCAGGGTGCGCAAAGCCGCATCAGCAGCATCTGCGCCATACGCATAGGCATAGGACGTAGAAGGTCCATTTCGATCGATAAAAGCATAGTAGGTCTTTGTGTCCTTGTCCGGGGTGATCCAAGAAAGACGCTCGTGTTGTTCCAATCGCTCTAAGAAGGGGGTGAGAGCTTTCGCGCTATTGCTGGATTTCCAGGCAATGTCTCCAGCGGGAAGGTGGTGACTGCCAGAAAACACCTTAGACTTTGCATTGGCGCGCAGGAACAGGTTGTGGGTTCCTTTGACGTGCGCGGGATGTGTTTGGAGCGCATTGAGAATTGTTTGACGCGCCGTCTTGAAGGCTTCAAACGTTTGGTGGTGCTCAAGTCTTTGGTGCATAGAGAGGCTGTTGTATTTATGCTCAATCTTCGCACTCCCCACATCGGGGTCGCTGGGCCACAGTCTGTGATCGTAGCGAGCGGTCCCAAACGCGTCGCGCATAAGAATTGAGAAGTCCTGTAGTGCGCTCTGAAACGACATGTGGGCAACCCAGACTGCGCGGGTCTGCGGAAGGCCGTCGAGATTGATAGGAGGGTTCAACTTCTGCATGTCTGTCTTTCTGGTCTGGAGCGCCTTAGTGTCTTGGTGGCTTTTTTAACTTGGCTTCAAGATCCAATTGGATGCGCCTGAATAGGCATCACAGTCTCGGATTTGAAATCCCGATTTCCAGGCAAAGCCAATCATGCCGGCCGCCTCATGGCAGATGCGCTCGATCCGCGCGGGGAAGCCAATCTTATCATGGGCGGACGTGGGCTTTGCCAGAATGGCGATACTACGATCTTCAAAGGTCGTTTTATTGTTGCGGTCCCGGGCAAGCCCTGGAACAGCAAGAACAATGTCGCGGTGCATGATGATACACCAGTGATCATCATCCCTATCACCAACCCAAAGATGGTCTTTGAAAGGAAACTCTCGGGCAGGAATGCCTTTTAGGAGAGAGTCTTGTTTGATCAGCCGTGGGCCTTTCGATGTCTTACGGAGCTGCTCTGGGGCTTGCAGATTGACCACATTGAGGATGTCACAAAAGGTAAATACCTTGGTCGTATGGCGTCCGATAAGTGCCAGCAGGTCAGGATCAGAGTCGAGAGAGCTATTTATCTTGGTCTGGGCCGTTTCGGTATAGAGGTGATCACTCCAAAAGATCGGGATCGAAGGCAGTTTGGACATCGAGAACTCCGATCATATTGAATTATTTCAGACAGGAAGGCGCGGGTGGCAATCACCCCTCACCAGCGCCTTCCTGCTTCAAGCCGAAGGTGTCAGATCCCACATTTCTTGAGGGAGGATTTCATCTTGATCATGCAGGGTGATCCCGCCAGACCAGGCAAAGTCAATCAAACCCGCAGCTTGTAAAGCGATGCGATCGAGCCGGTCTCCAAGGCTGATTTTTTCGTGCGCCGAGGAGGGCCTTTTAAGAATGGCGAGACTGGAGAACTGTAAATCATTGAAAAAGGCGCGCTCTTCCGCACTGTAGGGCAGAACCAATACCATTTCGCGATGCATCATGACCAGCCATACTTGCCCGGGCTTATTGCCATACCAAAGACCTTCCCGATAGAGATGCGCTGCTTCAAGATGCATGTCCAAAAGTGCAGGACCTGACTTTTCCAAACGCGCAGCCAGCGGCCCTGCAACCAGCTTTTCTTTGCCCATAAGATCCGTAAGGGTGACGACGTTCTTGCCACGCCCGGGATAGGTGAACTGATGCCCAACGATGGCAAAAAGTCTTCCATCTCGATCAAGGAGTTCATTGATCCGGCACTGCAAGTCAGGACTATAGAGGTCATCGACCCAGCTAATTCTGACAACGGGTTTCTCGAGCATATGGCCATCCTTGGTTGAATGGGCAGCGCTGATCCTGCGTGACAGGGCTGCAGCCTTTTGGGCTTCGTATGGTGCGTTTTGGGCCAAGGTCAGGCGGCGACAGCAGATGCGAGATAGGCCTTGTAGGCTTTTGCGATTTCGGCACGCCTTGCAATTTCCTCGTGACGAGAGCGCGCTTTGATCTCTGTGCTGTCGATGAAGACCTGATCTTCGAGATCGAGCTCTCCTTGGCAGATGGTCTGGATAATCGCCTCTTGCAGTGGCGTGCCTACATCAACCTCGTAATAGTGCGTGGCGTATTCGCCAAACTCATTGGAAAAATTGGCAAGTCCGATGGGGAGATGCAAGGTCACCACGGAGGCGGGATTGACGTGCTGCTCACGCGCGCTTTCGGTGATCCGCTTGATACCCCTGGCGGGTGCACCCACAGCTATACTGTGAGACAGAATTTTCAAAATGGCGGCATCGATCGAGTCTGGCCCGAAAGTGGCATCATTGATCTGGCGGACCTTCAAGTTTTTGGCATGGGCCAGAATGGCGTCATAGGGAAGGGTTGGGATGAAGTGGATCTCAATTGTTCTGCCGCAGATCAGGTCCATTGGATGTCTCTCGCTTCTTTGTTTTCAGAAGGGCGATCGGGCCCTGTTTGATACCAAAAGCAAACAGGGCTTGGTCGGCCTTGAGTTTGGCATCGAGTCAAGCTTCTTGCGTCTCTGGATGAGACAGGTTTTGGATCAAATCCAGCTGTCCGTGGCGGGACAGGCACTGGCCGAATACGTGCTTGAGTAGATGTCCCTGACATTTGGTTTTTGCGATGGCCTCTCCTTTGGCAATCGGTATTTGTTGAACCAGAGCGGAGATGGATGGAGCAAGGGTCCAGATATCAATCCCGGTGCGCACTTGAAGCGCAATACCGGTACGGTGCGAGACGTCTGTCAGGATGAGGGCGGCCGCCTCCAGAGAAGGGGAGGCATAAAGCGGCTGAAGCTCTGGCGGGCGCGCGGCGCAAATGGTCCACTGGCGGGTGTTTTCGCCATTCAATCTGGCGCTGTAAGGAACGGTGCCCCAGAAGCGCAGCTTTTCTGCGGGGCTGGCTTGCAATGTCGCAACAATGCGATCTGCCTGCTTTTGAATGTTGGCGACAGTATTCATGGCACAGGTCATCCTTTGTGCGAGCCATCTACGGCGTATGGTTTGTTTCAGTAGAAGAGGACAGGTTGCAAGGAGGGTCCGGGCGTCAAATCGACCCGGGCCTGCGGCATCACGGAGTGGGTGTCGCCTAACGTGATGCCGCCGTCCCAGATGAAGGACAGCAAGCCGGAAGCCTCTTTTGCGATGCGGGTGAGGCGCGTAGGCAGCATGAGCTTCTCATGAGCCGAGACGGGCTTTTGAAGAAAGGCCATAGAGTTGGTTTCAATCTTGCTGATGTCACGGCGGTCTTGAGCCTTTCCGGGCAGCACGAGCACGATCTCGCGGTGCATCATCACCAGCCATTCTTGCCTCGCATCGCCGGCGTACCATAGGTATGGCTCATAGAGGTGATCGCTTAGAGAAGTACCGTTCAATAAGGGACTGGGGCATTTGTCGAGCCAAGCCCTTTGAGGTGTTTCTGTCAGTCTTTCACAGCCGCGCAAGTCGGAGATGGTCTTGAAGTCATTCGACCCTCTGGGCACGGACGACCTACGCCCAACGACTGACAGAAGTGTTGGGTCTTCCGCAAAGAGCGTATCGATCTTCTCTTGCAGGACAGGGGTGTAGAGAGCGTCGCGCCAAAAGATGCGGAACCATGGAAGATCGGACATGGGGAGTTTCCTCGGGGCTTGTTTTGTTTCGACAGGCAGCAAAAGCTGCAGAATTTATGGAGTGGTCCTGCTGGCTTTTTGGCTAATGCCCTTCATTAACTGAAGTCGGCCGTGATGAGAGGCGGCAAGCTGCATGGCGGATTTCAGTTGCGCGCCCTTATAGGTCTGCTTGTCGATCTGGTTCTCTGGTTCAAGGCTTCCATTAAGGTCGTCGATGTCGCTCTCAGTGAGGACGGGGAGTTCTTCGGCCAACTCATGAATCGTATCGCCGTTGGCCCAAAAGCTCGTATGAGCTTGGACACTCATGCGCGCGCCCGTTTTTTGGGAAATCTCAGCCAAGGCAAGAACGGCCGACCGCAAGCAGAACGTTGTCATGAAATCATCGGTCTTGCCTTGGCTCAAACTGCCAATGGTCCATAAAACGGAGGTTTCTCCGCGCATCTTCATTTGTTCTGGAACCTCCCAGACCAGAAAGATCCGCGGCCGATGTAGGGTCGCCAGTTTGGCAAAGATGTCTTCACTGATGAACACGCGGCACTTCCTTCCGTTTTGGATCAGCAGCGAAGATCTCGCGCTGCAGCGATTGGTTCTTAAGATTTGGTCGCGACAGCGATCAAATCATAGCCTCCATGGGTCCTTGATGGCCGGCGTCCTCATGGGCGCGCGCTTGGGCGTGGTCAAACACGATGCGATCGCCATTGGGGCCTGAGTAGTGGATTGTGACCTCGTCGTCGTTTTCCTCAACAATGCCGACAGTGTAGCTGCCATTGGACATTTTGAGCACGCGCTGCCCCTCAGTGGGCATGCTGTGCATTTCGCGATGCATCATTTCGCGTACCTCGCCTTCGACTTCCATGAAGGCATGGGTTCCAAGCGTATTGGGAAGGGGTTCTTTGAGCTTCAGGCGGTGCAGTTGCAGGAAGAACTCAAGCGCTTCGCGGCTTCGAAAGGCTGTATAGGATGTCATTCGGGATTTCAGGAGATACCAGTAGTTGCAGGTGGTCTCTCGCTGCTCAGATGTAAGACAGACGAGTGTCAGGCGGTCATAGATTTTGGGGGTCATGCGGTTTCTCCGTTAAAGGTGAAGCTATGTCTGTCGTGCTTGAGAAGATGACGCTCAAGAGGGCCATAGTTACGCTCCATAGCGAGACGGCCGTGATTGGACGCAAAGCTGTTGATGATTTTTATTGCCTCAGGTCGTGAGTTGATGGAGGTGCTGGGGTCTGCCCCAGCAAGCATCATTGCCATAAGGCAAAATTTATCCGATCGGGCTGCCATCAGAACCAGAGATTGCTCAGTGTTAATGGGATCTGCTGCAACCCTGTCTTTTAGGATGTCAGCAAAAAGCTTGGCGCTTCCTGTATCCTTGATGGCGCCGGGTTCACGCAAGATGAACAGGAGTTTCGCAGCCTTCAGTCCTCGAGAGGCCCAGAGGCGTAGAGCGCGGGCATGATCCTTTGATGGGGCCTTGTGATACATGGTGAGCATGGCTCTTATGATCTCATCAAGCGTCGTTGTGCCATTTGATTGTTTCGATGTTTCTGTTGGGGCGAGACCATACTCGCATAAAAAGATAAAGTCGAAGTGGCGGTTCTCGATAAACTCAATGAGATCTTCAGTATCGATCTGAAAGGGCTTGGCTTGAGATCCTGTAGGGAGACCTGCGCAGATCTCTGCATCACAGGTAAGGGCCAAGGCGCGCGCAAGTGGCATACCCGGAACATCAAGAGTGGTCATCTGCGCTTTCAGGTATAAAATGGCCTCTTTGATCTTGGCAGCAGATTTATCGTATTTGGCACCCTGTCCTTCATAGGCGGGTCGTGCCAGTACTTCTTTGCCAGGATTGAGGATGTTCAGGCTTTCACACATAGAGACCAGAGCGCGAGCAATATCAATGTCACTTGCTGTGGCCATGTGAACTCTCCTTAATAATTTGTCTGTCTGTTTTTCGGGTGGGGATGCAGGGATTGCGCCACCCGAAACACAGGCACGGCTATGCCGTCCATACAGGAATAGCGTCTTGCGTGATTTCGCTCATGCCTTGGGTGAACCGATGTTCTTAGCAGAGGTCTTATCACCAAGGAAAAGCCAAATGCCATTACCTGTCCAGACGGATGATATCCAGCATGAGATGCTGCAAAGTCAGCGGGACAGCGTTGTTCGCAAGCTTGCGCGGCCTTTGAAGACAATCGGGGCTTTCATCGAATGTCGCCGACAAGAAGACCGAGAGCGTTTGGCGCGTTTTGAGACGTGGCTGGAAGAACGCAAAGCAGGCGGGGAGCGCGCGCCCGCTAAGATCATGTCGGCGGTACTAAGTCACATCAGGATACAGGCCGCAGAATGTATGCCGGTGTGTGATCAGATGTCCATCGCGACGATGCATGATGAGATCCTCTATGGCGACAGCTGGGTCATGGAGGCGCTCGAAAAGCCTCTTTCCTTTGACACGGATTACCTGCTTCTGACAGCCGATGGCATGGTAACGATCGAGGATTTGGCTTGGCTTATCACCTATATTAAAGGCGGGCCAGAAGCCAAGGGCGAGATCTGAACGATCCTCAGGCAGCGGCTCTGCGCTTGATATCGGCCTCAAGGGCGAGTTTGGTATGATTTGAATGCCGCGCCTCCCATGCTTTCACGAGATCCACTGGGAGGCGGCGTAGGGCGCCCTGAGGGATCACCTCAAGCTCAATGGCGTGTTCGTGTTGCATTAGGGCATTCAGGGCGGCAAGATCGCCAGCCGCGAGAGGGATGGCAAGCTCGCGTGATATTTCCTCGAAGACTTCTGTAAGGGAGTCCAGTGCCATTTCTGCGATGTCACCAGCAAATGAGAAAGTCAGTAACCATGTCATGAGAGACCTCCTGTGGGTAATGACAGCTTTTCCGATCTGAAAAGTCAAACGCTCACTGCCGATACGCTTTGGCAAAACTCTTTTGGTGGAATGCAAAACTGCTCGAAGGGATTGCGAAAGATGAAGGCATCCGTGCCCATTTCATGGCATCGGTCGAGGGCTTGCGCCAGGATTTCCGGATGCGGCGGCTCGTAAATCTCGATCACACCCAGATCAATATAGGTATCCCAGCCAGAGATGAGATTTATAGCCCTGAAGAAAACAGTAAATTTAAAGCAAAGCCATGTGCGTGAGGCGAGCCATTTTTCTATACCGGAAAATGAGAGGCGTGACTTAGGCCTGCCTTTGTAGGATACTGGCTTTGACATGGTGGCGACACATTGCGAAAAGAGGCCCTATGAGAGATCCAGAAAAAACCCCAAAGGGGTACAATAAAAACGCCAAGATCATTCCAAACCCGCAGCACAATCATGCAATCTTGTCGTATGTCCCGGGCGTCTATTCTACGCAGCCACTTTTAAAGCTCAGAGCGCAAGATTGGCAGTTCTTGCTTGAGAGGTTCTCGGCCCATGATCCGGCAGGCACAGCCCAAGCAGATCGCTTCACGCGGGCGTTGGACGACCTGCACCATCATATCGCCCAGACTGAAAAGAGAGACGTTTTCCTCTTTGGCCCTGAGCTGTTCCGCGCTCTCGATTTCTTTGACTGCCCAGCTCTATTTGGGCTCATTCCAACGGCGGATTGGAGCATTGTTTTTGATGACTGTTCATTTGCTGAGGTGAACTGGAGCTATTGTCCGGGTGTGTTTTTTGAGCATGCAACCTTTCCCTATCAACATATCGGAAGTGAATTGGAAACTCTTGCAGGCCTTCTCAGCTTCTTTGACATCGATCGAGACGCAAGATATTTTTATACCAATCTTACTTTCTTACGAAAGTATGGGGATGCCAAAAATCTGGAGCGAAGAAGCCTTGATCAATTTACAATAGATACAAAAGAGGCCTGGAGTTACTTCGATAAGAGGAAAAAGCATTATCGCCAAGATCCAGACAATGAATATTTTCTACAAGACATTGAGACAGCTGAGGAAGCTATTGCGCTTTGCAAAAGGGATTCCAAGGCTTGGATACAGGTATTTTCTGGCGTTTACCAACCATCTGAATTGAATTTCGCTCTCGGAGCAATAACGACAAAGCTTGATATTCCAGAAAATGATTCCCTTCATCTTTTTCCCCCATATCTTGATGCGCCTGAAGGCGCCGCGCAAGAGTTCAAAGATTTACTGACCTCTCTGGGACCAGAAGGGGGTTCTGAATGCGAAGATCAGTCTGTAAATTTCTGCTACAGAACCATTTCAGAAGAGGGCCTGTTCTACAGCAGCGACATTCCTGAAGTGAAAGACGCTGTTGCGCGCCTTATGTTGGCTTTTGACAATGATGACAATGCAGCCATTAAGGCCGCAGAAAACATGATTGAAGCGGCAGGCTGGTTCGAGAATCCGATGCAAGAAGCTTATCAGAAACTGGAAATCAGCGCAGACCCTCCGAGAGGCGTGTCGGATGTCACAGAGCCGCTCATGAGACTGCATTTGGCTCTTGGCGGCCGGTTCCAGGCATGGAACCGCAAAGAACCAGAAGTCTTTATGGAGCATGATAATGTCATGGATTGGCATGCGGATGGCTGCCTGCCTGAGCCGCCTATGGGGTCCTTTTGCGGGATTGATAATGACACATACCTTTATGAAGGGGAGAGCAAGGTTGACGTGTGGTTTGAGGTGGCCATCCCAGCGTCAAACCATGAGCGCCTGCTCTGGCGCGCCGAGCTTGACCGCAAGGTGGAAGTCCTGATCAAGAGATGGGAGGATCGAGCCAAAGCGGAGGCGGTAGTCAAGGACACGCGCGACGCCGAAAGACAGGCGGAATTGGAGGCCTAATCTCACACCGGCTTTTGGATTGGGAATTCTGGGCTAATGGATCTTATACGGCCGGCTCGACGCGGCTTGGAGAAATATCATACCACAGTCCTGGCGCAGATCCTCTGACGACCATTTTTGGACAAACCACAATAAGTTGAGCTACTTTGTACATGGCAATCATGTATCTGAAGCAGTGGAGTACGGTCTGGAATGCGATAGCGGTTTGAGTCTTGCTGTGTCCGATAGCATTCTATTCAGGTCGATAGAATTTCTCCATACATATATTGCTGGTATACCGGATTGAAGAACATCAATCCGGTATACCTCTTAATCTTCCACGGGGGTCATTGGTGGCACATAATTCTCTGCGATCCGCCTTGCTTTTTTGCCGCATTCATCTGAGAGCGCATATGCGCGCCACATGTCGACTTCCATGGACAGTTTTCCATTATCAAGATTTTTAACGATGGCACCCAGAACGGCGGATGTCCCACACCATCCAGATACCCCATCTCCCCAACCGCTTTCTTTTTTGATCAGGAAAGATGTGAGAGGACCCGGGGTTTCTGGCAAGCTTTCGAGCATAGCAAGGCACATGGAGACACAACGGTCATAATCTTCGTAGTCATGATTCTTCCAAGGCGGCCGTGCTGGAAACATTACAGGCATGGCGCCTGCCAGTTTGCGCACACGAGGATCTTTACGCAGACGCGGCCACAAGGTTGGACCCGCACTCCAGTTGGCATCTCTTGAGATGAAGTTTCTGGCCCACAGATCACCGTATTCGATCGCACTTCGTTGTGATTGTACTTTGACTGATGCCGGGTAGGGACGGCTAAATGCACCCTTTGCAAGGAGGCACGCTTGCGCATCACTTGGATGATAGCCGGCCATTTGGTGGTGGCGCACGCCGTTGTAAAAGGAGAATGTCGTAAGACGTTTGGGGTCCAAACCCAGTTCTTTCATGCGACCAAGATCGCCGGCCTTTGGATGCACGGATTTTGTAATGGCGCCAATCAAAACGCCGATGAAAGCGCTGAGCAGGATCCAATCGGTTTCCAAAACGGTGGCATCATCCCTGGCGCGGCCTTTTTTGCCGGCCCAACGGACTTCTCCGCCCATGCGCGCTGGTTTGAAGGCCCAATCTTTCATGCCCCAGTGCGCAGGAAGTTCAGCCACAACAGCTTCGGTCAAGGCAGCAGATGCTGTCTCGACAGCAGCAAACATAGATGCCTCCAGCAGCTTCTTGTGATTGCTCCATTTTGACTTAACACCGGCCTCTCGACGCCATTCCTGCAGATCACGCGATGTTTTGGATACTTTTTGGCTGAGCGGAAGAAGGGCCTCGGATAACCGCGCCGCGTGGGTCTTTTGGGTCATGGAGTGATGTCCTTTAAGAGTGCTTAGCCAAAGGCTTTAGCGTAGATGTTGTCCCAGCTCGGGGCAAAGGCCGTGGCATTCTCTCCAGCTTCAATAAAGCTGTCGAAATGCAGCTCAGGGATACAGGAGAAGAACGGTAAACTGGGCGTCATACCAACACGCCCCAAAGTTGACCGGTCGGCATCCCACCCAAGCCCTGCAATCAATCTTGTCGTGGTCTGACCTTTGTCGTGAAGCACCATAGAGGCCTCAAGCTCAGCGCAAAAGTCCTCTTTGAGCTGCGTCCCGCTGCTCCAGATAATGAAGGCTTCGGCGGCACGTGCGCCATGCTCTGGGTCATATTCGTCATTCTGCCGCCGACAGTCGTGAAATAGTCCAAAGAGAGCTGCAGCTGCGCGCCCCGCAGCACCCAGATTACAGATATCAGAAAGCAGAAGTCCTTGGCTTGCGACGGCACGCCAGTGCTCCTCTCCGTGATAAACACTGTCAGCAAAGAGGGTGCCAGATTTGGCAAAATCTACAGCATGGTCCCATTCGTCTTTGCAGATCATTTTAACATCTTTCTGAGCATCTGTTTTGGTAGTGTGCGGGGCATCGGATCAAATACCAGATCGCATGTCGCGCGCACTAAAGGTCTCTTGGAATATGGGAGGCTTAACCTCTGGTCGAAAGCCCATTATTTAGTACGGCCTCAAGACGGAAAGTGGCGGCGATAGTGAAGCTGTCGTTAATGTCACCTGTTAGGATCATTTTCTTCAAAGAAGCAAATGGCAGAATACAGGCGTCGATGACTTCACTTGTGTCGACCTGAACTTCTCCGAAAGGATGTGGGAGGATGGCCGCGCAAAGCTGAGCTTCATATGACAAGATGCCATCATCGGGATGTAGGATGCCAAGGTTTATGACTTCGGCTTGCGACAGATCGACGCCGGTCTCTTCGCTGGCTTCTCGAAGAGCTGTATCGATAGGCGTGTCATCGGCCTCGGGATCTCCGGCGCCGCGAGGAATTTCCATCACAGTCTGGTTGATCGGATGGCGATAGATTTCGACCAGAAGAACGTGACCATTGCTGTCCATGATCAGGCATCCGCCTCCCTCTTTGCCAGCAGGAGAGGCCAAGGCATACCAAGTGTCTTTTTCATAAATGGTAATCCAAGGCGTTTTGAAAGCGATATTATGGGTGGTAAAGTCGTGCGACATGAGATCCTCAAAGAGTGGTGTTAGCTGCTCTTGAGGAGTTAGGAAAATTGGCTCTTCAGCCGTAATTTTCACGGACTGGATTTTTTGGAGTGGCTATATAATTCCCGGCTTGTTCATTTTTTATATGCCTTAATTTTTCTTACCTGCAGAAGAACAAGAGGCGCCAAGTTCTCTTGAAACTGCAGAAAAGGAATAACTATGCTTCGAAAGCTATCTGGGTCGCCCTCCATCAAAGGAGCCACACTCGCTGACTATGGAATATTGATTGCAATGTTGAGTGTTCTATCGATTGGATCGCTCGCGGGTATGGGTATCGCAATGCGCGATAGCGCGGATCATGCTCAAAGCGAGCTGGGTGACGCCACATCAGAAATCAAGCCAGGAACATCTGTCTCAACTGACCCAAATGCAGGTCCGCGCCTGGCTGATCTGTCGGCTGCGGATCTTAATGACATCGAGACCTATGGCGCCCGGACTTATATGGACGGCACGACCATCTTCTTGGCGGATATGTCGCGTCGTGGCGCGGCAAGCTTTGCATTTCACAGTGCCACAGATGTGACGATGCGCGAAGATACACCAACCTGTGCAACAGGCCCATTCAATGCGGCAGAAGGCTCTAATCAGACTGTGAGCTGCAGCTATGCATCAACAGCGCCAGCCCCGGAAAACCGTGTGTTTGTGCGCGTGCCGGGCGACGGTTGGCTCGAGCGTCTTGTCATTACGGATGAAGATGGTGGATATCAGTGCTACCGCGACACCGTTGATGCAGCCGATCCACATACCTTCACTTGTGATGCCATCTAACTATACGTCTCGTCGACCCATATTGACGATCGTTGCGCTCAGCTTGATACGCGCGTGATTTGATTGGGTCGCTTTGAGCAAATCTTCGAACTCCAGTGGCTCCCTGCGTCCATCGTCGCACAGCCACTGGATGAGGATCTCTCGCCGAATGAGATCGAAAGTATAAGAGATATCTTCGGGATCATCCGCATCAAAAGGCGGGACCATCTCCTGAACATCCAGGATTACGTCCTCAGGGGTGTCGAAGTAATACTCTTCGAGCTTTTCGTTTACGTCGTATGTGACGATGTAGGACATGACTACTCCTGGCGAATGCGTTTGGAGATTTGAGCCTCAAATGCCAGACGTTGATGCGCTGATTGAAGCGCGCACCAAGCCTCTTTTAAATCAAATTCAAATCGTTTCTTCGGTCCTGTGTGAAGGTGTAGAACTGTGTTTGCCTTACAGTATTGCGCCTCACAAAAAGCACGCCAAAAGGCGGGGTCTCGAACCGATGGCATGAGGCAATAATAGCCACTGAGATCGCGAAAAACACCTTCGAGATCCGGATATCGAACTGAGTCATCATCCCCTGGGGTGCGGTATGTCAGGACCCAATGGGGACCTGACATTTCTTTTGAGGTTTTCACTGAGCAGCCATCAGGGCTGCTGCCGGCGCGCGTCGCATGTCGGTTCCTGCAAGCTCCTGGAAGGGAGCCAGATCGAATGTTGGCAGCACCGCGAGCAAGTGATCGAAGATGTCCGATTGGATGCCCTCGTATTCCGCCCAAGCGATGGTGTTCGTGAAGCAGTAGATCTCCAAGGGCAAGCCAGTGGCGCCCGGCGACAATTGACGCACCATCAGCGTCATGTCTGGATTGATACCAGGATGAGCTCGAAGATAAGCCTGCAGATAGGCCCGTAGCATACCAATATTGGTTTGGCGACGCGCATTTACGGGGTTGTCGGCCTCATGGCCCAGGGCATCATTCCATTCATCGATCTCAGCCGTTTTGCGCGCGATATATTCGCGCAGAAGCGTCATCTGAGAGAACTTGGCGATCTCTTGCGCGTCAAGAAAGCGAATGGAGTGCTGGTCAAGACTGACAGATCTTTTGACCCGGCGACCACCGCTTTCTTGCATGCCTCGCCAGTTTGCGAAGCTATCTGTTGCAAGCTTTCGGGTGGGAATCGTGGTGATCGTATTATCCCAGTTACGGACTTTCACGGTGTGCAGCCCAATCTCGATCACATCGCCATCTGCGTCGACTGAAGGCATTGAGATCCAGTCACCCACACGCACAACATCATTGGTGGAAATCTGAAGCGAGGCAACAAAGCTGAGCAGGGTGTCTTGGAAAATCAAGGTGAAGACGGCCGCCATGGCGCCCAAGGAGCTCAGCAGGATGACAGGAGACTTACCTGACAGGGCAGCAATAACCAAAATCAGAGCCACGACCATAATGGCGATCTTGGCAAGCTGAAAATAGCCCTTGATGGAGTTCGTGCGTCGGTCGGCGCGCCGGTGATGAAGCGTATCAAAAATGGAGACCAATCCGGATGCGGAGAGCGCGAGTGTGACAAGCATGGCAGCCTGAGTGATCCGAGAGATGGAATTTGCCATGTCGACAGGAATGTCAGGGATAACCTTGACCCCCAAGGAGATGACCAGCAAAGGCACCGTGTTTGCAAATCTTTTGATCACCCCGTGCTTGCGCAGCTCGGTATCGCGCCCAAAGGTTGTATTGCTCAAGAGGTGCTCAACACCCTTAAGAAGGGCGCGCTTGACCACAAAGTTTGCAAAGATGGCGGCAAGGAAAAGCAGACCAACACCAATCAGGGTGTTGATATGCGCGCTGTCAAGAAAAGCTGACAGGCTGAGGTCTGGAAAATGCGTCACAAGAAGTCTTTCAGGGGTTATTTTTCGATTTTGCCCTTAAGGGCTTTAAGGGTGTCATTCAGATCCTTGTCTGAGACCGCGTTAGGGATGCGAACGAGCACCACGCGGCTATCTCGAGATTTGCGCCAGTAGCGAATGGCTTTCGCAAGATCAAGACCTGCACCGCCCGTCGGATCAGGCTCTCGGCCCTGCCAAAACAGATCGCACAGATCTTTTGTGTCATAGGTCTCGTCAGGCAGGGGGAGGTTATTTGGTGTGTTTTCAAAAGCCTCGGTGTCCCAGTAATAGTTTTCATCGGGCCATCCGTTGTTGATGAAATCAGTCAGTTCTGCGCCTTTGATTAGCATTGGCATCATCCTTTTTGGTTCGTGTTAAGAAGAATGTGGGTCGTTTTGCCTTAAGGCAGTGAGATCACCGCATCCTGTCGTGCAAGACCTGTGCGATTTCCTTGTGGTGGATCAATGTCGCCTCAAGGGTCGGCGCAATCATATGCATTTGGATGCGGGCGTGCCCGGATCTTAACAGGTCTTTTAGCATCTCCAAAGTTGGGCGTCGCTGCGAGGATGTGGAAGCCAGTTTGTCCATATCGACACCCGCCCGCTGCATAAGAAAGGCCCGGTAAAGGTTGTTGTTGCCTAAAAATCCTTTGGTAAATTCCTGATAAGCGGCTGGGAATTTTACAACCTGCTTTTTTAGGTGTTGTGCGGCATGGTTCGCGACACGTGGCTGAGCGAAAAGCCCCCGGTATTTTTTATCCAAAATATCTCGATCCGGAATGACACCATAGTCGGTCAGCAGGTCAGCCAACTCGCTCCATTCCTCATGGGAGGCAGCAACGCGCGCGAAAATATGCGGCGTGGCATTTCTAACTGAAAGGGTCTTGCTCTCGATCAGCTTGCGCACGCCCTCGGGTTGCGAGCTGCGCAGCAGGCGGCGCCATTGATAGCTTTCCAGCACGACGGTCTTTTGGGTCTCAATTACGCGCCCAATGAGCTTAGGCTCGCCGGACGCCAAAATATCTCCGAGGGTTTGCTGGTCGATTTGGTCCTGGTCGAGGTTTTTGATCTGACTGGTGACGAGGCCCGCGAGACCTCGGATAGCAGGATCTTGACCCGAGACTCCTTTGATGGCTTTGGCATCGCTCAGCGCACCAAGAAGGTGACGAAGGAGCCTTGTGTCGGGTGTGTGCTTCAAATTTTTATGCTTTTTTTGGCCGTAGGATGTCCAGCGCATATGAATATCTCTTGTCGTGAATAGGGAAGGGCTGGCGCTTCATTCGCGCCAGCGAATAGGGCTTACACCTCAATCCAAGGCGTGACTTCCAACAAGACGTCCTCAATGGTAATGTCATGAAGAGTGTAATGAGCGGAAATCTCATTGTCGCCAGGGTTGATGAGCAGGGCGAGTTCATCGCATCTGCCAAGTTGATGTCGCGCGCGCCAATAACTTTCGCTGACAGTGGTCGAGCAAACCTGATTATTGTCATGGTAGCGAAAGTTGATGGCCAGTTGGCGATCAGAGGCAAAGTCCTGCCAATAAACAGCTCCCATGATCTCTTCGATTTCATCACCTTCCTGAAGAGTTTTGAGGTAGGTCAAAAGTTCTTCTTTGAGCGCTTTGAGATCTTGAAGATTGTGCTTGTTGCCCTCTGACCAAGCCGACACGAGGGAGAAACCATGGCTTCCCGGCGCGACCTCACCCGTGAAGCCCTTTTCTTCAATGATCTTAAGGATGGGTTGATGGGTCTCAAAGCTGAAAATCGACATGTCGACATCTTCATTTTGGATCGCAATAGCGAGACAAGATTCTGTGATATCTGAGGTGGTAGTCTCTTTTGTAACTGAGAAGCTCGCTTTAAAGGCCCGGAAATCCGGTCCGAGACCTAAGGCGCGGGTGATGGCATTCAGTGCTGTTGTGTTGGGGAGTTTTGTGCCGAGCCGATCTTGCTCTGTGCGGCGCAGTTCGGCCGCGATGGATTTGATCTGGTCGGGGGAAATGATGTCTTTAGACATGGTTCATCCTTGATGTTCTGGATCGCAATAAAGTCCCCGGGGATCATTGATCCACCGCCTATGGGTCCGGCTCTGCTCCCTTTGAGACCATCGCAATCCTCATCGAGGAAGGGTGGTGTCGTTTTACGCTTGATGGGAGATCACTGCCGGATGCCGTGAGCCATTTGGCCTGGGAGCGGTCGTTTGACAGTCATATATTCCCGCGTGAGAGGCCTGTCGCCTCCGTATCGGGCGACAGGAAATGAACGAGGAAAACCCCGTATAAACTTGATATTGGATTATCTCAAATATGCAAAAAGACATTGAGTAAAGCCATACGAAATTTGCATAGCGGGAATGACTTGCGAAGATGCTGCGCCGCAGCAATATCATCCTTGAAGCAATGATGCTTTGCTAAAAGGACGTGTTCCAATGAAGACCGAGTTTATCTATCCGACCCAAGCTGAAATCAACCGTATCGAAGTTATGGCGCGCCGTGAGCGGGCCCGGGCCTTTTCAGCCTTCCTGCGGTGGGTGTTTCGTCGCCCAACCCGCATCGCGCCTGTAGCCACGGGCACAATGGCAGCTTCCTAAGCGATCTTTTCGCTCAGAGAAACATTAGATCCGCGTGCTGAAAACGACGTCGGCGCGCGATCTAACATTCAGGCAGCCGCGCTGCGCGCCGCGCGTGCGATTGAGTTCATGATTTGATGGTTTGACGGCGGCGGGATTAAAATACCGATGCTGTCGCATTTTAGTGCGAGACCTTTGACGAATCCGAGGCGCTTACGCATGAGGCTGCGTGTCGCTTTTAAAACCTTTTTCTCTTCTTCTTTGGTCAGTTTGATAGGGCGATATGTTTCGTCGACAGCCGCGACCACCCTGTTGCCGGAAAAATGAATCCGAATGGTGTCTCCAGGATGTTGCGCAAGAACAGGCAGCAGATAAACAATTAGCACATCCTCCAAGGCGCAGCTTGCGTCTTGATAGGTGTCGGTTTCTTTAACCTTATCGGAAACCCTTAGAAGGGCACTAATGATGGCGCCGGAAATCACCGAGATTATAAAAGTTGCAAGAAAAACCCCGGCAACGAATATGAGGTAGCCAGTCGATCCGGGGTGTTTTACCTCCGATTGTATAGCAATCATTGAGAATATCATTCCGGTCAGGATGAATAGACACAGAAGCATCTCTATTAAATTCACTGCGTTCTCCTAAGGGTTCGCGCGAGACTTGCTGCGCGCAATCGCCTGCATAATCTTATGATTTGATGGTCGCGGCACGTAGACAGACCAATCGTGTTGAGAAAGGACATAGCTCTGGAATGGGTTGAAAGCCTGCCGTCGTGCGTTGTGCATGACGGCGTACATGCTGCGAGCCTCGTCTTGTCCGAGGGTGGTTTCATGGATCAGATAGGGATAGGCAGGGTCTACGTAAAAAAGGCGTATCTTTTTGCCTTTATAGAAAATATTGAAATCCATGTTGGGATGTTTCTCGAGGGCAGGCCCCAGGTGCGCCAGCACATCGAACTGAACGACTTCAAGAACCACGTCACAGCGTGGGTCTTTGCGCAGCTGCTTTCCGTACCTCTTGAGGCGACTTAAGGTTGTTTGGAGTCCAATAAGGCCCATGCCGCCATAGAAAACGACGTTTGCAGCAATGAAACTTAAGGAGGCAGGCTCAGTAGAGATAAAAATCTTAGCGAAGGCAGCGATCCCCATGGCGATAAAACCGGCCCAGAGAGCTGCAATGACGTACCACATGTTTTTGCCCTCCTTGTGTTCAAGTTCAGATTGCTATTCGGGTTTACTCAAGCGGGCGGCAGCCTGCAGGATTTGATGGTTTGAGGGAGGCCTGACGGTGACCGTTATGACCTGTCGCGAAAGAGCAAAGCTCTGGATCCTGCCGAACACCTGGCGTCGGGCGTTGCGCATAAGAGTGTTTATTCCGCGCTGGTCTTCAGGCGATAAGGGGATTGAGAAATTCTGAAAGAAATGGTCTGGGCTGTTGTAGTATAGCTCTGGCGTTTTCCCATGGAAGAAAATTTCCAGAACCTTGTCGGGGTGTTTTTTGAAAGCAGGCCCCAGATAGGCCAGCACGTCGCGGCGGACGGTATTGAGAACTTCTTCGTGACGCGGGTCCTTTTGCAGTCGAAGTCCTATCTTGCTGATCTGACTATGGGCCAAAACGAGGCTGATGAGGGCGAGGCTTGCATAGAAGAAATAGCCTGATACGGCACGCTCCAGTCCAATTGGCTCGGGCGCCATCAAAATCTTTGCCAGTCCGGCCAGCGCCAAGGCAATCATGCCTGTCCAGAGCGCGGGAAAGATATACCCCATGTTCAACTGTCCTCTTCGCCAAGATCAAACAGCACAGGTCCTTTGGGCTTTGATGCCTTGCGTGGTGATTTGGCGGCCTGCTGATCGGTCTTGGGTGGGCTTGTCTCTGCAGGATGGGCATCTGCCTCGGCCTCCCTCTGGCGGCGCTGATAGAGGCTATAGGCCACGCCTGCACCGGTGCCGAGCGCTTTTATGGTCAAGAGGGCTGCCCATACGGGAATGGCCATGTCTATTCTCCGATGTTGTTACTTATAAGATGATGCCTCTGCCTGTTTTGCAAAAAGAGAGGCCGGCGGCATCTGTGCGCAATCGCAGCGAAATGCGGCCACCGCTTGCCTGTCGGCGATGACCTGATGGTTGCTGACTGATGGTTCACGGTCATCAACCTCGACCCCGTAATCTACCGGGCTGTCGCCTGAGTTCAGCAGCACCATGAGGCCGTTGTCGAGCGTGTCTTGCCACCCTGAGGGTAGGAGTAGAGAACCCTTCTTGCGAATGGTTGTTGGGTGGAATTCCAACGCGAGCCGGATTGGGCATCTGTAGGCTGTCGATGTCGGTGTATCTGATGGCAAGAAGACAACGCCTGTGTCTTTGGAGGCGTGGCCGAACAGAAGGATCTCGAGAAGCGCCACATCAAGGCTTGAAGGCATCCAATCATCGGCGCGCCCTGCTTGCTGCCCAAGAGCCGCAGCCCTATTCATGATTGTTTCGTAGTTTTCCAGGAAACGGCAGGGTGCATGCAGTATGTAGGAACGCTCCGTCATAAGAGAACCTTTGATGGCATGCGCAAGCCGCGCTCGAGAGCCAACCTGTCGTGAATCTCGCAGATCTCTGGAAGGGTGTCAGAGGTCTGCTTGGAGGAAAGCAGGTCAGGCGCATTCAGCGCAGCCCAGATGCGGGCAACAGCTTCAGGTGAGGACGCAGGCCAGTTTTCATTCAGGATTTCAAAGCGGCGCGCAGGCTTTGCGGCCGGAACAGACTTCAGAAGCTTTTCGATCTTCTTAAGTTTTCCGGTAGCGGTCTTGGCGGTCTTTACAAAACCACTGGTGAGTTTAGCGCCCATGATGCTCATCCGAAAAGGAGGAAGGTTGGTGCTATCCTTTGGAAGGCGCATGAAGGCGACTGTCCAATGAATATCGGGATGCGACAGCGCGGGGATGCTGCGGAGAATGCAATCCATCCGCAGGAAGGTTTCAATGGTTTCCTGACGCCAAGCGTGGGCCGTAAGCTGCCCGTGTTTGCTTGATTGGTCAAAATGAGCGCGCAGCTGGATATCGGCAACGCCGCCGGTGATGCCCGGCCTTGAGCTGGCCCAACCAAGTGTGGAGCCTGACAATTGCTGGTGGCAAGTCTCATAGCCTTTTTGGTAGTGTGCCCGGAGGCTATCAAGATGCTCTTCGAAGGAGGCAGTCTCCATGAATGTCTCCTGGGTTAATGACTGTTTTGCATGGGAATGCGCAGGATTTCATCCAGCGCTGGCGGTCTTGTCTTTTTGAGCTTCATCGCTTGATAAATGCGCAAGGCGTCGCGATCAGAGTTGGCCCATATTTCCTGTTCTGCAATGTCCCATGTCGCCTTCCTGTCCCAGATTGGCAGGTCACCCAGTTCCGCGTGAATCTCCCTGAAGCGACAGGTAAATCTTTCAGGAAAGCCTGCTCGGAACTCCAGGGCGAAATTGGCAAGGCTCATGTCCATTTCATGTTCGCCCAAAGCCGTGCGGATCAACTGGAACGTGATTGGCGTAAGGTGATGATCAAAGCAAGGAATGGTCTTGACCACATAGGCGCGCATCTCATGCAAAAGCGCCTTGGCCTCTTTTGCGACGGTGTCGTAGATAAGGCGCTTATGGTTGCTGAGATTGTGCGTAAAAACAGGAAATTCAAAGCTGATATTCTCAGCGTCTCCCCAAGGTTTCTCAGGATCGACATGTCCCAGCGCCTTCCAGCCTGTCTTTGTATTACAGTCAACGCGGTAAGGCGCCTCTGCGCCAATATCAAAGAGCTTGGACAGGATGCTGTGGAAATAGGTATCATCGAAATCCATAAGGTGGTCTTTCAATCGGATGGTGAAAACAGGGCCTGGCAGTAGGGCTGCGCATCGAGGACCTCCATCACTTTGAGCTTGGGATATGTCGCGGGCTGTGTGTCCAGATCAAATGGCATCGAGAGCGCCGCATAGATGCGCACAGCATCATAAGCATCCCGGGCAAAGATACGGCTCGCGTTGACTTCATATTCGTGGGCAGTGGAGGCTGGCACGCTCTTGGTGTGCCGGATCAAAGCATCAATCCTTTTCATGATTGTTTTGAGCGTCACCGGATTGCCTGCAAACTGATGATGACAGAGGTCAAACTTTAGTCGCGGCTGTCCTGTCTTGGACATCTTACGAAACTCCAAACCAAAGCTGAGATGGTCATTTGCAAGGGCCGGCACGGCTTCGGCAATCAGCGCGCGCAGACTGTGCATATCGCGTGCGAGTTTATCTTTGACTTGAGCGTCTGACATTTTCTGGTGATTGCTTTTGCTATGGCCGTAGAAGGCGGAAGAATATTGATACACCGGCTCATCAGACCATGGCCTATATTGCAGTTGAATTGTGCCTTCGTTCCGGCGGGAGGCGCTCAGCTCTACAATATCCTGACAGTACTTTGCCATATTGCAAATGTGATCTTCGATTTTTTGAACTGGTGTCATTTTTTACCTTTTAAGAGAGGGCATCTTCGATCGAGACGGGATGAATTTCGCTGACGGTAAAGTTGCTATCGTATTTTTCAGGACCTTCGAAAAGATCGGGGCGGTGCAGAGCAAGAGCCACCCGCAAGGCATCCTTCGGATTGGCCGCCGGAATGTGTAACTGATTGACGAGGAATTCTTTGTCACCACGGGGCAGATGACCGATCCGCTGGTGCAAAGTTTCGACACGGGCTGCAGCAGTTTTGAGCAGGACGGCGCTATCTTGGCTGCCACTGTTGCAGATTGAAAGTCGAAACTTGGCGCCCCGTCCTGTGGTTTTTGCAGGAAAGCTCTCCAGCTCGAAAGACAGATAGATATTGTTCAGCACAGGGAAGGAGTGACGCAGAAAGATATCGAGATCCTGAATGTCATCATTGATCTCCCTCAGGAAGACATCCCGGAGAAGTTGTCGGTGATTGCTCATGGAAGATCTCTTGATGCCGAGAGCATGAAAGGTGCAGACGTTTTGCTTGGCGGGCTTTTCGGCGCGTGCGCCTGCAGGACGACTTTCAGTCCTGTAGAACTCCGCTACCCGATCTTCGTAGCGGGTCAGAATTTCCTTAAAGCTATCGAGATCAATGGTCATTGGATGTATCTCCTTGCGGCTGTCGGAGACCCTGGCCGCAAGAGATACGGCCAGCATGGTCTTACCTTGGATCTTGATCCTTGAAAAAGTTTGGATCGATCTGAATGTTTGTGTGACGCTCGAATACCGTTTCGCGTTGATTGCCAATAAAGGCATCTGGGTTGTCCGGCTGCATCATGGCAGAATGGATAGCCAGCGCTTCTTGCGGTGTATCGGCAAGGATTCTGCGACCCTTCACATCAAAGCTCCGACTACCGGGTGAGAGATGCCCGAACCAGTGACGCATATACGCCAAACCCAGTGCCGCCTCTTCGACAGGCATGCAGCTTACGTGATCACCAACGCCATTGATCAGGACTCGAATGAGACTGCTTTCCACGACGACAAAAGCATATTTGTGTCGGCCTCCTTTGAAGTAGGGAGCACCTTCAGCGAGGGTATTGAGAAATGCCTCAATAGCCAGCTCGAGAACATGCTCTTGAGCCTTGAACGGGAGGAGAGCATGATTGCTCGTCGGGATTTCTTGTATACCAGAAGTGTAGGGTCCTTCTTGGTGCCGTAGCGGCTTTTCCGAGTTGGGATCATAAGTGACACTGACTGTGTCCTCTTCACCAGGATGCACGAGTGACTTGAGGGCGACCAAGTGGGAAATGACGTCTTTCAGGCAGGCGGTAAGCTCCTCTACCTTTGCAGGCTTGAAGTCTGCCATTAACGCCGACCTCGGGGTGCGCCGGTGGGTTCATCCCATAGGGCTTTTTCCATTTCGTCGCCGCGGCGCTCTTCATTCTGTTTGAGTTCTGCCTCAGCTTCTTCGCGAGTGCGGCCGAGCAGCATGAGGCCTTGGATGAGACTTTCTGTGTCGGTGGTCATGTTGGCTCCTTAGATTTTATGTTTCAGGCGGCTTTTGAGCGGAATGTTTCGACATCAAGCATCTCAGACATACTATGCGGCGGACGGCTGTCTGCCTCGGGCGTGGTAGGGTCGCAAAGGGTCGTGAAGATGCGGTAGGCGTCATTGGGTGTCGCAGCATAGATATCCGAATGATCGTTGAAGCGAAAACACCTGTCGCCCTTCGGGAGGTCTTTGAGCCGCTCAAGGACGCAGGCAAGGTGGTCGTAGAACATCTCTGGAGCATTCATGTTGCCACCAAGACCAATCGGCTGCTCGATGAGCTTGAGAGATATCTGCGCACCTGTGCGCTTGCGCGGTCCGATGCGCAGGCTGAGGCTGCTGTTGGGGCTGTCGAGAGCGGGCGCCACCTTGCAGAGATCCGTAAGGATTTCGCGGCTTAGATCATTGATGCGATCTTCACTGGCCGTAAGGGCCAGCTTGCCGTGGGCAGAGAGAGATCCGTAATCTGGAAACCCGGTAATGCTTAGCGTGTTGCAGTCATAAAAATCCGGATCAACGTCGAGGCCGGTGACGCAAATGTAGGCAAGCTCGTTGTTGCGCGCGCTGACATTGCACAGTTTGCGGATATTGTAGACCTGATTGGTGATATCAGTAATTTGCTGGTTAAATCGTTCAGGGTCGAGGGTCATTTATGCCTCCGGGCATTTTGAGCGCAGCGCCTTGTTCATGGCTGTCTGTCTTTCGTCGTATGAGATAATCTCTGAGATATCTGGGGGAATGAGCGGTGTATTTTCGAAAGCATCTGGAGCATTAAATGCGGCCCATAGCTTGCAAGCGCTTTCGAGATCGGCAGCAGGTAGCTCCTTACCCTCTATTTGAAAGGTGCGGTGACCTGGCTTTGGCACACCCTGAAGATGGCTTGCGGCTGTTTCGAGCTTCTTGAGTACCGTTGTGATCTGCTGACCTTTGCCGCCACCAAATGTCATTTTGTAGACGGAGAGGGCGATCACATGCTTTTTCTTAGGCGCATAAATCGACAATCCGATGTCGAGCGTGGGATGATCTAAGGCTGGGATGATACGTAGAAGCTCTTGAATGGCTTCCTTTACCAAGTTGGACTGTTTGTTCTCAAATGCCTCTTGTGCGAGTTGCTGGTGATTGGAGGCCCCAAGGCGACTTTTTGCGAAGTGGTAGGCTGGCTCGTAATACTCGGAAACCATGCCCATGGCGATCAGACTGTTATGCTTATTTAGGTCTTCAGGGGCGCAGTGCTGAAAAGATGCATCACAAAGTTTATGCACAAGGTCGTTGAAGGTTTTAAGAAGCATGAAACAGCCTTGCTATTAATTTGATGAAAGAGGTCTACCCATAGGCAAGGGCAGCGCGTGCGAGAGATAATCTCGCGCTGCTCTTTCCTATGGGCCCTGCGTGATACACTAAAGTTATATATCCTGCCCACTTGGACCTGTGCAGATTTTTGGGAGGGGGATTTTCAAACCCATTTTCTCTTGGCGGCGAGTGCCAGGGGACATGACTATGATTAAGGGCAGATGTGTATTGACTATAGGTGGATCATTGCCCACCGCGCGTCTTGAAGGGTTGTGTTCCGGGATACGCTGCGCTGGCGCGAGCTACCTTACGGTCGACAAAACCATTCTTTCTGCACGCAGCATGTCTGCGGAAGACTTTCTAAACCGCATTCGAATCCACGACTTCAGCTTCATCTTTGAAGAGGAAGACAAGGGTCATGAGATGCATGTCCTCCTCAAGCAGTGTTTGGGTGATCTCAGCCTTGACTACAAATGGTCTTGGGAAGGGCAATATCGCACCGATCCGGGCATCCTTTTGCATGATGCCGCCTGTGGCGAGGAGGCGCAGTTTCTTGCTGTAGGCGATCGGATTGCTCTTGAGGCCGCTGACCTCGCAGACCCTCTGAAGGTAGCAACCGCCAAACGCTGGGCTGCCTGGAAGCCCAGACCCTTCATTGTCTATGACAGCAACCACGATCTATTGCGTGCGCAAGCTGCCTATCTGTGACACGCCCCGGAGCCTGATTTTTAAATATCACTGATGCAAGTGATCTGGGGCCGTTTTCCCTGACGTCTGCGTGCCAGAGCATCATAGATTTTTTCGGCACCCACACTATGCTTGGCCCGCACGATGCGTCCTGAAATCAAGAACTCCTCGTCACCCGCAGGTATGTGTTCCAAGTCGATTGCAACACGCCGCATCTGTTCGAGAACACCGCAAACCGACCAGGACCCCGTCCGAGTAGAAGGGGTGGAGAGTTCTGGCTGAAGGAAATATCCAACGGACAGCGAGACATTCACAGGCCCGGGCTTGCGACCTACCTGCAACTGCCAGGCTGTCCTTTCACTGTGAAGCGCAGGAGCGATGGATGTAACCGCGTCATGCATCTCTTGCATCAGAGACATCATTTCTTGGCGTATTGGAGAAAAGGCAAGGGTCAGATGATTGGACCAGGGTTTCTGATCAGGGTTATGGCACGAGACCTCTCTTACAACACCTCCAATGATATGGGGCAGCGGGGTAAGAAAGGCGCTTCCTGCCGTCTCTTCTGGAATGCCCGGAATATTCTGGACACAGAACTCACGCAACCGCTCGGCGCCTTGGGTTAGTCGAAGGGGCAGGCAAGATTTAAAGACCGGATGCGACATGAGAGCGTGCCTTTCTGAGATGAACGAGACCTGATGGGCCCATGCTTTCGCCAGAGTGCAAGCATAAGGGCCTCAGGTTGTTTGGGTCTGCACCATACGGCCCAGCTGCGTAGAGAGCGCTGTTGTGGACGACAGGACGTCTCCTTCAACGCTTTCGCGGTAGCGCGTGAGGGTCGTCTCAATGAGTGCGGTGCCTGCCTCGATGCTGGAGGTAATGTCGAGCTGGGTTTTGGAGCTGATGCTGCCTGGGACGGCGAGAGAGGTCCGCATGATCTCTATCAAAGTGCGCCGCGTATGATCGATCGCGCTGACAGGCATTGAGGGCAACTTGTCTCGCACGCTCGCAAACGAAAGATGTTGCTCAACGAAGGCATCTGCGGCCGAGACAATCTCCGATGCTTCTGTCAATCGCGCCAACTGCAGGATCAAATAGGCTTCTTTTCGGCGATCAAGAGCCATTTCCCGCCCTAAAGCCTGCCGCTCTTCTTCGGCTATGCTTCGGAGATACTCTCTTTCCTCCAAGATGGATTTGCGCAGCATGATGCCTAAAGGAATCCCCACCCCCGCAGTGATTGCGCCGATGGCGATGGGCCATCCCAGCGGAGACAGAAACAAAATGCCAGCAATAAGCATGATGACTGCAGATAATATTATGCCAACGAGGTATTTTGTAAAACACATCTGAAAGATCCCTGGTTTCTTTCTGTACTGAGAATATGGTTCTGATTTCTGGAAGGAGAATTCCACCTGCGGTCTTGCCGATCGATAGATATCCACTCCTAAGTTTGGACATCTATCGAGACATAGCCGCGATACGCTCGCTTTAGCTTTGACCTGCTGCCTCAGCCTCCGCCTCCGCGTCCTTTAGCGCGTCATGGCGCAGACAGAGAAGAGGAAAGCCGATGTTGCGCCACCAGCTGATGCAGATCCCGCCGCTCGACATGCCGCCATGGCTGAACCTTTCGACGTGGAAGTCCTCCGGTGTGGTGTCGAAGTCATGCCGCGTCATTTCGCCGAACTCACGGCGGAAGGTAGCTCGGAAATCGTCCTGTAAATCACGATATTGCGAAAAATAGGCAGCCAACGCGCCCCAGAGATATTTATCGCCCCGCAGACCCCATTGATCTGGCATGGGAAAAAAGATGTCACTTACAAGGGTTTTGGCGCCAAGTGGTCGGCAGGAGGAAGCCTCGCGCTGGAAGCTGTCGGAGAGACGGAAGTTTGACGTCATGATATACCTTTTAGGTGAGAGAGTATTAAAGAGAAGATACTTACCGAGAGAGGTGTGCCTACGGGAATAGACAAACACCAAGGGAGGAGAGAGATGCCAAGACTACGAAGTCATCTGAGCCGTGATGGGCCCAAATCTCTTATGCATTTTCTTGCGGATTTTCCCGCTGTCGAAAGCCTCCCAGACACGAGGGGTTTCAATCGCACTGTCTTGCAGTAGCCCTGTCTTGGTGAGGGTGTCGTATATGAGCAATGCCTCTTCTGGAGAGTTTCCAGGGTATTCGGAACCCTCGATCTTAAATCTCCGATCCCCAGGGGTGGTGAGCGTCCGCAAGGTGTCAGCTGTGGTACTAAGGCGCTTCGCCGCAGTCTCTATTGTCATACACTCAGCACTCCAGTCCTTGCGGGAAAGAAGATAGTTACCTCCAATTGAGAGCCGCGCTATGGGGGTAGGGGTATCCTTCCCCTCATCGCTGTGATCATTGAGTATCTCGATCTTCCAAGCCATCATGGGGTGGGCAAACACCGGTGCGGCCGCAACTAACATGTCGCGCATATGCTTTACCTGTGTGATACCACGATCCCGAACAACATCTCGCGCCATGACATCATGGTTTGACGTGGGCTCATGGGCCATTCTGGACAATACAACCTTAGGAGAGACCTCCCCCTCTTGGTTTGCGATATAAGCAAAAGGGATCGAGGCGCCGAAGGCGCTTTTGCGTGGCCACCAATATGTTGCCAGACCCTGGACCATACTGTCAAAAGCCTCAAAGAAGGCGCTGTGGTCGATAGGCAAGGGATCAGGGGTCATAGATTATCTTTCTGTCTGTCTTTCGAGACTGTCTTTGCCGCAAGATTTGCTGGGCAAGGCCCTCAAATCTCAGGTGGGGTGGCATGAGCCACAAGGCTCAGTATGCGGATGGTTTTAAAGGTTGCACTTTGACCACCCAAGCCAATGCGCAAAGCAGCACCGTAGGTCGCTCGCCCGGATACATGTTCACTACGGCTCACAGCATTCATGATCTCATCGTCTGACCAGGAGAGGTTTCCAAGAGTGTTTTGTATGTGAATGCGCTCGTGACTTGAGGCCCAGGGCTTCGCAATCAAGGTCTCTTCAAAAAGTCGGCCGATGGCATCAAGCCGATCGCTCTCTTCGACAGAGTTTGCCAGGCTAATAAGAACCGGCAAAAAGGGAGTGCGATGCCATCCAGGATATTTTGGTAGAAGCTTTGAGAGCTTTTCATCCCGCATTTTTATGTCTGACATGGGAAAATATCCTGCTGTTGAGAGTATTCAGAGTTGTACATTGGGGACGAACGGCCGCCGCCTTCCTACCGGATGCAGGCCAGATCGACCCTGCAAGGCAGGTGGGTCGAACTGGTCTGGAAGGCGGAGGCTTGAAGATGTGTACAAAAAAAGAGCGACGCCTGGAACACCAGGCGTCGCTCAAGATCAAAGGGATCAGAGATTTTCCGAGATCGTTCTTAGGTCGAACTCAGGTGTTACCTCCCAAGTTGTCTCTTGACCTTTATCCATGATCATCACGCCGAACTTCGACAATGTGTCACGGATCTCATCGGCTTGGGCAAAGTCCCGATTTGCACGGGCTGTATTTCGATCAGCCACCAGCTTGTCGATCTTTTTGACCAAGGGCACCGGCAAGGCGGATCGGTCATCCAGGATCGAGACGCCAAGAAGTTCAAGAGAGGCACGAAGTCCATCTTTATCTTGTGCGTCAGCCAAGGCGTGCAATGCAGCAATGGCCTTTGGGGTGTTTGCATCATCAAGTAATGCATCCATGACGCTCTGAGGCACTTGAGCCCCTTCAGCGCCCTCACTGGCCAGTTCACCAAACTTTCGCCAAGCGGAAAGGATTTGGCTTTCCAGATCATGTGTCCAGTCAAGACTGTTGCGATAGTGTGCCGCCAGGAGTGCCAAGCGAATGGCACCACCTGGAAGACGCTCTCGCAGATCGCCAACGGTAATGACATTACCGATGGATTTTGACATCTTTTGTCCGGCGACAGTGATCATTCCGTTGTGCAACCAAGTGCGGGCATAATTTGCCTTTGGGTCGCAGCAACGAGCTTGAGAAATCTCGTTATCATGATGCGGAAACATCAGATCCGAGCCACCCCCGTGGATGTCAAAGCTGGCGCCCAGAAGACGCGTCGACATGGCCGAGCACTCGATATGCCAACCCGGGCGACCCGTGCCCCAAGGGCTTTCCCATCCGGGCTGATCGCTTGCGGAGGGCTTCCAGAGGACGAAGTCAGCAGGATGACGCTTCAAAGGGTGAGGCTCTACGCGGTGGACAGTGTCATCGCTCAGATCATGGCGGCCTGACAGAGTGCCGCGGTGCTGGTTCGCTTCAGAGTTAAAGAACACATGCTCTTCAACCTCATAAGCGCCACCTTTGGCAATCATGACTTCGATATCAGCAATCATTTCGCTGACATAGGCTGTCGCGCGCGGCTCTTGCGTGGGGCGCAGAACGCCCAGAGCATCCATGTCTTCGTGATAAAGACGGGTTGTCTCACGGGTCAGTTGAGAGATTGCCTGCAAGGGCGGAAGTTCGGGGTGGATGTCAGCAGCACGATTGATGATCTTGTCATCAATGTCGGTGAAGTTGCGTGCGTAAGTGACAGCATCTGAGCCAAATACACGGCTCAGCATCCGGTAGATGAGATCGAAGACAACTGCGGATCTTGCATTTCCGATATGGGCTCGATCATAGACCGTGGGCCCGCAGACATACATGCCGATCGCTGTTGGGTCAGCAGGACGGAAAACGTCCTTTTTGCCAGTCGTGCTGTCGGTCAGAAGCAAGTCTGCGGTCATCGGAAACTCCGGATTTTATGTTTTCATTCGACGGCCTCTGCCAGTGCGGCGCGGGTCTCTCGATAGGAGTCCCGTACGCGTCTGGCAAAAGCTGTAGCCGCTTCTCGGCTGTCAAAACCCTGCGGCGCCTCATCGGCGTGCAGGGGAAGTTTGTCAAGTGTGGCGCGGAACTTGGTTCCGGTCTTGCGCGCAGATACTCGTCCTTCAGCAAAACATCGAGCCAGAGCGGGGGTCTGCTTGTCGGTGGCAAGTGCCAAATGCGTGGCAGCTACGCCGCCAGAACGACCTTCGATTTTTACAACGGTCTCACCGTGACCCATTGTCCAAGCCTCAGATCGCACTTGCGTGATTTCAAATTTCGGCGCTCCGCGCACCGGATAAAAGGCGACGCGTGTGCCAACTGGGAAAATCCGGCCGATTTCTGCAAGCGGCATGGGTTTGGGTCTGCTCATTTTTTTTACCTTTGATTTTTTGCTTTTTAGCAAGTTTTTTATTTATGACGCATCTTTTCGATGTCGGTTGTGTCATCCTGTCGAGCGTTTTCAACGCTTTTCGATAGAATGCGGAGGTGTTCTGAAGCCATCGAAATAACGTGAGAAACGTCGCATCCTAAAACGCGTGCAGCGTTTAATGCTTCACGCTCAAATGCGGCGCGCGCCTTGCGCTCAAAAGGATGTTGATTTGAACTCATTTTTCGGATGTCTATTGTTTGACTTCAGGTGGTTAGTGGTGCTCCCGGTCAGATTCGAACTGACGATCGACCCGTTATGAGCGGGCAGCTTTAACCGCTAAGCTACAGGAGCAAAAAGGTTTTTTGATGCAATACACGGTTCGGATTGCATCAATGAACCTGACTGTCACAACGACATATCAGTCCTTTTAGTCTTGGTTTCAAGAGATATGTCATTTGCTGCGTCATATAATGAATATGAGTATGATCTTCGGGCGCCCAAAGCCGTTATGCGAATTTTTTGAAATCTATATTCAATCGCTCAGGCATAACGTCTTCGAAGTTGTCGGTCAAAGACCCATAAACAGCATGCATCATGCCATTCATCTCCGACAGCTGTGAGATTATTTTTATGCGCTGGTGCTGGCTTTCTGGTTGCGAAAAAATTGCGGTGACCAGTGCGCCCTGCCAAGTATTTTTGTCCCAGTCCTCCGCAGCAATCTCGCTCACGAGTTCTGTTGAGAGCATCAGTGATCCATTTGCGAAATGGTAAAACTCGACAGCGCTTCCTGCAGGATCCGTTAGCACCATAAGGTCGGTGTTTATGAGGCGCATGTGCGTCTCATCATGTGAGAGCATAAAGTAAGGATCTCTGAAGGCGGCCATATGATCTGTCGTCACCTCACCTGACCAAAGTGAGCCATACCCCTTACTATGTTTAACAAAGGGTGTGACGTTCGGTGTGCGGGTAATAAGATTTTCAAAATCGCATATTTGAACAGGATCCCGACGCGGATCGAGGTCTTCTGTAGGCTCGCAAAACATGCTTTGGCGAATGGCGACGATGGGATGCCCATCGTAAGTTTTAGGCTCTGTGCTCAGATATTGGGCTATGGATTGACGGGTCTGAGGGCGCAGTATGTCTCGCGTCATGACGCCAGGAGTGAATGTCTTCAAGGGTATCAATCCTCCAGATTGGCCGCGCCTTCTTTTAAAAGAGCTATAGCGACAGGCAGCAAGGCTGCGCGTTCGTGTTGACTTAGTGCGGTCTCGCAGCGCTCTGACAATCCAGCATGTGAGCTGAGATGCGGTTTTGCAGCTCGCCAAGACGGGCGCTGCGAAACCGCCCTCAAAGCGCCCTCAAGCACATCACCAGGATCCCCTTTAGGAATGAAAACATGATCTTGCAGCAGCTTCATCTTTCCATCCTCAGTAAGCACCAAAGTAAGGGAATGTGCAGGCTTGGCGCCGGCCAAGGTCCGCAGGGCAACGGCCGCATCGATCAGCTCTTCAAGTCCCTCCTGCAAGGCGGGAGGAATGAGGGTGGCGGTCATGTATCTGCATCGCGAGGCATTATAGATATCTGATCGTGCTTACTCAGTTTTGAGACGGTCCATGGCCATTCACGCCAGACAATACCAGGATCCTCATCATGATCTGCTTCTTCCCAGGCGCGGGTGGGGCCCTCAACGCGATCTTTTTGATCGAGAAGCTCAAAGGGTCTGATTTGATAAAGGTAAGCGCGCGCCGCCGAAGGATTGATGTCGAAAGCATAAAGTATTGCGGCCTCCCAGTAGGCGGCCGGCGTATCTTTACTCTTGGGTAAAGGTATATCGTCGACAGCCCCGTCAGCGATATCCGACAGCCACTTTGCGGTTTCACACAAAGGACAGTGTATGTCTCCGCCGGATGACATGAAGCCGTCCTCTTCGCTGTCGAGATCCCACATAAATCCGTCGACACAAACGGCGTCAGGGTAGGGGGCGCCGAACATATGACAGGTATATCCGCACATTTTCTCTTCCTTAGTCTTTGGCTGCGCGCCAGGCTTTTGGGTCTCCGATCGCACCTTTCTTCCAAAGACCATTGCGGTCCTTTCTGGCGCTGTGTTCGGCCCTTGAGTAGGCACGTGTAAAATCAGATGTTGCTACAGCATGTCCGGACTTCACCATTTCTTCGCCGAGATCGTATTGACCTGTGCGAACTCTGGCAACGAGCCGTCCATAGATATCGACATCCTTAGGGAGGATATGGAGCGTTTTTCCGTCGACGAGAGAGCGCATGTGCTCAGTTGCCTCAGTGCCTCCGGGTTGATCTGCTTCTGGTGCATCCATACCGTAGATACGAATGCGCCAATCTCCGCGCGCAAGTGTGTCACCATCGATGACGTAAGCATTCTTGAGGCGAAATGGAGCGGGAAGATTTTTACTTGTGTGACGGCCATCGCGTGAAGCACGGGCGTCCGCATTTGTAGTTTGCCCTTGACTGTATCCGTTAAGGAAGCCGCGCAGCATCGGCCAAAGGAAGAACTTGATCACAAGAAACCACACAGCGATGTTGGCCCAGAACTTGTATGGACCCCAATCAATGTCGAGCTCACTAAAGACCATGAAGAACATCAGCATTCCTTCTACGAATAGAGATGCTCGATGACATGGCATCTTGTGAAGATTTGAAAATTGTTAAGAAAGTAGCGCAGCGCCGAGTTCAAAAACTGGCGCCGCGCTTGCCTTTGATCCGCAGAATAAAGGCAGGACACCGCTCTTTGCGCCCCCAGCATCGCGCGCAGGGTTCCGGGTCTCACCCGGGCAGCAACGAGGCACCTCTCGGTGGCGGTCCATCCTCGTATCTCCGTGCTTGAAGGATATGGGTGCGATCAATGTCGCACCCAATGCGATTATGCAGCGATGAGGGCTGTTTCGAGCACTGTGTTGCGAGAGGGTCGCGCGCCGAGCATAAAGCGCAGCTTGTCGCCCTGCATGACATGATCACACAGAGCCCAGCTGCCCGCGCGTCCGGTGACCCGGAAGTCTTTTGCATCGGTGTGACGACGTAGGGCTTCTGCGATATTGCCGGATTGAACCAGCTGATCGATGTCAAGGAGGAAGCGCTTGCGCTCTGCTGTCGGGGCGTAGCCGCGACTCGTGGGAGCGCCGTCATAATACGGCGAGCCGAGATTGGCCAGTCGTTTACGGTGGCGCAGGGTAAGGTCAGTCATAGTATCTCCTTTGGAGTGTCGGGTGGGGGGTCAGAGGCAACCCCGCAAACGCGCTTCAGAAGGAAAATTGAATAATGGTGGAAGGAGGAGAGAAAGTGGAGCCGCGCGCCGGGATCGAACCGACGACATCCATATTACAAGTATGGCACTCTACCAACTGAGTTAGCCCGGCATGGCCAATGCAGGATCATTGGCATTTATAGCGCCTATAGGACGCTGACATTCATGATTGTAAAACTGAGTGGTCAGCCTTTCCAGTACCGGATGGATCCTGTGTCAATGTGAACGAAGTTCTGACTCGGATAGTATCCGACCCCGCCTACTTTTAGGGATCTGGCTGCACGAAGAAGGCTGCTTGTTGGCCGCCCGGGCTGCGTGATATCAAGCGCAAGACCTCGCATGTGCAGGGAGTGGGTGGCAGCCCCGCGCAGATTTTTATTGGTCTTGGGTGTACGGTATCCGGAGAGCAACACCATAGGCTGGGTTGTATCCATCATTTTGTGCAATCGGACCAGCGACAGCATGTTGTCAGGATCAATCGGATATTCAGCATTTTCGCGCCAATCGCGCGCAAACCAATCAAACTCAGCAAGAGCTTCGCGGATCCACGTGCCATCTTCCAAGATGACATGACGGAACTTTTCTCCGGTATTGCCGTTAATCATATTCAAGCCGTAAGCCCCCTTGGACACGGCGGAGAGGCCAGCGTTCGGCAGGATGGCGGCGCCTGCGCATGCGAGACCCATTCCGAGGATTTTGCGGCGGGAAAAGTCGGTTGTGTTGGTCATTGGCATTCCGTTTCGATTTTTTTCTGCAGCGTTTACCCTTCGACGGATCGAATGGGGCTATGCAGGAAAAAGGTCTGAATGTGTCGAAACGGAAACGGTTCGAGCAAATTTTTAGAAAAAATTTACGCGGCTTCGATTTTAGACTTCACTTTTGATGGCTTCGGGATGGGATCAATCTCGAGCAATGAAAGGCACAGATCTATCTTGAACAAGATTTTGTCCCGAGAGCGACTACTAAGAGCATCCTGTTCAGGAGCAGTCATAGCCTTTGAGAGGGCCGCATCAGTTGTGTCGCCGCGCTTGATGTTTGAGGCGACTTTCTGGGCAATCTCATGGTTGCGTTGTTCGCTGAGGCGAAGTTCTTCGGAAAGGACTTTTCGGATGGGCAGAAACCTGTCCATAGCGTTCTCCAATTCATTATCGAATGATTAGACCTGATTAATCAGTGCGATTGAGGCAAATGGCATCACGACTGTCAAAACAGCGTAAGCTCCAATAATGCTGTTAAAGCCACTAAAGGGGACTGTTTTTCGTGTCGCCAATCGAGCGACAAATCGGCGAAAAAGAAAAACGAGTACCAGGGGGCATAGAATAAAAGCAAAAGCAATAAGGAGCGCTGAGCTATGCGCCTCAATACTTGCAATAGTTGTAAGATCTGGTGCCATTTTTACGATACGTTCTGCACCTTCCATAGGAAGTAAGGCGATCGCCACGAGAGAGGCGATTTTCAGTCTCTGCATTGCGCCGTCGCAAAAATACCGCGACTTCATGGTGCCTCCCATAACAACCACAGGAGGACGTAAGGATAGATGGATGATTAAAATGGAAACGATGGCGATCAGGGTGCCGCCCAGACCAATAATGAGTGAGATATCCATGTCTTTTACCTATTTTTCTTTACTGTTTAGATGAGCAAAGTGACTGCAACAGGAAGAAGCGGAAACAAGACAAGATCAGTCATCAGATTTTCACGATGTTCCTCCGAGGGTTTTCCTGCTTCAGCATCTTTGAGTATCAAGGCTGTCCTCACTGAAAACCGCATCAAGGCACCTGCAAGGGCGCTTGCTATTGTGAGTGCGATCGTAAGGGAGAGCTGTGGGTTGTCCTGAGTTACCCCGAACCCACTGAGAAGAGCCATGATCAAACAAACATTTGCAGCGGCACTAAAGGCGTGAAAGGGGAGCGTTTTGCGCATCGCGTCGAAAGCGTCAATTGCGGTAAGATTATTCTGGGCAATGAGGGTGTTAATCTCGCCAAGATCTGGGCGAGCAACCTTACGGAAGTAGTAGAACATGAAGGTGAGTGCCAAGTAGGGGATCATCTTGTCTCCAGTGCCCGTAGCGATGGGCATATTGTGGTATTGCCAAACCTTGAGTCGCCTTCAAGATTTCGGTTCTCGTCTAATATTTAATGAATTGATGGGACTTCTTTAAATTTCAGACAGGAACACGCGGGTCCAGATGGGGCGGGCTGCGTGTTTTCCTGTTGATAAGATGTGCCTGACAGCGCTGCGAGGAAAAGCCTGCACGCGCAAAATTTGCGCATGCCGCTATGACTAACAAGAGCGCAGTCTCGCTCGTGGGTTTGCTTACCGCAAGGGAAATGCCTCTTAGTTGGGCAGTGTAGATGGTGTAACACGCGTCTTTCTGCGCTGCAGAAAACGCATAGCGGATATGCTGAAAAGTATGTTGTGAGAGGGTATTTTGAGAGCCATTTCCACGAAGTAATCACACAACATCACCTCATATTTTTCAGCGAGTTATCTATGGCTTATACCCAAACTGCAGTTTCTGCACCGTCTGCCTTTACCGGCTTTTTCTCACGCATTCGCACCAGTCTTGCCAAGCGCAGCCTGCGTCGCGACACGATCCGCACATTAAATATGCTGAGCGATCGCGAGTTGATGGATATCGGCATCAGTCGCGGCGAGATTATGCGTATTGCCAATGAGACAGCTGCGCAGCTCTGATTTCTACAGGTCCAATATTTCGAAGTTTACTTAAAAGGCCGGCAGATAAGATCTGTCGGCCGTTTCTTTATGCGCGGCTTTTTTCCTGGCGTTTTCGGGGAGCAGGCTTAAGTAGGCGCAGGGGCGCGTTCGCTTCAATAGCAGCATCAATCTCTCGAACATACGCTTGCAGCTGCAGAGTTTGATGATTGGATGCACCTACAGTCTGTCCTTTTTTGGCGAGGCTGGCCTTAGACAGATCCTCAGCAGGGGCGCGACGCGCTGTGCCCCAGACTGCTGCCCCAAAATCTCGCAGATTGAGAGGAACATTATCGATGGCTTTTTGCAAATCCTTGTTCGCCACCATAGCTGTAGGACAGCAAACATGATCAGGCGCAATAAACCATTTTTGAAACAGATTGAACACAAACCACTTATAGTCCTTGGAAGCTTGCTTTGATGCTTCTGCGCCTGAACCGTAACCGAGATCCATTAGTCGCGCCATCCTTGCTCCAATGATGCCAATTCTCTTTTCTGTATCGGACCATAGGTCCGGAGCAGGGAGTGCTGCTGCGAGAAGAGCCAGCTTCAAATGGATGGCATCGTGATTTTCATCAAGAAGGTCTTGAGTATAGCCGTTATCGATAACATTGGTGTTCTGAGCGGACAGATCGTAGAAGTTTCCATTACTGAAAACGTGTTGAGGAATGATATATCCGTTGTTTACGCGTGCGCCCTTAGAGGTGCGTTCAAGCTGGAGATCGCCACCCATTTGTGCTTCATGAGCGCAGACAAATGCACCTTGTTTGAGGTTGGCACATGGCCCATCTATCCCGTCACGCGCGATCTCTTCCAAGATGCGCGGGTTAAATGTGTACCTACCGGGACTTCCGAACTTTACCGTCATCATCGCCAGGTAAATCAGAGCGTCCTCGTGTGTGTAACCATCTTTCAAATCTGCGCGATGGGGAAAGTAATCGATCGTTGGGAAAGGCCCGCCTGGTTCATTTTCAAGACGGATCGTGAGACGCATGGCTGTCTGGGTATTCATGATTTTTCCTTGTCGATCTTAAAAAGATTACTCAGTCGCAGTACGTGTCCCTGGGTAATGATCTCGCTGTGGTGGCTCCGGGGTAAGAGGTTTTCCTTGACACATGAAGGGATTTGAGCGCGACGGATGCCAGCGGCATCTGTGAGCGCATAGATAACGTCACTGAGGTGATCCGGCTCCACTGATAGAATTTCATGCCAAGCTTGAGCGGCGGTCCGGCGAATTTCAGGACAGGCCAGCTTCTGAGCCTCCGAAAGCCTGGGGCCAGGATGCAGGCTTTGAGGATTCCAAGACCGGTTTGATAAGAGAAACCCGTTTGCTTTAAAGGCTTCAAGTTGAGTTTGACATGCGCTGGCAGCCCATTCTGCACAGTTTCTTGTACCGAAGGCGGTGAAGGTGTGACCTTTCATGGCGCAAAGAATGCCCGTCAGAATGGAGCGCTCTGGCGTAAGATCATTGATCGGGGCACCGGATTCGTTTTCAAGGATGGCGTCGCAGATGCCAGTAAGGACTGCGCCAGATGCTGCTTGATCAATCCGCAGCTCGGCATCATCAAACTGTGAAGGCGTTCTATCAAGGAAGACAGGACAGCTGGTATTGCCCTCGCACTCTTTTGCTTTGCGAAGTTCATTTTGCCCCATGAAATATTCTTCACTACCGTCGAGTGATACATAGCTGTTCGAGCCGTAGGTGGTTTTTTGCATTCGGATGTCGATATAGTGATCAGCTGAGCATGAAAAATATGGATTGGCATGGATGCGCCGTACAGCCTCGGGGAAGATGATGCTCCTGAAGTTGGAGACACCTTTCTCGGTAAGGAGATCCAGGTGGCGCCGGATGAGGACAAATCCCTCTGGATAGGTGATACCACTGAGGCAGGTCATGATGATGTCGATGGGCCTGTCATCTCCCGACAGACAGATCAGGCTTTCATCTACAGATACAATATCTTTGGATTTGATTGGGCTGGTGTCGTCTTCTTTGGTGTAACTGTAGTTGATGATGCACTTCATCGGGATGGCCTCGCGTATAGAAAAGGGCAGGAGCGCGCCCAAGGGAGAGGGCGCTCATGCTCTTACCTCAAAGGATATGTGCTCAACTGCTTTAAGGTAAGCGGCGCTCACCTTAAGAAGCTTGGCGGGGATTATTTTGGATAAATTTAAAAGCCGCAATGACTTGCTCGCGGTTCAATCCAGGATAATCCTGAAGAACGCCATCAAAGTCATTGCTTTGCGCGTAGTTCTTGAGGTGACGCGGCTCGATGCGGGTCCCCTTGATCACAGGTCGACCGCCACATACTCCGTCAACAGTGCCGATATACTGAGCCATTTCGGCATCCTTCTGCTGTGGTGCCTTTGGGCCTCAAGAGGAACATAAGGAGCAATCTAAATATTAGAGTTGATATTCATTAAAATCTTGAGAATTTAAAAAGTAAGAAAGCCCCGCAGCCGAAGCTGCGGGGCAAAAGACCTTTTAGGCTGCTTCAGCCATTGGAGTTGCCTCTTCATTCGACTTGGAAAGTCGGAAGTAGACCACTTTGAAAGATTTCATTTCTTTTGGGTTTCCATCGGCGTCGCGACCCATATGCGTGTCGACCGGCCCTTTGACCCAGACGTTTTTGCCAACGGCCTTTTTCATCTGCTCGACAACATCTACGTTGAAGCAGGCGCCATATTGCACAAAGCCTTTGGCTTGCAGCTTGAACGTGACATACGGGCCCTTTTTCGATGTACGCTCTGTCACATCCTCAAGGACGCCAAAGCGCTCCATCCAGCCAGCATTGGCAGTTGCAGTGTTGGCGTCTGTTTTGGTGTCGGTCATATTGTGATCCTGTTTTTATCTTTAGGTTTTGATGTATTTACTGGGCGTCGTCCGTCCGCCCGTCTCGCACCTTGCTGAGACGGGGGAGGGACTGATGTTGCAGGCTTTTGTTTTAGTTCGAGAAGGTTGTCTGCTTGGGGCGGCCAATGCTCGATGGCAGGTGTTCGCCGGGCAAAACACGTTTGCCAACGCCGCTACCTGCGATGCGGCAGGTGGAGCCAGCCGGTACAATGCGGTCGCCCTGATTGAAGTGCTGGACGATGACTTCTTCACGACCTTGAGCGGTTAGAATGGAGTATTCCAAACCCATTTGCGTCATGCGTTTTTGAGACATGCGCGAGCCTTGCGCGCGACCTGCTGCTGCACCTGCAGAAGTTGCGATGGCGGTTGCAAGAACACGCCCGCTGCCGCCGCCGATTTGACTGCCGACCGCAGCACCAAGAGCGGCACCGAGGACGGTTCCGATCTGCTCTTCAGGCTGACCTACAACTTGTCCGTATCCGTAGCTGCGCCGGGGATCTTGGGCTCCAATAGAAATTTCGCGAACTTCCAGGACGCGGCAGCGCTGAACGCTGGCAGATCGCATGGCCTCAGACGAGGTATAGTAGCTCTCGGACGGGTTGACGGTTGTTTGGCACGCGGCCGTAAGGCCAAGCACGAGCGCGGCCAGAATAACGCGGATCATGGCATATTCCTATTTTTACTAATGATGTATTCGGAGACGCGCCCAGGAGGGCAGCCGGTCCTCATGTGAGGGACCGGCGGCTTTCAGGGCAGGGTCAAAACGGTATCTCTTCACCCTGTGGCGAATGACCCTTAACCAGACATTCAACCCTATGTGTCAGGCTGAACTCCATATGAAGGTCTTCAGGGTCCTCAGGGTTTTCGATCCGCTTAACGCCAGCCTCATCGAGAATGCCGGTTGCTTTATGAGCTTGATTTGCAAAATAAGACTGGCGCGTGAATGCGTGGATAGCTTGCAAAACCTGCTCTTTTGCTGCCTCGCGTGTTTCCCCATGCGGAGCAGAAAGTATCATTGCGAGAAATGCATTTTGCATTGTCTGCAACAGGGCGCTATCACAGTTGTGCAACCTTGGGTCAAGCTCGGCCGCAAGCGACGCCCGCAAGATGTCGACCTCCCGGGTTTCAAGCGCTTTGAATATGGCGGTCCGTAGAAGCTTTACCTCTTCCACTGAAATGCGACGAGAGGCCCGCATGCCACGGCCAATATATTTGTACCACCATACTTTGATAGAGATTTCACCATTGTCGAACCAAAAGTTTGGTGCGCCTTCGCCGGTTTCGAAGCCTGCGGCCTCAAAAATGGGCTCAAGCCGCAAAATCTGATGGTTCGAGTAGCCTTCTTCGGCACATAAATGTCCAGTGCACCAGGGGCACTCTTCCTCTTCGCACCAGCAGAAGGGTCGCATTCGGAAAGTCAGATCTTCTCGGTCGAGATTGGCTTCAATGCCATAACCGGGGCGCTCTTGCCCAAAAGATTGCATATGCGCAGAGACATCTACGAGAAGGTCGGTCAGCGCTTCATTCGCGCCGCCTGGTAAGCTATAAGGGTTCATTGCCTATCTCCGGGCTGAGGGCTGTCGCAAAAGGCAGACCCGCACCCCGAGGAGGTCATCGATCGCCTCTCGGATTGCGCCTTTCTTTCTCACGCTCAATGGAAAACATGTTGCGCGATAGGGTGTGCCCAATCTTCATGTCCTCATTGAAAACGATATGCGTTGTTTCGCCCAGTTCATTTGTCATTGTCCAACTTTCCAGCCGCAAAGGATCAGCAGAAAAGCCAAACCGTCCCACCCCATATTCCGGATGCTCAGGATCAGACGCAAAAACAGAAATACCGTTCTCATGCATATGCGCGCCATCAACGCGTTTCTCTCTTTTGAGATCAACTTCCCTTGCAAGAATAGGGCCCAGAGGGGTCATGTTTAGGGGATATTGGGTTGCGTGGTCATTGCTTTTGGAATCGAATATCGCGACGCTACCAGCCGCCACAAGAAGCAAGGCGCCATCGCCGTTGGCGTCATACTCCATACGAAGACGCCCCGGCCTACTCATATAAAAATCACCCGTTGAAATTGTCCCATCAGCATTGAACTGCGTGAAACTTGTTTGCAGGGTAGAGAGATTATTAAAGTAGTCCGAGACGGTGTTGAGCGGCTCATTAGCATGAGCGGCGGTGGTTCCTATGAAGGCTGCGGCCAGGCACAAGGTTTTGAGAATGTTCATTGCGTAGATCCTTTGAAGCAACCAGTTCTTTTAGGATATGGGGAATGCAGGGAGCTTGCGGAAAGCGACACAAGAAAATGTCTTCCGAAAGCCCCTCAAAGAGAGGTGCGATCGGGCTGCGCTACAGCATCTTCCGCTTTGTGAAGATGCACCTTTCCTCTGACACTTGACCCGACGGACGCAGGCCGGTCGGGCGAAATGTGCCGCAGCAAAGCGGCCCGGCGCATCCTTATCCAGAACTTTGTTTTCCATGCAGGAAAATCCCGGTCAGGGACGATCCATCAAGGGATCGCATAGACCGCTCAGGTCTGCGCAAGATCAGGATTGCGAGGTGATTTATGGGGGAGTGTTTTATCTTCTTGGGGGCGCGGGGGCGCGAGCCCCCGCCCTGAAGATAGGCACGCAGAGGGTCTCAGCCTTTTCTCTTAGCGCGCACAGAGGCAACTCTGACGAGGGTTTTGGTATCGCCGGTAAGTCTGGCGCGATGCTCTACGGCACCGTACCGGTCCGTCAAGACAGCGCCAAGCTCAAGGGCTCTGCGCTTTGAGGTGAGACTAATATCATAATGCTTCCAAGAAGCTTTTGGAGGGGCCTGGAACCATTCACGCCGCATGCCGATCCGCCTTGCCATCAGATGAAGTTCTTCATCAGTATCTGCCCACATGTGGCACATAATCATTCGACGGAACTTGAACCTTACACTATCAACGTAGACTGCCATTTTATCCTTCTTCGATGACCAAGACAGCATCGCATGGGGTCTCTCCCTTTACGAGCGACTGCCCCAGACCCATAAGGCCCGTGAAGTTCTCAGATATCTCGATTTCAACCACCTGGGCCACCGCCCCGGAATATCCAATGCCGCCATTGGCATCCCGCCGCATTGCAGGCACCGCCAATAAGACCGGCCCCGGCGAGACGGGAGTCTCCAGTAAGAAGTAGATGCGGTCTGTGCTTGTTAAACTGAAAGCCTGTGGCACCAAAATGTCTGGCGCATCGAAGCTCTTTAAAAGTCCTGTGAGGCGCCCCTTCAAGGCACCTTTAAGTGCGGATGTCTTATGCGCCTTTTTGCACTCAGAGATGTGCTTCTCGGCCGCCCTGAGGCAGGTGCCACGGGTGAATGGTCCGAGGTGAATGATGCCATCAGAGGTGCGCACGTCATGGCGGTGTGCTTCGGGGTGAGGATCTCTGGCGGGAGGCTGCCTGCGCGCGCAGATGGCCTGTGCGGCCTCTTGAAGGGCGTCAGGTGTAGAGATGGCGCGCCACGCGCGGGTGATCCGAGACATAAGCGTGGGATCGCCGCCCGCAACATCGGGGTGATGTGATTTAACAAGGCTGCGATAACGCGCACGTGCGTCATCGAATGTTGCGGTTTCGGGCGAAAGCCCGAGGGTCATGAACGGATCGAACATGTCGGCCATCCTAAATACGAGATGTGGTTGAAGGTGTCTAAGAGGGAGATTGGGTCCCTGAAGCACTTAGCGAAACCGCACAAAGAAAAAAATGAATTTTGAACTCTTGGCCAGCCGCCTGTTCGGCAGTTATTTGGTTTCTCCTAAACCTTTGGTCGTCTCTTTCTTTTCAGCCGCCTATGCGGCGGTTGATCTTTAAACGGGTCGTCGGAGTCTTGGTCGAGTTTTCTCAGCCACCTATTCGGCGGTGATTGACTTTCGTCGAGGGGGTGAAGTGTCTTTCGTTTTCTTAGCTGTCTATTCGGCGGAGGCGTAGGCTTCACCTTACTCAAAGTCTTGATCAGAAAATGGATACGCAGCGCATGAAGCCAAAGCGGGAACCAGCACTCGATCGATCAAGATACTATAATCTTGTGTATGTTGTGCTGATTTTTGCCTGAGTTAGGATTGGAGGAGGCGCTTATTGATCCAGGCAGTCTGGAAGATCAAATTGGTTTACAGCCTCTGTAAGTTCGCCGTGATCCTGAAGGTGCCGAATACAGGTATCGCAGATTTGCCCCTCCGGCAGACCGTGGTCAAATCCAGCTTGGAAATGAACTGTCTGCATATCGAGAACGCTTGAGCCATATGCGCCAACGATGCGATCCTCCTTGACGTCGCAGGCGCAGTCATAGGCTTGCGACGAAGTGAATGCCTCATACGTATTGCCGCAGCGAACGCAGGAGATCGTTTTCGGATTTTCGTCAGGCATGAGTGGGGTTCTCTAACTGGCTTGGCATAGAGGAGCCGCGCAGCGATCCCTGGCTTTGCTCAAAGAGATCTTCAAGGCTGAGGCCGGCAAATCTGGCGTGCTTAGGCCGACCAAGAATATCTACGGCATCCGGCTCATGCCTTAGAAAGGCCATCTCGGCATGTGCGCTGCCTTCGAACTTTCGATAATGAGCCTCAAGGGCGCGTCCTAAAAACTCTTCATCTGGCGCAAGGTCGGTCCATACATTTGAAATGTTACTGAAACTGATGCCACAGGCTCGCAGATAGGCGGCAGTTTTGGGTTTACCCTTACGGATGGCATCAATGAAGATAGACCCAAGGGCATAAGAGCTACTACTATCTGCGCGCTCTTCGATCATCTGGTGGATGCGGGGCGCACAAAGGGGACCACAGTCGAGAATGACTTTTTCAAGAGAGAACTTTGTTGACGGATCTTTCCCAAGGTCGCAGGTAAACCACAGGTCGAGAAGATCGACGTTGTCTGTCCTTGTCGCTGTAAGCAGAATTTTTCCAGCGGACGTCTCGAGGTCAAACTTAAGATCAGCCAGGCGCTGTAGTAGAGCGATATTGCCGGCCCCGGCAGGGGCTCCTGCGCCAACGGTGTTCCATTCTTTCTTCCAGCTATCAAGGCCATGGTGCGCGACAGAAATATTCAAAAGCTCAACGGATCCAAGGCGCATGATTTCTCTGTAAACTTCACGGGTGCCTGCCGTTTGCGCAAGACGCTCAGCAAGCCATGTGAATCTATCGTGGATGAAGCCTTCGCGTGCATCTGCGCTGACAAATCCGTTCTTAGAGGATTTTATTTTGCGGAAAGTGGCAGCTGCTTTGAGCCAGGAGTCAGTTGGCTTAAGAGGTTTCTGGCTCATTGAATTTCTTTCTTAATAAGGCCTTCGGTAACGCCGTAAAAAGTTGAGTTCCGCGGACGCGACAGGATGTCGGGGAGGGATGGTTCCATCGCCTGAAGTGCAAGGCGTCCGTGATTGGTGCAACTCATATCGAGAAGGCGCAAAAGCGAGGCGGATCGCACTTCTACGCCCTGCTCTTTCACTTCCTGTCCCAGCTTAGGAATAAGATGAAGGCATATAGCAATCTCGCGCAGACGTGGGCTATGCGACGTGGTCATTAAGGTGGCACCGATCAGGGAGCGCCGGGTGATATTGTCTTCGGTTGCAGCAATGACGCGAAGCTCATTTTCAATCTCTCCCTGGATTTCAGGCCAGAGATCATTGAGAACTACCGCTGGCTGGGCGCAATCAAGAATCCTTAGAGTGCTGCCCAGATCTTTGCGAATGAAAGACAAATAGTCAGAATGCTGATGGCGCACGGCCTGTGGTAGCATCTTATCGGCATAAAATCCCATATCAAACCCGGCCTCATGGAAGGCACGCAGCAAGGGCAGGTTGGCACGCTTGATGGGTTCGCCAAGTGAAATGCTGCGTGGCGGGTGACGCTCGAGCATCTTTATGTATGGGGCTGCGCCGTGTGTCTCAAACAGAAGCTTCAAAGCAGCGCCACTGCCACCAACAACAAAGCGGTTGAGGATTCTCTCCTCTGGAGTGAGGGCGGCAATAAGGGGGCGCAGCGCTTCTACGGCGGAGGCTTCAGCTGCATAGGTGTCGTACCCAGCAGCTGCATCTTTCTCCATATCGCGCGCGAGCAGGGTTTTAGACATAGCACGGGTCTGTGCTTCAAGGACATCAAGAAGAACGCTTGCGTTCTCTGGTTTGGCAGGCATGTGCTTCATCATGGGACTTCTTTCCTTCCCCCTTGCGTGGAGGCATTATTGGTTTGGGCGCCGAGGCCCCGGTGTTTCATCGAGAAGGACGGCATCCTCGATGCCATCGTCGTGCTCATTTTGCCTATAAGATTCGGAAGTTCTGGACTTATTGCGCTGCTCCTTTTCAGTCTCAAAACTGATGTTGATGCCGCGGCGTGCCAGCCATGCTTCTACGCGTGCGCGTCCAAAAATCTTGACAGCAATGGCGGATGCGATCGCTAAGGCGAGCAGAACGCAAATCATAATGCCGAAAAGGATCAGGAAAAATCCGATCATTGAGATGGCAAAGGTCACAGCGAGGCCGAACATCAAAATGCCGCCTAAAGCGATCAGGATTGTAAAGATGGGGTTCATGAAGAGTTCCTTTCGGAGAGGATATGAGGTCAGTCTGCTTCTGGCGGAACAATCTCGTAAATACCGTGGAAAGGGCCCGGTGACGGCCGTGCGAGAATGGAAGCGGGATTGGGCTCCATTGTGATAAGTTGCAGTCGACCGTGAAAGGAGCCAGTCTTACTAAGGAGCTCTAAGAGGTGTTGGTCTTGGGTCCATGAGATAGGGCCACCTTCCAGCGGAATATCGGCGCCCAGAGACATGAGGAGCGAGGTGAGGCGCAGATCTCGTTTTGAGAGGGCGTTTTCAAGAAGGTCCGTCAGGATTCCGTGTTCATGTTTCGCTTTCACCTCCTCGCGCAAGACGGAGACGATCTGATCTGCCAGAATGGGCAGGGCCGCAAGGTTGCCGGGAATAATGGCCAGAGCACACCATAAAGTATCACTTGCCCTGGTGTTATTTCCTTCTGAGATGACATTGAGCAGCTCCAAATCATCATCGCCGATGATGACAGGCAGCGAGGGGCGGAACAGGCTTTTGGCAAACCCTTGTTGAATAAGCCAGGTGATGTCGTTCATGGGTAGCTGACGCAGCGTGTAGGATGTGAAGACATGAACCGCATTGTGGAGGTAATCCGCCCAGGTCTCTTCTGATGTTTGGGTGTGGAGCTTGTGCAAGATCCGACTGGAGCCCGTGAGGCAAAGCCCGGGCCCCAGGATATGCTTGTCGATGAAGATATTCTTTTCCAGCAGCGCAAGGGCCTGGGCTTCAAGCTTTCCCCAGACATCTTGGTCGGGTTCGAGCTTACCGAGTTCGGTAACCATGGCTTGGCAGAGCTGATTGAAGCGCTCCGCCGCGTTGACAACAGGTGGATTGGTTTTTGGGGTCATATGGGCTCCGGAAGGCGGGCTGGCTTTTCCTAAAGCTGACGGCCCGTCTCGAGGAGGCACTACCAGTCTTGGGCGTTAAAAGCGAAGCTCACCAGATAGCGCCATCCGGGACCATGCCAGCGTTCCGCTTTGTGCTGCATAAGCGGGTGGGTCATATCGCCTATCATAATGAGATCGCCATGGGTAATCTTCAGGCGCTCGGTTTCTCGCACGGTTTTAAGATCAGGCTCAAGTTCTCCGAGTAGTAGATCTCCTCCGGTGCCAGGGCCCTGGTCGGAAAAGAGATACAGCAGAGCTGTGGCCGTCGGTTTGGCAGCAAGGTGGTTGTGCCAATCAAGCCAGTATCCATCTCCAAGACGGATTGCGTTTATGACATGATCATCAGGATCGGCGTGGAACAGTTTTGTGAGATCCGCGAGGTCGTCTCGCGCAAGATCGTGCCAAAATTTCGAAAAAAGGTTGGAGACTGCAGAATTGCCTTCCATCTTCCCGCGATATCTTGGCCCAGCATCGCAATGATCAGAGGGCATGTCAGCGTAGTCGAGACGCCCAAGGGCGCGCGTCATCATATTTGCCATTGGCATAGAGATGCTTGAACGCGCGAAGCCGTGCTTGAGCAGGCTATGGGTGTTAATGGGGTCGTTAAGTTGCACGTAAGGTCTCCGTCATTGTTCTTTGAGGATATGGTATTGAGACCTTTCCCTTACAAAGCTGAAGGATAGCCTGTTACTGTCCGATGAAAATGTCTTCGGTGGCAAAACAGCGCGGGCATTTTGCCAAACGCTGACCTGCAAGCGCAACATCCATCACCGGCGCGGGCATTGCCATCGCGGGCCATGAGAGATCGCAGTTGCCACAACGGCAGTTTTGCATCTGTCGCGCTTTGGCTGTTTCAGCGTCATCGCCTCTGCGGGGCGCAAACATTTGAATGACTGTCTCGATTTCGTAGGCATTGTCGTCGTCGCCGGCGTCAATCAAGGCCTCATGGGCAGCCTTGAGGGCAGTGTGGAGTGCGTTCATGGGTTGTCCTTTCCATAGTAATGAGAAGATGAGATCAGTTTTCAGCAAAGCCAAAGGTAAGATTTTAAGATGAAGCTTCTGCAAGTGCACTTCTCGCTAAGGAGATGACAGGCGCCGATCAAATGATTTTCGGTGCCAGTTATATCTGCTCTGTCCGGTTGCCACTAATGAACAATGGCAATCCTGATTTTCCATTCTCAAAGCCATGGAGTTTACTGAATGCAATTTGGCGCAGAGATGTTTAGATCAAGCTTAACACTAATAGAAAAAACTTGTCGTACCCCTCCCTAATAGAATAAAAAAGATCTGATGTATTTTTTCAAAGTATTACGCCACGAATGATAAGGGAAATCATTTCACTTTACTGTGGTTCCAAGAGATTTTCGATCAGGGGAATATTATGGACGGGTCTGCGAACTGGACTGAAATCGGGCGAACAGGCGGGCGCGATCCACTCGGGATGCTGTCTGCAGTCGAGTATTCCTATCAAACCCTTCTGCCTGGGATGAGCACCGTAACAGAAAGGCTTCGGTATTATTCTTTCCATTGCTGGTGGATCAAGAAATACGCTGATCTCTCACCGACAACATCCGCTCTTGCGTATGGTGATTTTGCGCGCCGCTTTGAGTTTCTTTATGTGCTGGCTTCTCTTTATGATCCAAGCAATCCCGGGCGGACCTCTGGTGAGCTGGGTCTGTCCGGCGCTATCGTTGCCTCTAAGATGATTAAGGAATCTGAAAATGTCTTTAATTTTCAATACGTGACGTCTCGAGACACGCCTTCAGAGAATAGATACATGCAACCGGCGATGGGAGATTTTATCAACACCTATGCGCCGCAAATGCGCGAGATCGGCCTGCTTCATCGTCCTGAAGAACACGGTCTCAACGTCCCCACGGCGACAGGTTTGCAAATCGCGGAAAAGTTCGAGCACAGCCTGGGTGCCGTCGCAGACTTGTTTGTTCAAACAGCTCAAGAAGGCTGCGTTGATCGCGCAACTCTTGAGGCTCTGTCGATCTGTGGCCCTGGTGCCATACCGCCCGATGGGGAAGAAGCGAATATGCTACGCGATCTATTGATGGGACGTCTTGAAGTCAATCCGGATGATGTTTCGGAGTATCGTCGCGATGAGGCGATCAGGGTGTTGAAAGCAGCAGAGGCGCGGCGCGATACCCTGTTGTTGATACTGGATACAGCTCAGGCCAACCCAAGCGAAGAGGTTTCCCAAGAGATGTTGCGATGGAAATGGTTCGAGACACCGGTAACAGACGGCCATCCGAGAGCCTATGCCCACGCAAGGTGGCAATATTATCAGGCTGGCGATACTGCGCGTGTCACCTGCGAAGCCCTATTGGATCATGCTGTGGATGAAATTTCGCGTGGCTCACGCGATCTACCCACCCTGCTTATGGATCTCACGCACCCGCTTGCAAAAATTGGCAGCCTTGAGGACTGGCTTGTGACTATTGAAGCACGCCAGTCGGAGGTAACGATGCAAGAAATTCAGGCGCGCACTTTGGATGCGGCGGTTGAATTGGATGATTTAATGAGCCCGCTGGCGCGGTTATATTTTGAATGGGCTGACAGAGAGGAAGAGCTTGCTGATGCATTTCCGAGTGGTAACGGGCGCCAATCCGTACGCAACCTGCTGCAATGGATGAAGCGGAACGCACAGCGTGACGCACGTTCTGCCATGATCGATTTCTTCCGAGATTTCATTCTCCTACGGCACCTGGCCGTTGCTGCTGGAAAGTTTCGAGCAAATAGGGCCTACACATATCTCTTTGAGTTGCATGAACATGAGCTGCATTGGAAGCAGAGCAAATCTGCAAATCCGAGTGGACCAAGGTTGAGAACTGCAGTGCGCTTTCTCGAGGATCTTAGCTTGCTGGAAGAGGGAAGCATTACCGAGCGCGGCAGAGAACTGCTCGATGAGGCCGCTCAATGAAGTATGATCAAGCGTTTCGCGATGGCGGATATGAAATGGCGATCATGACGAGCTATGAGTTTGATCCAGTCGTTTTTGAAGGCGTCGTCTTGCGCAGTCTTGCGACTGCCGGCGTGCGCGACGTGACTGTCATTGTCGACATGGATCGCGCGAACATTCAGTTTACCGAATACGGGCCGCCGAAACGGGCCGGTCGGCAGTACCATTTGGCAAAGCGCAAGGTAACAGGATGCTTTCATCCCAAGCTTGTTTTGCAGGCTGGGGAAAAGAAAGCCCGGCTTATGGTTGGATCGGCCAACCTGACCGGCAGTGGCCTAATGGGTAATCTTGAAGCTGTTACAAGCATCGTGGCGCAGGAGGACGACCTATGGGCTGCACCCTTGATACGTTCCGCACGAGATTATCTTGAGCGGCATATATCGACATCGGACAGGGCAGGGCGTGCGGCCTTGTTGCGCTTTGATGCTAAGACGGAGTGGATGAATGACGTCGAGCCCGCTTTGGTGGTGGAAGACCCGCAGGGGCATCGACATGGATTACTATATGAGAACGTTGATGACAGCATTGCGGATCAGTTTCTAACACTCATAGGTGATGACCACATCCACAAAATGGTTATGATTTCGCCCTTCTGGAATGGAAATCTGGGAGCGGTTGCTGATCTTATGGGGGCACTTGCTCATCCAGAAACAAGCCTGGTACTCAATCCCAGCAATCATCCCATTGCTGTAGATAGACTGGAGGCACTGGGGTGCTCCATACATGACGCAAATCTGATACCTGAGGCGGCAGGTCGACGCCTGCATGCCAAAATACTCGTGGCTTGCGGCACGCGCGCTGATTACATCATGACCGGCTCAGCAAATATGACCCGGGAGGGGCTCTATTCCCGGTCAGGTGGGCCTGGGAATGCAGAGATGGGCCTGGTCAGAACGGAGGGCCCAGGCACCGTTCTTGAGCGATTAAGTCTCACTGATGTGCTCTCTAATCGGCTTGATATCTCTAATCATCCTCCACAGAAGAATGCTGACGTTGCCGACCTTGTCATTGATGCGCCGCGTGATGGCGGCAGTCTTGAGGTTCATCTTGGCTATTTAACATGGGTCCCGCCATCGGATGTAAGTCCACAGGATTGCAAGATTTCTCTGTTCGGGATGGGGGATGCAGAACTGGGAGTGCTTGAGCCAATATGCGAGGGTCAGCGCTTTATTATGGCAGTGGGTCAACTCACTGAGCAACCAAGGCGGGGCAGGGTAATCTTTCCTGATGGAGTGTCGTCAGCAGTTATCCCGATCGCTGATGTCGAAGGATTGGCGCGCCTGCAGCACGGACGAATGCCTGCTGCACAAACCAAGCTGCTGATCGAACTCGGAGATGTGCGGCAATTCGATGTACACGCCCTGGAGCTCGCAACCCGCTTGCGCGCAATGGTGGACGCAGAACAAAATAAGCGTTCAGAAAAGTTTTCTGGTCGCCGCGCAGGTGGTGCGGCAGGACAGGGGAAAGATCATTCCGAGGGAGAAAATGCAAAGCCGCTGTCTCGTGACGCGTTTTTGGGGATTAAGACACTTCGGGAGATCGAAATGGAGGAAATGGGCTACCGTTACAGCGCGATGGGCGAAGTGCGGCGCATGCTTGCTTCAGCCTTAGGCTTGGGATTTGAAACCCATATCTTGGATGAAGACGAGGATGTGGCAGTAGAAGACCTTATGCCAAATGAAGAGGGCTTAATAGACGACCCCGAAGATGATGAGGAGGCGGCGCCTCCAGAAGGGAGTCAGCCTCCTGAAAATAAAAAGAAGAAAACCCCACCGCGGCGCAGGCGCAAGTCAGAGCGCAAAGGGGGTGCATCGATCGCACGCCTCGAAGTGCAGCTCAGCAAATGCATTATGCAAATGCGCGAAGAGATTGATGAGGAAGTCGTTGATATTCTTTCAATGCGCAACTCGATAAGCTTACAGATGGTTGTCTTAGCAACCCTGAATGAAGCGTCTCCAGTGGGCGAGACGCCATCTCCCAGTCACCCAATGCCGGCCAGAGGGACAACAAGATCATCAGGATGGATCACCCTTCTTGGTGGTTTGGTGGGTGCGTGCCGCGACAAGTTACCAGCCTCGGCGGCCCTTAAGCACCGCTTGGACAGGGAACGCATAGAGTGTCTTTCAACTCTACTCTTTGCGGGAGGTATTTTGGCGGACGCTGCCAAGCAAGCTAAACTCCCAGACGGGGTTCATAAATCCTTTCAGGAACTTCATGCCGATTTGGCCCGCATCATTCAGCACGCATTTTCAGGCAAACCCGAGGCCGCAGCCTATCTCTCCAAAGTTCTTCTAAGCCTGGAGAAAGTGTATAATGAAGGACAGGAACAAGGACCAGAGGTGCTCGCTGCCCAATAATGCTTTTTGAGATGGAAATTAAAAAAGCGCGCTGCAAAAAGCAGCGCGCTGTCATGTCTAACATTAATTTATTGTGCTAAACGCTTGGCGAATTTATCGAACAACTGCAAGACCCTTTTGCCGTTTAGAAGCATGAAAATGCTGATGAAAAACCCGAAAATCGACGAGAGCATTTCTTGAGTGGTGCGCAACTGAAGGTGGTCAAGCCAGCCGACAGCAAGAACCACCGAGAAGCCAAGAACTGCAATCATCAATCCAAAAAGAAGAAGGCTGACAAGGACGCGGATTAGGCTGAGAATTTTACGAATTATCTTCAAGACAACCCTCCTTTCCGAGCTTCTTTTTTGCATCTTTTAGAAGATGCGTATCGGGCGATGTGAGTCCAAAAAATGTGTCCCAAGGCTCAGCTGCGCCCAGAGCGCTTAGCGATGGTTCAAGCTCTGACAGACGTAGGCGTCCGTGATTGGACGCAGTCATAGCAATAAGAGAAACCACTTCGGCTGGGGCGATGGCTTCCAACTCATGGTGAATGAAATATTTATCGAAGTCGGTGCTCGAGGCGATGAACCAGGCAAACTCCTTGAGGGTCATTTCATCCAAGGAGGTATTGCTCATGATTTCGCACAAATCTAAAACCCCATCATCTTGAAGCTGTGCAAGGTTCTTCGCAGTCTGGAGTCCGGCCGACTTTAGAACCTCGATGATGTCATTCTCGAAAGTCGGTCGTTGATTGCGCATAGCGACAAGGAGGGATAGCCTGCGCGGGCAATCCTCGCGGATGATCACATCAATCAGGGGGCGGGACCCTGCAGGTAATGAAATCACTGCGCCGGCATCAACAAATCTGGTGGCAGCTTCGACCTCAGGGGATGTGATGATATGTGCCGAAATCTCCATCATCTCATCGCTGTGGATACCGGGCATGGCATAGCAGCCCTTGGCATGCGCCAACATGATGGTGTCGAGGACCTTGGGGCAGTTCGCCAGAATGATCTCGCAGATGATCCGCGCATCAGGTTCCACAAGGGGTGCAAGTGTCGTAAGAACGCCCTCAAGGGCATCTATTGAATATTGAGTGTCCTCACCCTTTCGGCGCGCCGTCGTTCGCAGAGCCGCGATCTTGCGTGCGGTAGAGATGAAGATTTGCGCCTCAGCGGGGAAGTGAGCGATGTTGTGCATGGGAAGTCCTAATCTCGCGTTATGAGGTGCAAAGAGCTCGGTAGCGTCCCAGAGCTTGCATCTTCTGATGGGCAGAGTAGTTAGCTGGACGAATTTTAAACAAGGCAGTGACGCGCTCCACTCTCCACGAGCCACGGCTCCACATGGGAGAAAGCCTTACACGGGTAGATCCCATCAGGCTCAGTATATGCGCGCGCACCTCAGGGGCCATGATATCGTCCCCGGTCTTGTGTTTTGCATCCATGACCAGAGCAAAGTGAGGCTGGATGCATCGCCCGACCTTTTGTTCAGTAAGGCCATATGATGCGTGGGCCTCATTGACCTCATCAAAACCACTTTCCAACAAGTAGCCAAGGCAGAGCTGCCGGATCTCGTTCTCAATGAGATCAAGATGGGTGTGCTTAAACCAGGGACGTTTAAGGACATAGCGATGGAAGCATTCGGCAAAGACGAGCGCAACACTATGATGATGCCGCACCGGTAAGGAGTGTTCCACACAGTCTTCTGTCTCGAAAGGCCAGCGGCCTTTGGTAATGGCATAGGCCCAGAGAAACTGAGCGAAAAGAACCATGAAGAGGGGCACAAAAGGTGTGTAGGGAAGCATTTGTAGTCCTGTTCATGTCAAAGGGTGGTGGGCCTTGGTGTATCCTGCCCGCGTCTTGGCGGGCAGGTGTTTTTATCTCTATTTCGCTCGTATCAATAGCTGCGCAGCAGGCCGCCACTGTAACGGTTCGCAGAATTGGGCGCGCGCCAGGAAAGCCGCTTGCGCTCGAACTCCTGAATGATCGCGGGTGGTTTGCGGTGTGCGCCTGCGAGCCATGCCTCCAGGCCGCCAGTTGCTGTCTTCATATCGGCGCGTCCAGCCGAGGAGGCGACAGCTTTAGCGAGCCGCTCCATTTCTTCATGCTCGATTTCATCTTTCGAGGGCTTTGCGGCACCCAGAAGAGCGTAGGTCAGCAAAAAGCGGTAGAGTTGCTCACTGGCTGCGGAAGGGTCATAGATGCTGAAGATTTTTGCGAATTGAGCATTGATGCTTTCCTTGTCCTGCTTAAAGCAAGATTTCAAAACGCGAGCCGCAAAAGGCGCGATCGCTTCTGCGCCCGAGGTCATATCCAACATCTCCTTGATGATCAGGCCTGCAAGACTGGAGGGGTGACAGTTACTCGGGTCGGCAGCCGGTGAAAGGATCATATCCTCTTTTTGCTTGCGGTCCGGCGCATCGGGGTTAGCTGCGATCTGCTTGAACATTTCCATGCGCTGGCTGATATCGATCGAGAACCCTCGCTTGAGGGCTTCACGGACATAGCTGGCCGGCTGGCTGAGAATGAACGAAGGGTCGGGACGAGTGCCACCGTAAAAGGTGCTGCTTGGACGCGCGCTGATGGGGACGAGCTTGAGTGCTTTCAGCGATCCTGAGTTCATCAGAATACCGACATATCGGGCCTTTTCCTCTTCGTTGCGGGATTTAACGAGGTCAACGAGGGTTGCATCGATTTTGCGCGCGGTTGAGAGGAGTGCGGCGTCACCGTTGGCCTCGGTGACCAATGCGGCGTGGGCAGCAGCAAGGGTGGGAATAAGCTTGGTCATGAATCTCTCCGGGGGAAATGTCTGTAATAGAGGTGGCTGAGGTTAGTAGCTGGCCCAGCCAAAGAAGACGACGCCGTCGGTCTTGTCGTCCAGCGGGTGACGCACTGCGCCCGCAGGTCCCCATTTGTCTTCAAATAATGCTTCGACCTCAGGTCGATAAAGAGGAATTGGATCGCCCCATCCTCCCAAAAGAGTTTCAACAATCCGTTCGGCACCCTCTGCAGATTTTGCGCGGTGGATCATGACGAAGCTGTGCTTTTCGGCGATCGTGCCGGTGTAGCCTCCGTGACCGCTCTCATAGGAGGCTTGATCTTTGGCTTCTTGAAAGGCTTCATCATCGGTGGTCTTTTTGGGGACCTTGACGGCGGCAGTAAATTGAATAGCACCCATGGAATAATTTCCTTTCGGCTTGGGAGGTTAGGCCTCGATGGAGAAAAATGGCTCATTTGGCGCGCGGCGCAGCATGGCAACACGATCTGGCTCCCGAGACAGGAGATCGAGTTGTCCATGCTTGCTGCCAAGCTTGCTGAGCAGGTCACGGGCTGACGCGCTCATCTTTTCGCTGTGGCTCATGTCGATGCCGCGTGGTTTCATGTCGACGGCATGACGGATCAGAACGCAGTAGAATTTCCAGCCGAGGCTCGCCGCACCGGAGAGTCGCCCAGCGGTCAAGAACTCTGGTGTGAAGCTGCGCATGAAAACGTCGGAAACAGCGACAGCCATGCGAGGCCCCGGATCATAGGCAAGAGATCTCAGATTGCGCCATCCGGGCAGGCTGCAGGGGCGCGTTTTCAGAAAAACTGAGAGGATCTCCGGGCTGTCTTGGTCGAGACATTCAGTGATGAAGATATTGTCGCAACCGTCGATGCTCAGTTGCAGATCAAGCCAGGCGTGGAGAAAATCGCTAAAGCCGTTCTTGATGGCGCCGATAATCAGCGGACTGCGGGTGCGCCCGGCGCGCGCGTTGAGTGGCCCTGGTCCCATGGCGTCGTGATAGATGCGCAATGCATCAGCTGACCCACTTTGAAAAAGTGCCTCGACCGCGCGGTATTCAGGATCAACCTGAGGCGCGAGTTCACGGACCCGCTGCAGGGCGGCTGCGTGTTCTGCCGGGCGCTCGGAGGGGGTAAGTTGACTGATCTCTGCGCAGACCTTTCTCCAGGCCGTAAGGGTCGCGGGAACATCACTCACGTTTGCGTCCTTTCGGGATAGTCGAACTGAAATGTATGTCCGCTCATGCCATAAAAATTGTCGTCTATATGTCGGCCAATGATATCGACCGGATCAGGCTCCATGGACATCAATGCCAGCTGTCCATGCCGTGATCCGGTCTTTTCGATGAGAGAATTTAAATGCGGATGGAGGGTGTCTTTCTGCCTTTGATAAAGAGGCCGAATATCTTTACCCGATGACAGCAGGGCGGCGAAGCATTTAAGAGAAGAAAAGTTTAAGAGGAATTTGGTGAAGCTGCTTATGGCGCGCCCATGTCTCTTATTCAAATGCTCCAGCAACTCTTCGCGCATGAAAGGTGCCAGACCTGGGCCGCATTTTTCGAGCGAAAATGCAAAGTCATGCTGCTTCCAGATGAAGTTTTCATAGCCGAATTCGTCTTTCAAGACACGGATGGGTTCTGGATCATCATGCTTTTGGGCGACCTCTATGAAGAGGTGCAAGCAGTCAGTCATCAACAGGCCAGCTTCTTTTAGGTGGCAAACATGATCGAGGCGCCTCTCCATAATGAGCTTGCCGGGTTTGAGGGTTTTATTGCGGGCAACAACGCGATTCCAATCCATATCGGACCAATGTGCCAGAACAGCTCTCATGACTTCACTGTCCCGGCTGTTATAGGCCTCCCTAAGTGCGACCTCAGGGGGATGGCCAAAGGCCATCAGGCCGATGAAAGACTTGCGCCAGTGCGCGCGTACTACATCCTCTTCGTCTGTCAAAAAAGATAAGGCTTGGGCTATGCTTTTCAGGGCGTCCGATGATGTATTCATTGTTTTAAATCCTCATCCGTAAGGCCGAAGAAGGTTCCCGAATAGGGACGAGAGCAAATATCTTTGAGGTCGGGCTCGCGCGATTTAAGCTCCAGTCGTCCGTGCGCACTTTGGCTTTGCTCCATCAATTGCTGAACAGCGCGGGGGTAGAAATGTATCTCAGCAGGAGATCTGGCAACAAGATCGACACCTGATGTGAGGGCATAGGCCAGAGTTTTCATGCGGGCGAGAGTAGAGAGACGGAGCATGATGCTATCGACGCATCTGATGCGACGATCCTTATCCATCTTTTCAAGATGCTCACCGAGATAGGCGCCGGCCTTTCCAGAAATATTAAGGATGGATTCATGAGCGTAGCGCGGGAAGAGCAAATCAGCTTTGCCAACATCTTCGAAATAGAATTTTAAAAGATAGTCTGACTTCTCTGCGTAAAGTGCGGACCGTATCACGGTGCGCTCTTCTGCGACGGGCAATCCTGCATTATGCATCACACGCAAAAGGTCAAGACGTGAAGAGCACAATAGATCAGACAGCGAAACGCGTCGTTGCGGCTTAAGCTGTAGATCTCGATAGAATGCGGCACCATGTTGCTCAAATAGAATACTCAGTAGAGATGCATCTTCCGAGAAGAGGACCTGCCTCAAGACATCTCTGTGCGGTTTAATTTTTGGCATGAGCTCAATCAATCCTGCGTCTATATGAGCAATGACTTCAGGGGCTGCTTCATGATTAACTTGTTTGCGGGCGTGAACGCCCTTTATAAGGGCATTGAAGGCATGATTGGACATGATTGTGCTTTCGTTTAATCTTAAATCGTGCCGTCGAGGCCGAAGAATTTACTTTCTTTAGGTCTCGATAGGACATCAAGAGCAGAGCTCTCATAGTTTCGCAATTGAAGCCGACCGTGATTGGAGCCAGTGAGTTCGGCGATCCATCTATGTTTCTCGTCAATGACATTGAGCCATTCAGTGAAATTTTTCCCTTCAAGAGCCCATAGGCTAAGAGCCTTAAGTGGCATTTTGTGTGTGGAAGACCAACTGCGCGCGATATAGCCAGTATCGTAATTAGGCAGTTCGGAAAGCACCCTGGGCGCAAAGTTGGGACCACATTTTGGGATGATGGACTTGTGGCTGTCGATATCTTCAAAAATCGTGATTTGCTTGTTGAGGATGTCCTCGCAAAATTCAAGAAATCTTAAATCATCTTTCAAAAATGCGGTATATGAAAAACTAAGTGCAAAGTTTTCCATAGGCATTCCCGCCGCCTTCAAAAGCCTCATGAAGTTTACATCACATGAGCTATGCAAGAAGTGAAAATGCGGATATGGAAAGTCCTTCGTTTTCAAAAAGTCTTCTTTGTAAGTATCCGTTGGATGGATTGATAAGATAAGGGCCGCCACCTCTGGCGCATCTGCGCTGAAGGTGAGGTCAAGGAACTTTGGATCAGGATCATTGTTCTGCAGGAAGGCAGCAATCTCAGAAAAGCAGGAAGATATCTTGTCTGATTTCCCTGCAAAGCAGGCGTGGTTATGATTGCGAATGAGTTCTTCAAATTGAAGATGCTGCTTGCGAGGCATCATGTTCCCTTTGCAAATATTATACGATGACCTCTAAAGAGGTTAATTATTAGGCTGAAAATCTGGGCCCAAACCGGGTGATTGGGTCGAGCTGATCGCAAGTCATAATATCAATGTCGTCACACCCAAAGACGAACACAGAAGCACCTGAATTACACGGGATATTCCAGCCGTTTTCGGTAACGGAGATACGGCCACCTGAATGGAACTTGATAAGGTCTTTTTCCTCAAGCATCAGCAGGGTTCTAAGTTCTTTACCCTTAATGTCACCCATCTCAAATGTGGCGAGGTTTGTATTTTCCAGTCCCTCGAAGCGAATGCGATGGTAGATTTCTGACTGGCACATGCTCAGCTTTACAAGCTGTTTGGTTGTCAGCCCGTTCTCGCGGGCGGCGCGTTTGAATGCTGTGGTTGACATCATGGACTCCTAAGAAAACGTCGTCATCAACAACGGAGACGACGTCCTTTCTGCAGTGTACTGTTGTAGATCCCAGTGATGATAGTCATCAATGACCCTCAAAGCATCAGCCCCCAAGTCTGGGGGATGGCTCGGCACTGCTGCATTAAGATGGGGTAAGGTGATATCGAGGACTGCTTCCAACATGCCGACCTCTTCAAGGTGAAGCAACTGCACAGATCCAAGATCTGGCCTTGCCCAGGCCGATAGAGACTTCCGTGTGGCTGGCGTGTCATCGAGAACATCGTAGTACTGTGGATTTGCAATATTGCTTTTCGGCTTTGAGGTAAAAGGTTCCCGGCTTGCCACCAGCCAGTCAGAAAAGGGCCGATTTGCATCTTCCGCAACGCGCCGGGCCCAATCTTTGTCACTGTGGTCTTCTGGTCGCTGCATCTGCATATAGCGCCACAAGGAGTGTAGTCTGACGATCGGATGGCGAATGACACACGCAACCTTGAAATGCGCATAAGCGTCAGGGATGCCGGCGCGCTCCATATGTCGATAGAGGGATACTGCGCTTGGGTACCGCCTCAAAATGGCAGCTCGAAGGGATGTTGAGCCAGTCCGAGGAGGCTGGATTAGAATGAGGTTTCGCTCTGGGATAACAAGCATATTGGTCTCTGTTTGGAAATGGCTACTTTGACGAAATGAGGTTTCACATTATAAGCTCATGATCTGCTTACTTGATTGTCGTGCAATGAGAATTGCAAGATCAGGCTCACGTCTGGAGGCTTCAATCTGACCGTGCCGTGAGAGTCCAAGCTTCAATATATCTTTTACCGGAGCATTAAGTGCGTCTATTGCGCAAAGACGGGCGATGACTTGTGGAGGCGCGCGGAGCAGAACGCAAACTGCTGCAACTTTCTCGTCGATTGCTTCGGCCATCTCCTGAAACACTGAGACCAGACTTTCAGAGGCGCCGTGAATACAATCTTCTGCGCAGCTTGCGAGAGCAGATGCCTTGGTTTCAGGACAGCATGATACTGCATGAAACAGCAGGCGCAACGCGTCTTGATCGTGTTTGGCGCCCAGGCGTGCCTGAATGGACCATATGATCAGATTTATGTCGTTACGGCGCTTAGCATGGATCTCAACAGCAGGGATGAGATGCGTAGGTGGCGCCCCCTTGTGAAGCATTAAATCAAGAAACCGGATGCCGTCGGCATGCAGGACACAAGAAAGAGAGGTTTGATCCCAGAAGTCATGAAAGCAGTTCCAGAATATGGCGCCTGCCTCCCTTGAGAAAGCCTCAAGGGTTTCTGTGTTGCCAAAGCGCAGAACGGCATTACGGGCCGAAATACGGTGCAGAATTTGCTCATTCTTGAAACAGGCGACAGCTTTTTGACCGAGCGCAACGGCGCTTGCTCGATCCGAATGCAGGATATTCTTTGCTGCGCTAAGCATGCTGAATGGATCGGTTAAAGTCATAGCTGTCTCGCCAAATTTAGATCGGCCCCGCCTGATGATGAGACGGAGCCGAGAGGTTTCAGTTTTAGGTTTAGAAGATTATGGCTCGCCGAAGCTGTCTTCTTCCACGCTATCGGTCGCGCGGGTGCGGGTTTCAGCAAACTGCGATGCTGCATGGGTTTTACCGGAGAAGTAGACGGCGCCGACCAGGGTGGGGAGCAGGGTATTGATATAGACGTGGGGATTTGTCACGACCATATCGGCAAAGGCCCAGTATCCCAGCAAGGGGAGCGCTACGAAAACGGCAGTAAAGAGCGTGATCACGATGAAGGTGTCGACCTTATAAGAGGGCGAGAAGGCCGATTTCATCACGGGTCGAACTTTCATGGCTGCGAGAAGAAGCAAGATGATCGCGGCGATGACCGATACGAAAATAGCCACCTTCACTTCAAGGACGGTGCCGACAAGATATGCAAAAAGCGTGGTCAGCGATGTGCCGTAAGGCCATTGAGCAGAGTCGACGACGTCAGTCCATTGAATGGTGTTAAAAAACAAGAAGGTCAGCGCCATCACGAAGAGTGCACCGGGGAAGTGTTTTTTCCAGACTTGCTGGCTTGAAGAGTAGTTCATCAGATTGGTCCTTGTTTTGGGGATGTTGGGGTTTGGGTTAAAATTCAATCGTGGGACCGAAAGTCCTTGGGGACATCTTTCGGGGGCAGGATTGTGGTGGGGTTCATGATCAAATCACCGGGCAGATGCATCTGCGTGGGCGGGAAGGGTGAGCGTCCGAGCTTCCACTCACAAAAGGCATCCATATCTTGCACCAAGGCATCGACTTTTGTCACTGTTTGGGTGACGCCTTCGAGAATGAGCTGGACCATGCCGCGGCCGATGATCAAGAGAAGAATGCCGCTGATGATACCAATGACATAAGAGGTATCTGCGCTCATGTATTTGACGGCAGTTTGAGCGTCGGCCGCAGCCTCGAGGCTGCTGACAAGTTCAGCAATCCGGCCGGCGACGACCTCAGCATCCAGTGTGCCATCAGCATTGACAGCCCCTTCGGTGACCTCATTGGCCAGAGCAACAAACTCGGCGTTGTCTGCAGGGGTTTCTTTTTCAGACCAGTCGATGCCAAGTACATTGCTAAGCAGGTCTTTGGAAAATTCCTTGGCAAAAAAGAATAACTCACCCAGACCAAGCAAAATACCAGCAGAGCCCGCGACAGCCCCAAGGCCCAACATACGCATAAGTTGTTTTTTGTTTGCCAGCTGGTTGAAGATGTTGGTTGAGTATCTCAGCCCTGAGATGTGCGAATGCGCGCAGGTCATGTCGCGCGCACAACGCAGAGCTTCTTGCTCTTTGGCGGTGAGGGGGAAGTGCCAACCGAACTCACGGTGGCGCTCTGCGAAGTTGGCCAACACCTCTGGTCCGGCGTCATAGAGGTTTGTAAGAAAGTGCGCTCCCACATTGCGGTAATACTTATTGCGGTGGGTGCGCAAATAGCTATGCATCGTCTTGCCGCCGATATCGAAGTCGGCTTTGACAAGCGAGGATGTACCACGAATTTCATCAATCCACTGATCCGCGCGTGCCACGAATGCGGCAAAACGAGCTTTGGCGTTTTTAGCAATGCTTGGCATGTGAATCCTTTCTCGAAGCATCTGCGGTACAGAAGGCTTACTAATTAATTGGTGTCTTTCGGCTCAGACCGGGAAGATTTAATGATGCGGAAGTGTCGCGGGCGGTGGCATGATCACTGCCTCCCGCGATCTTCTTTCGCAGATTAAGCTTGGCGCTTGGTGCTTGCCTTGGAACTGAGTTCAAGAGCTGAGTGCTGCAGATCCATCAGTTCTCCGAGCATATCTTTTCGCTGCCACTGGCCGCCTTGAATGGCGTGCATGCATAAAAGAGTGACCTGATCAGCAATCTTGGAAACGGCTTTGTCATGGGACTTATACAGCCCTTCGAGAGAGGGGATCATATTGAGTACCAGTTCGGGCGTTACGCTGCTTTGATCTGGGGACCAGGATTGATCTTGCCGTGCCTCAGTGATGCAGCGACGCAAGGAATGCAGGCGCTGTCTTACCCCAGGGCGCACGCGCTCAAGAGGAAATAATAAAATTTGCGCAGATGTCTTCTCGGGCTGCATGTCTGTCCTCTTGCATATTGAAGAGGACATCGGATCAACTTTACTGGCGCGGAAATACCGAATGGTATAATGACTTTAAAGCCTGGCGTCAGCGGCACGCGCGTCTTGAATATTTCTCCAAAGGCGCTTGCAATCGTGATCTGAGAATTGATCTTCGTTTGCAGTCAGCCATTCAGCCACAGCTTCGCGACAAGATTCCCGGTAGGGGTCTCTTTCCCAGCTCATGAACTGTTTGGTGGACATTGGCTCCTTTGGGGTTTTGGGTAGATCGATGCCGGCAACCTTGGCCTTTAAGTATCGCTCATGGCTGTATTTGCGCACTTGAGCAATATCTCTTTCCTTCCTCACTCTGAGCCAGCCGCTGATAATATTTTCGAGATCGGATCTGTCGATGGGTTGGCGCCAACGCCCAAGTGTCACAATGGGGTGAAAAACTTTGGATCCAAATCCTTTGCAGTGACGGCAAATGGCGCCTCCGTTCGTATAGTTTTGCCGCCCCCAACTGTGTGTGCATCCATGCTCTTTTTGCCATTGCTTGAACGCTGCCTCTTCAGCCTCTGCAATGGTCTTGCCTTCACCTCTGATAAAACCTTCTCCGGCGGGAAATGCCTCAAAGAAGGCGGTGCTGTATGAATGTTTGCCGAGCACAATGCCGTTGCCGCCCCACTGTACCATAGTATCATCAAGCCAAGCCTGTGTGGGACTGTAAGCTTGGTCTGGGTTATCTTGGTGCTCTTGAAGATGATGGGATGCGATCCGGGGCAAAATACTTTCCTCAGGTTTAAAATGTAGGCTGTGTCTTGAAATCGTGTTGGTCGGCCTTCGTTCTGCCAGAAATGGCTAATATCCCTCCCTGGTCGCAATAAACCGGAGGCTTCCGTGTCATCGAAGCAAACCAGAAGTATAAGCCA
>Ga0066860_10000034_pt1 | contig 72596 bp, 70 predicted proteins | sample ETN07SmetaG_FD_65601 | JGI IMG/M metagenome (GOLD analysis project Ga0066860, IMG submission 65601) | Marine microbial and viral communities from oxygen minimum zone, Eastern Pacific Ocean - ETNP2014F14-07SV275 | ecosystem: Environmental > Aquatic > Marine > Oceanic ... | reverse complement strand
GCCTCAATGGCGGCCCACTGCGATGTGTGGGACTCCCGGACCTCATAAACCATACGGATGGCCCGGTCCCGCCCTCGCTATAATTCCATCTTAAACCTGCCGAACCATCCAGGCCTCCAGGTCCGGTTCCCAGGTCCAGTATTCGGTTTCGATACGCATGGTGAAACGGCCGTGGTTGCTGTCCGACCACAGGGTGGCCTCCATCCCCTCAATCAATGATTCCGCCGAGGGCGCACCACCCAGCGCACTGCCCGGAAAAACACTTAGAAAAGCCACCACCCATAAGCATTTCATACGCTGCCTCCTTGAGTTAATCGTCTGATTACCCAGAGAAATCAGAGCCCACTCCTTTCAGACCATGCCTCATAGATCCGCTTGTCCCATTTGCTCTGGAAATAGGCGATAGCGGCTTTTTGATCGTCCCTGGAGAGCTCGTCTGCGAAGGCCGGCATTTTCCCACCCATGGGGGCGCCACCTTGACTAATTGTACCCATCAGCGTGTCGAAGGAATGGTGCCAGGCATGACCTGTTCCGTTGAGCGGTGGCGGCGGGTAAGAGCCATCCTTCAGAGTCTTTTTCCAATTGAAAGCGCCTTGGGCATTGCCGCCATGGCAGCTTGCGCAGTTGTCGTCGAACACCACTGCGCCGCGCTCGACCTCAGCCTGTGTGTACCAGCGGTCATCCACCGTCTGTTTACCGCAGCCGCTGATTAGTGCGACTGCAAGAACGCCTACTGAGATAGTTGCCCCATGCATCATTCTTGTTCCTCGATTTCCTTGCGCCTCAAATTCCTCAATCGCGGAATAAAACGGGGAGTTCTGGCTGCATAGGCCCGCCAATCGGAGCCGAACGCTTTTTCTGTTTCACGCTCCTCGTGAATAGACAGGCGCGAGTACATCCACACCAGCACCGGGAACATGGCCAGCGTCAGCAGCGTTGGCCACTGCAGCAGAAAACCGAACATGATGAGCACGAAGCCGGAATACTGAGGGTGGCGAACGTGGGCATAAAGGCCGGTTGTGGCCAACTGCCCTGCCTTTTGCGCGGCATACAGGGTACGCCAGCCAGCCGCAATCAGATAAAACCCGAGGCCAATAAACACTGTGCTCAAGAGATGAAACGGCCCAAAGTGTGGGGAACCCCTCCAACCAAACAGCATTTCCAGCAAGTGGCCACTGTCGTGAGCCAACCAGTTCACGTCGGGATACTGGCTCTGCAGCCAGCCGGAGAGGAAGTAGAGCGTCAGCGGGAACCCGTACATCTCGGTGAACAGTGCCACCAGAAATGCGCTGAAGGCACCAAACGAACGCCAGTCCCGGCGGGTCTGCGGTTTGAAAAAACTGAAGGCGAAGAATATGAAAATCGCCGAATTCAGCACCACTAGGCTCCAAAGGCCATAATCCGATGCACCATCAGTCATCACGCTGCTCTCCACTCTTTCCCGGTTGCTCTGCCTGGTGGTTATGTCCTCCATGTCCTCCATGCCCTCCGTGCATAAAAATATGGATCAGCGGACAAGCAAGCAGTATCAGCCAGGGCAAGGCGCCAAGCAGATGAACCTTGTGTTCTCCCCAGAGTAAAACCAGTGCGATAACGGCAAATATTGCCAAGGTAATTTTAAAGCGTCGATCCATGAGCGGTTCCTTTGCGAAAAAAACAGTGTCAGAACAGAGTACTAATGGGCTTCAAGGGATATCTGATGGCCTATGCCGCTCAGCGCGATCTCATCAACCACATCGAGGGATTCCGGGTCGAGCACCCAAAGCTTGTTCTCTGCCCGACTGGTCACCAGTAGCTGGCCATCGTAGGGAGAGACCGCAAGATGATAGGGCGCAGGAGCCAGCGGCCTGCTGTGGCGGGCGCCGCTGGCTAGCTCAATCCGGACCACCTGGTTGCCGCCCTGGCTGGTGGCATAGAGGGTCTGGCCATCTGCGCTCAAGCCAACGCCATGGGGCGCCTCCCCAACCTCGTACCGGTCCGCCACCGCGCCTTTGGCAAGCTCAATGACAAGAACCTGGCCGGATGCAGCATCATTCACGTAGAGCCGCTGGTTGCCGGGGGCAAGCACCAGATGCTCTGGGTTGCCGCCAACCCGCAGGTTGCGCTCGACGAACCAGTGCTCGGTATCCACTTCGCTGACCGTGCCATTACCGGTATTGCTGACCAGAAGGGATTGGCCGTCGTCGGTTTGCACCAGATAGTTGGGGGCCGGCCCCGTCGCCACAGTTTTGACCAACTGACCGGAATCCAGATCCACAACGCTGATGCTGCCACTGGCAGGATGCGTGGAAACGGCATAGCGACTGTCGGAAGTCACCAGCACATGGTGCACCGGCCCCGGCACTTCCAGTTTGCGGTCAATCGTCTTTGTGGCCGTGTTCACCAAATAGAGCAGCCCGGTACTCCCTGCTTCCAATTCAGTAGACTGCCCGCCCCCATGATGAGCGGCGTGTTCATCTTCTGATACGCCTTCGGGGCGACTAACCGGCTCCTGACGATCATGCGCCGACAAACTACCCACCACCAGATGCCGGCCATCCGGGGTCAGTGCCGAACCGTGGGTATTCAGGGTGCCGCCAATGGACGACGTCACCTTGCGGTTTTCCAGATCAATAACGCCGACGGCATCCGCTGTGCCCATGGGAACAAATGCCCGGTTCGTGTCTGCGGCCACCATCAGCGAAAAACTCATAGCGACACTGGCCGTAATACCAGCAATACACTGCTTGCGAAACGAATGTTTCATAGCGTGCCCTTTTTGGTCAGAGGGTTTCAGTAAGATCTCCTCGCCCGGTAAGCAAGATCCCGAACAGGCATGGTCATTACTTGGCAGTCCATCACACCAAGCTGAAACAGGCCTGAAAACAGTTGCGAAACATGCATTCGTTTGACCAGAATCAAGGTGGAACGATTCACAATGACCAAGGACGACCAATGCAAGACGTGCCCCAGGAAAACCAGCGAACAACCAAAACCCACGCCGACCAGCTCAACCGGCAGTGTTACTGCATCACCCTTGACCGAAAAGCGCTCACTGACAGCCTCCAGAAGCAGTTTTCAGACACTGGGAACGAGGCGCCGGCCACTCCCGAGATCCATCATTTCTTTTCAAACACACCGGTTTTTGTACCCCAGGCGGACATCGCGACGATGGAGCGGATCGTTCAGGCGATCGAATCGGCTGCCGAGCTTCCGTCCTACCGGGAAAGAGCTCTGTCCTGGGCGCCGGACATCGCCGGTTTTGATCCAGGCCCCATCGGGGCCTTCATGGGCTACGACTTTCACCTGGGCGAGAACGGGCCTCAGCTGATCGAAATCAACACCAACGCCGGCGGCGCATTTCTGAACACGGTATTGGCCCGGGCACAACACCGATGCTGTGACCCGTCCCAGCAGACCGCTGGCACCAACCGGGCACTGGATGGGTTCGAGGACGCAGTGTTTGCCATGTTCCAGCAGGAATGGCAACGGCAAGGTGGCGACTCGACGCCCGGTTGCCTGGCCATTGTGGACGATACCCCAGAATCCCAGTTTATGTTCCCGGAATTCCAACTGGCCCAGCAGTTATTCCAGGCCAGAGGCATAGAGACCTTGATCCTCGACCCATCGGAGCTTGAGTATGTTGATGGTGCCCTGAGCGCCCACGGCAAGCCTATCGACATGGTGTACAACCGCCTGGTGGATTTTGCCTTGGAGGCCCCGGCTCTTGGGGCGCTGAGGCGCGCCTACCTCGACGGCGCGGCGGTCGTCACGCCCAATCCACGCGCCCATGCGCTTATGGCCGACAAACGGAACCTGATCCTGCTATCTGATGCCCAAACCCTGCGCGACTGGGGCCTGAGTGAAACCGAGGCAGGATTTCTGGATAGAGCTGTACCGAAGACCCGGCTGGTTTCAGCAAGTGATGAGGCGGAGTTGTGGAGCAACCGGCGTAAACTGTTTTTCAAACCGGTAGCGGGCCATGGCAGCAAGGGCGTCTATCGGGGCGAAAAACTAACCCGCCGCGTTTTCGAAGAGATCCTGAAGGGTGATTACATCGCGCAGAACTTCGTTCCCGCCGGAGAACGCACGCTGAGAGTGGATGGCACGGTCACCACCAGAAAGGTCGATATCCGTTTGTACACCTATGCTGGGCAACTTCTGCTTTCCGCCGCACGGGTTTACCAAGGCCAGGCCACTAACTTTCGTACCCCAGGCGGTGGGTTCGCACCCGTCTTTCAGGTGTGATCACTACCGCTTACCCTGGCCTCTCGATCTATTTGGTTGCTTTAAAGGTCGTCCATGCGCCCTACCTGGCGAGCGAGACGCATGGATTCGTTCTGCTCCATGGTCAACAGTGATTCCAGCAGTTCCTTTGCTTCTGGAATCTCGGCCTTTCCAACCAGTGTCTTGTAGAGATCAATAATCTGATCGTGGAAGTCAAAGACCTCGCGGGAGATGCCAGCAAAATCCAGCTTTGCGTAGGGCTCGTCGCAGGTTCGGTGAGTTTTGATCGGGTTATGAGAGAGGTAGTCGATAACTCGGGTCTCCAGAGCCTTCGCATCTCCCTGGCGCTCAAACTCGTTTACGATCCGCTCTATTTCCGATTCATGAGCTGCCAGATAATCCAAAAGCGCACGGGCCCGTTCTTCCTCGTGCTTTGTTGCGCAATGGGACAGACAGCTCGCCAGATGTGAGTGCAGATCGCGCGTCCAGTCGATCAGTTGTCCAAAAGTCTTTATATCCATATCTTTTTTCCTTTTTTCTTCTCCATAATATGACTGACATCAAATAGGTATCCCGTCGTCAAATGAGGAGTCCTATTTGCATTTCCAGTGTTCAGTTGGGCTATGCGCTCGCCTGGCTAATTCGCTAATCCATTGCAAACCGCAGGCACTGCAGCAAATCGACGCCTCTACCGGCTTCAGATCGATTCCACAACCTCAGAGAGCATATCCCTGACCTTCCCGGCAACCTGCTTGAGCTCGCCATTATCGATGGCGCTCATGGAAGCCAATGGATCCACTGCACTTACCTCAATGCCCTCCGAAACCTCACGAAGAATAACGTTGCAAGGCAGCATGGCACCCACGCGAGGCTCCACACCGATGGCTTCCCAGGCCATGCCAGGATTGCAGGCCCCGAGAATCCGATAGGCCTGCATATCCTTGTCCAGCTTTTTCTTCATGGTGGCTTTGACATCAATTTCTGTCAGCACACCGAAGCCGTGATCAGTGAGGGCCTGACGCGCTCTTCTGTCCACGTCCTCGAAATCGACATCTTTGATAACTTGATCGATCGTGTATGACATAGCTACCTCCAATGATTCAGAAGTTCATTGCTTTGACCCGAGTTTCACCACCCTCAAACGCAGCGCATTCACAATCACGCTGACCGAGGACAGCGACATGGCGGCCGCTGCAAAAATGGGCGACAGCAGTATCCCGAAAAACGGGTACAAAACCCCTGCCGCTATCGGAACACCGGCGGAGTTGTAAACGAAGGCGAAAAACAGGTTCTGACGGATATTGCGCATGGTCGCCAGAGACAAACGGCGCGCCTCGACAATGCCCATCAGGTCGCCGCGTAGCAGCGTAATGCCGGCGCTTTCGATGGCGACATCGGTCCCGGTGCCCATGGCCACACCGACATCCGCCGTTGCCAGTGCAGGCGCATCGTTTACGCCGTCACCCGCCATCACGACAACACGGCCTTCGTCTTTCAGGCGCTGGACGATCTTGCCCTTATCTTCCGGCAGGACTTCCGCTTCCACTTCGTCGATATGCAGTTTTCGGGCAACTGCTTCAGCTGAAGTGCGGTTATCGCCGGTCAGCATGACCACCCGGATGCCGTCTTTTTGCAGCGCGGAAATAGCGGCTTCGGTGGTTTCCTTGACCGGATCGGCAATCGCCAGCAACCCTGCGACGTTTCCGTCGACAGCAGCAAAAATCACGGTAGCACCATCTTTTCGGAGCTGGTCGGCGTCGCCGTCAAATCGCGTGGTGTCGACATTTTCCGACTCCATGAGAAGGCGGTTACCAAGTAGCACCCGCTTGCCGTCTATTCGACCGGTAACCCCTTTACCATTCGGAGAGTCAAAGTCTTCCGCATCCGGAAGCTTCAGGTCCATGCCCTTGGCTTTATCGAGTATGGCGTGAGCCAGTGGGTGCTCACTGCCTTTCTCCAAGCCGCCTGCATAACGCATGAGACTACTGTCATCGAACCCGTTGGCCGCGACAAGCCGGGTGACTTGCGGCTTGCCCTCTGTCAGCGTGCCGGTTTTATCCACCACCACGGTGTCCACCTTCTCCATACGCTCCAAGGCTTCCGCATCGCGAATCAGAACGCCACTTTGAGCACCGCGTCCGACACCCACCATGATGGACATGGGCGTCGCCAAGCCAAGTGCGCAAGGGCAGGCAATGATCAGAACACTGACCGCTGCAATCAGCCCGAACGCCATAGGCGGCGTGGGCCCGAAGAATGACCAGGCTATAAAGGCGATAATGGCGATCACGATCACCGCAGGCACAAAATAACCCGCCACCTTGTCGGCCAGGCCCTGAATGGGCGCGCGGCTGCGCTGGGCGCTCGCCACCATCTGCACAATCTGGGACAGCATGGTGTCACGGCCAACCTTGTCGGCCCGCATGATAAAGCTGCCCTGCTGGTTGATACTGCCGCCGATCACCTGGTCGCCGGATTTTTTGCTGACTGCCAAAGGCTCACCGGTCACCATGGATTCATCCACGTTGGAGCTGCCTTCAAGCACCTCGCCGTCCAACGGCACCTTGTCTCCCGGACGTACCCGCAAGCGGTCACCGACCTTGACCTGATCAAGCGACACATCGGATTCGCTGCCATCGTCGTCCAGTTTTCTGGCCGTCGCCGGTGCCAGATCCAGCAGGGCCTTGATGGCACCAGAGGTTTTCTCTCTGGCACGCAATTCCAGCACCTGCCCCAGCAGCACCAGCACCACGATGACAGCAGCCGCCTCGAAGTAGACGGCGACCGACCCGTCTTCCTGCCGGAAGGCGCCTGGGAAGATCTGCGGCGCCAGGGTCGCCACCAGGCTGTAGATCAGCGCGACGCCGGTACCAATGGCAATGAGCGTAAACATGTTCAAGTTACGGCTAACCACGGATTTCCAACCCCGGACGAAGAAGGGCCAACCGCACCAGAGCACCACAGGCGTTGCCAGCACCAGTTGAATCCAGTTGGACATCTGCGGGGCTATAATGTGATCGAGTCCGGTGAGGTGCCCACCCATCTCCAGTACCAGTACAGGCAGGGCCAGCACCAGGCCGATCCAGAATCGGCGGGTCATGTCTTTGAGTTCTTCCGAGGGCCCGTCGTCCAGGCTTACCTGCTCGGGCTCTAGGGCCATGCCGCAGATTGGGCAGTCCCCTGGCCCTTGCTGCCGAATCTCGGGGTGCATGGGACAGGTATACATAGTGCCCGGCGCTACCGGCTCTTGCTGTTTCTTTTCCCAATCGAGGTACTGCTCAGGGTCCTCGTCGAATTTGGACTGGCAACGCGACGAGCAGAAGTACCAGGTTTTACCGCCATGCTGGCTGCGGTGTTCCGCGGTATGCGGATCCACTGCCATGCCGCAAACCGGATCCTTGGCGGTGTGCCCGCCAGGTTCTTTATCGGCGTGGTGATCGTGGTCATGGGCGTGATGGTGCTCAGCCATTCTGTTCTCCTGTTTTATCGGCGGGCCAGTCTGCAAATGCAATGAAATACAGCAGAACCAGATTGACGATAGGGATCAGTATCAGTACACCCATCCACCCCGGATACCCCGTGCGCTGGCAAATACGCCAGGCCGGAATGACGACCACAATGGCAATCACCAGCATCCACAGCCAGTGGCCTGCCCACATGGTGTTCCCGAACATGTTATCTCCCATCATGGTAGTTACCTCTCACCCCAATTGTGGTCAATGATGCGCATGGCTCTGCTCCGCTTGCGCGGATTCTGGCATTCGCTTCAGGAAAATTTGTTCGGCTACCGCAATCACAACCATAGTGACAACAGCCACGCCGATTACAAAGGGATCGGTATTAAGCTTGACCCATACAAAGCCTCCCAGCGCCAAAAGATCCAACAGGATGGCTGTAGCTGGCACCCAGATGTTGGCCTTGATGTCTTTGCGTAGATAACGCAGTACACCCCAGTGAATGGCAATGTCCATAATCAGGTAAAAGACGATACCCAATGCGGCAATTCGGGACAGGTCGAAGAAGGCGGTCAGAATCAGCCCCAGGACCACGGTATAAACCAGAGTGTGCTTCTGGATGCTGCCGGGCATGCCAAAGTGACTGTGGGGAACCAGTTTCATCTCTGTCAGCATCGCCAACATGCGGGACACAGCAAAGACACTGGCCAGAATCCCGCCTGCCGTGGCCATCATAGCAATGGCGACGGTAAACCAGACGCCGTACTCGCCAAGCGCGGGACGCGCAGCGGCAGCCAGGGAGTAATTCTGTGTTTCGATGATTTCAGCCAGCGACAGATTGCTGGCGACGGCAAACCCCACCAGCGTGTAGATCACCACACAGGCGGCAATGGAAATAATGATGGCACGGCCAACATTCCGCTTTGGGTCTATTACTTCGGAGCCACTGTTGGTAATGGTAGTAAAGCCTTTGAATGCCAGGATACCCAACGCACTCGCGCCCAGGAAGTTGCCCAGCGTTCCGGCTTCGCCAGGCTCTGAAAAATCAACCGAGATTGAGTCAGCAATCCAGATCCCGACGAGACCGAAAATCAGTATGCCTCCGATTTTCAGGATACCGATGAAGGAGGCCACGCCCTGAATGAGACGGTTGCTAAGCAGGTTGATCAAAAACGCCGCGAGAATAAGTGATACACCGAGAATGGGTACCATGCGACCGGTGTCGTCACCGCCGAAAAGCTGCATGGTGTAGGCACCGAATGTACGGGCCAGAAAACTCTGAGCAATGACCATGGAGAAGTACATCAGCAAGGCGTTGAAAGCCGTTGGCAGTCGGTTTCCGTAAGCTTTATGCAAGTACATACCAATGCCCCCGGCCGACGGGTAGGCGTTGGAGATCTTGATGTAGGAATAGGCGCTGAAGCTCACAATCACCGCCGCCGCGAGAAAGGCCAGCGGGAAAAGTACGCCGGTCATCTGGGCCATCTGCCCGGTCAACGCAAAAATACCGGCGCCAATCATGACGCCGGTACCCAGCATGACTGTCCCTGGTAAAGTGAGACTGCCCTCCTGGTAGCGGGTAGTTCGATCTTCCTCCCTGTTCATTCAACCTCCTGTTATTTTTTCATGGGTGGAATCTTGGAAGAGCAGAACGGCTCATGCTTGGCATTTGCCCGGACGTTGTCGTCGGTAACCCGGTACCAAGCCAATTTGCGCCGGGTCCACCATCCGGTTTTCAATCGGCCACCGCAGGCCTTGACCAGTTCCAGTAATTCATCGACAGACCAGTGGGTTCCGTCATATGTCACCCGCAATGTGCCATTCGGTTTACGCTCGGCGAAATCAACGCAGGGGTGGTGGTTAAGATCGTGGATGAGATCCTCCCACTGACCTTCTCCCATCCCCTCGATGGCCAATTTCCGGCGCAACAAAAACTGTTCCTGGTTGGTTGCTTTGTGTGCTTTGGTCATGGGGTGACACCTCTCTTCCTGATGACTTCTCCCTGTATCAAAACACTTCAACCTGAACTGCGACTGAAAATGGACACATGCTTTCGGTGAATTTGAGTTACATCAAATCATAGACGAAAAAAGGCCATGGGTTTCCCCATGGCCCGTTAGCATCAACGTCAGAAGGCGATTCGAGCGCCGATCACAGCAAACCAGTCTTCTGTGCTTCCGCCGCCGGTTTCAGCTAGATCTGCGGTATCGCCGTATTTTCGTTCATGCACCACACCGACATAGGGTGAAAAGGCGCGATCAACCAAGTCATAACGCAGACGCAGCCCTACTTCGGTGGACACCAGACCTTTGCCAACACCAATTTCACGATCCTCACTGAAGGCCACCGTTGCGTCCAGTGTCGCCGCGAGGATCCAATAATTGGTGAGCAATAATTCATACTCTGCGTCCAGCTCAGCGGACGTCTCACCTTCATCGCTCACATACAGGTTGGCGTCAACCTCAAACCATTGCGGTGCAAGCCCAGCGACACCCAACACGGCATAAGTGCGATCCGGTCCCTCGGGGGTGTCGAAACGCACACCCGCTTTGGCATCGAAGAACTTGGAAATGGGGATCTGGCCGACCAACTGGTTTTCCAGCGTTTCGTAGGCCTGCTCCTCTACTTCGTATTCGCCGGTTGTGAGCAACCGGACTTTAAAATCGTCAGTGCCATAGAAGGCATCCGCATTCCAGACGCCCAGCTCCTCGCCATCGTCGCTGTAGCGGTACTCAAATTCCTCGAATTGAACGCCCCAGGTTGTGAGCGGCTGTTTACGAGCCGTGGTGTCGGAAATCATTTCCTGAGCTGTCACCGCCGTTGAGAAACCAACTGAGGCAAGAAAACTGGCGGCGACAAGTGATCGAATACAACTCATGCCTCACCTCCATCTTCAGCAATCACGTCTGTTTTGGCCTGCGTTGAATCTGGCCCACCTTCAATAATTACCTTACGGAACATACCAGCGGCCGCGTGATAGGACAGGTGACAGTGGAACGCCCACTGGCCGGGCGCGTCGACCTCGGTTTCCATGTAAACCGTGGTACCCGGGTTCACGTTGATTGTATGTTTGATCGGGTTCCACTGGCCGGCGCCGACGTCCAAAATCGACCACATGCCGTGCAGGTGCATTGGATGCGTCATCATGGTTTCATTCACAAACTTGAAGCGGACCCGCTCACCGTATTTCAGACGAATCGGATCGGCGTCTTCATACTTGACGCCATTAATGCTCCAGGTGTAACGCTCCATATTGCCGGTCAAACGAAGCTCAATTTCCCGGGTCGGTTCGCGGTCTTCATACAGTGGATCTTGGGCCTTCAGGTCAGCATAGGACAGGAACTTGCCGCCATTGGCTGCCGTGGGTACAAGGCCACTTCCCTTGGCGTAAAAGGGGTCGCTTTGGCCGCCTTTTCCCATCGCCATGGAACCATGATCCATGCCTTCCATGTTGGAATGATCCATGCTGTCCATGTTGGAGTGGTCCATTCCCTCCATTGAGGAGTGATCCATCCCGGACATATCTTCTGAGCTGTCCATATCCATGTTCCCATGATCCATGCCCGCCATGCTGCCATGGTCCATACCAGGCATACCGCCCATATCAGCCATGGTCAGTCGGGCAGCTTCACGCAGTTGCGGCACTGCCGCTTCCATGCCCTCTTCGGGGGCCAGTGTTGCCCTGGCGTATCCGGAACGTCCCATGGATTCGGCGAAGATGGTGTACGCCTGCTCATCCTTCGGACGTACGATCACGTCGTAGGTTTCCGCTACACCAATCCGGAATTCATCGACACTAACGGGCTGAACGTTGTTGCCATCGGCCTGAACGACGGTCATATCCAGACCAGGAATCCGGATATCAAAGTAGGTCATGGCCGAAGAGTTGATGAATCGCAGCCGGATGCGTTCGCCCGGCTCAAAAAGCCCTGTCCAGTTCTGGTCCGGCCCCTTACCGTTGATCAGACCCGTAAAGCCTTGCAGGTCCTCAACGTCCGCTTTCATCATGCGCATGTCGCCCCAGGCCATCCGGTCTCGGACCGTATTCATCAGGCCGTTTTCGGACGCGTCCGAGAAAAACTCGCCCACGGTTTGCTGCTCGCGGTTGTAATAGTCCGGCATCATTTTCAGGTTGCGCATGATGCGGTCACCGGAATGGGGGTGCTTGTCAGTCAACTGCACCACGTACTCGCGGTCATAACGAAACGGCTCACGTTTTTCCGGTTCGATCACAATGGCACCATAGGCGCCGTCCGGCTCCTGAAAACCAGAGTGGCTGTGGAACCAGTAGGTGCCTGCCTGCTGGATAGGAAACTCATAGGTAAAGGTTTCACCCGGCTTGATGCCCGGGAAACTGATACCAGGCACACCGTCCTGGTTAAAAGGAAGGATCAGGCCGTGCCAGTGAATGGACGTAATCTCATCCAGGTTGTTGGTCACGTTGATCCGGACGTTCTCGCCTTCCTTGAAACGCATTACCGGTCCCGGAGATGCGCCGTTGTATCCAATGCCTTCCTTCACAAAATCGCCGGTATCAATTTTTACCCGGTCGACCGTAAGGTCGTATTCGCCGGCCAGAACCATGGCTGGCATCAGCAGGCTCAAAAGCCCTGTCAAAAAGCGTGGTTTCATCTGTGTTGCTCCGAACTACACGTCATTGAAGCCGGGCCGAGAAACGTGTCTCAGCCCCGCGCTCGCGGACCTCAGTTAAGCGAGTTACTCGAAATTGACCTCACCGTACATCCCGGCCTGATAGTGGCCCGGCACGTTGCAGGCAAATTCGATATTGCCTTTATCAGAGAACTTCCATACCACTTCTTTACTTTGGCCCGGTTCCAGCAACACGCTGTTCGGGTCGTCATGCTTCATGGAATGGCCATTCCCCATATCCATATTCATCATGTCGTGGTTCAGCTTGCCGCCCTGGATGACGCCATGCTCAACCATCATCATCATTTTCTCTTGATGAGCTTCGTGCATGTCAGGAGTGCCAACACTGAACTCATGGACGAGGTTTCCCTTGTTCTCCACCACGAAGCGAACGGTTTCACCCGGCTTTACACTGATTTCTTCGGGTTCGTAGTAGTTGTCGTACATCTCGACAGTTACGGTTCGGCTGGCCTCCGACGCTTTGCCAGGTTCACCGCTTGTAGCGCCGTGCCCGTGGCCACCATCATGGGCGCCAGCCGCAAACGCTGTTGCCGACATTGAAAGCGCCATACCCGCTACGAATAGTTTTGATGCATTCATCTTTTTATCCTCTGTAAAATATTGCTCGAAAAACACTGCAGGATTGAGCCCCAATCTTGAGCAATGTCCAGAATCGGTTGTTATCTTCTCTCACTAACCTGAATTCTTTCTGAAAAACTCGAACTATTTTCCGTTCAGGCTGAATTCAGGTTAATCAGTCACACTTTCGACCGCGGACCATACATAGAAGGAAAAACTCATGCGTTTACTGCTCGTCGAAGATGACCGCTTGCTTGCTGAGGGTTTGGTCAGGCAGTTGGGAAAAGCAGGTTTCAGCGTTGATACAAGTCCCAGTGCCCGAGAAGCCGTCGTTCTGGGTGAGCAAGAGGATTACCGTGCTGTTGTTCTGGACCTGGGTCTACCTGATGGCAACGGGCTGGACGTATTGAGAAAGTGGCGAACGAATCACGTCAGCTGTCCGGTCTTGATTCTGACCGCGAGAGGCGATTGGCAGGATAAGGTTAACGGCTTAAAAGCCGGGGCAGACGATTACCTGGCAAAACCTTTTCAGACAGAAGAGCTAATCGCACGCCTCAACGCACTCGTGCGTCGAAGTGAAGGAAGGGTCCATGCTCAGGTTAAAGCCGGCCGCTTTGAACTGGACGAAAACCGCCAGAGTCTCAAGATGGACGACGGCGTGGAACATACACTTACCGGCACCGAATTCCGGCTGCTACGTTGTTTGATGAGCCGCCCTGGCCACGTCTTTTCCAAAGAACAACTAATGGAACAGCTTTACAACTTGAATGATAGCCCGAGCGAAAACGTCATTGAGGCGTATATTCGGAGGTTAAGGAAGCTAGTGGGCAGCGAAACCATCTCAACACGACGCGGCCAGGGGTACATTTTTAATGCGATTCCTTAAAAAGCCTGCGTCCGTAAAAGGAACCTTGCTTGCGCTGTTACTGCCCGCCGGAATTGGTCTAATGGGGGTGGCGTGGTTGGTCCATGGCTTGCTGCTCGACCGAATGTCTCGGGAATTCGTTGAAAGCCGACTGAAAGATGAGGTCGATTTCCTTGAGCACCAGATTCGCGACGCGAATGGTGAAGTTGACACTCTCCAGACGGGCGATTATTTCCAGGATGTTTTTCATCATGCCTTTGCCATACATACACCCGAACAGACCATCATTTCACCCGATACTTGGGAGCCCTTGTTAACGCCTCTGATTGAAAACGAAGAAGACGGAACCGTTCGCGTAGAAGATGCCGAAACCACTGATACTCCCTTAGACATCCTCGCCTACCGAAAGTCTTTTCAGGTCGGTGAAACACCCATCGTCGTAATCGTTTCTGAAGATCTGGGTGCGCTGAAACGCAGCCAAGCTGCACTTCATGCCTGGACCGCCGTAGTATCAGTTCTGTTGATTATGCTCTTGGTTGCCGTGCTCTGGTTCGGAATCACGATGTCCATGCGACCGGTTGTCACACTCAAAGCCGCATTAAAAAGACTCCAGGACGGAGAGATCTCCCGAATCAACGTTCAGTCGCCAGAGGAGTTCCACCCGCTGGTTCTTCAACTAAATCAGTTGCTGGACTCCTTAGATCAGCGACTGGAGCGCTCCAGGGACGCTCTCGCAAACCTGTCTCATAGCGTCAAAACCCCCATCGCAGCCGTCCGGCAGATACTGGAAGACGACACACGTCCTCTCGACACCAATCTAAGGCGCCAGATGGTGGAGCGACTAAGCGATATCGACAGGCAATTAGAAGCTGAAATGCGTCGAAGCCGTTTTGCAGGGCCCCAGATTGGAAAAAGCGCCTACCCCATAAAACAGGCACGGGATCTTTTGTGGATGCTCGGTCGTTTATATCCGGAAAAGTCGTTTGAACTATCGAGTTCTCTGCCTGAAGACAGCCGATGGCCGATAGAAGAACATGATCTAAATGAAGTATTGGGCAACTTACTCGACAATGCTGGCAAATGGTCTTCGAGATGCGTAGAGCTCTCTGTGGAACAAGGCAGCGGCTTCAAGCGAATAGTTGTTGCTGATGATGGCCCAGGGGTTAATCACAAGGATTTAGCCAGTTTGGGCCAAAGGGGTCTGCGGCTAGATGAGCAAACACCTGGGCACGGTCTCGGCCTTGCTATCGTTCGAGATATAGTGACTCGCTATGAAGGTAAAATCAGCTTTTCGACTAAGTCCTGTAGCGGTTTACGCGTTTCTATCGAATTATTAAGATAAAATCGAATGTTCGCTTTTGTTTAGCAGCGGACCGATCGAGGCGTCCGGTGGAGGCCCTAGGCCAGCAAGGTCAGGGACTGGCGAGCCTAAGAGAGACAGAGAGAAATAGATTTCTCTCTGTCCGGTTGCTGCAATTTGTGAAATTAAGATGGGTTATGCCGCTTATTAGTTAAAGATGACCAGGCTGCTCCCGCAAGCATTACATTTTAGTCATGTTATGCGAACAACGCTTTTCTCACCGATATAACCTAGCTTCCGGCCACCAACATTACATATTTGTCATTTTCTGGTCATGTTGTGGGCGGATTTCAGACTATAAAATTGATATTGACAACAATGAAATGGACTGGTGAATCGCCCCGGATTTCCTAGACACTTTCCAGGCTCAGTAAATGTTGCCTTTCAAACTCTACCGGTGACAGCTGGTTGTTGAAACCGTGTCGGCGTTTTGGGTTGTAAAACATCTCGATGTAGTCGAACACGTCAGCGCGAGCATCCTGCCTAGTGCTGTAGATCTTTCGCCTAATCCGTTCCCGCTTCAGCAGTTGGAAAAAGCTTTCCGCTACCGCGTTGTCATGGCAGTTACCACGCCGACTCATGCTACCAAGCAAGTTATTGGCTTTCAGGAAGCTCTGCCAGTCACCGCTGCTGAATTGGCTACCTTGGTCGGAGTGAATCATCACCTCCTGCTTTGGCTTGCGGCGCCAAACGGCCATCAGTAAGGCATCAATAGCCAGGTCGCTGGTTATCTGCGGCTTCATTGACCAACCGATTACCTGCCGCGAGAACAGATCGAGCACCACCGCCAAATACAACCAGCCCTCATAAGTGCGGATGTAGGTGATGTCCGTGACCCAGACCTTGTTGGGTTCGGTGACATTGAACCGACGCTCCAGATGATTCGGTGAGGCCGCTGGAGGCTTACCGCCATAGCGGCCCGGTCGACGACGATACCCTGTCTGTGAGGGCAGCCCTTCCAGACGCATCAGTCGAGCAACACGATGCTTGCCGCATGCTTCTCCAAGCTCACGCAGGTCGTCGTGGATTTTGCGGTAGCCGTAGACGCCACCGCTCTCTAGCCACGAGTGCTTGATCAGGCCAAGCAGACGTTGGTCATCCTTGGCTCGTGCCGACTTCGGTTCAGCCAGCCAGGCGTAGTAACCGCTGGCATGTACTTTCAGGGTCAGGCAAAGGCGGCGAACGGAATAGTCTGCGGATAGCTGACTGATGAGGGCGTACTTTAACCGCACTCCTTGGCAAAGTACGCGGCGGCCTTCCTAAGAAACACATTCGACAGCCTGTAAAGTAAAGCCAAACTCTGCTGCCCGGCGGTGCAACCCCTTTACCACGCGCTCCCGATACTTCTGTTCATAGCGATCAACGCCGGGATCCTGATAAGCCAAGCCGAAGCGCATTGCGTTGTAGAACAGGATGGCGATCTTGCGGGCGGTGGCGGTCACTGCTTTGGCTTTGCCGATACGTGCCGACAAGCGTCGGTAAAAGGCGCCCAATGCCGTATTGGTTTTGCCGACGGTCACAGCAGCCAGGCGCAAGTGTGCTGTAACTCGGTTTTTGGTCTTGCGCGTATGTGCTGACAATACCTTGCCGCCGCTGATTCGGCAGCCAGGCGCAAGGGTTAGCCAAGAGGTGAAATGGTGAGCGGTACGCCATCGACTCAGATCGGTGCCGCACTCAGCGACCAAACGCAACGCCAGGTAAGGGCCGATGCCATGGATTTGAGTCAGGTCGACGCCGACCAGTTGATAAAGCAAGGTACGTACGTCGAAATTGAGGGCGTTCGGCTGTCGAGTACGGTGACGTGGCTTCGGTAGCGCCTCGCTAGGTGAGGGTTGCTGCTGGGAGAGCTGTAGCAAGCTCTTGGCAATCTGTTGGTCGCAGATTTCAAGCTGTGCCTGATAGGCATCGTACATGGTCAAAGCCTGTGCCAAAGCAAAAACATGCTCCGGCTGGTAGTTGCCAACCAATGCACTCTGGATGGTCTCCACGCTCGACTTGCAGCGAGTATCTCGCATGGTTGCCAGTGTCGCAGCCTTTCGCTCACCAGCGACAATCGCACGGATGATGCGCATGCCTGTAGCACCGGTAATGTCGGCGACCACGTGGTGCAACTGTAGATTCATGTGGATGAGCGCCTTCTGCATGTGCTGGATATGCGCAGCGGCGTAATCGAGGTGGCGTTCTCGCAAGCGTAGATAGCTGCGTAACGCAGCGATTTCTCGATCAGGATGGAAGCTGGCACGCAGCAAGCCACAGGCATGTAGACGCTGGATCCATTGCGCATCGTTAACGTCAGTTTTGCGTCCCGGCACTGCACGGGCGTCCCGCGCATTGGCCAAGACGACATGCAGGCCGTGCGTCTCCAAAATCTCGTAAACCGGAATCCAATACACGCCGGTCGACTCCATCGCTACTGTGGTGATCCCAAGCTCGACCAACCAATCGGCCATGCGTTCCAAGTCGGCGGTAAACGCCTTGAAGGTTTGCACCGGCTCTTTAGTAATGTCGGCAGGCACCGCCACCACATGGAAGCGCGAGCCAATGTCGATGCCAGCTGCGCAGTTATGAATGACCGGCAGGCTATAACGCTCCGAACTAGGCTTTTTCATGAGTTCCCTCCAATGACAGTAAGTGCTGGACGGGGACTCGGATCAATCACATTCCTAAACGGGGTCACGAAACGCGCCACCAATAACGGGTCCGCAGCTTCCCCTGGGTCAGGTTTTTTAACGGGGACTCAGCCTCCAAAAAGCAGACGACCACTGTCCAGCAGTGTCAGTGTAGTGGGCGTGTTTCTAATCCAATGGGGCGCGGAGCGCCGGGGAGGCGGTTTTTTAGGATGTCTCGCTCTTCGGTCACGCGCTTGAGTTCGGCACGCAGACGACGCAGCTCAGCTTGCTGCTCGTCTTCTTGCACGCGTTGCTTTTCAGGTTTGCTGTAGCGCTTAACCCAGGCATACAGGCTGTGGGTCGACATGCCCAAACGAGACGCTACCTCAGCCACCGGCAGACCTCGTTCGGTCACCTGCCTGACTGCTTCGATTTTGAATTCTTCGGGATAACGCGGATTGCTCATGGCACCTCCTAGTGGGCCGTATTATGAGGCCAGGAGGTGTCTACGAAACTAGGGGCGATTCACTTCATTACAATTCTGTAAGGAACATAACCCTTCGCTTTTATTTCAGAAGTATCTCGGTGCGTTTTGTAGTGACGGATGGCCCAACCCCGATCTCTGACATAAATGTCATTTTCAGGTCAGGCTCAAGTCAGGTTGTTTTCCATATACTCTGTGTAAATACGGCAAGAACCATAGGAAGGTTACATCGTGGTTTAGCTGGGCCTTTAGAATTATCCAAAGCACATGATGGCACACCGTTTCTGTCACCAAAGTGAAACGGACATTGCATTGAGGTAATACAAGGTCGGATCGTTGATCTATTTCAGCATGACATTTTTGTAATCGCAGCGTCACCAGCCGGACAGGTGACGCCATGTACCATACTAACGAGTCCCAAAAATCCATTTCAGATGAGAGGTATAGCCATGAGGACCTTAGCAACGATTTTCATGTTTTTATTTGCGCTGAACGTTACTGCGGTAGTCCATGCAGAAGATGGGAGCATGCGTTACCGGCAGATGGTAGAGAACCTGCGTGAACAAAACAAAGAGCGCAGAGAAGCCCGTGATCAACAAATAAAAGAGGATGAAGCAAAAAACAGTACGAAAAATACTGGAGGTGCTACAACCGCGTCAGACAAGCGCTAACAGAACGGTGTCTACCTGACTTCTTCTAAGGTTGTATTCCGTTCAGTTGTACTTCTGAAGCTTAACACTGCAGATCGCACATAACGACGATGGAGGGGATAGATCTGAGTGACACCGACAGAGAATTGAATTGGTTCAGATTGCCGGAAAATTCGCTGGCTGACACCCCAATTACGGGGGTGTACTGAATTTTGTGTAACCTGTAGGGTTGATTACAAGGGCATCATGCGGTCTTCGAACTGAATCGTAAAGCGATTCAGTTCCGTTTTCCAATCCCGGATGTTCGGCAACGACGGTCTGCGCCGGTTGCGGCTACTGTCGAGCGGCTTCGCAACCAAGGGTGAACCATCACGGCGATTCGCCACGCAGGCCGAGACCTCGGCGGCGTCGGTCTCTTGGATATACCGCGCGCATCGGCGCGGCCTGCGCTCGAACGGTTACGTACCATAGGCATCACCCGCATGATCATGCATTTCTGGAGACAACCAACGCGTAGCCGATGCGGTCACCAAGCAAGTTTGCTTGGACGAGGCATGGGGTGACCTCATGCCAGAAGACAAGGTTGACGCAGTCAACAAACTACGCAAAACCACCGAGGTCGTAATGGTTGGCAATAGCGTGAATGATGCGCCCGCCATGGCTCATGCTACTGTTGGTATCGCTACGGGCGCCGCAGGCTCAGATGTAGCTTTGGAAACGGCCAACGTTGCATTGATGGCAGACGACCTATCGCATCTGCCGTTTGCAGTCGAACTCAGCCGACATACTCGTAGGATTATTCTCCAGAATCGGCGGTTGCAGGAACTGAGTGCAACACGGTTACTGGATTGAGGCAGGAGCCTCATGATACGTAGCCATCAGCTCGGTCATGACCTCGATGGGGCACCTGAAGCCGAAGCGCTTACGTGGCCGAATGTTCAGTTCGTAGGCAATAGCATCCAACTGCTCCTGGCTGTATACCGACAGATTCGTGCCTTTGGGAAGGTACTGGCGGATCAGTCCGTTGATGTTCTCGTTGCTGCCGCGCTGCCAGGGGCTGTGCGGGTCACAGAATTAGATCGCTACGCCGGTCTTCTGGGTGATCTCCGTATGGCGCGCCATCTCTCGTCCTTGGTCGTAGGTCATGCTCTTGCGGGCCGCCAGAGGCATCCGGTTTAACGCGGCACTGAAGCCTTCCACGGCCGAGGTCGCCGTCGCGTCAAGCATCTTCACCAGCATCAGGTAGCCGCTGGAGCGCTCGACCAGGGTGCCGACGGCCGAAGCGTTGGCCTTGCCTTTGATCAGGTCGCCCTCCCAATGACCAGGCATTACACGATCCTCGATCTCCGGCGGGCGCACGTGGATACTGACCATGTCGGGGATCTGGCCACGGCGGTCTACCCCGCCAGAACGCGGCCGGCGAGAGGTCTTGCCTTGCCGCAAGCAGATGATCAGTTCCTTGCGCAGCTCGCCAACTGGCAGGGCATAAATCGCGTTGTAGATCGTCTCGCGGCAGACGTAGGCGTCTTCGAAGTTAGGGAATTCCATCGCACGGAGCTTGCCGGCAATTTGCTCGGGAGAAAAGCGTTTTCGCAGCAGGTAGACGACCAGATCGAACAGCTCGGTGCCAGGCATCAGCTTTTTTTGTGGGCGGCAGGGCATGCGGCGCTCGCACGTCGCTCGCTGGGCATGCTGGGTGATGTACTCGCCTTGGGCGCCACGGTTACGACGGATCTCGCGACAGATCGTCGAGGGGCTGCGGTTAAGCATTCGGGCAATGGCCCGCTGGCTCATGCCGCGCAGCAGACCGACCTGGATGTTGGAGCGTTCTTCGAGACTGAGTTCGTGGTAAGACATGGCGACACCGTACAGGAAAGGTCAGGTGTTGCACTCAGTTTTTGCGGCCGCCCTTACTGAATGAGGTAGTGAGTATAGGAATCCTATACTGTTGCAAAATTTAAAAAGTCAATTATGGATTACAAAAAAATACAATTCATGGCTTTGCGCAATTATGGCTGGCGATTAACGTATATATTGACAACTGAGAGAGGGTTGTCGGCATGTCAATTTATCAAATAAAGGTTAATAGATGAGTACTGCTGTTTTAAGTCGTAATGAAGATTCTTGTGTTTACATTAGCGCTAAAGAGGCATCTATGCGGTTGGGTGTTTCTCAGAACACACTGAGGCACTGGCGGTATACGGGGCTACGTGATGATCTGTTGCCGTATAAATCGCGTATTGATCGCCGAGTTGTTTACAAAGAAGATGACGTAGAGAACTTCAAGAAGCACTATTTGTTCCAGTAATTTTTTGTTCACTGCCCGCTGGGCAGCTTAGTTCTCTTCCCCCCTTGGGAAGCTTGGCTCACTGTTTGAGCTCAAACTCGCACTACCCCGCCCCTGAGCTTGTGCTACACAACTGTTTCGGCAGATAGAGGTAGCACAATGACACTCGCCCCATCAGAGCTGAACGAACACGCTCGACAAGAGATCCAGGCTTACTCACGTGGCGAACAGTCTGCTGAAGCTACTGGATACAATCTCAGGAACCGCAAGCTGACACTGCCAGGCGAACCCAACCGGCGAGCTGGTGACGTGATACCTGAACCTTCAGACGAGGTCGTTCAGGCAGAGCTCAAGGCGCTGGATGAGCACAGAGAAAGGTATGGTCTTCCGCGTCCAGGCTTGGACTGAATAGCTGCGGTCAGCTGGGAAAAGATTCCAGGAGCTGCTGAAAATCAGGTCGAAAGTTTCCAAAAAGTTTCCAAGCAGCTTGGCGGCGCGATGAGAAAAAAATTTTTCGCCGTAACTTACTGATTTTGATGGAGAAATTTGGTGCCCGGAGCCGGGGTCGAACCGGCACGGATTGCAATCCGAGGGATTTTAAGTCCCTTGCGTCTACCAATTTCGCCATCCGGGCGAAAGTAAAGATGGAGGCCGAGGTCGGAATCGAACCGGCGTACACGGATTTGCAATCCGCTGCATGACCACTCTGCCACCCGGCCTCTAAAGGGGGACTACTCTGTTGTGGATGACGTCAACAGAATATAAAACTGGAGCGGGAAACGAGACTCGAACTCGCGACCCCGACCTTGGCAAGGTCGTGCTCTACCAACTGAGCTATTCCCGCGTAAAACTAGTATTACCTGACCCTAAGGTCGAGCTCTACTTAATAGAGCTTTTCTTGCTTGAGCCGAGCGACACTTGAATGCGCCGTATTGAGCGGTCATCGCATCGGACGGCGCTCATTCTATCCTTCTGCGCCGACCTGTCAAGTCATTGATTCAAAAAAACTTATTTGGCGGAATTTTGATCACTGTCGGGACGCAGGTGCGGCCAGGCGGCAATCAGGTAGACCACCATGGACCAGAGCGTCAGCACGGCAGACAAGGCCAACAGTACATAGCCCAGCATCACCCACAACGTGAACTCAGGCGGGTTGGCGAGCAGAACCACCAGTGCCACCATCTGCAGCGCGGTTTTGTATTTGCCGAGCTGCGATACGGCGACCTGGGCTCGTGCGCCCATCTCGGCCATCCACTCGCGCAGTGCGGAGATGACAATTTCGCGACCGATGATGATGGCGGCTGGCGCGGTGATCCAGAAGTTGGCGTGATGCTGTACCAGCAGCACCAGCGCAATCACCACCATCAGCTTGTCGGCTACCGGGTCGAGAAAGGCGCCAAAAGGTGTGCTCTGCTGCAGCTTGCGGGCCAGGTACCCGTCGAGCCAGTCGGTCACGCTTGCCAGCGTGAACACCACCGCAGCCGCCATGTAGCTCCAGTGGAACGGCATGTAGAACAGCAGGATGAAAATCGGAATCAGGGCAACCCGGATGAGGGTCAGGATATTTGGGATGTTCATGGTCTCGGCCATTGTTAGCAACAGAGCATTCTAATCGCTATGCAGGGCGGCATAAATCTGTTCTGCAAGTTTTTTACTGATACCCGGTGCTTTGGCGATTTCTGCGGCGCTGGCCCGCTTCAGCTCCTGCAGGCCACCAAAATGGCGCAGCAGTTCACGGCGGCGCTTGGGTCCAACACCGGTAATGCCCTCGAGGCTGGAACTGGTGCGTGCCTTGCCGCGCCGTTGGCGATGTCCGGTGATGGCAAAGCGGTGCGCTTCATCACGTATATGCTGGATCAAATGCAAGGCAGGCGAATGGCCGGGCAGCACCAGCTCATTGTGCGGGTCGTTGAGGTACAGGGTTTCCATACCAGCCTTGCGGGTGACGCCCTTGGCTACGCCTAGCAGCGTCAGGTCATGAATGGCCAGCTCCTGCAGAACCTCGATCGCCATGTTCATCTGGCCTTTGCCGCCGTCAACCAAGAGTACATCGGGCATCTTGCCCTCCCCCTCCTTCAGACGGCTGAAGCGGCGGTGCAGTGCCTGACGCATGGCGGCGTAATCGTCGCCGGCCGTAACGCCCTCGATGTTGAAGCGGCGATAGTCGCTTTTCAGCGGCCCTTCCGGCCCAAACACCACGCAGGAGGCGACGGTCGCTTCACCACTGGAGTGACTGATGTCGTAGCACTCCAGGCGAGTGGGCAGCTCGTCCAGCTGCAATGCCTGCTGCAACGCCTCGAAGCGCTGATGGACATGTTGACGATTGCTCAACAGGCTGGTCAGAGACTGCTCGGCGTTACCCGCAGCCAGGTCAAGCCAGCGTTTGCGGTTGCCGCGCACTCGGCTGGTAATGCTGAGGTTGTACCCGCGCGCTTGAGCAAGGGCTTCGGCGATGACGGCGAAATCGGGGTGCTCGGCATTGACGATCAGCTCGGGGGGCAGCTCGCGTTCGGCGGTACCCAGATAGTATTGCGGCAGGAAGGCTGCCAGCACCTCCCCGGGCTGTTGCTCAATGGGCACTCGGGGAAAGTGGTTTTTGCTGCCTAGCACCCTGCCATTGCGGACCATGACGACATGCACACAGGCGCCGCCGGGCGCCACCGCCGCGGCGATGATATCCACGTTGCCCTGCTCGGTGTCCATGCTTTGCTGGTCCTGCACCCGCCGTAGCAGGGCAATCTGGTCGCGTAACTCGGCGGCCCGTTCAAAGTCCAGGTTCATGGATGCCTGTTCCATGGCGCTGGTCAGCTCCGTGTTCAGGGCGTTGCTGCGCCCCTCCAGAAACATGACCGAATGGCGCACGTCTTCCGCATACTCGTCGGCGTCTACCAGGCCGACACAGGGAGCCTTGCAGCGCTTGATCTGGTACTGCAGGCAAGGCCGGGTGCGGTTACGGTAATAGCTGTCTTCACACTGGCGCACCAGAAAGGTCTTTTGCAGCAGGCTGAGGCTTTCGCGAATCGCACCGGCACTTGGATAGGGGCCGAAGTAGCGCCCCTTGGCGCGCTTGGTTCCGCGGTGTAAACCCAGGCGCGGAAAGTCGTCATTACTGGACAGAAAAACGTAGGGGTACGATTTGTCGTCGCGCAGCAGGATGTTATACGGCGGCCGGTTGGCCTTGATCAGACTTTGTTCCAGCAGCAGCGCCTCGGTCTCGTTGGCGGTGATGGTGGTGTCAATCTGCTGGATGCGGCTGACCAGCGCCTCGGTCTTGGGGCTCAGGCCGGTTTTGCGGAAGTAGCTGGACAGGCGCTTTTTAAGGTTGCTTGCCTTGCCGACGTACAGCAAGGCACCGTCTGCATCGAACATGCGATAGACCCCGGGCTTGCTGCTGGCCGAGGCGAGAAAGGCTTTGCTGTCCAGGGGCGTTGACTGACTCACTGCTGGCTGGCGTCGACCATGCCGTGCCGTACCGCCAGCAAGGTCAGCTCGACATCACTGGTGATGCCCAGTTTCTCGAAAATACGGTAGCGATAGGTGTTGACGGTTTTCGGGCTGAGACACAACTTGTCGGAGATGCTCTGCACTTTTTCGCAACCGACGATCATCAAAGCGATCTGGATTTCGCGCTCGGACAGGCAGTCGAACGGCGAGTCGCCGCCTGGATTGAAGCGTTTCAGTGCCAGCTGTTGGGCGACGTTGGGGCTGATGTAGCGTTGTCCGGCGTGAACCTGGCGAATGGCTGACACCATTTCATCAAGAGCAGCGCCCTTGGTGACGTAACCCGCAGCGCCGGCTTGCATCAGGCGGGTGGGGAACGGCTCTTCATCACAGACCGTGACGGCGATGACCTTGAGGTTGCGATCATGCTGGACCAGTTTGCGGGTGGCCTCCAGACCGCCAATGCCGGGCATGCGCACGTCCATCAGGACGACGTCAGGCTTGAGCTCGCGCGCCCGGGTCACGGCGTTTTCACCGCAATCGGCCTCGCCCACCACGGACAGGCCAGGGACATCGCCCAGCATACGACTGATGCCCATGCGAACCAGGTCATGGTCATCAACCACCAGCACTTTGATCAAGCACTACCCCTTGAACACACCGAACATTGTTATTCCTCCCCAACGGGAGGCGGCATCCCAGCACGCTGCCTTTCTTCTATACTCAAATCGGCCCGGTCAATTGCCCAACGTGCCGTTTGCGTCACAATACCAAAACGGCCTGCCAGATGAAATGACTTGTCTGTGCCTGACGCGCCAACTCGTTGGCCGACCGGGGGCGACATAGGTCGAATAGTGGGTTATGTGGTTGCGGCAGACAATCCCCGGAAAACAACAGCTGTAGCGCCATGAACAAAGACGACAAATTCGCCGAGGCGGGCAAAACCGCCGTGATGCAGAACGTTCAGGGGCTGATCGGCTTCCTGCAGAGCTACCCGCCTTTCAACCTGATGGAACCCGCGCACCTCGCCTGGCTGGTTGAGCAGGCTCAGCTGCGCTTCTTTGCCGCGGGCGAGCCCATCCTGCAGCCGCAGGATGGCCCGGTTCAGCGCTTTTTTATTGTCAAGCAGGGGCTGATTCGCGGCGAGCGGGTGGTCGCCGATGCCGACCGGCCGGATACGACGTTCGAGATTGGCACCGGAGAGTGCTTCCCGCTGGCTGCTCTGCTGGGCGAGCGTGCTACCCGCACCCTGCACCGTGCAGCGCAGGACAGCTTCTGCCTGACCATTGAGCGCGACGCCTTTGTCACCCTGTTCAGCCGGTCCCTGCCGTTTCGTGATTTTGCCTTGCGCGGGGTCAGCAGCCTGCTGGACCAGGTCAATCAGCAGGCGCAAAAGCAGGCCAGCGAGACCCTCGGTGCGCATTACTCGCTGGACGCCAGGCTCGACGAGCTGGTTGGCCACTCGCCCGTGCACTGCCTTCCGGACACCCCGATACGCAGCGCCGTGCGGCAGATGCATGAGGCCAGTGTCGGCAGTATTGTGATCACCGATGAGGCGCTGGCGCCGCTGGGTATCTTTACCCTGCGTGACCTGCGGGCGTTGATTGCCAGCGACGAGGTTGATCTGACCCGTCCGCTCAGCAGCGTGATGACGCCGGACCCCGCCGCCCTGCCCTCCAGCGCCAGCGCCTTTGATGCGGCCATCGCCATGACGCGGCGCCATATCGCCCATATTTGTCTGGTCGATGATGGTCGCCTGACGGGCGTGGTGTCGGAGCGAGATCTGTTTTCCCTGCAGCGGGTAAACCTGGTGCACCTGGCACGCACCCTGCGTCAGGCCGAGAGCGTGGAGCGCCTGGCTGCGCTGCGCAGCCACATTCATCAACTGGTCGACAGCATGCTGGCCCACGGTGCATCGTCCGGGCAGATCACTCGTATCATTACCCTGTTCAATGATCATACGGTGTGCCGCGTGATCGAGTTATCTATTGCCGAGCACGGTGATCCGGGCGTGCCCTTCAGTTGGCTGTGTTTTGGTAGCGAAGGGCGCCAGGAGCAGACGCTGCACACGGACCAGGACAACGGCATGATGTTCTCTGCCGCCTCCCCCGAGCAGGCCGAGGAGCGACGCACCCTGCTGCTGCCCCTGGCCGACAAGATCAACCAGGCGTTGGCGCAATGTGGTTTTACCCTGTGCAAGGGCAATGTTATGGCCAGCAACCCGGAGCTATGCCTGTCGGCAAGAGAATGGCAGGCGCGCTTTGATCGCATCATTGCCAGCACGACGCCCGCCAACCTGCTCAAGTCAGCAATCTACTTTGACTTTCGGGTGGTCTGGGGCGACCGGCGGGCAGCCGACCAGGTGTTCTCGGGCGTGCTGCGCAAGGTCGGCAGCAATACGCTGTTTCAGCAGCAGATGGCGCAGAATGCGCTGCAGCATCGCCCGCCGATTGGCCGGCTGCGCGATTTTGTGGTTGCGCGCAGTGGCGCTGAAAAGGACACGCTGGATATCAAGGTACAAGGTCTGGGGCCCTTCGTTGATGGTGCGCGACTGCTCGCCTTGGCCAATGGCATCGCCGTGAGCAATACGCTGGAGCGCTTGCAGCAGTTGCGTCAACGCGGTGTGCTTGATCCGCTGGATGCCGACGCTTATATCGAGGGCTATCAGTTCATCCAGTTGGTACGCATGCAGCAGCATCAGCAGCAGGAGCGTGAGCAGCGCCCCTTCAGCAATCGACTGGACCCGGATAGCCTGAACCAGCTGGATCGGCGCATCCTGCGCGAGTCCTTCCGCCAGGCCAAGCGTCTGCAGGGTAGTCTGGCACTGAGGTACAACCTGTGAACCCGTTGAGCTGGCTGGGCACCCGGCGTCAGGCGCTGGACAGCGAGCAGCAGGCTCGCCTGGCGCGCTTACCGACGCCCCAGGCGCTGGATGACACCTTGCTGGAGCGCTGTCGTCTCATCGTGGTGGACCTGGAAACCAGCGGCCTCAACGTCAATCGCGACCGGATCCTGTCCGTGGGTGCGGTGGTGGTTGAGAACGGCAGCATTGATCTGGGCAGCCAGTATGAGTGCACGTTGTTCCAGGAAAATCACCGAGTGACCGAGTCGGTGCTGATCCACGGTATCGCGCCGAGTGAGGTTGCCCGCGGCGTAGCACCGGCTGATGCGCTACTGGACTTCATGGCCTTTGCCGACAATGGCGTGTTTGTTGCCTTCCATGCGGCCTTTGATCAGCGCATGTTGCAGCGCGGGCTGCGGCAGACGCTGAACACCCGTTTACGGCATGTCTTCCTTGACGTGGCGGAGTTGGCTCCGATGCTGTACCCGGAGGTAACTGGCAGGAAAACGCTGGATGACTGGCAAGATTATTTTCAGCTGCGCAACAGCCAACGCCATCACGCAGCCGCCGATGCCTTGGCGACGGCGGAGATCCTGCTGATTCTGCTCAGCCGGGCTCGCGCCCAGGGCATCGCGACCTTGGCGGAGCTGAACAGCCGTCTGCGGCATTGGCGACGTCTGCGCCAGGCGAGGATCGGCAGCCTGTAGTTGGGCTCAAAATCGCCGGAGATTAGAGCTTTTGCTCTATTTTTGTTGGTTTATTTCCCCAAACTGTACTGGATGATCGGCGCAGATGCTGTTAGCTTGCGCTCTCGTTTCATCATGGTCGAGTCATTGCCTCTTTTTGTATCAAACTGCGGCGCTGATCAAGTCCGACCTCCCTGACAGCTTCAGTGCAACCTATTCCATGAAGCGACTGTCGACTGCATGAGACGTTTTCCCAAGACAGACACCCCGGAGCATTCCATGAACAGACACGCCTGGCTGAAGTCATCCGTTGCCTTGGCCGTCACCCTCGCCGCTTCTGGCGTTAACGCCAACGGCCTAAGCATCAACGAGCAAAGCGCTAGCGGTATGGGGACTGGATTTGCAGGACGCTCATCCTCCGCCGAGGACGCCAGCACCTTGTTTGGCAACCCCGCCGGTATGTCCAGGCTGGACAGAACTGAAATTAGCGGTGGTTTTGCCACCATCTTCGCCAAGACCGACATCGATAACGCGCAAGGCGTTGCCCCTGGCAGCAATGACGGTGACATGGTGCCCAACGCGGTGGTGCCGTTCGGCTATCTGGTCACCCCGCTCAACGACCGCTGGCACGCTGGTATCGGCATCTATGCGCCCTTCGGCGTCATCAGCGATTATGAAGACGCGTTTCAGGGTCGTGCGCATGGCCTGTACAGCAAGGTACAGGTTGTTACGCTGCAGCCTACCCTGAGCTACCAGATCAACGACCGCGTGTCGGTCGGGTTTGGCCCCACCATCAACCGCATCAGCGGCAAGCTGACCAGCCAGCCCTTGGCGGCGCTGGGCAGTAACGCCGAGGTCAATATCAAGGGCGATGACACCGGCTATGGCTTCAATGCCGGTGTGCTGGTGCAGGTCACTGACCAGGTTCGCTGGGGCCTGACCTATCATTCGGCGATCGACTTCGGCCTTGAGGGCCGCACCCGCTTCAGTGGTTTCGGTACCTTCCCGGGGCTGGACGGCAGCTACGATGCTGCGCTGGACATCACCATGCCCGAATCCGTCGATACCTCGGTGACCTGGGAAATGGATGACCGCTGGACGCTGTATGCCGGTGGCACCTGGACGCGCTGGAGCCGTCTGGATGGTATCGAGGTAGAGAACAGCGGCCTGTTGGCGCCTTATCAGCCGAGCTTTGGTACGGTTGAGGAGGACATGCAGTGGGATGACGTGATCTCCTGGGCGGTTGGTGCGGCCTATCAGCTGAACCCGCAATGGGTGCTGCGTGCAGGCTTTACCGTTGACCCGTCGCCGACCAATGACACCCACCGTACCGTGCGTATCCCGGTATCGGACCGCAAGGTCTTCTCTCTGGGCGCAGGCTGGGATGTCACGCCGGATCTGACACTGGACGTTGCCTACTCTTACCTGCGCGAATCCGAAGGGGAAGTCGGTTATGCCGACTACTCGGCTGACTTCCGCAATTCAGCCCACGGTCTGGCTACCCAGGCAACCTGGCGCTTCTGATCTGGTGCTGCAATAAAAAACGCCCCGCATATGCGGGGCGTTTTTATTTGCGCAGGTGCTTAGTGATCTACTGCTGCACCGGCGCCACGCGGGATACGAATATCCTCGATCAGGTGCTGGATCTTCTCCGGCGGCGCTTTGGTAACGGAAGCTACCAGAATCGCGGCGATGAAGTTGAAGATCATACCCAGGGTGCCAATACCTTCCGGCGAGATACCAAACCACCAGTCATCAGCCGTTGCTGCCGGGTTGATGAACTTGTAGTAGACGATGTAACCGAAGGTGAAGGTCAGGCCAACGACCATCCCGGCGATCGCCCCTTCCTTGTTCATCTTCTTGGAGAAGATCCCCATGACGATGACCGGGAAGAACGAGGCCGCCGCCAAACCAAAGGCAAAGGCGACCACCTGTGCCACGAAGGCGGGTGGGTAAATCCCGAACAAACCGGCAATGGCAATGGCGACACCCGCAGCCACCCGCGCCGCCAGCAGCTCCTGTTTCTCGGTGATATTCGGTGCCATGTTGCTCTTCAGCAGGTCATGGGAGACCGATGTCGAGATAACCAGTAGCAAGCCAGCTGCGGTCGACAAGGCGGCAGCCAGACCACCGGCGGCGATCAAGGCGACTACCCAGCCCGGCAGTTGGGCAATTTCCGGGTTTGCCAGAACCATGATGTCGCGGTCAACGTACAGCTCGGTGGCGGCTGCGGTCGGCTCATTGCTCAGCAGACGCTCGCCATTGGCACCACGCTCATCAGTGAACTTGGGCGCACCGACAAAGGGAGTACCAGGGCCGTACTGGATGACGCCGTCATTGTTCTTGTCCTGCCAAGCGATCAGGCCCGCGTTTTCCCAGGTGGTCAGCCAGGCAGGTACTTCCTGATAGGCGGTGTTGGGCACCGAGGTCAGCAGGTTGGTGCGTGCAAAGGCGGCTACCGCCGGCGCAGTGGTGTACAGAATCGCAATGAACAGCAGCGCATAACCTGCTGATTTACGTGCATCTCGTACAGTAGGCGTGGTGAAGAAGCGAACAATAACGTGCGGCAGACCGGCGGTGCCGACCATCAGGGCCATGGTGATGAAGAACACGTCGATGGTGGACTTGGACCCGTCGGTATAGGCGCCAAAGCCCAGTTCCGCCCCCAACCCGTTCAGTCGTTCCAGCACGGACTGACCTGTGCCTATCACCTCGCTACCAAAGCCCAGTTGCGGAATCGGGTTGCCGGTAATCAGGATGGAGATGTAGATGGCCGGAACCATGTAGGCGAAGATCATCACGCAGTACTGCGCCACCTGGGTGTAGGTGATGCCCTTCATGCCGCCGAGTACGGCGTAGAAGAACACGATGGCCATGCCGATGACGACGCCGGTGTTGATGTCCACTTCCAGGTAACGTGAGAACACGATGCCGACACCGCGCATCTGGCCCGCTACGTAGGTAAAGGAAATGAAGATCACGCAGATCACCGCCACCACCCGGGCAGTCTGTGAGTAGTAACGCTCACCGACAAACTCCGGCACAGTGAACTTGCCGAATTTGCGCAGGTACGGAGCCAGGCACATTGCCAGCAGCACGTAGCCGCCGGTCCAGCCCATCAGATAGACAGAGCCATCGTAGCCGGTGAAGGAGATGATACCGGCCATGGAGATGAAGGATGCGGCAGACATCCAGTCAGCACCAGTGGCCATGCCGTTGGCGATCGGGTGAACGCCTTTGCTGGCCACGTAATACTCGCTGGTGCTACCAGCTCGTGACCAGATGGCGATACCGATGTACAGGGCAAACGTCGCCCCGACGAACAGATAGATCAGAGTTTGGGTATCCATCGCTGGACTCCTGTTCTTATTCTTCGTGGAAGTCGTATTTGCGATCGAGCTGGTTCATCTTCCAGACGTACACGAAGATGAGCACCACGAAGGCATAGATGGAGCCCTGCTGGGCGAACCAGAACCCCAACGGGAATCCGAAGAAGGTGATGGCATTGAGTTGGTCGACAAACAGCACACCGGCACCGAATGAGACCACAAACCAGACGACCAGCAGCATCATCATGAGTTTGAGGTTTTCACGCCAGTAGCCGCGCGCCGCCTCTTCTTTTGACATGGACATTAGCGTCTCCATTGTTGTTGTTATTACGCTGGTAACGGTAGCACCGCGAATGGGGGCTGAAGAGTAAGACTTTGGTAGAACGCGGCGCTTGTACTGCCGTTCAATGCCTTTAAATAACATCAATAAAGAAAAGTAAGATTTTGTTTTTTATGCTTTTTTATCGCGAGGGCAGGCTTGCTCTGGCGGCTCATTAGACTAAGGACGTACACCGCTTTGCAGCAGGCCATAGCGGCGTGAAGAAAACGCCAGGGCCATGGTTTAGCCAGCAGGTGTACACCGCAACGGCATAGTCACAAGCAACGCTACCTTGACGTTGACTCCCTCCCCCCTTGAATGAACTGCGGGAGCCGCAGTTGTGCGCAGCATTTTGCTGATACCGTGCTATTTGCACAATGGATTGGGGGCTGCCGGCAAACCGAGCCAGGTGGCTTGCAGGCCACGCGGTGCCGCTGCTGCGCTGTAATGTTACAGAAGCTGGTCGTTTGGCAGGCCGGACAAGGCTCAACAATTGGGGCGACACCCTGTTCAAGATGTCGATATGCTGACGGGGATAGTGGGCGAACCATAGCCAAGCCTCACTACAGCCCGCATCGACTTATAACAATGTACTCAGCACGGGGGATGTTCATGAAAGCCAGCATTGGCGCAGCAAGCGGAGTCCAGGGCCACTTGGCCGGCTACGGCTCCAAGGCCTACCGCAATTATGTACTTTTGGCGTTAACCCTCATCTACATCCTGAATTTCGTCGACCGCGCGCTGCTCGCGGTGGTCGGCCCCGATCTGGTGCCGGATCTCGGCATTACCGACACGCAGTTTGGGCTGCTGACCGGTTTTGGCTTCGCTCTGCTCTACACGGCCGTGGGTATTCCGCTAGCTCGTTTTGCTGATGTCGGCCATCGTGTCTGGATTATGACCGTCTGCGTGGCGCTGTGGTCGCTGATGACCGCTGCCTGCGGCCTGGCGACGGAAGTGACCATTGGTTCGCTAACCATAGGCGCGTTCTGGATTCTGCTGATATGCCGGGTCGGTGTCGGTATTGGCGAGGCGGGCTGTACGCCGCCGGCCAACTCGCTGATCGCGGACTACTTCATTCCGCGGGAACGCTCCCAGGCACTGGGCTTCTACGCCATGGGCGTGACACTCGGCACCATGGTCGCCAACCTGGTTGGCGGCTGGGTTACCGACATGTTCGACTGGCGCACCGCGTTTTTCGTCGTCGGTTTGCCCGGGTTGCTGGTTGCCCTTGTCTTCAAATTGACGGTCAAGGAGCCGCCGCGCGGCTACACCGATCCGCCGGAAACCGAGAAAAAGGAACGAGCCAATCTGAGTGAGGCTATCCAGGAGCTGATGGGCAAGCCTGCGTTCTGGCTGATGACGGCGGGTGCCACCATTGCCGCATTTTGTGGCTACGGTATCTCCTCGTTCCAGTCGCTGTTTCTGGTCCGCACCTATGAAATTACTGCCGGTCAGGCGGCTATCTGGATCAACACGCCGGTGGCGCTGTCTGCGGCCATTGGTACCTTCGCTACCGGTTGGCTGGCGACCCGCATTTACCAGAAGCATCCGGGCGCGATCGCCTGGGTACCGGCGGCAGGCCTGGCCTTGTCGGTGCCGTTCTACATCTTCGCGTTCACCACTAACAACTTGCTTTACGCCGCCATCGGCCTGGTTATCGGCGGCTTTGTAAAGTACGGCTATCTGGCAGCGCAATACACCATTGGCCAGGGTGTGGTCAGCATGCGGGTGCGCGCCATGGCCACGGCCGTGATGCTGCTGCTGGTCAACCTGCTTGGCTACGGCTTCGGCCCGCTGTTTATTGGCGCCGTCTCCGACATTTTCTTCAAGTCGGGCATTGCCGAGCTTGGGGTCGCGGCGGGCGAACTGACGCGCAACCAATGTCATCCTGCGGTGGTCGGTCAGTTGAGTGAGAACCTGCAGGAGGTGTGTGGGCAAGTTTATGCGCAAAGCCTGCAGACCTCCATGGTGATCATGGCCTGCCTGTACCTCGCCAGCGCGCTGTGCTTCCTGTTGACCTGGCGCCGCCTCGGCAACGACATGGTGGACAGGCAGGGGGATAAGCCGGTTACGGCTTGAGTGGGGAGAAATCGACGTCAGATCAGACGGGTCGCCTGATCTGACGCCACACCCTCACTGTGATTCTGCTCGGCTGCCTTGCCCTGCATGGTCTAGAGTCTAGGAAAGCACATCACGAGCCTGGAGCTCTCCATGAAACGCGCTGCCCTGATGCTCTGCACTGTTCTGCTGTCGTTTAACGTAGCTGCCCTTTCACTCTCGGACCTGACTCAGCAGGACACCGCGACGGGGCTGAAAGATGCCCTGAGCCAAGGGGCCAGGGTCGCCGTCCGCGAGCTGGGGCAGCCCGGTGGTTTCAGCGATAACCCGGATGTGCGCATCGAGTTGCCCGGCAAATTGGGCAGCGCAGCCCGGACGCTGAAAATGATGGGCATGGGCAGTCAGATTACTGCCCTGGAGAACAGCATGAACCAGGCGGCCGAGGCCGCGGTCCCGCAGGCTGAGACGATCCTGGTCAACGCCATCAGCTCAATGAGTCTGTCCGACGCCAAGGGTATTCTGACCGGCGGTGAGGACGCGGCGACGCGCTATCTTGAGAGCACCAGCCGAGACGACATACGCGCGCTGTTTCTGCCCGCCGTCAAACAGGCCACCGACCAAGTGGGGGTTGCCCAGCAATACAACGCGCTTGCTACGCAGGCCGCCGGTTTCGGCGTGGTGGACTCCAGCGCCAGCAGCGTCGAAAGCTACGTCACCGAGCAGGCGCTGGATGGTCTGTTTGAAATGATTGCCCGGCAAGAGGCGACCATTCGCAGCGATCCGGCAGCCGCAGCGAGCAGCCTGGCGCAGAAGGTTTTTGACGCGCTTTGAGCCTTATACCCGGTTGCCGCGTCCCACCTGTTTCAGGTGCGAGACCAGCCGCGCGGCCACCTCATCGAGTGGCAGTACCTCTGCGACGCCGCCCAGCCGAATGGCTTCCTTGGGCATGCCAAAGACCACGCAGCTGGCCTCATCTTGGGCTATGGTCAGGGCGCCGTGTTGTTGCATGGTCAGCATGCCCTGCCCGCCATCCTTGCCCATACCCGTCAGCAGTACACCCGTCGCGCTGGCACCGCAGGTGTGCGCCACCGAATCAAACATGACATCGACCGCTGGCTTGTGCCTGTTCACAGGCTCGGCATCGGATAGCTTGCAGACCAGATCGGCACCGTAGCGCTCGACCAGCAAGTGCTTGTCACCCGGCGCCAGATAGGCGTGACCAGGCAGTATCCGCTCTCCGCCCTTGACCTCCTGCACGCGCAGCCGAGACAGCCGGTCCAACCTGGCTGCATAGGAGGTGGTGAAGCCCGGTGGCATATGTTGGGTCATCACGATACCAGGCATCCCCACCGGCAGTGATTCAAGTACCACTCTGATGGCTTCAGTGCCTCCGGTGGATGCGCCGATGGCAATCACATGCTCGGTGCCCTGATAGCTTACCTGGTCGGTGACAATGGGGCTGCCGGCTGCTTTGGGAGCGCTGCGTTTGACCCTGGCCTGCGCGGCGGCCCGCAGTTTGTCGAGCAACAGCTCGCGGTACTCTTCCAGCCCCTTGCGTATATCCAGTTTGGGCTTGGTGATAAAGTCGACAGCACCCAGCTCCAAGGCGCGCAGGGTGGCGTCAGCGCCCTCCTCGGTCAGTGTCGAGACCATGACCACCGGTGTCGGACGAGCCTTCATCAGCTTGGACAGAAAGGTCAGGCCGTCCATGCGTGGCATTTCGATATCCAGGGTGATGACGTCCGGAGCGAACTGGTTGACCATGTCGCGCGCTGCGTAGGCATCGTTAGCCGTGCCCACCAGGCGAAAGCCCGGGGCGGTGCGAATCAGTTCGCCCAGTACCTGGCGAATCAACGCAGAGTCATCTACGACCAGTACCGATATGCTCATCTATTACTCCTCAAACAACTCTACGCTGCCGCTGTCGACATCCTCCTTGACGCGTTGCCGGTAGGCGCGCTCGCGCTCGAAAATAGTGTCGTTCTTGATGTGCCTGATGCGCTTGACCCAGACCTGTCCGGTCGCGGGAAAGAAGTAGACCTTGCGCGGAAAGTCCTGCAGCAGATCGGCGGCAACGATAGGGATGCGCTCATTGCCCAGATACTCGGTGACAAAGGTCGCGTTACGCTTGCCGACGTCATTGAGCAGCATGCCGCGCAAGACTGCCGCGCCGCCAAATACCTTGGCTTCAAGGCGCTCGCGTTTACCACCCAGTTTGATGACCTGATTGATCAGCAGCTCCATGGCATAGGAACCGTAGCGCGCCGACTGGGTGGGCTTACCCGGCTCCGCTGACCCGTCCAGAGGCAACAGGAAGTGGTTCATGCCGCCAACGCCATTGACCCGGTCGCGCACACAGGCAGAGACGCAAGAACCCAGCACGGTGACAACAACCTCGGGCTCGCTGGTGGCGTAGTATTCGCCGGGCAATATCTTGGTCGCCTGACGGTCAAAATAGCGATCATAGTAGTGATTCATCGCCACCTCCGCCGTCGCACTGCTCATTGGACTCTCCTCACGGGCACATAGACGGTGCGATCAACCAGACGGACCAGGTTGCCCGCGTTGGTAAAGCTCTCCGAGTGCCCGGCAATATACAGTCCGTCATCGACCAGCATAGGCACCATGCGTTCGAGTAGCCTGCGCTGGGTTGGCTTGTCGAAGTAAATCATCACGTTGCGGCAGAAGATAATGTCGAACGGTGGCTGCAGCGCCCATTGGCTGGATAGCAGATTCAGGGTGCGAAACTCGATCAGTCGTTGTAGCGCCGGGCGCATTTTCACCATGCCCTGCTGCGGCGTGCCGGCCCGCCCACGCAGGCAGAATTGCTTGAGTCGCGCGTCTGACAGCCCCTTGCAGCGCTCGGCCGCGTACACACCCTGGCGCGCCTGCTGCAGCACCTGACTATCAATATCCGTGGCAATGATGGATACCGGCGGGCTGTCACCCAAGGTCTCCAGCGCGACCATCGCCATGGAGTAAGGCTCCTCGCCGGTGCTGGCAGCTGCGCACCAGAGGGTGAAGCGGCGACCTCTGCCGGCCTTTTCTCTGAGAAAGCGTGCCAGCACATCGAAGTGATGCGGCTCGCGAAAGAACGCGGTCAGATTGGTAGTCAGAGCATTGACGAAATGCTCCTGTTCCTCGCCGTGGCTTTTCAGGTAGGAGAGATAGTCGTTTACCGACCGCAGCCGCAGCGCGCGCAGGCGCCGCGCCAGCCGGCTGTAAACCAGCTGGAACTTGCTGTCAGCCATGCTGATCCCGGCGCTGGAATACAGCAGTTTGCGTACCGACTCAAAGTCATCCCAGTCGTAGGCAAACTCGCGTTCGGGCATTTCTGTCCTTGTCATCGCCGTGCGCGTTCCCCTCAGAAGGATTCCCAGTCGCCGTCGTCATCGTGGTCCGGTGCATCCACTTTGCGAGTGGTCTTTGGCTTAACAGGCTTGGTCGCCGGCCTGCCCTCAACGGCGCGCAGGGGCTTGGCTGGCACGGCGGCTTTCGGTCTGGCAGCGGGGCTGGCCGCGAGCGGCTCAAGATCGGTTTCATCCAGTTTGAAGGCACTGACCTGACGCTGCAGGCCCTCTGTCTGCGAGCGCAGGCTTTCTGCCGCCGCCGCTGCTTGCTCGACCAGCGCGGCGTTCTGCTGGGTCATTTCGTCCATCTGACCGACTGCCGTGTTGACCTCTTCGATGCCACTGGCCTGCTCGACCGAGGCCGCGGCGATCTCGGCCATGATGTCGTTGACCCGTTTGATGGCGGTCACGATCTCGGTCATGGTTTCCCCGGACTTGTTGACCAGGGTATTGCCGCCTTCGATCTTGGAAACCGAGTCGGAAATCAGTTGCTTGATATCCTTCGCGGCCTCCGCTGACCGCTGAGCCAGCGTGCGCACCTCGGTTGCAACGACCGCAAAGCCTCGGCCCTGCTCCCCTGCCCTGGCGGCTTCTACGGCGGCGTTCAGCGCAAGAATGTTGGTCTGGAACGCGATGCCGTCAATGACACCGATAATGTCGCTGATCTTGCGTGCCGACTCGTTGATCGACTCCATGTTGGTAACAACCTTGCGAATCAGGTCGCCGCCTTCGGTGGCGATGTCGGTTGCCTGCTCGGCCAGCACATTGGCCTGCTTGGCATTGTCGGTGTTGGTGCGCACGGTGGAGGTCAGCTCCTCAATGCTGGAGGCGGTTTCCTCCAGGCTGGAGGCCTGTTGCTCGGTACGGCTCGACAGGTCGGCATTGCCCTGAGCAATCTCACTGGAGGCGGTCATGATGGCGCTGGAGGCGCCGCGTATTTCGCCGATCATGCTGGAGAGGTTGTCGGTGGTGCGATTGCAGAAGTTCTTCAACTCAAGGAAGGTGCCTTGGTACTCGGCACTGACCTTCGCGGTCAGGTCCCCTTCGGCAATGGCGCCCAGCACGCGGGCGATATCCTTCAAACCCTTGTCGGAGGTTTCCATTAGCTGATTCAAGCCGGTCGCCAGCTCCAGGAAGAAGCCCTGCCTGCCTTCGGTGGCAATGCGCTGGGTAAAGTTGCCGGCGGCCGCGGCGGCCACCAGGCTGGTGACCGCATCCGATGCCTTCAGCTCGTCAGTACGATCCAGCCACTCCACCACGGTTCCAAGGCGGCTGCCGTCTGGTGAGAATACCGGGTTGGCGATCAGCCCAAAGGTGCTGTCGCCGAGCGTGATCTGGGCGCGATGGGTACCCTGCAGACTGCTCAGCATGTTCATCTGATGCGCGGGGTTCTTGTGGAAGCGGTCGATGCTGCCACCCAGCACCTTGTCCACGGCAAAGTTGGGCAGGTCGCGTTTGATCTGCCCTTCGGAGTGCCGCAGCATGCCTTCTACCGCCTTGTTCATGTAGACCACGTCGCGATTTTCGTCGGCGATCATGATGTTGTTACTGGAGTTGTCGACCGCCTGGCGAATGCGGGTGTTGAAGATCGCCAGATTCTCGGCTTCAAGCTCCTTGGTACGGTCCTTCCACTCGACCACGGTGCCCAGGCGTTCGCCGCTTTCACTGAAGATGGGGTTGGCAATCAGGCCGAAGGTATTCAGTCCCAGGGTGATCTGCGCCCGGTGCGTGCCTTTCAGCCCACTGAGCATGTTCATCTGATGCGCCGGGTTTTTGTGGAAGCGATCGATACTGCCGCCCAGTACGCTGTCGGCGGAAAAAGCGGGCAGGTCCTTGCGAATCTCGGATTCGGCGTCGCGCAGCATCTGCAGCACGGCATCGTTCATGTAAACGACGTTACGTTCCGCGTCGGCGATCATGATGTTGGTATTGGCGTTGTCGACGGCCTGGCGAATACGCGTATTGAACAGGTCCCGCTCAACCCGGGCGCTGGCGTTCTCCTGCAATCGGTTGAGCAGCGTCAGCACGCTGTCCGAGTCCTGGGCGGGGCTCTGCACCAGGTGCAGGATTTGACTGATCAGCCTGCGCAGTTCGGCAGGTTCGGTGCCCAGCCTGGCGCGGATGCCGGCCACGCCGACCAGCGCCAGGCCCAGGCCGGTCAGAGCACTCAGCAGTGCGATAACCAGCCAGACGGTCTGCGACTGCGGCCCGCCGACCCCAGCGAGGGCCAGCACTGTCGCGAGCAGCACGGCTGCGAAGGGCACTACCGCTGACAGCATAACAACGCGAAACGATGGTAACTGTTGCATGTAACTTTCCTCCAGGCGCCAGGTTGACCGGGCATCCGCCTCGGCGACCCTTATTTTTTTGGTGACCGCATAGTCGTTATGATTTAGGACTCCATCTTCTTCAGAGCCGCATCAACCAGGCCCAGCTCACTGCTGGAGACCAGTGCTTCGATATTGACCAGAATGACCATGTGATTCTGTAACTTGGCCAGTCCCATCAGAAAGCGGCTGTCAAAGGCCACGCCGAACTCGGGCGGCGGGCGTCTTTGTGATGCGGTCAGGGCGATCACGTCCGACACGCTGTCCACAACAATGCCCACCATGCGCTCGTTGATCTGCAGCACGATGACGATAGTGAACGCGTTGTAGGTGGCCTCGCCGACGTCGAACTTGATACGCAAATCGACGATCGGCACGATATCCCCGCGCAGGTTGATGACGCCCTTGATGTAGGACGGCGCCTTGGCGATCTTGGTGACCGATTCGTAGCCCCTAATCTCCTTGACCGCCATGATGTCGATGGCGTAGTGCTCATCGCCCAGCACAAAGGTGAGAAATTCGCTGGCTGGTCCGTCGTTGTCAGCCTTGCCAGCGGCGTGATCTTTCTGCCCGCTCATGCGATCTCCTCGTCCAGTATCGGCGCTACGTCTGCCAGCGACTCCACGTCGAGAATCAACGCGACGCTGCCGTCACCCATGATGGTTGCCCCGGCTGCGCCGGGAACCCGTTTGTAGTGTTGTTCAAGGCTCTTGATAACAACCTGCTGCTGGCCGACCAGCTCGTCGACCAGCAGGCCGTACCGACGCTTGCTGGTTTCTATCAGCACCACGATGCCCTCGCTTGGCGAGGTATGCCGAGGCTCGGCGTCCATGACCTGATACAGCGGCAGCACCGGCCAGAACTGATCACGCACATGCAGCAGCGCGCTGCCGGCGAGCTGCTCGATGTTCTCGGGGTATGGCCGCATCGATTCGATAATGCTGACCAGCGGAATGATGAAGGTCTGATCGCCAACCATGACGCCCATGCCATCGACGATCGCAAGCGTGAGCGGCAGCGTGATGGTAATGGTGGAGCCGCGTAGCGCGCGGCTGGCAATGTTCACCCGTCCGCCCAGCTGCTGAATGTTGCGACGCACCACATCCATGCCGACGCCGCGACCGGACACGTCGGTGACCACCTCGGCGGTGGAGAAGCCGGGCTGGAAGATCAGATCCCAGACGTCGGCGTCGTTCATGTCGTCGCTGACATTCAGGCCGTTCTCGCGCGCCTTGTTCATGATGCGTTCGCGATTCAGGCCGGCACCGTCGTCGTCAATGCAGATCTGGATGGTGCCGCCGCGCTGGGCGGCGCTGATGGTGATGGTGCCTTTTTCCGGCTTGCCGCGGTCACGGCGCACGTCGGGGCGCTCGATACCGTGATCAATGCTGTTGCGGACCAGATGCGTCAGCGGGTCTACGAGTTTTTCAATCAGGCCTTTGTCCAGCTCTGTGTGTTCGCCTTCGAGTACCAGGTCGACCTCTTTCTCCAGCTTGCGGGCCAGGTCGCGGACCACGCGGGGAAAGCGGTTGAAAACAAAGGAGACCGGCATCATGCGAATCGACATGACCGACTGCTGGATCTCCCGCGTATGCCGCTCCAGTTCGGCCAGCACCGTACCCATGCGGCTATTGCTGCCGCCAAGGTCATCGCCCAGCACCTTGAGCATGGACTGAGTAATCACCAGTTCACCGACCAGGTTGATCAGAGAGTCGACTTTCTCGATATCCACCCGAATGGTGGACGACTCGCCGCTGGCAGGCTTCTTGGCCGGGTTATCATCCTTGGCGCTGGTTGCGCTCTTGCCTGGCGTGCCGGCGTCGGCCTGATTCGTCTCAAACAGGCCCCAACCCTGCTCCTCTGGCTGTGGCTGAATCGCTGCCGGCTCTTCGAAAAAGCCGAAACCATCGTCTTCCTCTGCTTGTACTGCGACCGGCTCGTCAAAGAAACCAAAGCCGTCGTCTTCCTCTGCTGCTGCGTCTGCTGCCGCAGCGCCCAGTAGTGCCTCCAGCAGCTTGGTCGTGCGTTCTACTGCCGGCCAGTCGATGTCTTGCTGGTTGCGGTAGCTATCCAAAACCTGGCGCAAGCAGTCGATGACGCCAAGAAACTGATCGACCAGATCATTGCTGACCGCCCGTTGTCCCTTGCGCACCTGATCCAGCAGGTTCTCCATGATGTGGGTGATTTGCCCGAGGGCGTCAAAGCCGAAAATGCCGCTCGCGCCCTTGATCGAGTGGGCGGCGCGAAAAATGCTGTTGAGGTCTTCAGGGTCAGGGTTGTTGACGGACATGGACATGAGCAGGCGCTCCATCGTGTCGATGTGCTCCTGACTCTCTTCAAAAAACACCGAGTGAAACTGATTCAGCTCGACACTCATGATAACCTCCGCAAGCGCGGCTCAGGCTCAGGGTAGAACCTTGGAGGCGACCGCTAGCAGCTTGGCCGGGTCGAAGGGCTTGACCATCCAGCCGGTGGCGCCGGCTGCCTTGCCTTGGTTCTTCATGTCGTCGCTGGCTTCGGTGGTCAGCACCAGGATCGGCGTGCGAACGTAGGCGCCCATCGCGCGCAGCTTTTTGATCAGTGTCAGGCCGTCCATGCGCGGCATGTTCTGATCGGTCAGCACGCAATCAAAGCGGCTACGCTCGCACAGCTCCAGTGCGGCCTGTCCGTCATTGGCCGCAGTGACCTGATAGCCTGCGCCTTTGAGGGTGTGTTCTACCATCTGCCGGATGGAAGCGGAGTCGTCGACCACCAGAATGTGTTTACCCATACCGCGTGCTCTCCCAAGGTTGCTGTATGCAAACGGTCAGATTTGGTTAGGGAGCAGCCGCAGTGCCTGGTTGCACACTGTGAACAAGGCGCTTGCGCTGGCCTTCTACCTGCCTGATCGTCGCGTGGTATTTTTTTCAGCCTAGAACAGCTCTACCTCTCCACTGGCCATCGAGTTCTGACTGACCGGGCTGGCCCGGTAGGTCGTGAGTTGCTCGCCGATGCGTCTCAGCTCGGCCGCCAGTGCCTCGCCTTCCAGCTGGGTCATCGCTCTGGCGATCGCCTGCATCAGCGCCATACGGTCGATGATGTAGCCCGCTGTCTGGGTCGTGATGTCTTCAAATTGCAAGCCTCGAGTTGCCCGCTCAGAGGCGTCCATCAACTGGGCGGCCAGGCTGTCGATCTGCTCGGTCAGCGCGCGGTCGCGCTCGGCCATGTGCTGCAGCTGCGCAATCGAGCCCTCGGCCTCCTGCCGGGAGTGCGTCAGCCAATCCATATCCTGGCTGGCTATCTCGCCCATGTGCTTGCTTAAGTGGTTCACTGCGCTGTCGATGGCGCCGAGCTTGGTTTTGATCTCGTCACTGAACTGCGTGGATCGGCGTGACAGGTTGCGCACTTCGTCGGCGACCACGGCAAAGCCTCGGCCGTGCTCCCCTGCCCGGGCGGCTTCGATCGCGGCGTTCAAGGCCAGCAGGTTGGTTTGTCCGGCGATCTGGTCGATCTCGTTGACCGCCTTCATCAGTTCCGGCATCTGGTCGGCAATTTCGGTCACCTTGCTCACCAGTTGGGACAGGTCGTCGCCTACTCCGGCGGCATTGCGAATGACCGTGTCCAGTGTCCGGGTGGTGTGTTCGGCAAAGCTGTCGAGGCTGGAAGCGGCATCGTCGCCGCTGCCGGGCAGCATTTTGCGGACGGCGTGCTGCTGGGCGGTCAGCAGATCATGGATGTCGGTAAAGGCCTGACGCAGCAGGGCTACGCCATCGCAAATGAGCCCGTTCATGTCTTGCAGGTGGCGCTGGTAAAGGTCCAGCTCGGGCTGCTGCAGTTGCCCGGCCTGTTGCAGTACCTGCTGCTCCTGGCGCGTAGCTGCAGGTCCAGCCTGCTGCTGCGCCACGTCTGGTGTTTCGCGGCCAAGCAGGAAAAGGCTCAGGCCGGTGGTGACGCCGGTCGCCACCACCATCGCTACCCAACCTGGCCAGATCAGCAACACGAGGCCGCCGCTGACCAGACCGACTAGCGCGGCGATCAGTACAGATAGTTGGAAAGCAGGTTTGGGTCTTGTACTCATGCAGCGTTCCCTGTTCTGGCGTATGCACCAGGATTGTTGCGCCTGTTACCTGCTGGTCGGCCACAGGCGCCAACGCTGAAGACAGGTCGTTCAAAAAGAGATGAACGGTCATGTCGTCGCGAAGCGTCCTTTTAGACCCAGCCTAGTAAAAATGTGGCAATTGGCTAGTTGCCAACGGTTATTTGGTTATAAAACGCTGGTCTGCATTCGATAAAGATAGACCAAGGTCCAAGGCGGTAAGTGGGTGTACCAGGGGCTGGTCGCGGGCAGCTCGGGCGCTGCCCGCTTGAGGATTAGTGCGAGAGGTGTCTGGCTAGAGCTTCCAGCGCGGCGCGGGTCATTTCGTAGGTGAAGTCGTTGCTGGCAATCGGGTGGGAGGCGGTACGCACGACGGTCAGCTCGGCGGCCGGGTTGATATGAATCAGTTGCCCGTGTACGCCCATGGCCTCATACACGCCGTCGGGGTTGTGACTGATCCACCATTGGTTGTGATAGGAATACCCTTCCATGCCGCGCCGGCCAAAGTCGGCAAAGGCTGTCTTGTCGGCACCACCACGAATGTCGTCAATGATCGCCTCGGGGATGATTTGCTCACCGTTCCAGCGTCCGCCGCGGCGCAGCATCTCGGCAAAGCGCGCCAGGTCGCGCAGGGTCGCGTTCAGACCTGCGCCAGCCCACTCGGTACCCGTCGGGTCCAGCAGCATCAGCGCATCCTCCTCGGCCCCGAGCTTGCTCCAGATTCGCTCGCCAATCAGGCTGGCGACATCCTGACCGCTGGTGCGACGAATCAACCAGCCCAGCACCTCGGTATGCACGGTGCGATAGGCAAAGTAGCGGCCGTGCTCACGCGCTGCGCCGATGCTGGGCAAGTATCCGTACAGGCTGGTCGGGCCGCGCCAGTCGGGTGACTGGGTGATGCCGGCAGACAGGCCATAATGAATAACGTCGGAGGTGCCGTCGGCGTAGACCTCGGAATAGTTGATATCAGCCGTCATATCCAGCACTTGCTGCACGTTGGCGCCGCGCCAGCCGGAGTCTGCCAGCTCGGGGATAATGTCGGTGACCTGCGCCTGGGCATCCAGCGTGCCCTCGGCGACCAGCAGCGCCGCAATCAGCCCGGTAAAGGATTTGCTGACCGACCACAGCATGTGTGGGCTCAGCGGGTCTGGCTGGTTGGGGTATTGCTCGAAAATGATCTTGCCGCGGTGCAGGATGATGCAGGCGTCGGTATAGCTGCGCTGCAAAAACTCGGCAAAGTCGATGGCACTGCCGTCACGCAGCTGAACTGGCAGCGCTTCGATAGCCGCGCTCTGATCTTCACCTGCCGCCAACACGCTGACCGCAGCAGCGCCGCGCCGTACTTGCCGGGATGGAATCAGCTCGCGCATATGCTGGAAGGCCCAGCGTAGCTTAGGGTACTGCACCAGATAGTCGCTACGCGTTACCTGCTTCTCCGGCGCTGGTGGAAAGCCGCGCATGTAACCCAGCCGCTCATAGCGCACGCTGTCGGGCGCCGGCAAATCGGGGGCGTTATCGGCCGCTGCGTGCAGGCGGCGGGTGGCGCGTGGTTGAAAGCCGTGTATCAGAGTCATTGGGCTGTCCTGTTCTTGTTGTTGTGCAATCTCACACGGTAGGGGCTGCCGCCCGGGGCGGCAAGCATGCTGCGCTGAACACTCTGTTGCATCATTCAGCGTTTGGTATCCGCTGGTCCGCCCGGCTTGAATTAGCAGCTTCAGGTGCGCACAATGCTGGACATTCAACCAGTATCCATTGTTTCGTGATGCCTGAACTGCTCGCCACCGACTTCTACTACCTGCGCAACTTCGAGTTCGTCCTGGACTGGGTTGACGCGCGCTATGCCGACTTGCTGAGCGCAGATGAGCACGCCTTCGTGCGGGCGTTCACAGCGCAGCCCGAAGCATCGCGCGCGTTGCTGGTGCGTTTGATCATGCGTAAGGGTGACCACTTCCGCGCTAGTCGTCTGGCCTACGAGGAAGTCGGCGATATCGAGCGGGCTGCCCAGCCCCTGCTTGAACAGGGCTGGCTGGTAACAGATCAAGCCATCGAGATCGACACCCTCGCCCGTCTGCTGCTCAAAGGCGAGCTGGCCGGCCTTGATCTGGGTATCAGCCAGGCGAGCAAACTCGGCAAGCAGGCATTGCTGGAGGCGATTATCGCGCAAGGGCCAAACTCAAGGCCCTGGAGTGAGTGGCCCGGCATTCCGTCTGACGTTTTGTACAGTCTGACCATCAGCCCACTGTGCGAGCGCCTGCGGCTACTGTTTTTTGGCAACCTGGCGCAGGACTGGAGCGAGTTTGTGCTGGCCGAGCTGGGCGTCCAGCAATACGAACAGGTGCCCTTTTGTACTGAGTCACGCAGTTTTCACCGCGCCGCAGATGTTGATGATTACATTTATCTTGGACGCTGCCGCGATCAGCTGGAAGCCGGGGTTGATGTGGCTGAGGTGCTGGCCTTGTGCGCTGACTTTGCCAGCGAAAACCCCTGGATTGAGCGTCGTCACCAGCGCCTGCGCTTTCAGCTTGGGCAGCAGCTCGAGCGCGAGCAGCGGCTGGAAGAGGCGCTGACGCTGTATCTCCAGTGCCAGCACAGCGAGGCGCGTCAACGTGCCGTGCGGCTGCACGAGCGACTGGATCAGCCGGAGCAGGCGTACGCGCTGGCCAGCAGCGCATTGGCTGCGCCGCACAGCGCTGCTGAACAACAACTGCTTGAGCGGGCGCTGAAGCGCCTGGGGCGCAAGTTGTCGCAGCCGACGCCATCCGCCGTGCCGGAGGCGGACACACCGACTCGTCTGCTGACGCTTCCCGGCCCGGACCCTTTGGGCGTGGAGCACGCTGTTGCTGAGCACCTGGCGCAACCTGAGGCCCCGGTGTTTTACGTCGAGAACGGCCTGATCTGCAGCCTGTTTGGGCTGCTCTGCTGGGACGCCCTGTTCGCGCCCCTGCCCGGTGCCTTCTTTCACCCCTTCCAGAGCGGGCCTGCGGATCTGCATGACGCCGAGTTCGCCAGCCGCCGGTCATCACTGTTCGCCGGCGCGCTGGCTGCCATTGATGATGGCCGCTACGTGGAGATCATCAGGCAGCGCTGGCAGAGCAAGCACGGCCTGCAGTCGCCATTCGTGTTCTGGGGCCTGCTTGATGAAGCATTGCTTGACCTTGCATTGCAGTGCATTCCGGCGCAACACCTAAAACGGTGGTGCGAACGCATGCTCAAGGATATTCGTGCCAACCGCGCCGGCATGCCCGATCTGATTCAGTTCTGGCCTGGCGAGCGAGGCTACCGCATGGTCGAGGTCAAGGGGCCTGGTGACCGGCTGCAGGACAATCAGCGCCGCTGGCTGGCGTTCTGCGCCGAGCACCGCATGCCGGTTGAAGTGGTGCATGTGCAGTGGGAGCCGATTACGTGAATTATCAGGTGGCCGTGCGCGCGCTGTGCGAGTTTACCGCCAAGCAGGGTGATCTGGATTTGCGCTTTACCCCGGCGCCCACGGCGCAGGAAGGTATCGCCGGGCACCAGACAGTGGTGTCACGCCGTGGCGCCGGTTATGTCAGCGAGCTGACGGTGGCGGGCTGCTACCCTGGGCTGTTGGTGATTGGCCGTGCCGACGGTTATGACCCGGAGCTGAACCTGCTGGAAGAGATCAAGACCCACCGCGGCGATATCAGCCGCATCCCCGACAATCACCGGGTGCTGCATTGGGCGCAAGCCAAGGTGTACGGCTGGCTGCTGTGTGCCGAACTGCAGCTGGAAGAGATCAACCTGGCGGTGGTCTACTTCAACGTGGTCACCCAGAAGGAAACCAGCTTTCGCGAGACCTTTGCCGCGGATGAACTACGGCAGTTTTTTGCCCGTCAATGCGACCGGTTCATCGCCTGGGCACGGCAGGAAACCCACCACCGCGGCGCACGCGATCAGCAGCTGCAGCAGTTAACCTTCCCTTATCCGAGCTTTCGCAGCGGCCAGCGGCAACTGGCCAAAGCGGTCTACCGCGCCGCACGCGACGGCAAGACGTTGATGACCCAGGCCACCACCGGTATCGGCAAGACGCTCGGCACCCTGTTCCCGCAGCTCAAGGCGATGCCTGATCAGCAGATAGACCGCCTGTTCTTCCTCACCGCCAAGACCCCGGGGCGACAGCTGGCACTGGATGCGCTGCAGAGTCTGCACAAGCACAGCGAAACGCCGCTGTCATTACGGGTGCTTGAGCATATCGCCCGTGACAAGGCCTGTGAGCACCCCGACAAGGCCTGCCACGGCGAATCCTGTCCGCTGGCCCAAGGCTTCTACGACCGGTTGCCCGCCGCCCGGGCCGAGGCCGTCGCCGAGCAGTGGCTGGACCAGGCGGCGGTGCGCCGCATCGCGCTCAAGCACAGCGTCTGCCCTTACTACCTGAGTCAGGAACTGTGCCGCTGGAGCGATCTGGTGGTGGGCGATTACAACTACTACTTCGACATGAGCGCCCTGCTCTACGGCCTGACTGTGCTCAACGACTGGCGGGTAACCGTGCTGGTGGATGAGGCGCACAACCTGATTGATCGCGCACGCGGCATGTACACCGCCGAGCTGGACCAGGGCGTGTTCAACACCCTGCGCAAGCAGGCGCCGGCAACGCTGAAAGCCCCGCTCGACCGGGTGGCCCGCCACTGGAACGCGCTGCATCGTGACCAGAGCGAGGATTACCAGATCTATCCGGCGATCGCGGACCTGTTCATTCTCAGCCTGCAAAAAGCCGTCAGCGCCATCACCGAACATCTGACCGACCAGCCGGACGGCAATGCCAACGCGCTGATCCTGTTTTACTTTGATGCCATGCTGTTCTGCCGTCTGGCAGAGGCCTACGGCCCCCATTCGCTGTTCGACATCACGCGCCACCCGGGGACCGGACGCCGCACCCTGTCCACCCTGTGTCTGCGCAATATCGTGCCAGCCCCTTTTTTGCAGCAGCGCTTCACCACTGCACACAGCACTACGCTGTTTTCTGCAACGCTGAGCCCGGCCCACTACTATCGTGACTTGCTTGGGCTGCCCGAGGACAGTCAGTGGCTGGAGGTTGAGTCACCCTTTCATGCCGACCAGTTGAACGTTTCGATTGTTCGCAACCTGTCAACGCGCTACCAGCACCGCAGCGCCAGTTTGCAGCCCATCAGCGAATTGATGGCCGAGCAGTTTGCCCGGGAACCCGGCAACTATCTGGCATTCTTCAGCAGCTATGCCTATCTGGAACAGGTGCTGGAGCGCTTTCAGCGCAGCTTCCCCGACATCCCGGTGTGGGCTCAGTCGCGCAGCATGAATGAGGGCGAGCGTAGCGCCTTTCTTGCCCGTTTCAGCGAGCATGGCCGCGGTGTCGGCTTTGCCGTGCTGGGTGGTGCTTTTGGGGAAGGAATCGACCTGCCCGGGCGCCGCCTGATCGGCGCGTTTATCGCCACCCTGGGGTTGCCGCAGATCAACCCGGTGAACGAAGAAATGCGCGAGCGACTCGAGGTGATGTTCAGTGACAGCGCCGGCAGCGGCTATGAGTACGCCTACCTGTATCCGGGGCTGCAAAAGGTGGTGCAGGCCGCCGGGCGAGTGATACGAACAACCGACGATCAAGGCGTGGTCTACCTGCTGGATGACCGCTTTGGCCAGCGCACGGTGCGCGACCTGTTACCCCGCTGGTGGGCGATCAGCTCACGACTCAGGTGATATTGGGCGGTAGCTGCATGGTTGTAATGAGAATAAATATCATTTAAATTCTGCGCCATCTATTGGCCACCGTCTGAATGATCTGCGATGCCTGCGCACGACTCCTCATCTGATCGCTACCTGAGCGACCTGTATACCGACAATCGGGGCTGGTTGCAGCGCTGGTTGCAGCGCAAATCAGGCTGTTCGGAGCGCGCGGCGGATTTGATGCAGGACACCTTTGTACGCTTTATCACCCGCCCCAACCCCGAGCCGCCGCGTGATGCCCAGGCAACCCTGATGGCGATCGCCAAGAACCTGCTGGTTGACCACTGGCGCCGAGCTCGGCTTGAGCAAGCGTACCTGGATGCGTTGGCCAGTCGCCCCGAGGCGGTTGCACCCGGGCCGGAAGAACGCCATCTGATTATCGAGACGTTGCTCCAGGTAGAGCGCTTGCTGGACGGCTTGCCCGCAGTAGCCAAGCAGGCCTTTCTGATGTCGCAGCTGGACGGCATGAAACAGGCCGAGATTGCCAGTGCCCTCAGCATCTCGATCAGCAGTGTTAAGCGCTATCTGACCCAGGCCCTGACCCAATGCTACTTTGCCGAGCTGTCCTGACATGCACACCGCCCGCCTCTCCCAAGACGTCATCAACCAGGCTGTCATGCACCTGCTGGCCTATCGCGAAGCCACAGACCCCGAGCGCTATCGCGCTACTGTGATCGCTCAGTGGTGCGGCAGTCACCCGGATAACCAGCGCGCCTGGCAGCGGGTTGATGATATCAATGCGCGGCTGCAGCCACTGCGTGGCCAGCCGGTTACTGCACTGGCGCAGAGTCTGGATGCGCCGGGGGTGTCTCGTCGCGATCTGCTGCGCGGCGGTGGCGCCCTGGTGCTGGTGGCTGCGGTTGGCAGCCTCGCTGTACACCAGCGGCCCTGGCAGCGCTGGCAGGCAGATGCCCGCACCGGCAGCGCCGAGACCGTCAGCCTGCGTCTGTATAACGGCACTGAGGTGTTGTTGAACGCGCGGACCACAGTGCGTCAGGAGGTATATCAGGGGCGTCTGCGGCTTTGGTTACTGGAGGGTGAGGTCTTGCTCACCAGCCACCGCTTTGCCGCCCGCGACGGCAACATGATGCCGCTGGAGGTGATCACTCGTGAAGGCATCATTACACCCATCGGCACGCGATTTAGCGTGCAGCAACAGGCCGGGCAGACGCGTGTTGCGGTGCATGAGGGCGAGGTCAAAGTTGGCGGCGCGCCCGTGGCTTTCCATTTGCTGGCCGGTGAGGCAGCGGTGCTTCAGGCGGATGGCTATCGACTGGAGCCCGTTGTGGCTGGCGAGGATGCCTGGCGCCATGGCCTGATTGTGGCTAATCGCATGCCGCTGGGCCAATTTGTCGCTCGTCTCAACCATTATCACGCGGGCCTGATCCAGTGTACTGCTGCTGTTGCCGCGCTGGAGGTATCCGGCACCTACCCGCTGGACCGCCTGGATGAAGTGCTCGCCGCGTTGCAGGCGACTCTCCCGCTGGACGTAAAGCGCATTGGGCGCGTCTGGATTCGACTTAGTCCGCGGACCGCCAACGCCTGATTTGTCTCCCCACTCCTGCAGCCCTCAAAATTGTTAATCTCTGCTGAGCTGATTTTAATTCTCATTCGTTAAGGAGAATGAAACTCATAAATCAGTCGAGGATCGACATGCCAGCACTGCCTCTCTACACCACTCAAACGCCACCGGTGCGCAAACTGCTGTTGGCCACGGTCATTGGCCTGGCGATCGGCTCGCCGCAAGGGGTAGCAGCCCAGGATGCGGGCACAGCATCAGTGCAGGCCGCGCAGAGTGGCCGCTTTACCCTCAACGTGCCGGCCGGCGATATGGCCAGCGCGCTGAACGCGGTCGGAGAGCAAACCGGCGTGCTGCTCTCATTCAACGCGGCGCAGGTTGCCAACTACCGTTCAAGTGGCCTGCGGGGTGAGTACAGCGTGCAGCAAGCACTGAATAAACTGCTTGCGGGCAGCCCGCTGCACGTTATCGCCCAGTCAGAAGGCGTGTTCCTGATCCGACTGCCGGAGGAGACCGCAGGCAAGCCTGTGGTGCTGCCGCAACTGCTGGTGCAAAGCGACTCACTCAACCCCGACGTGAAGGTGCTGCAAGGGGGCGAACTGCGTGATGGGCTGCGCTCGGACCTAGCAGAAAGTGTCAGCGTACTGCCCTCGGTGCGGGTCGACAACACGGCCAGCTCCAGCCTGCGCCAAGGTGACCTGAAACCGGCCGAATTTTCTATTCGCGGTGCTGCGGCCTATCAGAACAAGATCGAGCTGGACGGTGCGTCTATCGACAATCTGCTGGACCCTGCAACCAAGGAGAGCGCCTCCAATTACACACAGGTGGCTGGACACTCTCAGGGGCTGTTTATCGATACTGACTTTCTTCAGCGTATCGAAGTGGTTGACGTTAACGCCTCTGCGGCGGACGGCGGCTTCAGCGGCGGTATCGTACGGGCTCAAACCCAGGCCTACAACGGTCGCGACAGCCTGACCATTAGCCATCGTCGCACGCAGGATTCATGGACCGAGTTCCACATTGACCCATCGCAGGAAGGTGAATTCAGCGATGGCGCCGCGCAGCTGCCCACAGGGGTTCCGGGCGAATTCCAGCCCAACTTCAAGAAAAGCCAGACCAGTATCAGTGGCACCACCCGCATCGGTGATATCGGTATCTTTGCCGGCATCAGCGAAAAGCGCTCGCGAGTTCAACAGCTGCAGTATGTGGACATGGACCTGAGTCATTTCTTTGAAACCGGACGCATCTTCCGCCCAAGTGAGGAGCGTGAACTGGAGACGCACTCGCGCTACGGCGTGGTGCGAATGGATCTGCTTGATCGGGACTACGATCTCAATGCCTCGCTGGCTTACAGTGACTACAGCGAGGACAGCTTCTTGATCAATTACCGTGACTCAGACTTCGACAGTCAGCACAACGGTCTGAACCTGAGTGTCAATTTTGCTCGCGACTTAGGGTCACGTCGAATGGAGCTGAACATGCGCGCTGGCATCACCGCCGACCACCGCGAGTACGAAGACAATGTCCTCAGAAACTACGAAGGCACATCGGTGTATGACGGTGGTGTGGTAGGCGGGTATGGCGAGCTGGAAAATAACCAACGGACAATGGGCAGCACCCTGACGTTTACCCAGCCAGTCGGCCAGTCGACTATTTGGTCGTATGGTGGGGAGTTCAACTGGATCGGCTACAAGCAGGACCGGGCCAATGATTTCATCGCCAAGCGCTATCGAATCGACTATAGCCAGCCGCTGCCCCCGCAGCTTAGCCCAGGATCCTGGTCGCCTGAGGAGCAGTACCTGTTCAGCAACACGGTCTATCAGGCCGGCGAGCTCAGTTTCACAAACCTGAATGCGGCACTTTTCAGCGAGTTGAGCGGCGAGCACGGCCCGTTTGGCTGGCGCGCAGGTATACGTGCAGAGCGTGATGGCTGGCTGGGCAATACCAATTTTGCACCGCGCCTATTGCTTGAATACTTCCTGGACGAGCAACGCGACTATCGTATCAGTGCCGGGGCTAACCGGTATTACGGCAAATCGTTCCTGTCCTATCGCCTGCGTGAGAAGGAACGCAGCATGCTGGTCATTCGTGAGCGCACCAGCCCTGACACTGATTTCGTTTCGATAGACCCGGATACGCGGTGGAATTACAACGATCTCAATACCCCCTACGACGATGAATACAGTCTGGGTGTCAGCGGCCCACTGTGGACTGGCCAGGCCGGTTTGCAGTTCGTACACCGGCGGGGGCGAGAGCAGGTGCGTACGCACTACGATAGCTCAAGCGGCATTTCCAATTTCACCAACGACGGCAGCAGCGAAACCAATCAGGTTGATCTGATCTGGCAATCCGAACCGCTGAACTGGCGCAATACGCGCTGGAGCCTGCTGACCACCGCCTCCTGGATGGACAAGAGTACCGACTCAACCTATATCGATGGAAGCGGAGGCTACCTTTCCAGTGATGACCCAGACACCGAAGTGATCTTCGAAGGTAACCGCATCAATCGCAGCGAGTTGCCGGGAGGCGACCTTGCCACACCTATCACCGCCAACATCGACTTGATTACCCAAGCCATAGGTGATCGGCTCTATGTACGCAACAGCCTCACCTACACCGACGGGTATGAATCTGTGCGCAAGCTCGGGCTCGACGCAGCGACCGGGCTTGACAAGTATGAAGTCGATACCCAGAGCAGCACCCTCAGCTGGGACGTTAGCATGGAGTACCAACTGCTCAAGGGCGACTCATCGCCTTATGTGCGAGTTGATGTGGCCAACCTGACCAACAACAGCAACGCGATTCGCTCTGAGGAGGGGGTGCAACTGCTTGCCGTTGGTAGGCAGTACTGGCTGGAGCTTGGGTACCGGTTCTGATGCGCTGGTATCTCGTATTACTGCTTTGGGCCTGTCAGGCGGTTGCCGAGCCGGCGCTGACCGCGCTGTACCGGCAGCCACAGGCCCATTGGCCGCCGCCAACCCTGGACGCGGACGTGCAGGCAAAGCCGTTGGCTGCCCTACCCTCGGCACCGCCGTGCCCAGAGTCAGACCCCTGCACCGAGGCCAGCCGTGTGCTGGGTAAACAGCTGTTCTTTGAGCGGCGCCTGTCCGGTTCAGGCCAGCTGGCCTGCGCCAGCTGTCACGACCCGGATCTCGGCTGGGCCGATGGCCGCCGCCAGGCGATTGGCCATAACCGGCAGGTGGGCAACATGAACAGCCCGACGGTGGTCAACAGCGGCTATTTGCAACGGTTGTTCTGGGACGGCCGCGCCGACAGCCTGGAGCAGCAGGCCATGGCCAGCTGGCTCAACCCGGTAGAAATGGCCGGCGACCCTGCTGTAGCCATCGCTACGCTAGAGCGCATTCCCGGCTACGCTGAGCTGTTCGCCCAAGCCTACGGTGATGCAACCATCAGCAGCGAACGTATCGTCAACGCCATCGCCAGCTTCAGCCGCTCGCTGACGTTGACCAATACTCGCTTTGATCTGTTCATGCGCGGCGACACAGACGCGTTGGATGAGCAGGAAGTTCGAGGTCTGCACCTGTTTCGCACCAAGGCGCGCTGCATGAATTGTCATAACGGCCCCCTACTCAGCGATCAGTCATTTCACCACCTGGGCACCTCGTTTCACACTGTCGGGAACTTCAAGGGACGCTACCAAGTTACCGGTGAAGTGTCAGAGGTTGGTACCTTTCGCACGCCGCCCCTGCGCGGTGTTGGCAAGACGGCCCCTTACCTTCACACGGGCATGGCGACCGATCTGGACATGCTGCTATCGCTGTACAACATGGGTTGGTGGCAGAACGCGGAAATTCCAGACAGCGGGGACAGCACGCCTCAAGCGCAGCTTTCACCGCACATTCGTCCATTGCAGCTTGGGGCCGACGAGCTGGCGGATCTCAAGGCCTTTTTGCTGTCGCTGACAGGCAGCATGCCCCATATAGCCGTGCCCGCTGAGCTGCCTGAGGCGCTATCGGTCGAGTGACGCTGTGGTGGGCCCACGCAAGAAATATTTAAGCGCGAATAAAACCGGTCGATACCTTGATTTAGGTCAATACATACATCGGGGCTGCACCATATGTCTCTGCAGAAGAAGTTTGTCGCCACCCTGGCGGCACTGCTGATCGGCTTCATCGTCATTGGCGTGGTAATCAGCTCAATTAACCAGAGCCGCCTTATTCACCGGCAAGCAAACACCGAATCAACGTCTCTGCGTAACGAGGTCACACGCCTGTTGAAGGTGACCGACGCGATCATGGGCGAGCGAGTGAAAAGCAGCATGGCGCTGCTGATGGAGCGCGGCATGGCACTGGGCGAGCCGCGTCTGGGACCGACCGTTGCCGTAGGCAACGAGCGCGCCCCCCAGTTGTTGCTTGGCGGCACGGCGCAAGCCAACGATTTTTCCTTGGTAGACGACCTGACCAAGGTCATGGGCGGTACTGCGACGCTGTTCTCCCGTCAGGGAGACGATTATGTGCGGATATCGACCAATGTCATGCGCGATGGACAACGTGCCATCGGCACCAGGCTGGACCCGGCCGGTAACGCGATAAAAGCAATTCAGGCAGGGCGAGCGTTCTACGGTCAGGTCGATATCCTCGGACAGCCCTATCTGACTGGTTATGAGCCCATCAAGGACAGCAGCGGGCAAACCAGGGGAATTTGGTATGTCGGCTATTCGGCCAACCTTGAGGTGCTGGCAGAAGCCATATCCGGCGCGCGCATTCTGGATCAGGGCTTTGTTGCTCTGCGCGATCCGACTGGCAAGGTTCGCATGCACTCCGCACACCTGACCGACGAACAGGTGCTGGCGGCGCTGGATAACAACAGTGACTGGCACGTCGAGACGGCCAGTTTCTCGCCCTGGGGTTATGACATCCTCCTCGGCTACTCGAAGGATGAAGTCAATGGCCTGATCTTCAGCAACTCGCTGTCGGTCGCTGCGCTGATCACACTGGCCGGCATCATCCTGGCAATCGGCATCAGCCTGTTGATGAAAACCATCGTTGGGCGCCCACTGCAGGCCACGCTGCGGGCGGTCGAAGACATTGCCGACGGCAAGGGGGACTTAACGGTCCGCTTCAATGCGACAGGTCGTGACGAGTTCGCTATTCTGGCCGGCGCCTTTGATCGGCTACTGGATCGCATTCAGCACACCATTCGCGAGGCGCTGGAGTCGTCCGACACCATTCTCCGACAGGCGGATCAGTTGGCGCGTATCGCCGAGCAGTCGGCCAGTTCCGTCAGTGTTCAGAATCGGGAAACCGAAATGGTGGTCACGGCCATGCACGAGATGAGCCTGACCGCCCAGAGCGTGGCGCAAAGCGCTGCTGCAGGCGAATCCGCTGCGAGCCAGGCTAGCCGTGAGGCCGAAGACGGCAGAGGTACCATGAACAACACAGTCGGCAGCATTCAGCAACAGGCCGACGAGATTGCTGCCTCCATGGAGGTTATGCAGGAGCTGGCATCGGCCAGCAGCGACATAGGCTTGGTGCTGGAGGTGATTGTCGGCATTGCCGAGCAGACCAACCTGCTGGCGCTCAACGCCGCGATTGAAGCGGCACGTGCCGGAGAGCAGGGTCGCGGATTCGCTGTGGTTGCCGACGAGGTGCGTTCGTTGGCCCAGCGCACCCAGGATTCGACCCAGCAGATTCGCAGCATGATCGAGCGCGTACAAAGCGGCGTGGACCGCTCCTCCGGCATGCTGGAAAACAATCGCGCGTTGGCTGCACGCAACGCAGAGGTGGCCGAAGCGGCTGGGCGCGCTTTCAGTGATGTGATGAACGCCGTTGCCCAGATCAGTCAGGTCAACACCGAAATCGCCAGCGCCGCTGAGCAGCAGAGTCAGGTGTCCGAGGAGATCAACCGCAATGTGGTGCGTATCAGCGACGAGGCGCGCAAGAACAGCGAGCAGGTCGAGCAAACCCGTGTTGCCAGCCAGCACCTGACTCAACTCGCCGAAAAGCTGCGCACCCTGCTGGCCTACTACAAGGTTTGAGCTAATCGGTACGCCCTGCCCGGTCGGCGTGGGCCTGGTGAGGCGGTGGCCCGCGCAGTTGAAGGTGGGGCTAGTCGCAATCAGTGCTTCCAAACCTGCGGGCTTTTCTGCTCCAATCAGGCTTTTCCATGGCAGGAGCCCGAGCCCATGCAGGCCAAACTCGAACAACGTTCTTTTCTGTTGTTACTGATCGTCGTCACCTTGCTGTTTCTCTATTTGCTCAAACCCTTCTTCGGTGCGGTGTTCTGGGCCTGCGTGATCGGTCTGCTGTTTCATCCCCTGCACCAGCGTCTGGTCAAGCGCTGGCATGGCCATGAGAACATCGCGGCGCTGGCCACGCTGACGGTCTGCATGGCGCTGTGTATCCTGCCGGCGGTGTTTGTGATCACCTCGTTCGTTCAGGAGGGCCATGCGCTCTATGAGCGGGTGCAAAGCGGCCAGTTTGACCCGGCCGCGATCATGGACAAGCTGCGCCATAGCTTCCCGGTGGTCGAGAACGTGTTCAGCCGCCTGAACATTGACCTGGAGCGCATCAAGACGCTGGCAACCGATGCAGCCGTCACCTCCAGCCGCTTCCTCGCCCAGAATGCAGTGCAGCTGGGTCAGGGTACCTTGAGCTTTTTTGCCAGCCTGGCGCTGATGATCTACCTGGCCTTCTTCCTGCTGCGTGACGGTCCTCAACTGGTACAGCTGCTGGTGCGTGCTCTGCCGCTGGGTGATGAGCGCGAGTACCAGCTGTTTGGCAAGTTTGCCGAAGTGACCCGCGCGACGGTCAAGGGCAACCTGGTTGTGGCGGCGGTGCAAGGTGGTCTGGGTGGCCTGATTTTCTGGGCGTTGGGCATTCCCGGTGCCTTGCTGTGGGGCGTTGTCATGATGCTGTTGTCGCTGATTCCGGTGGTCGGTGCCAGCCTGATCTGGGGGCCTGTGGCTATTTATCTGCTGGCCATCGGACACTGGACCCAGGGCATCATCCTGATTGCCTTTGGTGCCTTGGTTATCGGCCTGGTGGATAACATCCTGCGCCCGCTGCTGGTTGGTCGTGATACCAAGCTGCCGGATTATCTGGTTCTGCTCTCCACCCTTGGCGGCTTCGCATTGTTCGGTATCAACGGCTTTGTTATCGGGCCGCTGATTGCAGCGCTGTTCATCGCGTTCTGGCAGATCTTTGCCGAGGAATTCAATCCGACCACGCAGCCGGTAGACGCGCAAACACCCGCGGAGCAAGGCGAGTAGCCTGCTCCAGTGCTCGGGCAGTCATCGGGCGATCGGGTCAGGCACCCACTTGATTATCCGGTTGCGCCCCTGGGCCTTGGCTTGGTATAGCGCGCGGTCGGCCAGATTGAACCAGTGGTCGACATCGTGCAGGCCGTCGAAGAAGTCGCAGTAGCCGATACTGACAGTGATGCTGATCTCCATGCCGTCGTTCAGCGCAATGAGGGTGTTTTCCAGGGTTCGGCGAAAGCGCTCCAGCACATCGACTGCGTCAGTCTCGTTGGTTTGGGCGAGCAGCACCGCGAATTCCTCGCCACCCACCCGGGCGTGCACGTCCGAGCGGCGCACTGCGTCGCTCAGGGTGTCTGCAAAGACCCGTAGGACCTTGTCGCCGGCCTGATGGCCGTATTTGTCGTTGACCGATTTGAAGAAGTCGACATCCATCACGGCAAGTGCAATGTGCTGTTCGTAACGCACAGCTTGCTCAAAAAGACTGTCGGCCATGCTGAAAAAAAGCTTGCGATTGGCCAGCCCCGTCAAGGTGTCATGGGTGGCCTCACGCAGTAGCGCGGCCTCGGCCTGCGCGCGTTGCTCCTCCAGCTGACGCGCGCGGATCATGGTCCCCAGTACCGTCGCAAAGGGGGTCAGCAGTTCAATTTGTTCCTGCCCGTAACCACGGTCGCGGTTGCCAACTGCAATCATGCCGACAGCCTGCCCGTCGAAGCGCAGCGGGATACCCAGGAAATTGTGAATGGGCGGGTGGCCCTGGGGTTGGCCGCGGCTGGCCGGGTGCATGTTGACCGTCTCGGTACAGACGATGGTGTTGTGGGTCACCACGTGGCCGAACAGGTTGTTGAGCGAATGAAAGCGCAGTGACTGGCCCTCGTCTCGATGCGAGTTGTACCACTCACGGCTCGCCTCGTCCCAGCTGATGTTGGATATGCTGGGCACTTCGAGGTACTGCGCGCCGTCATCGCCGGTACACAGAATGCCAATGAAGCCGAGTCGGCTGTCGGTAATTTCCAGCAGTGGATCAAACAGTCGGTCGCAGGCCGCGACCAGGCTTTGATCAACCAGAAACGCCTGCTGTACCTCGGCTGCGAGCGACATCAGTTCCTGCTGTCTGGCGTCCGACTGCTTCAGTTGGCGATGCAGCGTGGTATCGCGAATGCTGCCAGTGATACGGGCGAACTCGCTTTGCTCCGTGCGCGGCAGCGAGGCGGCGGCCAGCACCACCCAGTGGTATTGCTCGTCTGCAGCCTTGATGCGGAACTCCAGTTCGTGCAACTCGCTGACCGCACGAGGGGTGGCACACGCTGCCGCAGCCGCCCGCACTCGCGGGCGGTCGGCAGCATGAATGCGTTTAAGACAGGTGTCGAATGACAATTCACAGGTCCGGTTGCCAATTCCCAGCCAGGTGGCGGCGCGCATGCACAACGTGATGCTTGGCGCTCCCGGATACCACTCCCACACGCCAACGCAGGCCGTCTCCAATGCCGTCACCAGGCGGTGTTCCGCTTGGTTATCCGCGCGCTCGTAGAGTTTAAGTGGCGTCACATCCTGCAGGTACAGTTTCACCCTGTCAGCCTGCGGCCTGCCGCCCTCGAAGGAAATCAAAATCCAGCGTTGCCTGACCAAAACGGTCAATTGCCGGCGCTGCGAGCTTGTTTGACCAAGGCGCAAAAAGAGCTCACTCAGTCGGCGCTCGGACAGCGGCGAGGCGATGGCCGACAGCCCTTCTGCAGCGCACACGGCTGCGGCAAGTACCGGCCCCAGCACCCGTTGCAGCATGCCATCACTTTCGACAATCTGATGCGGGTAGGCAAGCCGCACCACAACGGCGGCGCCCAAGCTGTCGTCTTCACTGACAATCACACTTCCCTCTGCCATCGCAGCCACCTTTTTCTTGCGCACATGAACCAGTCGCAAGCACTGACTAAGTCCGCATGCGCTATGACGCTCAGGTCGACCCGCAATCAAGGCGTGGTTTCGAAGGCATGTCGGGAACCACAACACAGGGTGCGGATAGGCCTGAATGCCCCGCAGCACGGCTTGCTCCTACACGCGTGAGGCTCGCAGAGGGCGTGTGGAATTGATCAGTACTTCCCTTGGAGCGCCCGCTAACCCGGCGAGCCGGCATGCCGTAGCGGACAAGACGTCCCTGAATCGTCTTACTGTCAGCATAGTGCTGATACCGGTGCATGCAAGCATCGCCAAGGCCGGGTTTGTCCTTCATTGGCGGTTGCCGGTTTGTGCCGAGGGTGGTCAGATCCGGCATGACCGCGAGGTGCTGCAGCACACTGCAAAGTAAATAAAACAATACTATTTGACAGGTTTACCTTACACGCATAAGGTCAGGAAAACCTGACATAAAGGCGCGACTATGAACCAAGCTATCAATGCTCCACGCTCTTACTCTCCAAGCCGCACCTATGTCCTGCGGACAGTCGGTTTTATGTTGTTCTACGTGCTTGTCAGCGTGTTGGCGATTGCAGGCCTGTTCGACTCGCTGATTGGCGGGCCCGGCGGCTGGGTGATAGCGGTTGCGGTTGCCGTGCCGGTGGCAGCGCAGGTCTGGGCAACCTTACGGTTGATGGCCGACAGCGACGAGTTTGTGCGCGTGATTGTGACCAAGTGCTTCGTGCTGGCGGCGGGCACTAGCATGGTACTCTGGACAATATGGGGTTTTGGCGAAGCGTACGCGGGTGCCCCCCATCTGGACGGCTGGCTCATTTATCCCTGCTTCTGGGCAGCCTATGCTCTGGTCTCTCCCTTTGTACGAACGAGCAAACTGTGAAAAACCGACTGCGCGTACTGCGCGCCGAAGCAGCCTGGACGCAGGCTGACCTGGCTGAACGTCTCGGCGTCTCCCGGCAGGCCGTCAACGCGCTGGAGACCGAGAAACACGACCCTTCCCTGGACCTGGCCTATCGGATCAGTGCGCTGTTTGATCGACCGGTAGAGGCGATCTTCGACAACGCCCATCGGGCGTCAGCCAGGGGCGCCCCGGGTGACAGTCAAGGCTGAGCCTGTGCGGGACGAGCGCTCAAGCATGCATCTGCACGCTTGAGCGCTCGCATGGGGCGTGTGGAATTGATCAGTGCCACCTTAACGCCAGCGTTTAAACAATACGCTGGCGTTGACCCCGCCAAAACCGAACCCGTTCGACAATGCGTACTCCATTGGCATGGCCCGTGCGCCGCCGCGCACCAGATCCAGCCCGGCGGCGGCCTCGTCCGGGTTGTCCAGATTCAGGGTGGCTGGGGCTAACTGGTCGCGCAGCGACAGCACGGTGAAGATCGCCTCGATTCCGCCCGCCGCACCCAACAGGTGGCCTGTTGCGGACTTGGTGGAACTGATTGCCGGAGCTGCGCCCTCACCGAACAACGCCTTGATGGCTGCCAGCTCACCCAGATCACCGACCGGTGTCGACGTGGCGTGAGCGTTTAAGTATTGCACCTGATCCGAGCTGACCCCAGCCTGCTTGAGCGCCTGCTCCATCGCCCGGCGCGCGCCGCTGCCGTCTTCTGGCCCAGCGGTCATGTGATACGCGTCGGCACTGGTGCCGTAGCCCACCAGTTCCGCAATGGGGGTTGCGCCGCGTGCCAGTGCATGATCCAGCGACTCGATCACCAGTAGCCCGGCGCCCTCACCCATGACGAACCCGTCACGGGCTTGATCGAAGGGGCGTGAGGCTTTTTCCGGGGCATCGCTGTGGCTGCCGGACAATGCTCGCGCCGCGGCAAAGCCGCCCAGACTGACGCGATGAATACACGCCTCGGCGCCGCCGGCAATGGCGACGTCTGCTTCCCCTGCGCGAATCATCCGCGCCGCATCACCGATGGCCTGCACGCCGGCAGCGCAGGCGGTAACCGGTGCTCCCAGCGGGCCCTTGAAACCATGCAGGATGGAAATATGTCCAGCCGCCATGTTGCAGAGAAAAGCAGGAATAGTGAACGGTGACAGACGGCGCGGCCCTCTGCTGTCGGTGGTGCGGACGGCCTCCACCATGGCCGGAAAGCCACCGGTGCCTGAAGCGATGATGGTCGCGGTGCGCTCCTGGCCTTCATTGTCCTGCGGTGCCCAGCCGGCCTGGTTGAGTGCCTCCTGCGCGGCGGCAACGGCAAACAGGATAAAGCGGTCCATCTTGCGCTGCTCTTTTGCCGGCAGGTAACGGTCTGGATCAAAACCGCCTTCAGGATCCTGCTCAACACCCGGTACCTGGCCACCAATGCGAACAGCCAGGTCACCGATCAGTTCCTCCGGCAGCGAACGGATGCCGGACTGGCCTGCTATCAGGCGCTGCCAGACGGTATCCACACCGGTTCCCAGCGGCGAGACCGCTCCCATGCCAGTGACCACAATGCGCTTGTTCATCAGAGTCCTGCTCCTTTGTTTCGAGAAAGTCCAACGGCAGATAGACGTTACTATCATAATGAAAGTAACATTTTGATCCAGCTCAGAATGCAGATCGACGGAACAGACCATGCAACGCACCAAGCTCAGCAACGCCGAATGCCCCATCGCCCGTAGCCTGGATGAGGTAGGTGAGTGGTGGAGCATGTTGCTGATGCGCGACGCGTTACAGGGTCTTAGACGGTTCGACGAGTTTTCGCAAAGTCTGGGCATAGCGCCGAACATGCTGACCCGCAGGCTCACGGCACTGGTCGAAGCCGGCATGCTTGAACGGGTGCCCTACAGCCAGCGTCCCTTGCGCTACGAGTATGTTCCGACCGGCAAGGGTGAGGACTTTGCGACGGTACTGATGGCATTTGTCGACTGGGGAAATCGCCATTACGCCACCGAGGGCGAAAGCGTTCAGGTGGTGGAGCGACAGAGCGGCAAACGTCTGCAACTGACATTTACTGACCCGGACGACGGCCGTACCGTTGCGCCTGCGCACTGCACGGTACAACCCGGCCCAGCTGCCAGTGCCGCCATGCGTGCGCGCCTCGGACGCATCAGAACGCGTTAACGCTGGCGATGTTCAGGCAGCCTGTCGGCTTTTGCATCTATCTGCCAGCAACCTCGCTATTGCCTATCCTTCGTCCGGTCGTTTGCCTGATGGCTCGGATACTGCAAAACCTATACTCTAGTTGTACACTATATTGTGCTTGTACAGTATTTTGGCCCGATAGGTGCCATGCGTACCGGTCGCGGCGTTTGCAGCAATTGAATTCCCGAAACGAGGTGATATATGAAGCGGCTATTGGTGCTTTTCTGCTGTGTCTGGCTGGTCAGTTGTGGCAGCGTCAAGGTCGATGACTATGCTTCCGAGCAACCGAAGCTGGATCTGCTTGCCTTCTTCGACCGGCCCGTCCAGGCCTGGGGCATGTTTCAGGACCGCAGCGGCAAGGTCATCAAGCGCTTTCACGTCGACATCAACAGTTACCGTGAGGGGGATCGTCTGATTCTTGATGAGCGCTTTGTCTACAGCGATGGCACGACCCAGCGGCGCGTCTGGACGTTGACGCCTGACGGCGAGGATCGCTGGCTGGGGACTGCGGACGACGTGATTGGCACGGCGGTTGGTGAACTGGCGGGCAATGCGCTGCGCTGGCGCTACGAGCTCAACCTGCCGGTGGATGACACCAGCTATGTCGTGACCTTTGACGACTGGATGTACCTGATGGACGAAGACACCTTGATCAATCGCTCCAGCATGCTCAAGTTTGGTGTCGAGTTGGGTCAGGTCACTCTGTTCTTCCGCCGACAGCCCTGAGCGGGCCAAGGGGGCGAGCGCTCAAGCACGCAGTTGTTGCTTGAGCTCCCGCGCAGAGCGCGTGCTACGCCCTAAGAGCCTGCGCAAGCTCGGGTGCGAGCGCGATACCACTCCACCCCGTTGGCGTCGCGCTCCATCTCTACCCTGCCCTCGGCGATCAAGCAGTTGAGATTGGCGCGACTCTCGCCGGTGGCCAGGGACAGCACGATACCGTCGCCCATGCCGATGGGTCGGCCAAACAGACACTCGAAGACGTCGACGCTGCGATGCGACTCTTGCAACTGGTCTTGCAGCTTGCTCAGCAACTGCTGTTGCGTGTCGACCAGATCATTGATGCGCGCATGCAAGCCCACGAAGCACTCGTTATGCGACGGCAGCACCAGGACGCTATCGCTGACCAGGTCGCGAATGCGCAGCATTGAGGTCATCCATTCGCCCAAGGGGTTGCCCTCCGGGTCGCGCGCCAGCACGGACACGTTGGAGGAAATCAGCGGCAGCACCTGATCGCCGGAGATGAACAGCGCCAGTTCTGCACAGTACAGACAGGCGTGTTCGGCGGTGTGCCCCTGGCCGACGATGACCTCCCAGCGATGATCTCCTACCGCAATGACATCGCCGTCGCTGATTCGCCTGAAGGTCTCAGGCAACGGGTGTACCAGGCTGGTGATGCCGCCATAGCTTTTGCGGAAGGACGCCAGCGCGGATTCGTTCCACCCCGCACGGCGATAGAACTCCAGCTCCGAGTCGGGCGCCTCTCGGCCCTGCAGCCGCGACGCGTTGCAGGCGTGATACTCGGTGTGGGGCATCCACAGCTCACAACCAAACCGCTCTGCCAGCCAACCGGCCAGTCCGGCGTGGTCCGCGTGGCGGTGGGTACAAATCACGCGGGTAACTGGCAGGCCGCCAAGCATCGTGTCAAACAGGTGCTCCCAGGTAGCCATCGCCTGTTTGGTCCAGACACCGGTGTCTACGACCGTCCAGCCGTCACGATCACGCAACGCCCAGAGGTTTACATGGTCCAGCCGAAACGGCAGCGGCATGCGAATCCACAGTACGCCGGGCTGGATTTCCAGCGCAGATCCCAACGCAGGTGCCGTCAACGGGTATAACAAGCCTTCAGTTGCCATAATTGTGAGCGCTTATTTAAGTAGGTTTTATAACTGGCTGATAATCAAGAGGTTTCATCGAGCAGGCGGCGCGGGTGCATGCCGTTGACCATGCCCATGAATGGTGGATGAATCGAGTAGCCCAGCATCCGCTGCATATGCGCGCTGCACTCGCTGGCACGCGCCAGCGGGACTGACAGACTGAAGTTTTCCTGCTGCCGTACCCAGGGTTCGCAATACTGCGCCGTCACAGCCAGACGCGATGCTGTGCTGCGATTTGCCCCGCCGCCATGCCATAACGTGCCGAGAAACAGCACCATTGACCCCTTGGGCATGATCACCGGGATGGATTGTGCGCAGTCTTCTGGCGTCGGCGCGTGACCGTCCCAGGTATGGCTGCGCGGAATGACCACGGTCGCGCCGTTATCGGCCGTAAAGTCGTCCATCGCAATGATGGTTGCAGCGCCGTAATGCGGGCGCGGACGCGGCACGGGGTAAAAAGCATCATCATGATGCAGCGGCTGCGAACGCTCGCCGGGCAGAATGTTGATCACCTGCAGCTGCGAGAGCAGATAGTTCGGCGCCAGCACCCGATCGAGCAACCCCAGCACCAGCGGGTGCTCCACCAGCGGGTTGCAGGCCAGGGTCTTGGATATGACCGCGTAAATGCGCTGGGTTAAGGTGCCTTCAAATCCGTTCCGACCGCAGCTGTCGGGCAGCAGCTCGCGCAGCTCGGCACTGATGCGATCAATCTGCTCCTCGGGCACGATGCGCTGGAGAATCACATAGCCATCGCGCAGCAAACCGTCGTGCAGGCGATCCAGCTCGGCGCTGTCGACGGCCTCCTGCGTGCCTGCTGTCGATTGATAGGTCTTGGCGTAACCGCTTTTCAGATAGTCGCTGCCGCCTGATAACACGTGCTGACTCATGCTCGCCCTCTCTTGTCTTTATCGGCCGGCACTCGAGGAGGCACGGCGGACCTGAACGATGAGATCGCAGCGCACACCCGTAGGGGCGCTGCCACGCCCCATTGTAGAGCTGTCCAGGCTGCTGAAAACCGCCGGAGTACCGGCGATCCTGCCAATTACCGGACTGAACGGCGCACTGTTTACAGCCTATTCAGCCAGTAAATGATCGATCAGCGCGTGGGCAAACGGAGCAATAGGCGTCTTGCGGCTGGTGCAGATCTTCAGGTCGCGTTGCGCCCAGTCATCCTCCACTTCAATGATTGATACAGGCTGGCGGCCCGACAGTTTTACCGCTTCACGGGGTACCAGGCCGATACCTACACCGGCAGCCACCATGCGGCACACCGCCTCAAAACTGTTGACCTGCACCCGCACGTTCAGATGCGAGCCCATGCTGGAGGCCGTGTTCATGGTGAAGGTATGGATGGCAGAGCCGGTGTGCAGCATGACAAAGGGCTCACTGATGACCTGCGCGAAGCGCAGCGACTGCGCGCCGGCCAGGCGGTGGTCCGGAGCGGTAATCAGCACCAGACGGTCCGCACGATAAGCGAGCAAGTCCACCTCGGAATAGTCGTCATAGCCGGCAATGATGCCGATCTCGACATCGCCACGGGCAACTGCGGCGAGAATATCCGAGCTGGTGTGCTCCTCCAGATTCACGCTCACCTGGGGGTGCCTGGCCAGGAAGGACGCCAGGTCATTCGGCAGATAGCTGTGAATCGCATGGGTATTGGCCCACAGCCGCACATGGCCCTGCACCCCTTCGGCAAAAGGCGCCAGGTCCGAGTGCATCTGTTCCAGACGGGCAAACACCTGGCGCGCGTGACGCAGAAAGATTTCACCGGCCCGGGTCAGCTCCACACCGCGGGCCCGGCGACGCAGCAAGCAGGTGCCTAACGAGGTCTCGAGCAGCTTGATGCGATGGCTGGCTGATGACGGCGCGAGAAAAGCCCGCTCCGCGCCGTGGGTCAGGCTCTGGCATTCGGCAATGGCGATGAAAAGACGCAAATCGGTCAGGCTGTATTTCATATGAATTCGGAAAATACGAACGCTGGTTTAGGGAAAGCGCAATTCTACAGGAGCCTTCAACGACATAGCATCCAAACTATTGAACACAATTCGTAGAGCGCTCCATGACTCGCACGCCACTCACGCCCCGCCAGCTCGGCATGCTGCTTGCCGTCCTGGCAGCATTCGGTTTTTCCTTCAAGGCGATTTTCGTCAAGCTCGCCTACCTCAGTGCGCCCGTTGATGCAATCACCCTGCTCTCCTTGCGCATGCTGTTTTCCCTGCCGCTGTTTTTGCTCAGCGGCTACGCCTATCTGCGTAACGGGCCGGCACTTACTCTCAAGGATTGGGCGCTGCTGGTTTTCCTGGGGCTGACCGGTTACTACGGCGCATCGATTCTGGACTTTGCCGGTCTGCAGTACATTTCTGCCGGTCTGGAGCGGGTGATTCTGTTTACCTACCCGACCATCACCATCCTCATTGGCTTGCTGTTTCTCGACAAAAAGGCCAGCCCGCAGCTGATTGCTGCGCTGGTGCTCTGCTACGCGGGGGTCAGTCTGGTGTTTGTCAGCGATCATCAACTGGCTGGAGACAGCGCAGCGCCCTGGCTTGGCGCGGCGCTGGTATTCGCATCGGCCGTTTCGTATGCCTGTTACACCGCCTTTGCGGAGGTATCCATTGGCAAACTGGGGGCGGCGCGCTTCTCGATTCTGGCGCTGATCGTCTCGATTTTGGCCGCTCAGCTGCATTTTTTGGTCACCAACCCAATCAGTGACCTGATTCAGCCTTTGCCGATTTACGCGTATTGCGCGGCGATGGCGCTGTTTTCGACTGTGCTGCCGATCTTCTTCCAGTCCGGCGCCATCCAGCGCATTGGCGCCGGACCGACCGTACTGGTGGGGATGCTTGGCCCGGTGATGACCATCTTCTTCAGCTGGTTGCTGCTGGCCGAGCCGCTGACTTGGGTACAGCTGGCGGGCACCGCGCTGGTCATCGCAGGAATCTATCTGATTCGCCGGCAATCATGATGCGCGGCACCGGCAACATCCCGGTGCCGCAGGCCCAATCAGTTACCTCTATACGTCGAGAAGCCATAGGGGCTGAGCAGCAGCGGGATGTGGTAATGGGGTACGGAGGCATCGACCTCGAAAATCACCGGTACTTCCGGGAAGAAGGTTTTGGCTTGTTGCTGGGCAAACCAGTCGCCGGTCTTGAAGGTCACCCGGTAGGTGCCGTCAGTCAAATGCTGGCCCTCCGGGTACAGCCCGGTGATACGCCCCTGCTCATTGGTGACGCCCTCGCTGAGCGACTGCCACTGGGTACCTTGCAGACGCTCCAGCGTTACCATCACATCCGGCGACGGCAGACCGTTCTCCAGATTCAGCACATGAACGCTAAGCGGGTTATCGGCGGCGGCAGCCAGCGTGCTCATGGTGGCCAGAAGTGCGGCCCCGACAGTGTGGATCATGGGGTTCATAAAGTCTCTCCTGATAGGTGTCAAGCGCGTTAGTGCGCGGTAAATACACTGTTGATTGCGCTCTGGGCGCAGGCCTGGTCGGTTTCTCCGCCGCCGGCGCCAGCGACACCCAGTGCGCCGATAACGACGTCATCCACCACCACCGGAACGCCACCACCCAACAGCAGCAGTTCGTCCAGCGTCGTCAGATTGGCTGCATCCGGGTTAGTCCGGGCGCGCTCGGCCAGCAGCAAGGTCGGCGTCTTGGTCGAAAGCGCGGTGAACGCTTTACGTTGGGCTGCTACGGTGTTGTGTGGGCCGACATTGTCATCGCGCTGCAGGCTGACCAGCTGGCCGGCACGGTCAACCACCGCGACAACGGCAGTCCGTTGACGGGCGTGACAGTCAGCCAGGGTGGCGTCAGCCAACTGGTTTGCCAGCGACAGCGTCAGATCGGCGCGACTGGCGACACCCTCTGCTCCGGCATGCGCTGCCGCGGCAGCCAGGCCAGCGACCAGCGCGACGACGAGTTTGGATCGGTGCATTGCGAGATCTCCTTGGTTGCTCAAGCACGGTGCCATGCTGCCGCTGCCGGGCCGTCGCCAGCATTGCCGGCAGATTACGCTTTTGTAATGGGCATCCCGCGCGCTTGGCTCTACTCTGTGCACCTGTATGAGGAGGACACGATGCGCATTCTGGTGGCAGAAGATGAACCCAAAGCAGCCGAGTACCTGCAGCGCGGCTTAAGCGAATCCGGCTTTCAGGTCGAAACCGCACTGCATGGCCTGGACGCTCGCCATCTGATTGAAGAGGCGCATTTCGACCTGGTCATACTCGATGTCATGCTGCCCGGCATGGACGGCTGGCAACTGCTGCGCCTGATTCGCAGCCGCGGCGATACGCCGGTGCTGTTCCTTACCGCTCGAGACCGCGTCGAGGACCGGGTCAAGGGCCTTGAGCTGGGAGCTGATGACTATCTGATCAAGCCCTTCTCGTACGCTGAGTTGCTGGCGCGCGTGCGCAGCCTGCTGCGGCGTGCGCCAATACGTGAGACGGAGTTCTATCGACTGGCAGACCTGCAGGTCGATGTGTTGCGCCGCCAGGTCCATCGCGCTGGTCAGCGCATTCACTTGACCAACAGAGAGTTCGCCCTGCTGCATCTACTGATCAGCCACCCGGGTGAAGTCATGTCGCGCAGCCGCATCGCGTCCGAGGTCTGGAACATCAATTTTGAGAGCGATACCAACGTGGTTGATGTCGCCATCCGCAGGCTGCGGGCCAAGCTGGACGACCCTTTCCCGCTGAAACTGGTGCATACCGTGCGTGGCATGGGCTACAAACTGGACGACGTGCCGTGAGCCGCTGGCGTCGCTCACTCAGCCTGCGCCTGGCGTTGGCCTTTGCCTTGGTCAGCCTGCTGTTACTCGGAGGTATCGGCCTGTACCTGTATCGCTCGTTGCAGCAAGAAATCGCCTGGCGCGACGATCAGACGCTGCTCGGTCGGCTCGATCGCATGGAGACGCTGCTACGCGATACCCCGGATATACAGCAATTGCGAGAACGCCCGGAGCTGTATGCCAATATGCTCGGTAACACCGAGCATTTCCTCTGGGTGCTTAACAGCGCAGGCGAGGTTCTGATCAGTATCAACCCTCACTCCCTGCCTTTGCCCAGTCTGCGAGCCACGGCTCAACCGCGCTTTGATGAGCGGTCAGGTGCACTACCCTATCGGCTGGTCGCACAACAGAGCTTCATCCATGGGGACAGCCTGACGCTGGTCGCCGGGCATCTGCTGAGCGAGCGCAACAACATGCTGGCGGCCTACCGCAACAACCTGTTGATGGCTCTGCTCTGCGGCAGCCTACTGAGTTTTCTGCTGGCTGCGCTGATCAGCCAGCGCGGGCTGCGCCCCTTGCGCAAACTGGCCACGCAGGCGATGGAGCTGGATGCCGGTCGGCTGCACACCCGGCTCGACGCAGGCAGTCCCTACGCCGAGCTCGACGGGCTTGAGCAGAACCTCAACCAGGCGCTCGCCCGTATCGATGACGGCTATCAGCAACTGGTGCGTTTTTCGGCCGATCTGGCGCACGAGATGCGTACCCCGCTGAATAATTTGATGGGACAGACTCAGCTGGTCCTGAGCAGAACGCGCACCATCGAGGAGTACGAGCAGGTACTGGACTCCAACCTGGAAGAATTTGAACGCCTGGCGCGGATGATCGATAGCCTGCTGTTTCTGGCGCGGAGTGAACAGGCAACACCAGCGTTGAATTGCCGGCCCGTCGATCTGGTCGAACTGACGGATCGTCTGAACGAGTACTTCGAGGGCATGGCCGACGAGCAGCAAGTGACGCTGGTCAACCACTGCGCGGGTACGCTATACGCGGACCAGGAGATGCTCACCCGGGCACTCGCCAACCTGATAGCCAACGCTATCCGCTACGCAGACGCTGGCAGCGCCATCACCATCAGCAGCGTCCATGGCGCTGAGCACTGTGTTGTCGCGGTGTACAACCAGGGCCCATGCATCGAGCAGCCGCACCTGGAGCATGTATTCGAGCGCTTCTATCGTGCCGATCCATCTCGCAGCGCGCCGGGCAGCACCGGCGGTCTGGGGCTTGCCATTGTGCAGGCGATCATGCGTCAGCATGCCGGCCACGCCAGGGTGTGCAACGAGGGGAACGGCGTGCGTTTTGAGCTGGTGTTCCCTGGCACGGACAAGATGACAACAGCGTAATCTGTGGGTCATGTTGACGACGGTGCCACCGCCCTATTGTGGCGCAGGTAACGCGGCGACCGTCGCCGCGCCCTCATCTGGAGCCAATGCAACGATGAAATACCTGATTGCCGCGACCCTGTCCGCCCTGTTTATGACCACCCTGCCCGCTCAGGCCGAAGACGGCAGCGAGCGGCTGCGTCAGCTGCACGCCAAGCATCTGGAAGGCAAGTAAGACAGACTAAGGACGTGCCGCGCCTATCTTGGTCATCCGCCACCAGGCGCGGCCAGTATGCGGCGCTGCCAGCTGCAGATGTTCGCCCATCTGTGGCGTGGTCAGCGCCACCCCTTGCTGCTTGGCCAGGTCAGTTATTTGCTCGAACGGGTCTTCCCAGGTGTGCATGGACAGGTCAAAGGTGCCGTTGTGAATCGGATACAACCACTTGGCCTTGAGGTCGAGAAACGCCTGCAGGGTCTGCTGCGGCAACATATGCACGTATTGCCAGCGCGGGTTGTACGCGCCTGTTTCCATAAACGCCACATCAAACGGCCCGAGGCGCTCGCCAATCTCGCGAAACCCGTCGAAGTACCCGGTGTCGCCACTGAAGAACAGCTTGCAGTCCGCGGCCTGCAGCACCCAGGAGCACCACAGGGTGCGGTTACCATCAGAAAATCCGCGCCCGGAAAAATGCTGCGCCGGCGTGGCAGTGGCTCGAACCCCTGCAATGGTCACCTCACTCCACCAGTCCAGCTCGCGGACCTTACCCAGCGGCACTCCCCAGCGTATCAGGGTCGCACCGACGCCTAGCGGCGTGATGAAGTGCTCAACCTTATGTTGCAGCTGACGGATGGCGGCATGGTCCAGGTGGTCGTAGTGATTGTGCGAGAGCACCACAACCTTGATCGGCGGCAGCTCTTCTATGCTGATTGGCGGCGCGTGAAAGCGCTTGGGCCCGAACCACTGCACCGGCGAGGCACGCTGACTGAATACCGGATCGGTCAACCAGAAATCGCCATTCAACTTGAGCAGCAGACTCGAGTGCCCCAGACGCCAAACGCTGTTGTCAGGTGCGGCCAGCAGGTCAGCTTGAGTCAAAGGCTGCACCGGGATGGGCCGGTCCGGCACAGTCCCGGCGGGCTTGTTGAAGATGAAGTCGCGCCACACCGCCAGCCCCTGACGCAGCGTCATCGGCTCACGCGACACCTCGTTGCGAAAACGCTGATGACGAAACTGGGCGGACTCCGGGTACTCCGGCAACGCTGGGCGCAGCGAGCCGCTCACAGCCGCGCGCACGGCAGCGCCGAGCGATACCAGCATTGCGCCCAGCCGAGCGGGCCGCCAGTCGCTGTAGCGGCGGGACGTCTGGTCTGAGTCGACTTTGCTGTTTTGCTGCTTGGGCATCTGTCCGTCTCTTTGGTCATGCAGGAGAATCCCGCCACAGGTTACTGAATGGGGACGGGACAGGACTGTTACAAGCGCTTTCCCCACCATAACCCTGCTGCCCCTTCAGGCCTTAGCCACCCAGCCAAGCGGTAATACCTTCATCAGCAGGCCCAATGGCCACCACGGCCAGCCAGGCACATAGCTTTCGGCGCGCTCGCGTTCG
>Ga0066860_10000033_pt1 | contig 72658 bp, 73 predicted proteins | sample ETN07SmetaG_FD_65601 | JGI IMG/M metagenome (GOLD analysis project Ga0066860, IMG submission 65601) | Marine microbial and viral communities from oxygen minimum zone, Eastern Pacific Ocean - ETNP2014F14-07SV275 | ecosystem: Environmental > Aquatic > Marine > Oceanic ... | reverse complement strand
TCATCGCGACATGGCCCGGATCGATTTCGCGCAGGCCGGGCCGCAGCACCACCAGCGCGCCGATGAACGCCGCCGCCACCGCCGCCAGCCGCCGGGGCGGCAGCCTCTCACCCATCAGCAGCGCCGCGCCGACCGTCACCCAAATCGGGTTGAGGTAGTTGATCGCCGTCACCTCGCCCAACGGGATGCGCGCGATCGCATAGAACCAAAGCCCGACCCCGGCGCTGTGCAGCACCGCGCGCAGGCTCAGCAACTTCCAATGCGACGACGTGAGCCGCACCCGCGCCAGTGCCGGCAGCATGGGCAGCAGAAACGGCAGCCCCAGCGCGAAGCGCAGTACCGCCGTCTGTGCCGCCGGCAGCGCCGCGCCGACCGACTTGATCAGCACCGTCATGCCGACGAAGCACAGCCCCGCCGCCACCATCCAGCCGATCCCGACGAGCGGGGCGGAGGCCGGGCGCGAAATATATGCTGTCGTCATGTAAATCTCCTGCCGCCACAGGATCGCAAAGCCGGACCGGATGCAAGCCTGACCAGGCCGTGGTCCCGCTTGGCCGTCCTCTAACCGCCCAGCACCAGTCCGGCGGCGATGCTCCACATCACCAGCGCGATACCCGCATCGAGCACCCGCCACGCCGCCGGCCGCGCGAAGACCGGGCGCAGCAGCCGCGCGCCATAGCCCAGCGCGAAGAAGAACACGAAGGAGGCCGTGACCGCGCCCGTGCCGAAGGCCCAGGCCTGCCCTTCGAAGCGCGAGGCGACCGAGCCCAGCAGTACCAGCGTGTCGAGATAGACATGCGGGTTGAGCCAAGTCAGCGCGAGGCAGGTCAGCACCGCCCGGCGCAGCCCCGCCGCGCCGTCATCGGCGGCGCGCAATGCTTCCCCGCCCCGCCACGCCGCGACAAGCGCGCGCGCCCCGTAGACGATCAGAAAGGTCGCCCCGCCCCAGCGCAGCAAGGGCGTGATCCACGGCGCGGCCTCGGCCAGAGCCGCGAAGCCCGACACCCCCGCCGCGATCAGCACCGCGTCCGACAGCGCGCAGGTCATCACCACGGCAAGGACATGGTCGCCTCGGAGCCCCTGGCGCAGCACGAAGGCGTTCTGCGCCCCGATGGCGAGGATCAGCGACAGCCCGAGCGCGAGCCCGGCCGCGAAGGCGGAGAGGGAACCGACATCCATCCGATCGCCTTAGCGGCCGCCCCCTGCCCCCGCAATCTCAGAACGGCACGTCGTCGGCCTGATCGGCGGCCACCACGAAACGCGCGACGACCTTCTTCTGGCCAGCCTTGTCGAAGGCGATGTCGAGCTTGTCGCCCTCGACGCCCACCACCTCGCCATAGCCGAACTTCTGGTGGAACACCCGGTCGCCGGCGGTAAAGGAGGACACCGCCGTCATGTCGATGGTGATGTTCTTGGCCTCGGCCGGCTGGCGCATCTGCCGCTGCTGGCCGCGGGCCTGCAGCCGCTTCCAGCCGGGGCTGTTGTAGACATCGGCCTTGGCGGCGTTGTCGTGCAGGCGCGAGCCTTGGATCGCGTCGATCGCGGGCGACGCGCTGGCCGCCATGCCGGCGGCGCCGTAGCCACCGCCATAGAGCCCCGGCGGAGTCAGCACCTCGACATGGGTTTCGGGCAGCTCGTCGATGAAGCGCGAGGGCAGCTGGCTCTGCCACTGGCCATAGACGCGACGATTGGCGGCAAACGAGATCGTGCAGATCTGCTCGGCGCGGGTGATGCCCACATAGGCGAGGCGACGTTCCTCCTCGAGGCCGCGCAGCCCGCTTTCGTCCATCGAGCGCTGAGATGGGAACAGCCCATCCTCCCAGCCCGGCAGGAACACCATCGGGAATTCGAGGCCCTTGGCGGCGTGCAGCGTCATGATCGACACCTTCTCGCCTTCCTCGGCCTGCTCGTTGTCCATGATCAGCGCCACGTGCTCGAGGAAGCCCTGCAGGCTGTCGAAGCTTTCCAGCGCCTTCACAAGTTCCTTGAGGTTCTCGAGCCGACCCGGCGCTTCGGGCGTCTTGTCGTTCTGCCACATCGCCGTGTAGCCGCTCTCGTCGAGGATCATCTCGGCCAGCTCGACGTGGGTGTCGCTCTCGTTGACGACCTGCGCGTGCCAACGGTCGAGCGCATCGACGAGGATCGACAGCTCCTTGAGGCCCTTGCCGCCCAGAAGCTTTGTCTGGACCACGATGCGCGCACCCTCGACGAGGCTGACGCCGTTCGAGCGTGCGGCGCGCTGGATCGTCTGCACCGCCTTGTTGCCAAGGCCCCGCTTGGGCGTGTTGACGATCCGCTCGAAGGCGAGGTCGTCGTCGAGCGAGACGGCGAGGCGGAAATAGGCCATCGCGTCGCGGATCTCGAGCCGCTCGTAGAAGCGCGGGCCACCGATCACGCGATAGGGCAGACCGATGGTCAGGAACCGGTCCTCGAAGGCGCGCATCTGGTGCGAGGCCCGCACCAGGATCGCCATCGAATCGAGGCCGATGGGCGCCATGCCCCGGGTGCCGCGCTGCGCCGCCTCGATCTCCTCGCCGACCCAGCGCGCCTCCTCGTCGCCGTCCCAATGACCGATGAGGCGGACCTTCTCGCCCTCCTGCTCCTCGGTCCAGAGCGTCTTGCCCAGACGCCCTTTGTTGGCGGTGATCAGCCCCGAGGCCGCGCCGAGGATATGCGGGGTGGAGCGGTAGTTCTGCTCCAGCCGGATCACCTCGGCGCCTTCGAAATCCTTCTCGAAGCGCAGGATGTTGCCCACCTCGGCGCCGCGCCAGCCATAGATCGACTGGTCGTCGTCGCCGACGCAGCAGATGTTCTTGTGCCCGCCCGCCAGGAGCCGCAGCCACAGATACTGCGCCGCGTTGGTGTCCTGATACTCGTCGACGAGAATGTAGCGGAACCAGCGGCGATACAGGTCGAGCACGTCCTCGCGGGTCTGGAAGATCGTGACCATGTGCAAGAGCAGGTCGCCGAAATCGACGGCGTTCAGCTCCCGGAGCCGAAGCTGGTAGGCGGCATAGAGCTTGCGTCCCTTGCCGTCATAGGCCGAAGCGTCGGCGGTGGGCACGTTCTCGGGCGTCAGCGCCCGGTTCTTCCAGTCGTCGATGATCCCCGCAAGCATCCGCGCGGGCCAGCGCTTGTCGTCGATGTTCTCGGCCGCGACCAGCTGCTTCAGCAGCCGGATCTGGTCGTCTGTGTCGAGGATGGTGAAGTTCGACTTGAGCCCCACCAGCTCCGCGTGCCGGCGCAGAAGCTTCACGCAAATCGCGTGAAAGGTCCCGAGCCATGGCAGCCCCTCGACCGTCTCGCCGAGCATCCTGCCGATGCGCTCCTTCATCTCGCGCGCGGCCTTGTTGGTGAAGGTCACGGCGAGGATCTCGTTCGGCCGGGCGCGCCCGGTGCGCATCAGGTGCACGATCCGCGCGGTCAGCGCACGGGTTTTGCCGGTACCCGCCCCCGCCAGCATCAGCACGGGGCCGTCCATCGTCTCGACCGCGAGCCGCTGCGCCGGGTTGAGCCCGTCGAGATAGGGCGCGGCGCCGCCGGGCTGCGCCATGGCGCGTCGCGACAGGGGCATGGAGGCGGCCTCGAAGGCCTCGTCATCGGAAAAGCTGCTCATGGCCCCAATCTAGCTGTCGCCGCCCGTGAAGAAAAGCCGCGTTCCATATATGTTCGCAACGCGGCGTTCTCGGGGCGAAATCGTTGGAAGTTCCGCAGTTTCCCCATCCGGACAGCGGATTCCGGCGCTTCGTTAACGGCCGGGCAGCGCCGCGATGCCAGTCTGGAGGGGCAACCACAGGATGGCCCTCATGACCGACCCCCGCTTTCTCCGACGCCCGCGGCTCAACATGCTGCTCGTGCTGTTCCTCGGCCTCGCCACCGCTGTCGCCTGGCTTTCCGTGGTTTACCTGCCGACCCCCTTGGTCAACCGCATGATGCGCGAGGATATCAGCCGCGAGGCCGAGCACTGGCGCACGCGGGTGCTGCACGCGCTCGAGAACGGCAGCATCGCCTTCGAGACCGGACAGATCAGCGCCGCCGATGCCGACTGGCTCGAGGAGGTGACGACACTGTCGGATATCTACCGCTTCAAGCTCTTCACCGCCGAGGGCCGCGTCTTCTGGTCGTCGCGACCTTCCGACATCGGCACCGTCAACGAGAAGCCCTACTTCCAGAGCATCGTCGCGCAGGGGCAGAAATACTACGTGGCCAATATGAAGCCGATGGACGAGGTCGACGGCCATCTGCACGCCGCCGCCGATCACCATCTGCCCGGCGACATGCTGTGCGTGGCGGAGATCTATACCCCGGTGATGCGCGACGGCCGCTTCGTCGGCGCGATCGAATTCTACACCGACATCACCGCGATGGGGCACACCTTCACCGATCGGCTGCGCACCATCTTCCTCGGGCTGTCGAGCATTTCGCTGGTCCTGCTGGTGATGACCAGCGTGGTGATCCGCCGGGCCGGACGGACGCAGCTGCGGGTTCTGCGCCAGCGCGCCGAAAAGGAGCGCGAGATGATGGAGGACCAGATGCGGCTCGCGCGAGAGGTACGGCTCTTGGGGGAGCTGAACGAGTGGCTGCAATCCTCGCGCTCGCTCGACGAGCTGTTCGAGATGGTCGGCCGCTTCATGAGCCACATCCTCCCCGAGAGCGAGGGCAGCGTTTATGTCTACTCCAACTCCCGCGACGTGCTGATGGGAGCGGCGAGCTGGAATGGCGGGCACCATTGCGACCACATCCGGGCCGAGGATTGCTGGGGCCTGCGCCGCGGCCGGACCTACAGCTTCGGCGCCTCCGAGGTGGACTTCCCCTGCGGCCACTCCGAGGCTCAGGACGAGCGTCCGTCCTTCTGCTTCCCCGTGCTGGCGCATGGCGAGACGGTGGGGCTGCTGCATCTCAAGGCCAAGACCGGCATCAGCCTCGAGACCTTCCGCTCCAGCCAGAAGCTCGCCCAGATGTGCGCCGAGCAGATCAGCCTCGCCATCGCCAACGTGCAGATGCGCGACCAGCTGCATGACCGGTCGATCCGCGACCCTCTGACCGGGCTCTACAACCGCCGTCACCTGACCGAAACGCTGCGCCGTCAGCTCGAGAGGGCCGCGCGCGAGGATCGCGCTCTGGCGATCCTTTCGGTCGATGTGGATCACTTCAAGCGCTTCAACGACACGCATGGGCATGATGCGGGCGACATGGTGCTGCGTGCGGTGGGCGCGGTGCTCGAACAGATCTGCGACGGCGACGAGACCGCCTGCCGCATGGGCGGTGAGGAGTTCATGCTGCTGCTGCCGGAGCTGGGTCGCGAGGCGGCGGCGCTGCGGGCCGAGGCGCTGCGCGGCGCCATCGAGCGGATCAGCGTGCGCTACGGCGAGAAGACCCTGCCGCGGATCACCGTCTCGATCGGTCTCGCCGTGCACCCCGAGGACGGCACCATGCCGCAGCAGCTGATGAAGGCCGCCGATGACGCGCTCTACGACGCCAAGGCGCGCGGCCGGAACCAGGTGGCGATCGCCGGAGAGGAGGATCCGAACCCGCAGGAGGCGACCGCCATGCTCCTGCCGGCGACGCCCGTCGAACCCGACGGAAGGCACGCCGCCGCCTGAACCTCCGTTAGCGCTATCAGTAGGGGGCGCCTATGACGCTACCACAGTATCTCGGGGCTATACTGCACCGCAGAAAGCCCTAGACTGCGCCCGACCAAACGGAAGGGGTGGACATGGCCGATTTCGAGAAAATCCTGATCGCCAACCGTGGCGAGATCGCGATCCGGGTGATGCGCGCGGCAAACGAGATGGGCAAGAAGACCGTCGCGGTCTATGCCGAAGAGGACAAGCTCGGGCTGCATCGCTTCAAGGCCGACGAGGCCTATCGCATCGGCGAGGGGCTCGGGCCGGTTCAGGCCTATCTCTCGATCCCCGAGATCATCCGCGTCGCCAAGATGTCGGGCGCCGACGCCATCCATCCCGGCTATGGTCTGCTGTCGGAAAACCCCGAATTCGTCGATGCCTGCGTGGCGGCCGGCATCACCTTCATCGGCCCCAAGGCCGAGACCATGCGCAAGCTCGGCGACAAGGCTTCGGCGCGCAAGGTGGCGATCGAGGCCGGCGTGCCGGTGATCCCCGCGACCGAGGTCCTTGGCGACGACATGGACGCGATCCGCAAGGAAGCCGCCGAGATCGGCTACCCGCTGATGCTCAAGGCGAGCTGGGGCGGCGGCGGCCGCGGCATGCGGCCGATCATGGATGAGAGCGAGCTTGTCGAGAAGGTCCGCGAGGGTCGGCGCGAAGCCGAGGCCGCCTTCGGCAATGGCGAGGGCTATCTCGAGAAGATGATCCTGCGCGCCCGTCACGTCGAGGTGCAGATCCTCGGCGACCAGATGGGCCAGATCTACCACCTGTGGGAGCGCGACTGCTCGGTGCAGCGCCGCAACCAGAAGGTCGTCGAGCGCGCCCCCGCCCCCTATCTCTCCGAGACCCAGCGCGAGCAGATCTGCAATCTCGGCAAGAAGATCTGCCAGCATGTGAACTACGAATGCGCCGGCACGGTCGAGTTCCTGATGGACATGGACTCGGGCGAATTCTACTTCATCGAGGTGAACCCCCGCGTGCAGGTCGAGCACACCGTGACCGAGGAGGTCACCGGCATCGACATCGTGCGCGCCCAGATCCTGATCGCCGAGGGCAAGTCGATCGTCGAGGCCACCGGCTGCGCCTCGCAATACGACGTGAAGCTCGACGGCCACGCGCTGCAGTGCCGAGTCACCACCGAGGATCCGCATAACAGCTTCATCCCCGATTACGGCCGGATCCAGACCTACCGCTCGGCCACAGGCCCCGGCATCCGCCTCGACGGCGGCACCGCCTATTCCGGCGCGGTCATCACCCGGTTCTACGACTCGCTGCTGACCAAGGTGACGGCGCGCGCACCCACGCCCGAGATGGCGATCGCGCGGATGGACCGGGCGCTGCGCGAGTTCCGGATCCGCGGGGTGAGCACGAACATCGACTTCGTGATCAACCTGCTCAAGCACCCGACCTTCCTGTCGAACCAGTACACGACCAAGTTCATCGACACGACGCCGGAGTTGTTCAAGTTCGACACCCGCCGCGACCGGGCGACGCGGCTGCTCACCTACGTGGCCGACATCACCGTCAACGGTCACCCGGAGACCGAGGGCCGCGCCCTGCCCCCGCGCGACGCCAAGACGCCGCGCCCGCCTGCCGCACGCACCGATGCCCTCCAGCCCGGCACGCGCCAGATCCTCGACGAAAAGGGCCCCAAGGCCGTGGCCGAATGGATGAAGGCGCAAAAGCAGCTCCTCATCACCGACACCACGATGCGCGACGGGCACCAGTCGCTGCTGGCGACGCGGATGCGGTCGATCGACATGATCCGGGTCGCGCCCTCCTACGCCGCCAACCTGCCCGGCCTGTTCTCGGTCGAATGCTGGGGCGGCGCCACCTTCGACGTGGCCTACCGCTTCTTGCAGGAATGCCCGTGGCAGCGGCTGCGCGACATCCGCGCGGCGATGCCCAACATCATGACGCAGATGCTGCTGCGCGCCTCCAACGGGGTGGGCTACACCAACTACCCCGACAACGTGGTGCAGGGCTTCGTGGCGCAGGCCGCGACCTCGGGCGTCGACGTGTTCCGCGTCTTCGACAGCCTCAACTGGGTCGAGAACATGCGCGTCGCGATGGACGCGGTGATCGCGGCCGAGAAGGTCTGCGAGGGCACGATCTGCTACACCGGCAACATGCTCGACCCGGCGCGTTCGAAGTATGACCTGAAATACTACGTTGCCATGGCCAAGGAGCTGGAAAAGGCCGGCGCCCATGTGCTGGGCGTCAAGGACATGGCCGGCCTGCTCAAGGCCCCGGCGGCGACGCAGCTCTTCACCGCGCTCAAGCAGGGGGTCGGCCTGCCGATCCACTTCCACACGCATGACACCTCGGGCGCGGCGATCTCGACCGTACTGGCGGCCTCGGCCGCGGGCGTGGACGTGATCGACGCGGCGATGGACAGCTTCTCGGGCAACACCTCGCAGCCGACGCTCGGCTCGATCGTCGAGGCGCTGAGCCAGACCGACCGCGACACCGGGCTCGACGTCGAGGCGATCCGCGAGATCTCGAACTACTTCGAACAGGTCCGCGCGCATTACGCGGCCTTCGAGAGCGGGCTGCAGGCCCCGGCCTCCGAGGTCTACCTGCACGAGATGCCCGGCGGGCAGTTCACCAACCTCAAGGCGCAGGCCCGTTCGCTCGGCCTCGAGGATCGCTGGCACGAGGTCGCCAAGACCTATGCCGACGTGAACATGATGTTCGGCGACATCGTGAAGGTCACGCCCTCCTCCAAGGTCGTGGGCGACATGGCCCTGATGATGGTGAGCCAGGGGCTGACCCGCGAGCAGGTCGAGGATCCGAACACGGATGTCTCCTTCCCCGACAGCGTCATCGACATGATGAAGGGCAATCTCGGCCAGCCGCCGGGCGGCTGGCCCACGGCGCTGCAGGCCAAGGTGCTCAAGGGCGAGAAGCCGCTTCAGGATCGCCCTGGAAAGCATTTGAAACCGGTGGATTTCGAGGCCGCGCGCGCCGAGGCCCAGAAGGCCACCGGGGAGGCCGAGATCGACGACGAGGATCTCAACGCCTACCTGATGTATCCCAAGGTCTTCACCGACTATGCCAAGCGGCACCAGCAATACGGCCCGGTGCGCACCCTGCCGACCCGGACCTTCTTCTACGGCATGGAGCCGGGCGAGGAGATCTCGGCCGAGATCGATCCCGGCAAGACGCTGGAGATCCGGCTGCAAGCGGTGGGCGAGACCGGCGATGACGGCGAGGTCCGCGTGTTCTTCGAGCTCAACGGCCAGCCGCGCACGATCCGGGTGCCCAACCGCAAGGTCGCGGCCACGGCCCAGAAGCGTCCCAAGGCCGAGATCGGCAATCCCGCCCATGTCGGTGCGCCGATGCCGGGCGTGGTCTCCACGGTCGCGGTGCAGGCCGGCCAGAAGATCAAGCAGGGCGACATGCTGCTCACCATCGAGGCGATGAAGATGGAGACCGGCCTGCATGCCGAGCGCGATGGCAAGGTGAAGGCGGTGCATGTCACGCCGGGCGCGCAGATCGACGCGAAGGACCTGCTGGTCGAGATCGAATGACCCGCCTCGGCGCGATCAGCCTCATTGTCCCCGATTACGACGAGGCGATCGCCTTCTTCACCGGCCCAATGGGCTTCGTCCTTACCGAGGATGTCGACTTGGGGGCCGGGAAGCGCTGGATCCGCGTGGTGCCGCCAACCGGCGGCACCGGCTTCATCCTCGCCCGCGCCGAGGGCGCCACGCAGCGCGCCGCGATCGGGGCGCAGGGCGGCGGGCGGGTCTGGCTCTTTCTCGAAACCGACGATTTCGACCGCGACGCGGCCCGCATGACGGCGGGCGGCGTGGTCTTCGAAGAGGCGCCCCGGCACGAGCCCTACGGTACGGTGGCTGTGTTCCGCGACCCTTGGGGCAACCGCTGGGATCTCATCGAACCGGTCTCTGCGGGTTGAAGCGGGAACGCCTCGACGGCTGACAGGTTGTTTCGCGACGCCCATGGCTGCCCGCAAACGGGCCGCCGCTCCCGGGCCGCGCAGCAATGATGGACCGCCATGATCGAGCTTTTCTCCGACCCCGCCGTCTGGGCTTCGTTCCTGACGCTCACCATCCTCGAGATCGTGCTGGGCGTCGACAACGTCATCTTCATCTCGATCGCCGCCGCCCGTCTGCCCGAAGCGCAGCGCCGCCGGGCCCGAGTGCTGGGTCTCGCCGGCGCGCTGGTGCTGCGCATCGGCCTGCTTTTCTCGATCGCCTGGATCGTCTCGCTGTCAGAACCCTTCACCACAATCCTCGGCCACCCGCTGTCTTGGCGCGACGTGATCCTGCTCGTCGGCGGGGCCTTCCTGATCTACAAGGCCGCCACCGAGATCTTCGCCGAAGTCGAGGGTGACAGCACCCACGGTGCAGAAACATCGGCCAAGGCGACCTTCTTTGGCGTGATCGCGCAGATCATCGTGCTCGATCTCGTCTTCTCGCTCGACAGCGTCATCACCGCGGTGGGCATCGCCGACCATATCGAAGTGATGGTCGCCGCCATCACCATCGCGATCCTGCTGATGATGGTCGCCGCCACCCCCATCGCCAACTTCGTCGAGCACCACCCTTCGACCAAGATGCTGGCGCTGGCTTTTCTGGTCATGGTCGGCATGTCGCTCGGGGCCGAGGGGCTGGGCTTCCACATCGAGCGGGGCTTCATCTACGCGGCAATGGTCTTTGCGGGCGGGGTCGAGGCGCTCAACCTGTGGCGCCAGAAACGGCGTCTTCGGGTGAGGATCGCCGCCGACAAGGTGCTCGCGAGCGAGGGCGAGCGTGCCGGGGTGATGCACCGGCATTGAGCCCCGGGCGGTCGAAGAAATCGGTGCGGGCCGTGCATTTTTCGGCTTGCACCTCCCCGCCACCCCCGCTACATCCGCCCCACGAAACGGAAGCGGGTGTAGCTCAGGGGTAGAGCATTACCTTGCCAAGGTAAGGGTCGTGAGTTCGAATCTCATCACCCGCTCCAGTTTCGATCTCCCGACATCGCAGTGCCACCCTTGGCCCCGCCCCCGTCGCCGCCTATACGGTCGGCGAAACCAGACGAGGGATGACATGCGGATCGCCAAGATCACCCGCACCACCGCCGAAACGTCGATCGAGGTTGAGATCGATCTCGACGGCACCGGGGCCTATGACAACCAGACCGGCGTCGGCTTCTTCGATCACATGCTCGACCAGCTGTCGCGCCACGCGCTGATCGACATGAAGGTGCGCGCCAAGGGCGATCTGCATATCGACGACCACCACACCGTCGAGGACACCGGCATCGCGCTGGGCCAGGCGCTGCGGCAGGCGCTCGGCGACAAGAAGGGCATCCGCCGTTATGGCTCGTGCCACCTCGCGATGGACGATGCGCAGGTGCGCGCGGCGCTCGACCTGTCGGCCCGGCCCTTCCTGATCTGCAATCTCGACTTCCGCGCCTCCAAGATCGGCAGCTTCGACACCGAGCTGGTGCAGGAGTTCTTCCAGGCGCTGTCGACCCATGGCGGCATCACGCTGCACATCGACCGCATCCACGGCCACAACACGCATCACGTCGCCGAAGCCGCGTTCAAGGCCGTCGCCCGCGCGCTGCGCGAGGCGGTGGAGCCGGATCCGCGTCGTTCCGACGCGATTCCCTCGACCAAGGGGGCGCTATGAGCCTCACCGCGCTGATCGATTACGAGAGCGGCAACCTGCACTCGGCCCAGAAGGCCTTCGAGCGCATGGCGCGCGAGGGCAACGCGGGCGAGGTGATCGTCACCTCGCGGCCCGAAGACGTGGCCCGCGCCGATCGGATCGTGCTGCCCGGCGACGGGGCCTTTCCGCATTGCCGGAACGCGCTCTCGGCCCAGCCCGGGCTGCACGAGGCGCTGGTCGAGGCTGTCGAGGTGCAGGGTCGCCCCTTCCTCGGGATCTGCGTTGGCATGCAACTGCTGGCCGAGATCGGCCATGAATACGAACGTACCGAGGGGCTTGGCTGGGTGCCGGGCGAAATCGTGCGGATCGAGCCTTCGGACCCGAAGCTCAAGGTGCCGCATATGGGCTGGAACGACCTCGTCATCGACCGGCCCCATCCGGTGCTGGAGGGGATCTCGACCGGCGATCACGCCTATTTCGTGCATAGCTGGCAGTTCCGCCCGACCGACCCCGACACGCTGCTCGCCCATGTCGACTATGGCGGGGCGGTGACGGCGGTGGTGGGGCGCGACAACGTCGTCGGTGCGCAATTCCACCCCGAGAAGAGCCAGACGGCAGGGCTCCGGCTCATCGCCAACTTCCTGAACTGGAAGCCCTGATACGACGAGGCCCGCGCGGATTGCGCGGGCCTTCTGTTTCACGGGAATCGCTCACTTCAGGAAGGCGGCGAGATCCTCGTAGAACTTGTCGGCATGGGTCGCGGTGAGGCCGTGCGGCGCGTCAGCATACTCCTTGAGCGTCGCGTTCGTCCCCACCAGCTTGGCCGCGCGCCGGCCCGACGGGTCGATCGGCACGGTTTCGTCCTTGCCGCCATGCACGATCAGCGTCGGCACCTTGAAGGCCTGCATGTCATTGCTGAAATCGGTCTGGCCGAAGGCATCGACGCAGTCGAGCGTGGCCTTGGGGCTGGCCTGCATCGCCATCATCAGCGACCAGTGCAGCACGCCTTCGCTGACCTTGTTGCCGTAGAATGACTTGAAGAAGGTCTTGAGGAATTCCGGCCGGTCCTTGCGCAGCCCCTCCTTGATGCCCTCGAACACGTCCTTGGTGACACCGTCAGGGTTCTTGTCGGATTTCAGCATCCCCGGCGCGACCGAGGCGATCAGCCCGGCGGCGCGGACATTGCGCCCGTCATGGCGCGACATGTAACGCGCGACCTCGCCGCCGCCCATCGAGAAGCCGACGATGGCCGCGTCCCTGAGATCGAGCTCACGCATCACCGTGTCGAGGTCGTCGGCCATGGTGTCGTAGTTGTAGCCTTGGAAGGGCTGGCCGGAACGGCCGAAGCCGCGACGATCATAGGCGACGACCCGGTGGCCGGTCTCGGCCAGCCGCACCGCCTGGTACTCCCACGAATCCGAGTTGAGCGGCCAGCCGTGGATCAGCACCACGGGGCGGCCTTCGCCCCAGTCCTTCACGTAGAGCTGGGTATGGTCCTTGGTGGTGACGAGGGGCATCCGATGTCCTTCCCTTGATCGTTGACGGAAAGGAAAACCGGCACACCCCCCGTGCTGTTCCGGGCTATTGCACCTTCTGCCAGACCCCGCCCTCGCGGCAGAAGCCCAGCACGCAGCCCGATACCGACAGCCGGTCCCCGGCGAGCACGAGCTTCGAATTGTAGGTCTTGCCGTTGTCCGGCGCGAAGACCTTGCCACGATACTCGCCGCCGCCGACCGCCTTGGTCTCGGAGATGATGTGGCGCCCGAGATTGGGCGACGCGATCTCGGCGCCATCGGGGCCATAGGCTTTCACCAGCTGGCCGCAGAGCTGCGCACCACAGGGCGCCACCTGCACCAGACCGCTGTTGCCGTTGTCGTCGGGCGCCGTGCGCCAAGTGCCGAGCAGCGGCTCGGCCGAGGCCGTTCCCGCCAATGCCATGGCCGCCAACGCGGCCCAGGCCAATCTCTTCATGGTTGTCTCCTCCTCCATACAAGGCGAAGCTGACGCGAAGGTCAGCCGCGCAGGCAAGGCTGACGTGGCGTTGCATCCGGGGCCTTCGCGTGCCACAGCGCGGGCGCGACACAGCCCGGAGACCGCGCCATGATCCTGTACCCTGCCATCGACCTCAAGGACGGCCAGGCCGTGCGGCTCCTGCGCGGCGAAATGGACAAGGCGACCGTGTTCAACGACGACCCGGCGGCCCAGGCGCGGGCTTTCGTCGAGGCGGGGACCGAATGGCTCCACCTCGTCGACCTGAACGGGGCCTTCGCGGGCGAGCCGGTGAACGCGGCGGCGGTCGAGGCGATCCTCGCGGCCTGCCCCGGAATCCCCGCGCAGCTCGGCGGTGGTATCCGCGACATGAAGACCATCGAGACCTGGATCGAGAAGGGCCTCGCCCGGGTGATCCTCGGCACGGTGGCGGTCGAGAACCCCGATCTCGTCCGAGAGGCCGCGAAGGCGTTCCCCGGCAAGGTCGCGGTCGGTCTCGACGCGCGTGAGGGACGCGTGGCAACGCGTGGCTGGGCCGAGGAGACCGACGTGATGGTCACCGATCTCGCCAAGAGCTTCGAGGATGCCGGGGTGGCCGCGATCATCTATACCGACATCGCCCGCGACGGCGCGATGGCGGGGCCGAACGTGGCCGCGACCGAGGATCTCGCGCGCGCCGTATCGATTCCGGTGATCGCCTCGGGCGGCGTGTCGTCGCTCGACGACCTGAAGGCCCTGAAGTCGACCGGTGTCATCGCCGGCGCGATCTCGGGCCGGGCGCTCTATGACGGCGCGATCGACTTGGCCGAGGCGCTGGCGCTGCTTAAGGGCTGACACGAAGCGGCGCCGCGCAGTCCCCCGCGCGGCGCCGCCTTCACCACATTGCAACTGCACCGGGTCTCAAGCTGACCCGTGCGTGCCGGGAATCATTCCTCCGCCGCGGCCTTGGCGAATTTCTCCAGCGCGTTCTCCATCTTCTCGATGGCCTCGAGATCGTCGTCGACGGCGAGGTCGTCGAAGGTCTCCTCCGGCTCTTCGTAGGCCACGAAGACCTGCCCCGACCCGTCGTCATAGGCGAGGATCTTGAGCGGCAGGTAGAGCCCCGCCAGCGGGTCCTCCTGCATCACCGGCGTCCCGAGCTGCGGGTTGCCGAAGATCAGCAGCTGGCTGTCGGCCAAGGTCATGCCTACCTGCTCGGCCCCGGCCCCGTGATCGACGCGGGCAAAGACGGTCGCCCCGGCCTCGGTGACGGCGGCTTCGAGGCGGTCCATCACCTCGGCGACGGTGCCGGTGGCCTGCATGGTTTCGGTCTCGGCCATGGCGGGGGCCGCGAAGGCGGTGGCGGCGAGACCGGCGAGGATCGTGCGTTTCATGTGAAATGCTCCCTTTATGCTGCTGCTCAACCAGCAGATGCCGCCTTCCGTTCCGGCACTGGCCCCGCCGCGCCGGGAGGGTTAGAAGGGCCGCGACCGCAGGAGGGCCCTACATGCTCAAGACCCGCATCATTCCCTGTCTCGACGTGGCCGATGGCCGCGTGGTGAAGGGCGTCAATTTCGTCAACCTGCGCGACGCGGGCGATCCGGTGGATGCCGCCCGCGCCTATGACGCGGCGGGCGCCGACGAGCTGTGTTTCCTCGACATCCATGCCACGCACGAGAATCGTGGCACGATGTTCGACCTCGTCCGGCGCACCGCCGAGAGCTGCTATATCCCGCTGACCGTGGGCGGCGGGGTGCGCAGCCATCATGACGTGCGCGCGCTGCTGCTCGCCGGCGCCGACAAGGTGAGCTTCAACTCCGCCGCCGTGGCCGACCGTACCGTCGTTACCGAGGCGGCGCAGCGCTTCGGCGCGCAGTGCATCGTCGTGGCGATCGACGCCAAAACGGTGGAGCCGGGCCGCTGGGAAATCTTCACCCATGGGGGCCGCAAGCCCACCGGCATCGACGCGGTCGAGTTCGCCATCGATATGGAGCGGCGCGGCGCCGGTGAGATCCTGCTCACCTCGATGGATCGCGACGGCACGCGAGCGGGCTTCAACCTGCCGCTGACCCGCGCCATCTCGGATGCGGTCGACATCCCGGTGATCGCTTCGGGCGGCGTCGGCACGCTCGACCACCTCGTCGAGGGCGTGACTGAAGGCGGCGCCAGCGCGGTCCTTGCTGCCTCGATCTTCCATTTCGGCACCTACACCATCGCCGAGGCCAAGGCGCATATGCAGGCCGCCGGCATACCGATGAGGATGGCATGAGCCTGCACGATCTCGCCGCCACGATTCTCGCCCGTCGCGGCGCCGATCCCGACACCAGCTGGACCGCTAAGTTGCTGTCGAAGGGTCCGGAGAAATGCGCCGAGAAGTTCGGCGAAGAGGCGGTCGAGGCGATCATCGAGGCGGTGAAGGGCGATCGCGAAAAGCTCGCCTCCGAGGCCGCCGACGCGCTCTACCACCTGCTGGTGATGTGCGCGGCGCGTGACGTCACGCTCGAGGACATCGAAGCCGAACTCGCTCGGCGCGAGGGCCGCTCCGGGCTGGCCGAGAAGGCCGCGCGCCCCCGCTGAATACCATGACCCCGCCGCCGTGCCTCGGCGGCGGGGTTTTTCGTGGCGGTCAGGCTCAGGCGGCCTTGTCGGCCGGGCTCCAGGCGAACTTCTCGAACGGCTTGTCCACCGGCGTGCCGGCAAGGTGGTTGGTGTAGTTCGACATGACCTTCTGGCTGTAGCCCAGGATCACCTCGAGGATGTTCCGCTTGGTGAAGCCCGCATCGAGGAAGGCCTGCACCGAGGCGTCGTCGACATTGCCATGGTTGCGCACCAGCTTCAGGGTGAAGTCACGCAGCGCCTCGAGCCGGGCATTGGGCAGCGGCGTGCCGTCGCGCAGCGCGTTGGTGATGGCGTCGTCCACGCCCATGCTCTTGGCGATACCGGTATGGGCGGGAACGCAGTAATGGCAGGCGTTTTCGACATTCACGGTCTGCCACACGACAGTCAGCTCGTCCTTGTCGAAGCTCGAATTCACGAACAGCTCATGGGTCCGCTGGTAGGCTTCGAGCAGGCCGGGCGCCTCGGCCATGACGGCATGCAGGCCGGGAACCCGGCCAAAGGCCGCGCGCGACTTCGCAAGCAGCGGCTTGCTCTCCTCGGGGGCGGTGTTGTCGTCGTGGAAGGTGAAATCGGTCATCGGAAACTCCGGTCGCTCTGTGGGGGGCATTGATGCCCGGACAGGACAACAGATAACCGATTTGAGTGATCGCTCAACAGCCAAATTGAGCGATCACTCAAACTTGAGCGCCAGCCACTGTGCGGAGCACGGGACATTCGCCTCGTCCTCCCCTATCTTCTGCGCATGACACGAGCCCGACCCTATGACCGCGACGTAGCGCTGGACGCCGCCCTGTCCCTGTTCTGGCGCAAGGGATATCACGCGACCTCCCTCAAGGATCTCGAGGGGGCCTTGCAGATGAAGCCCGGCAGCATTTACGCCGCCTTCGACAGCAAGCACGCGCTCTACTTGTCGGTGCTGGAACGCTATTTCCTGCGGTCGCGCGGCGAGCTGAAGGCGCTGCGCGAGCAACCGGGTCCGATCCTGCAGGGCCTTGCCGATCACCTGCGCGCCGTGGCGCGGCGGGAGGCGGACGACCCGGCCCGTAGCGCCTGCATGCTGGTCCGCACGATGCTGGATGCGACGGCGGGAGAGGCCGAGTTGGGCGCCCGCGCGCGTGGCTATCTCGACGCGATCCGGGCCGAGATCGAGGCCGCCTTTCGCAAGGCACAGGAGAACGGCGAATTGACGGGGGCGCAGGACCCTTCCCGTCTGGCCCAGCGCTACCAGTCCAACATGACGGCGCTGCGGATCGAGGCGCATCGCGGGCTCGACGATGCAACGCTCATCGCCCTGGCCGAGGAAATGGCGCAGGAGGTCGAGGCGCTGCGCCCGAACTGAGCGGCATTCACCCCGATAAAAAAAGCCCGGGCCATGGCCCGGGCTTCAAGGTGTGGAACGAGGGACAGTGAAATGAAGCGCATATGTTCCAGATACGCGCCTCCATGAAACGATCTAACCACGAAAAGGTTCCACGCGAAGACGGCTTCCCCAATTCGTGAACGGATGGTTAGCAAAGCGAGAGCTAGCCTGCCGTCGTGGCCCGGGCGGCATAGAGCGCCACCGCAGCGGCGTTCGAGACGTTCAGCGACCCAAATCCCCCCGCCGCGTCGATCCGCACCAACGCGTCGCAGGTCTCGCGCGTCCTCTCCCTGAGCCCCGGCCCCTCGGCGCCGAGCACCAGCGCCACGGGGCGGTCGCGGCGCCCCTCGAGCGCCTGCTCGATGCCCTGCTCCGCCTCGCCGGCGAGGCCCAGCACCAGATAGCCCATATCCTTCAGTCGCTGCATGGTGTCGGCAAGGTTCCGGACCCGCAGATAGGGCTGACGCTCCAGCGCGCCGGAGGCGGTCTTGGCCAGCGCCCCCGTCTCTGGGGCGGAATGCCTTTGCACGCCGATCACTGCCCGGGCGCCGAACACCTCGGCCGAGCGCAGGATCGCTCCCACATTATGCGGGTCGGTGACGCGGTCGAGCAGCAGCAGCCGCGGCGGCCCGGCGCGCTCGCCGCCCAGCGCGATATCGTCGAGCGAGCCCCAGTCGAGCGGCTTGACCTCGAGCGCCGCGCCCTGATGCACGGAGTCCGGGTCGATCGGGGCGGCGAATTTGCGCGGATCCGAGATCTCGGGCGTCATGCCACTCTCGGCGATGGCGTCGGCGAGCTTGGCCTCGGCGTTCTTGGTGACGACGAGACGCAGCCGCTCGCGACGCGGGTTCATCAGCGCGTCGCGTACCGCGTGCAGGCCGAACAGCCAGACCGTCTCGGCGGCCGAGGCGCGCTTGGCCTGCTCCTTCTCGATGACCCATTTCGGCTTTTTCATCGCGCTCTCCGCTTGGCTTGGGGCTTCGCCTGATTGCGCTTTCGCGGCCGCGAAGTCCAGCGGCCGCCCCCATGCGCCGCGCCGTCGGGGAAGCCGGATTTTGAGGTTGACGCCTCCGTGGCGCACGCGTATTCCCGCTCTCGCACCGGGTCGAGGCCCGGCTGCGGGCGACGAGCTGCAAGGTGCGGCAGCGGACTGTAACTCCGCCGGGGAGACCCACGCCTGGTTCGATTCCAGGGTCGCCCACCACCCCTCCCCCCTTTTCAAGACGACGGTTTGACCGGCCAATGCACCCCTCATAGGGTCGGCGCGGGGAGACGCGCATGGGTCGGTTCGACATTGTCATCATCGGCCAAGGCGGCCGGATCGAGGCCGAGGCGCTGCTGCTCGCCGCCTCTCTGCGCGCCCGCGCCCCGGGATTCGCGGGCCGGCTCCTCGTGGCCGAGCCGCAGCCCGGGCCGCTCTGGCCGGACGATCCGCGGATGAGCGACGAAGGCCGCGCCATGCTGCGCGAACTGGGGGCCGAGATCCTGCCCTTCGAGAACCGGCATTTCGGCGCGTCCTACCCGCATGGCAACAAGATCGAGGCGCTCGGCGCCTTGCCTGCCGCCCCCTTCCTGTTTCTCGATAGCGATACGCTGATCCTGAGCGAGATCGGCGACCTGCCGATCGACACCCACCCCCCTGCCGCCTCGATGCGGCGCGAGGGCACATGGCCGGTCGAGGAGGTCTACTGGCCGGGCTACACCGCCAGTTGGCGGTCCCTCTACGACCGTTTCGGGCTCGACTTCGAAAGCTCGCTCGACAGGAACTGGCCCGACGAGTTCTGGAAACGCTACCTCTATTTCAACGCCGGTTGGTTCTGCGGCCCGGATGCAGGGGCCTTCGGCACCCGGTTCATGGACTACGCCGTGCAGATCCGAGACGACCCGCCTGCCGAGGTGGCGCTGCAACCCTTTGACCCATGGCTCGATCAGGTGGCCTTGCCGCTGGTGATCCACGCGCTGGGTGGTGGCCGCCCCGGCCCGGCGCTGGCCGGGCTCGACGGGGCGATCACCTGCCACTACCGCACCTTTCCCCTGCTCTATGCGCGGGAGGATGACGCCGTGGTCGAGACGCTGGAACAGGTGGCTGCGCCGAACCGGCTCAAGAAGCTTCTGAAGCGGCACGAACCGATCCGCCGGATGGTCTATCAGGGCCGCGGCGCCAAGGTCCGGGCCCTGTTCGACCGCGATGCCCTGCCCGCGCAAGAAAAGGAGATCCGAACCATCCTGCGTGCGCATGGTTTCTGGATGAGGTGACACCCGAAGGAGGCCGCGATGTTCATCCCCGACATGCTGTTCCAGGATTGGACCGGGATCGCCCGCACCATCGTGGTCGGCGCGCTGGCCTATGCGGGGCTCGTCGCCTTCCTGCGCATTTCCGGCAAGCGGACGCTGGCCAAGCTCAACGCCTTCGACCTCGTGGTTACCGTGGCGCTGGGCTCGACGCTGGCCACGATCCTGCTGTCGGAAAGCGTGGCATTGGCCGAGGGTCTGGTGGCCTTCGGGCTGCTGATCGGCTTACAATGGCTGGTAGCGCGCGCCTCTGTCGGCTCGACCCGCTTCGCCCGCATGGTCCGCTCGGAGCCCAGCCTGCTGCTGCACGACGGCGAGATGCTGCGCGGCGCGATGGCCCGCGAACGCGTCACCGAGGAAGAACTCGAAGAGGCGATCCGCAACTCCGGCAAGGCCGATCGCACCCAGCTCGCCGCCGTGGTGCTCGAAAGCGACGGCTCGTTCAGCGTGATCGAGGGCCCCGCGCGCGACCTGCCCGGCATGGACAAGTCGCACTAGGTGTCGGGCCTATTCGATCGCCCAGACCATGCTGACCCCGGCCGAGATCTCGACCTCGCCCTGGGCAATCGGCACGCCGCCATCCGCGGCCATGCGCATTTCCATCATCGCCGGGCGGGGCCCGAAATCGGCCCCGGTTTCCGAGATCGACAGCACCTCGCCGAGCGTCACCCCCGCCGCCTCGGCATAGGTTGCCGCGCGGGCCTGCGCGTCGGCGATGGCGGCGCGTCGTGCCTCGTCATGCGCGCTCGCCCGATCTGCAAGGGCGAATTCGAGTCCTTCGAGCCGGTTCGCCCCCTCGCCCACCGCGGCGTCGAGCACCGCGCCCAGCCCGTCGAGATCAACCACCCGCAATTCGACCAGCGTGGTGGCGACGAAGCCTTCGGGTTCGGATTGCCCGTCATGCATCCGCGCATAGTCGCGGTCGAGGCTGAGCTGGCCGGTCTGGACGTTTTCGGGCGGGATACCCGCCGCTTCGAGCCGCTCCAGCACCCGCGCCATGGCGGCGTTCATCGCGTCGAGCGCGGCACGCGCGGTTTCGGCCGTTTCGCTGACGCCGAGCCGCACCCGGGCGATCTCCGGGGCGGCGCGGACATGGCCTTCGCCGCGCACGGCGATGCTGCGCTGTTGGGGTGTCGATGTCTCGACCGGCTGCGCTGCTCCGGCACCGGCCATGCCGGCGAGAAGCGCCGCGGCGAGAATGGTGTGTTTCATGGGGACCTCCCTGGTCTTCATTCCGTTCGGGTCGCAGGGAACGCCCGCGATGAGGGCGACGCAAGAGAGGAGCAGCCATGCGACGATCACAACCTCGGGGTGGCGGGTTGCGCACGCGGAAAGCCGCCGGCAAAATGTCGCCGGTCAGGCGCGTCTGTTTCCGGACCCCGCCAGTGATGCTAAGGCCGATCGCATGACACCCAATTTCGCCCTGTCCCTCTCTCTAGAGGGCCTGAGACTTCTGCATCGCGACGCCGAGGGCTGGACGCTCATCGGCGACGTGCCGCTCGACAGCGCCGATCTCGCGGGCGAACTGGCGGCGCTGCGGGCCCGTGCCCTGGCCCGCGCGCCCGAAGGCATGCGCACCAAGCTGCTGATTCCCGAGGATCAGATTCGCTATCTCGAACTTGAGGGCGAGCAAGACGCGGCAGCCGTGGCGCAGGCGCTGGAGGGTGCGACCCCCTACACCGTCGACGAGCTGGCGATCGATTTCGTGGTGACCCAAGGGCGCACCCATGTCGCCGCCGTGGCGCGCGAGACCCTCGACGAGGCACTCGCCTTCGCGCGCGAGCATGCGATGGCACCGGTGGCCTTCGCCGCCGTGCCGGAGACCGGGAACTTCCCGGGCGAGCCCTTCTTCGGTGGTGTGCCGGGCCTGGGCGCGCCGGTGGCGCGCGACACCGTGCCGGTACGCGCCCGCGCCGTGGCACTGGCCGAAGCGCCGGAGCCGGTCCCCACGCCGGAACCGGCGACCGAGCCGCTGCCGACCGATCCGGCTGTCGGGGCGCAGGCCGACAGCGCCCCCGCCGAGGCGCCGGATCAGGAAACTGAGCCTGAGCCTGAACCTGAGTTGACCGAGGCTCCTGTCGCGGCGCCCGCCGAACCGGCCCCCCAACCGGAGGCGGGCCTGTCAGGCGTTCAGGAAGACATCCCGGCAACGCAACCGGACGACGACGGCATGCCTGCCGAGCAGTCCTCCGCTTACGAGACGGAGGCTGACAGGGTCCCTGAACCGCTCGAAGCTGAGCCGCTGTCGGAGCTTGAGCCGGAGCCGGTGCCAGTGCCACAACCCTTGTCCGAACCGGAGCCGGGCGAGGATGAAGACGACGCCCTGCTCGCTTCTCCCTCCCCTGCCGCGCCCCCCCGCACCGCGTCCCCGGCAGGCGACCAGCCGCGCCCTGCCGCGCCGCCGGCCTCGCCGCCCTTGCCGCCGCGCGGTGAGGCTGTTCCGGCCGTGCCACCGGCGGATCGGGAAGCGGCAGAGGCTGCGAAGCGGATCATGCCGCCTGCCATGCCCCGGCCAGGCGCCCCGCCGGCCGCGATGCCCGCCGTCCCACCGGCCGAAACGAGCGCTCGCAAGGAACCCGAAACGCCGAACGGCGCCGAGGCGCAGGCGCTCGCCGCCGGTGCCGCGCTGAAAACCGCGACGCCGGCAGCGGCCGCGACCGCACCCAACCGTGGCAGTGACCGCGCCAGCGAGCGCGAGCGCATGACGGTGTTCGGCGCCCGCCGCTCCGAGCCGGAGACCCGGCCGGGTCGTGGCGCACTCATGGCCGGGCTGGCCGCGTTGCTGATTCTCGTGCTGCTCGTCGGACTGTGGCTGCGTGGCAGCGGTGAGGCGCCGCAGGCCGGGTTGCTGCGCGATTCCTCTCCGGCCGTGGAGATCGAGCCTGCAGCCGCCGCTGCGCCGGAGGCTGCGGATACGCAGGAAGTCGAAGCGTCCGCCGTGCCCGAGCCGGTGGAGCTGCCGAATTACGACGACTATCCCGAGCCCGAGCCGGTCTCGGCCGCCGCCATTAGCCCCGCCGAGGCCGAACGTATCTATGCCGCGACCGGTGTTTGGCTGCGGGCTCCGCGTCTGCCGCTGACCCCGCGCAGCGAAACGCTCGAGGCGCCGGTCCCCGCACTGGCCGATCAGGCGCTGACCGGGGATATGCCCATGATACGGCTCGCCGCCGCTTCGCCCGATGCGGGTCTGCCGGCGCAGAGCGTTCCGCCCCCCGCCGGCAGCGTCTTCGACCGCGACGCGCGCGGCTTCATCGCCGCGACGGTCGAGGGGACCGTGCTGCCGCAGGGCCTGACGGTCTTTAGTGGCCGTCCCGAGATCCTGCCGCCGAACCGCCCCGGCACCGTCGCGCCCGAGCAGCCGGACGAAGCCGAAACCGAAGCCGAACCCGAAACTGGGACCGACGAACAGTCCGACGAACAGCTGACGATCCTGGTTCCGGAGGTCACCCCGGAGTCCCGCCCGGAGGATCTGGCCCCGAACGCGGGTCCGCCCCCCGTTGTGCCGCCGAATCGCCCGGGCACGCTCGTCCCCGAGGCTGAGGCCGACGCGGAGGAGGATGGCGAAGCGGCTCAGGCCGAGGTGTCGCCCGGCGGCGTGGCGCTCGACGCCCTGCGGCCGACCCGCCGCCCCGAAGATCTCGAGCCCGAACCGCTCGCCGCCTATGAGGGGCCGCGCCCGCCGCTGCGCCCCGAGGGGCTGGCCCCCGATGCCCAGGCGCAGGTGGACGAGGCCGCCGACGCGCAGGCCGAGGCCTTGGCCGAGGCGGTGAGCAGCACCCCCGATGCGCCGCCGGCCCGTGCCTCGGTCGCCGACGCGCTGGCCTCTCTCATGGCCGATGCGCCCGACCCGCTGGCCAATGCCACGGCGCAGGCGGTTCCGACCGCGCGCCGCCCCGATTCCCGGCCCCGCAACTTCGACCGGGTCGTCGCCCAGAGCCGCGCGCGCGTGGCAGCCCCCGCCCCCGCCGCCACGGAGCCCGAAGAGGTGGCCAGCGCCACCGTCGCGCCGGACGGCCCGGTGCCGGGCGGCGTCGCTCGTGCTGCCACCATCGACGACGCGATCAACCTGCGCGACATCAACCTGATCGGCGTCTATGGCCGGCCGGGCGCGCGCCGCGCGCTGGTGCGGATGGCGAATGGCCGTTACCTGCGGGTCGGCATCGGTGACTCGCTCGATGGCGGACGCGTCACCGCGATCGGCGACGATGTCCTGAACTACGTCAAACGCGGTCGTACGCTGGTTCTGCAGATCCCCGACTGATCTCGCGCACATTGCCTTCGCCTGCCCCAGCGGCGATAGCTGGGGCATGCAGGGATTTCTCTTTCAGGCCACGATCTATCTGGGCGCGGCGGTGCTGGCCGTGCCGCTCGCCGCGCGGCTCGGCCTCGGCTCGGTACTGGGCTACCTCGCCGCCGGGATCATCATCGGCCCGGCTACCGGACTGGTCGGGGCCGAAACCGAGGATCTCCAGCATTTCGCCGAGTTCGGCGTGGTCATGATGCTGTTCCTGATCGGGCTGGAGCTGGAGCCCCGTGCCCTGTGGAACATGCGACAACGGCTGATCGGTCTGGGCGGCGTGCAGGTGGTGGTGACCACCGGCGCACTGTTTGCCGCCGGCAGCCTGCTCGGGCTCGATCCGCGCGTCGCGCTGGCCACCGGGCTGATCTTCGCGCTCTCCTCCACCGCCATTGTTCTGCAGACCCTCTCGGAGAAGGGGCTGGTACAGACCCAGGGCGGGCGGTCGGTGTTCTCTGTCCTGCTCACCCAGGACATCGCCGTGATCCCGATGCTGGCGCTGCTGCCCCTGCTGGCGCTGTCGGCCCATGGCGGCGGGAACGGGCACGAGACCCCGGCCAACCCGGACGCGCCCGGCGTCAAGGAGGTCGAGGCGGCGCGCACGCTGATCGAGAACCTGCCCGGCTGGGCGGTGACGCTGGTGACGCTGGGCGCAGTGGCCGTGGTCGTGCTGGCCGGCATCTATCTGACCCGCCCGGTCTTCCGCTACATCCACCATGCCCGGCTGCGCGAGCTCTATACCGCGCTGGGCCTGCTGATGGTGGTGTCGATTGCGGTGCTGATGGAGCTGGTGGGCCTCTCGCCCGCGCTGGGCACCTTCCTCGCCGGGGTAGTGCTCGCCAACTCCGAGTTCCGCCACGAGTTGGAGAGCGACCTCGAGCCGTTCAAGGGCCTGCTGCTGGGGCTGTTCTTCATCACCGTGGGTGCCGGCATCGACTTCGGCGTGCTTCTGGACAGCCCGATGCGGATCGTGGCGCTCACTCTGGGCGTGATCACGATCAAGGGCGGGGTGCTTTACCTGCTGGCACGGCTGGCGCGGATGCACACGCGCGACCGCTGGCTGTTCACACTGGCGCTCGCGCAGGCCGGCGAGTTCGGCTTCGTGCTGTCGTCCTTCTCGCTGCAGCAGGGCGTCCTGGCGCAATCCGAGGCCGAAGTTATCCGGCTGGTGATCGGCCTGTCGATGCTGGTCACGCCGCTGCTGTTCATCCTCTACGAACAGCTCGTCAAACGTGCCGAGAAGGCACCCGATCTCGACCCGGACGAGATCGACCGCAAGGCGCCGGTGATCATCGCCGGGATCGGTCGCTTCGGGCAGGTGGTGAGCCGTCTGGTGCAGGGTGCGGGCATCGACACGGTAGTGCTCGACCACGACATGGAGATGGTCGACACGATGCGCCGTTTCGGCTTCTCGGGCTTCTTCGGCGACCCGACCCGGCCGGATATCCTCCATGCCGCCGGGCTGGAGACGGCGAAGGTGCTGGTGGTGGCGCTCGACGACCGGCATGCCGCGCTCAAGCTCGTCCGCCACGCCCGCGCGCAGCGACCGGACCTGCACATCGTCGCCCGTGCCTTCGACCGCGAGCATGTCTACCAGCTGTTCCAGGCGGGCGCGAACGACATCGTCCGCGAGATGTTCGATTCGAGCCTGCGGGCCGGGCGCTACGTGCTGGAGAATATCGGCCTGTCGAAATTCGAGGCCTCGGAGATCGAGATCGCCTTCTACCAGCAGGACCGGGCCGGGGTGCGCGAACTGGCGCAGCTGTGGAAGCCCGGCATCCCGGTGGCTCAGAACGCGGAATACGTGAAACGCGCGCGCGAGCTGAACAAGGATCTAGAGACCATGATCCTCGAGCGGCTGCACCCGCAGGGCGACGCCGCCGAAACCGGCGACGTCGTGGGCTACCGCAGCAAGGATCGCAGCTGATCAGCCGTCGCTGACCCCGGCCTCGGCAAAGCTCGCCATGCCGGAATGGCAGGCGATCGCGCCCTTGAGCACGCCGATGGCCAGCGTCGCGCCCGACGCCTCGCCGAGCCGAAGCCCGAGCGAGAGCAAGGGGCTCTTGCCCAGCGCATCGATCAGGCGCGCATGCGCCGCCTCGGCGCCCTGGTGCCCGGCCACGGCGTGATCAAGCGCCCCGGGCGCGGCACGGTGCAGCACCAGCGCGGCGGCGCAACAGATGAAGCCGTCGAGGATGACCGGGATGCGGTGATGCCGCGCGGCCAGGATCGCGCCCGCCATCGCCGCGATTTCGCGCCCGCCCAGCTGGCGCAGCACCTCCAACGGGTCCTTCTCACCGGCGATCCGGGCCACGCCCTGCGCCACGGCCTCGGTCTTGCGCGCGAGACCGGCATCGTCGACCCCCGTGCCCCGGCCAGTCCAATCCTCGGCCCGGCCCCCTTCGAGCGCATGAGCGATCGCCGCGGCCGAACAGGTATTGCCGATCCCCATCTCGCCCGCGACGAAGAGGTCGGCCTCGGGATCGACCGCGTTCCAGCCGATGGCCAGCGCGGCCACCAGCTCGGCCTCGCTCATCGCCGGACCCTCGACGAAATCGCCGGTCGGGCGGTCGAGGTCGATGGGATGGGCGGTCATGCGCGCGCCGAAGGCCTGGGCGAGCTGGTTCACCGCCGCGCCGCCGGCCTCGAAATTGCCGACCATCTGCGCGGTCACCTCCGCCGGAAAGGCCGAGACGCCGCGCGCCACGACGCCGTGATTGCCGGCGAAGACCGCAACCTGCGGCCGCTCCATGCGGGGCCGGGCATCGCCGCGCCAGCCGGCATACCAGATCGCCAGTTCCTCGAGCCGCCCCAGCGCCCCGGCGGGCTTGGTCAATTGGGCGTCACGCGCCTCTGCCGCGGCGATCGCCGCGGTGTCGGGACCGGGCCGTTCGGCCAGCAGGACGCGGAAGGTGGACAGGTCGTCGAAAGGGGCGGTCATGCGGCATCCTCGTTGCATCCCGGTTTGTCCGTGCCTAACCGGTGTCGGCAAAGTTTGGAAAGAGGTTCCCGATGCTCCTGCCCCTGCGTGCGGCCCTAGGCCTGCTGACCCGCCTCCCCGTGCAGCCGGCACCGCTCCGGCCCGAAGGGGTGTGGGCGTTCGGGCTGGCAGGGCTGGCAGTGGGCGGGCTCGCGGCGGCGCTCTACTGGCTGGCGCTGGCGGTGGGGCTGCCGACGGGACCGGCCGCGGCGTTGGCGCTCGCGGCGCAGGTGCTGCTGACCGGCGGGCTGCACGAGGACGGGCTGGCCGATTGCGCCGACGGGCTATGGGGCGGGTTCGAGCGGGCCGGTCGGCTCGAGATCATGCGCGACAGTCGGGTCGGCAGCTACGGCGTGCTCGGGATCGGGCTGACGCTGCTGTTGCGCTGGTCGACGCTCGTGATCGCGGGCCCGCTGGGGCTGGTTGCCGCTGCCGTGCTGAGCCGCGCGGCGATGATCTGGCCAATGCACTGGCTACCGCACGCGCGCGAGGACGGGCTGGCGCGTCTGGCAGGACGCCCCTCTATGCGCGCCACCGGCCTCGCCTTCGGCTTGGCAGCGCTGCTGGCCCTGCCCTTTGCCGGCTGGGGCCTGCTGGTCGTTCTCCCGCTCGCAGCAATGGCGGCGCTGGCCTGCAGCTGCATCGCCAAGGCCAAGATCGGCGGGCAGACCGGCGACGTGCTCGGCGCGACCCAGCAGATGGCCGAGATCGCGGTGCTGCTCGGCCTCGCGGCGCTGGTCTAACGTACGCAGTCCAGAGCCGGCCCGAAGCCTTCGGGCTCCAGCGGGCCGATCTCGCGCGCGGTGAGCGCACCATCGATCAGGCGCACCGCCATCGCCCTTTGCCATCCCGCATCGGCGAGAACCAGTTCGGTCCCCTCGCCGCAATCGCGGATACCGCCTTCGATCCGGGGTACGCCGAATCGGTGATTGGTCAGCCCCTCGAGCGCGGCGACCTCCTCCAGTACGCCATCCTGCATCCGCCAGACCCGCAGCACCCGCGCCAGATGCGGCCGGTCGACATAGGCCAGCTCGACCCGGCCGTCGCCATCGAGATCGGCGGGCGGCATGGGGGCGAGCCAGCGATGCGGCGTGCCGATGAACGGCGTGGCGGCAATGAGCCCCTCGGGACCGTAGACCGAAAGCCGCGCCCCCTGCGCCGTGTCGGTCTCCACCACCACGGCATCCAGCCCGCCATCGCCGTCGACATCCGCGAGGCGCGGCGCGAGATCCTCGAACACCCGGTGCTCCGGCAGGCGGACGACGCGCGTCGCGCCATCCGGGGTCACCATCTCCAGCGCGCCCCACTCCTCGGTCTCGCCGAACACGCCATGCGCGTAGCGCGTGGTCGGTTCGGCGAATCGCGCCTCGGCCAGCCCCTGCGCCACCGCGGGACCGGCCAGCGCCGCGCCCAGGAGCAGCCCTGCCAGAGCCCGCAGCATCAGATCTGCCGCTCGGGCATCCGCACCACCAGCCCGTCGAGCGCGTCCGACACCTTGAGCTGGCAGGTCAGGCGCGAGGTCTCGGCATCCGGCTCGTAGGCGAATTCGAGCATGTCCTCTTCCATCGGGTCCTTCTCGGGCAGCTTCGCCACCCAGCCCGCATCGACATAGACATGGCAGGTCGAACAGGCGCAGGCGCCGCCGCAATCGGCCTCGATGCCGGGGATGCCGTTGTCCCGCGCACCCTCCATGACGGTGAGGCCGTTGGCCACGTCGACGACATGCTCGGTGCCGTCATGCTCGATATAGGTGATCTTCGCCATCTGCGGCTCCTCTGTCGCGTTGCGCCGCCCTGTCTAGGCGAGCGATGGCGCGCCCGCCAGAGCCGCGAGGCGCCGCTCCACCAGATGTGTTGCGGCATGCGCGCCACGCGCCGCCGCTGCCGCGCCCGGCGGCTTCCGGCAGTGGCCGGGGCGGTCTAGGGTCGGCCCGACAACCATCCCGGTGCCCCATGTTCCGCCTGCTCCTCGCCCTTCCCCTCGCCGCCTGCGCCGTCACCCTGCCACAGGTGCCGGCCTTCATGGCGGCCGAGATCGAGACCCGCGAGGGTGGGCGCTGCTATGGCCGCGACATCACCCCCGCCGTTCTCGAGACGGTGCAGGAACAGCTGCGCGAGCCGGGAGACGGTCCAGCCCGCTATCGCAGCGTGACGCGACAGCGAATCGTCCAAGAGCGCCGCGAGGTCGCGTTCGAGACGCTCTGCCCGCCCGCCTTCACGCCCAGCTTCGTCGAGACGCTGCAACGCGCGCTGGTGACCCGCGGCTTCCATCCCGGCCCGGTGACCGGGCAACTGGATCAACGCAGTCTCGACGCGGTGCGCGCCTTCCAGCGGGCCACCGGCGGCCCCGACAGCCCGGTGCTGTCGCTGGCCTCGGCGCAGCGGCTCGGCATCGTCGCGCTGACGCCCGAACAGCTCGAGATCATGAACCGGCGCTGAGCATGAAAAAGGGCGCCCGAAGGCGCCCTTCCGTTGCTGCTCGTGCAGCGGGGATCACTCGGTCTCGCCGAGCCCCAGCGCCACGAAGCGCGGATCGCCGGCGCGACGCACCAGCAGCAGCAGCGACTTGCGCCCAGCTTCGCGGGCTTCTTCGACGCGGGTCTCGAAATCGGCAATCGAGGCGACCGGCTGCTGGCCGGCCTCGGTGATCACGTCACCCGCGGCGATGCCCTTTTCGGCGGCATCAGAAGCCGGATCCACGTCGGTCACGACCAGACCTTCGGCGTCCTCGGCCAGTTCGAGCTGCTGGCGCAGTTCGGGCGTCAGCTCCGACAGGTTCAGGCCGAACATCTCGGTCTCGGCGGCATCGCCCGAGCCGTTGGCCGATGCCGGCACAGCGGCCTCGGCGTCTTCGCGGCGGCCCAGCGTCACGGTAAGCTCGACCGTCTCGCCGTTGCGCAGCACCGTCACCGGCACCGCCTCGCCCACCGGGGCACGGCCGACCATGCGCACGAGGTCACGGGTGTCCGGAACCTCCTTGCCGTCGAAGTTGACGATCACGTCGCCCGCTTCCATGCCGGCCTCCATCGCCGGGCCCTCGGGCACGTCGGTGACGAGCGCACCGGCGGCGCCTTCCAGCCCCTCGATCGCCTCGACCATGTCGGGGGTCACGTCCTGGATCCGTACGCCGAGCCAGCCGCGCCGGGTCTCGCCATACTCGCGCAGCTGGTCGACCACCTCGGTCACCACGTCGGAGGACATGGCGAAGCCGATGCCGATCGAGCCGCCATTGGGCGACAGGATCGCGGTGTTCACGCCGATCACCTCGCCGGACATGTTGAACAGCGGGCCGCCCGAGTTGCCGCGGTTGATCGCCGCGTCGGTCTGGATGTAGTCGTCATAGGTCCCCGACAGCGCGCGGCCGCGGGCCGAGACGATACCGGCCGAGACCGAGAAGCCCTGTCCCAGCGGGTTGCCCATGGCCATGACCCAATCGCCGACGCGAGCCCCCTCCGCGGTGCTGTCGCCGAACTCGACATAGGGGAGTTCATCGCCCTCGACCTTGAGCAGCGCGATGTCGGTCGAGGCGTCGGTGCCCACCACCTCGGCCTCGAGCACCTTGCCCGAGAAGAACTCGATGTTGATCTCGTCGGCGCCCTCGATCACATGGTTGTTGGTCACGACATAGCCGTCGGCCGAGATCACGAAGCCCGAGCCGAGCGCCGAGGAACGGCGCGGCGCGCTGTCGCCCCGCTCCTGGAAGTCGCGGAAGAATTCCTCGAAGGGCGAGCCCTCGGGGACCATGCCCTGCGGCCCGGTCGGCGCGGAGACCATGGTCGAGGTGGTGATGTTGACCACGGCCGGGCTGACCTGCTCGGCCAGATCGGCGAAGGTCAACGGACGCGTCGCGTCCGGCGCGTCGGCGGTGGTCCGCGGCTCGGCTTCCGGGGTGACGGCGGTGTCCTGGGCCGCGAGCGGGGCCACCTGACCCAGCCCCAGCGCGGCGCCCAGGGCCAGCACCGAGACGGCGCGGAATGGTGACTTGAAGTTGGTCTTGGCGTTCACGGGCACACTCCTGTTTGGTCCTGTGCTGCGGAGCGCGACGCAAGGGCCGCTCCGGTCGGCGCAGACCATCAACCTAAGTTGCGCGGGCCGCAACTCAAGCCCCGTCGCGGCGCGTCAAAGCGGTGTGAAAGGTTGTAACACCCGCTCGCCGCGCTTGGCTCAGCCACTCATTGCCCGGACGATCCACAGCAACGCGACGCCGATCGCCAGCGTCGTCAGCCCGGCGAGCCGCCGCGCCTCTGGCGGCATGTCGCGCAGGCTGTCGAGCATCCTCATCAACGCCGAAGGGGCCAGCGCCCAGGCCAGCCCCTCGATCACCAGAACCAGGCCCAGGCCCAGCAGGATCGGCGTCACTGCGTCGCCGTCTCGGCTTCAACCCCGGCCTCGGCCTCATCCCCGGGCAGGATCACCCGCGGACGCAGCGTCTCGGCCTGGCCTTCGGCGGCCGCGTCGGCCTCGGCCTGTGCATCGATCTCTCCCTCTTCGGTCGAGAAGGTCACGGTGCCGTCCTCGCCCTGCCGCACCTGCAGGCTGTCGAGGCGGATCGCCCCCGCCCCGGCCGCGTCGGCGCCTTCGCCCTGCGAGGTCTCGTTGGTGCGAGGCCGCGCCGGAGCGGGGCTCACCCCCTCGGGCAGATCGTCGTCGTAAAGGTAGTCGAAGAAGGCGCTGTCGGGGGTCATCACCAGTTGCGAATTCGACCCCTGCAGCGCCCGCTCATAGGCCTGCAGCGAGCGATAGAAGTCGAAGAACTCCGGATCCGCGCCATAGGCCCCCGCAAAGATCGCGTTGGCTTCGGCATCGGCCTCGCCTCGGGTCACCTGGGCCTCGCGCTCGGCTTCCGACAGGGTCTCGATCACGGTCCGGTCGGCCAGCGCGCGCACGCGCTGCGCGGCCTCGTTACCGCGGGCGATCTCGTCGGCGGCCTCGCGTTCACGCTCGGCACGCATCCGCGCGAAGGTCGCATCGAGGTTCTGGCTCGGCAGGTTGGTCTGCTTGAGCCGCACGTCGACCACGTCGATCCCGAGGCCCTGCGCCGAACGCTGCGCCTGCTCGCGAATCCGGTTCATCAGCTCGCGCCGATCCGAGGACAGGATCGTGTCCGAGGTCACCTGATCGGCACCGAGCACTTCACGGATCTGCGCATTGAGGATCGAGCTCAGCCGATCCTCGGCGGCGCGCACGCCGCCGACGCCGACGGCCTGACGGAACTGCACCACATCGCTGATGCGGTAGCGCGCGAAGGCGTCGACCACGAGGCGGCGGTCGTCCGAGGGGGTTACCTCGATCGTGTCGGTATCGAGCGACAGGATCCGGTCGTCATAGGTCACGACCTCCTGGATCAGCGGGATCTTGAGCCCGAGACCGGGCTCTTCCTTGACCTGACGGATCTGGCCGAACTGCAGCACCAGCGCCTTTTCGCGTTCGTCGACGACGTAGATCGAGGAGAGCGCCACGGCGACGGCGATGACGACGGCGGGCAGCGCGATTGCGGTGGTCTTCATATCAGTTCCCCTGCCCGGTGTTGCCGTCGGACGCGGCCGCGCCCTGCTGCGACTGGCCCCTGTCGCGGCCCAGCTCGTTCAGCGGCAGGAACGGCACGATGCCGGTGCCGCCATTTCCGCCAGTCATGAGCGACGGGTCGAGCACCATCTTGTCGACGTCGCCCAGCACCCGCTCCATCGACTCGAGATAGAGACGACGGCGCGTCACTTCCGGCGCCTGGGCGTATTCGTCCTGCACCGCCGAGAAGCGGCTGGCCTGACCCAGAGCATCGTTGATGATCTGAGCGCGGTAGCCCTCGGCCTGCTCGATGGTCTGAGCAGCCTCACCACGCGCTTCGGCGAGCACCCGGTTGGCATAGGCGTCGGCCTGACGCTGCAGGCGGTCGCGCTCCTGCTCGGCGGCCTGCACGTCGCGGAAGGCGTCGATCACCTCCGAAGGCGGGTCGGCGCGGTCGAGGTTGACCCGGACGATGTTGATGCCGCTCTCATAGGCGTCGAGCGTTGCCTGGATCGACTCCATCGCCGTGTCGGCGATCACGCCCCGGTCGCGGTTGAGGATCGGCGCCAGGTTCGAGGCGGCGATGATCTCGCGCATCACCGATTCCGACACCGCCTGCACGGTCAACTGCGGGTCGCGGATGTTGAACAGGAAGCGCGCCGGATCCGAGACGTTCCACACCACCTGGAAGCCGATATCGACGATGTTGGCGTCGGTGGTCAGCATCAGACCGTCATTGTCGCGGCCGATGCCGATGTTCTCGGTCCGCTCGGAGGTCACGTTGACCACCTCATGTGTGACCAGCGGCCAGGGCGCGAAGTTCAGACCGGGGCTGCCGGTCGAGGAGTAGGAACCGAGGAACAGTTCGACGGACTGCTCTTCCGGGCGCACGGTGTAGAACGACATCACGCCCCACAGCACCAACGCGCCGGCGGCGACGAGACCGATCGTGCCGCGCGACATGCGGAAATTCGGGCCGCCATTGCCGCCCGATCCGTTGCCGCGACCGCCGCCGCCCATCAGCACGCGCAGCTGCTCGCGGCCCTTGTTCATCAGCTCGTCGATCTGCGGCGGCTCGCCGGGACGGCGCGGCCGCTGCGGGCCACCGGGCCGCCTGTCGTCATCCCCGCCGCCGGGACCGCGCCCGCCTCCGCCGCCGCCCCAGGGGCCGCCGTTGTTTCCAGCCATGAAGCCACTGTTCCCTTGTTGGTTTCCCCCGCGCCGGTTTTACCCGGCACGCTTTGCATGTGTGCCCTCAGGGGCGGTATTCAAGAACGCCGCGTCGGCTCGCGCATGGTCACGATCTCTTCGGCCATGGTCGGATGCACCGCGACGGTGCGGTCGAAATCCTCCTTGGTCGCGCCCATCTTGACCGCGATCCCGGCGAGCTGGATCATTTCGCCCGCTTCCGGTGCGACGATGTGACAGCCAAGGATCTTGCGCGTCTCGACCGAAACGACCAGCTTCATCAGCACCCGTTCGGCCGATCCCGCGAAGGCGGACTGCATCGGCTTGAAGGACGAGCAGTAGATCTCGACCGGCTCGATCTCGCGCGCGGCTTCCTCGGTCAGACCGATGGTGCCCAGCTCGGGCTGGGTGAACACCGCCGAGGGGATCAGCGCGTGATCGACCGGGGTCGGGTTGCCCTTAAACACGGTCTCGACGAACTGCATGCCCTCGCGGATCGCCACCGGGGTCAGGTTCACCCGGTCGGTCACGTCGCCGATCGCGTAGATCGAGGGGCAGGCCGTCTGGCTGTACTCGTCGACCTCGATCGCGCCGCCGCGTGCGAGGCGGACGCCGGCCTCTTCGAGGCCCAGATCCTCGGTGTTGGGCCGCCGACCGGTGGCGAAGAGCACCGCGTCATAGACCGCCTCGTCGCCATTGGTGGCCTTGACCCAGACCGGACCACGGGTGCCGAGCGCTGCCTCGGGCAGGTTGCTGCCGGCGCCGGCAGCGTCGGAATTGGTGCCGTGCTGGCGGGCCGGATCACCGGCCTCGGCCTCGGGGCACATCTCGACCACGTTGGTGCCCAGATGCAGATCGATGCCGCGCGCGCGCATCGAATCTGCGATCAGCCCGCGCGCCTCGTCGTCGAAGCCGCGCAGGATCTGCGCGCCACGGTAGAACTGCGTCACCTTCACGCCCAGCCCGTGCAGGATGTTCGCGAATTCGCAGGCGATGTAGCCGCCGCCGATGATCAGGATCGAGCTAGGCAGCGTCTCGAGATCGAAGATGTCGTCGGACACCATGCCCAGATGGGCATTGGGCAGATCCGGCCGCACCGGCCGCCCGCCGGTCGCCACGAGGATATGCGCCGCGCTCTTGCGGCTGCCATCGGCAAGCTCGACGGTGTGCGGATCGGCGACGCGTGCGCGGGCGTCGAACATCTCCACCCCCGACCCGTCGAGCAGGCGGCGATAGACGCCCTCGAGCCGGTCCAGCTCGGTGTGCAGCTTCTCGCGGAAGGGGCGCCAGTCGAAGCGGCCCTCGCCGATCTCCCAGCCATAGGCGCGGGCCTCTTCGAAGGTCTCGCCATAGCCCGAGGCATAGACCATGAGCTTCTTGGGCACACAGCCGCGGATCACGCAGGTGCCGCCCATGCGGCTTTCCTCGGCCAGCGCGACGCGTGCACCGGTGGCGGCGGCCATGCGCGCGGCGCGCACCCCGCCCGAGCCGCCACCGATCACGAAGAGATCATAGTCGAAAGCCATAGATTGGTCGGTCCCCGTTCAGTCGGAAATGTCTGTGAAGATGTTGTCGGCGGCGAGAAAGTCGAACTGCGTCACCTCGGCCGCGCCGTCGAGCTCGAACCGCTCGACCTTGCCCTCGCCATGGCCGAGGATCAGCGTGTCGCAGATATCGACGAAGAGCCCGTTCTCCACCACCCCGGCGATCTGGTTGAGCGCGAGGCCGAGCTGGCGGGCATTGCCGATCCGGTTGAGATGCAGATCGAGCACGTAGTTGCCCTCGTCGGTGCGGACCGGCTCGCCGCCCTTCTCGCGCAGTTCCACCTCGCGACCCAGCACGTCGAGGCCGACCAGCGTCTCCTCGATCAGCGCCTTCGTGGCCTGCCAGCCGAAGGGGATCACCTCGACCGGCAGGGGAAAGGCGCCCAGCGTCTCGACCCGCTTGGTGGCGTCAGCGATCACGACCATCCGGTCCGAGGCGGTGGCGACGATCTTCTCGTGCAGCAAGGCTGCGCCGCCGCCCTTGATCAGGTTGAGCGCGCCGTCCACCTCGTCGGCGCCGTCGATGGTCAGGTCGAGCCAGCCCGCCTCCTCGAGCGACACCACCTCGATGCCCAGCTCGCGCGCCAGCTCGGCGGTGCGATGCGAGGTCGGCACGGCGCGGAAGGTGAGCCCCTCCTCGCGCAGCCGCTCGCCCAGGCAACGGACCAGCCATTCCGCGGTCGAGCCGGTGCCCAGCCCCACGCGCATGCCGTCCTCGACCATGCGGCTCGCCTGCTTGGCAGCAACGAATTTCGCTTTCTCTACGGGTGTCAGATCCTTGGCCATCCGGCGCCTCCTCGCGGGTCCGCCCCGGTTATAGGAAAGATGCCCGGCACCTGCGAGGGGCAATCGACCCCGGCGCCGCGGGGTTTTCCGGTTGCACGGGACGAATTTCGATGCTGCGATCGGTCCGCGCGGCGCGCTTTGGAGGCAGAATGACCCTGCGACTGCACTATGCCCCCGACAACGCCTCGCTCTGCGTCAGGCTGGCGCTCGAAGAGCTCGGCCTCGACTATCGCACTGTGCTGGTGGACCGAAGGATCCGGGCGCAGCGCGCGCCGGCCTTTCTCGCGCTCAACCCGCACGGGCTGATCCCGGTCCTCGAGACCGAGGATGGGCCGATCTTCGAGACGGCGGCGATCCTGCTATGGCTGGCCGACCGGCACCGCGAACGCGTCGCGCTCTTGCCTCCGCCGGAGGCCCCCGACCGCGGTCGGGGGCTGGCATGGCTGTTCTGGATGTCGAACACGCTGCATCCGGCGTTGCGGATCATGTTCTACGGCGATGCCCATGTCGCGCCGGCCCATGTCGCGGCCCTGCAGGAGGCCACCGCCCGCCGCATCGACGCGATGCTCGACCGGCTCGAAGCGGCGTTGCCGGAACTCGGGGACTGGCTCGGCGGCCACGGCCCCTCGGCGCTCGATTGCTACCTTGCGCCGATGCTGCGCTGGTGCGCGCTCTACCCCGAAGGCGGCACCGGCTGGTTCGACCTCGGCACGCGCCCGGGGTTGCGCGCGCTGCTCGCGCGGTTCGAGACGCGGGCCTGCGTCGCGGCGGCGATCGCGGCCGAGGGCCTGGGGGAAGCCCCCTTCACCGCACCGCGCCTGCCGCAGCCACCGGAAGGCAGCGCCACCTGAGGTCCTCATCCGGTCGGCCCGAAGGGGCCATTACGAAGTGAGGCGCGACGCCTCAGCCGGCGAAATAGCGATCCGCCGGGAGATAGCCCGCCGCACGCACCGTCGCGCACCAGTCGCGCTCCAGCGCGGTGTTCCCCACCACGAGGTAGCGGTCAGCTGGGCCGTCGAGCATGGCGCGCAGCCGGGCGCGGGTCTCGCCCCAGCCCGCGGAGAGCCCCGGCGCGGCATGCGCGGCGTCGAGCGGCGCGCCCCGGAGCACCCGGTTCGGGTCGAGCGGCGGCTGCACGGCGGCAATCCGCAGCGCGTCGAGAGCCGCCAGCTTCGCGCGCCGCGCCTCGGGCAGCCGGTCACTCGCGCGTAGGAGCCGCAGCGCGTTCGACGAAAACAGAAAGCCGATCAGGTCATGCCCGGTTGCCGCCCGCACCGAGGCGTAGCTGCGATAGTCGAGACCGAGCTCGGCGGCGCGCTTTACCCGCAGCCGCACCACCTCAACCGGCAGCACCGGCAGCAGTTCGCGCCGCGCCCGGCCCCAGGCATGGCGGCGCCAGCTCGCGCCGGGCTCGAGCGTCGGGCCGCCGTTATGGCCGATCACCGATCCCATTCACGCAGCCGCGCCACGTAGCGCGCCATGGTGTCGATCTCGAGATTGATCGATTTGCCTACGACTACCTCGCCCCAGTTGGTCACCTCCCGGGTATGCGGGATCAGGTTGATGCCGAACTCGGCGTCCTCGACCTCGTTCACGGTGAGCGAGGTACCGTTCAGCGCCACCGAACCCTTGGGCGCGATGAACTTGGCCAGCGCGTCGGGGGCGCGAAAACGCACCCGCAGGCTGTCGCCCTCGTCGCGGGTCGAGACCACTTCGGCCACGCCGTCGACATGGCCCGAGACGATGTGCCCGCCCAGCTCGTCGCCGACCTTGAGCGCGCGTTCAAGGTTGAGGCGCTTGCCCACCTGCCAGCCATCGCGGCCGATATTGGTGAGGTTCACCGTCTCGGCCGAAATCTGAACCTCGAACCAGTTGCGGGGCTCGCGGCCCAGCGCCACCACCGTGAGGCAGACGCCGTCGCAGGCGATCGAGGCGCCGATGTCGATGCCGTCGGGATCATAGGCGGTGGCGATGCGGGCGCGCAGGTCGCCCTCCTGCACCACGTCGAGAACCTCTCCGACGTCGGTGATGATGCCTGTGAACATGGGTGCGCTCCTGTCTTGCGCCCCAAGACCTAGATGCGCGGTTCGCCCCGCACAAGGGCAGGCGCTTTTCCCTGCCCTCCCGGTGCCATAAAAGGGCCCGGCGCTTTTGCGAAATCGAAGGGATCGACCGTCACCATGGCCCGCATCATGACCGATCCCGCGACCAAGCGTTTCCTGTTCCTGCAAGGCCCGCACGGGCCCTTCTTCGACCGGCTCGCCGCCATGCTGCGTGCCGCCGGGGCGCGGACCTGGCGGGTCGGATTCAACGCGGGCGACGCGGCCTTCTGGCGCGACCGCGCAGGCTACATCCCCTATCGCGGCGATGCGGCGGGCTGGGCCGGGACCTTCGGCGCGCTCGTCGCCGAGCACGGCATCACCGACATCGTGCTCTATGGCGACACGCGCCCCGTCCACGCCACCGCCGTGGCCGAGGCGCGGGCGCGTGGCCTGACCGTACATGTCTTCGAAGAAGGCTATCTGCGGCCCTGGTGGGTCACCTATGAGCGCGGCGGCACCAATGGCCATTCGCGCCTGATGGAGATCGGCATCGACGAGATGCGCACGGCGCTGGAGCGCTCCGACCCCGAGATCACGGAAGCGCCCGCCCATTGGGGCGACATGCGCCAGCACGTCTTCTACGGCGCGCTCTACCATTGGTTCGTGCTGTTCCGGAACCGCGCCTATCCCGGCTTTCGGGCGCATCGCGAACTGCCCCTCGCGACCGAGGCGCGCCTCTACACCACGCGGCTGCTGCTGATGCCCTTCATCGCGCTCGACCGGATCGTGGCCACGGCGCGGATCCGGTATGGCGGCTACCCCTATCACCTCGCGCTGCTGCAGCTCGAACACGACGCCAGCTTTCGCGCGCATTCGCCCTTCTCGCGCATGGCGGAGTTCCTCGAGCTGGTGATCGCGGGCTTCGCCAAGGGGGCGCCGCGCCACCATCACCTCGTGTTCAAGGCGCATCCGCTCGAGAACGGGCAGGCGCCGCTCAAGCGGATGATCCGCGACCTGGCGCGCGCGCATGGCGTCGAGGCCCGGGTGCATTACCTGCGCGGCGGCAAGCTGGCACGGCTTCTGGACGCGGCGCGCACCGCCGTCACCGTGAACTCCACCGCGGCGCAGCAGGTGCTGTGGCGTGGCATCCCACTCAAGGCGTTCGGCCGCGCGGTCTATTCCAAGCCCGACCTCGCCTCGACCCAGGCCCTGCCCGAATTCTTCGCCCAGCCGGTCCGACCCGACCGCCGCGCCTATCGCGACTACCGCCGCTTTCTTCTCGAGACCAGCCAGGTCTCGGGCGGGTTCTACTCGGCGGCGGGACGGCGGCGGCTGCTGCGGCAGGTGGCCGACATGATGCTCGCGGCCGAGGACCCCTACGACGCCCTGCGCGCGGGCCGCGCCGCCCCGCGCCAGCCATTGCGCGCGCTGCCCTGACGGCGCGCGAGCGCGACCCGCAGGCCACACCGCCCGCCTCGCCGCCGCACCCGCCCTCACGGCAACTGGTCAGGCCCCGGCGCGCGCGCTAGCCTTGCCCGCGACGGGCAGAACATGCCCCGCATCATGACAGGCCCGGGACACAACGGGCCACAGGCAGACCGGCCCCGGCGCGGGGTCGCAGGCAGACAGGAACAGGTCGAGGAGACCGCGCAGTGACACACCTCCCCCACCGCCTCGCCCGCGGTGCGGCCCTCTTGGCCGCGATCGCCCTCGTCGCAGGCTGCGGGCTGACCCCGCGTTCGGGCCCCAACAAGCGCGAGATCTTCGCGGGCTCCGTGCTGCGCGAAGGCGATGCCTTCGTGGTGGCGGTGGACGACCGGGTGAACCGCATCGCCGGCGTCACCCCGGCGCTGGGCTTCGCCGCGACCTTCGAGAACGCGGCCCTGCTGGGGTCGGACACGATCCAGCCGGGCGACGTGCTCGGGCTGACGATCTGGGAGAACGTCGATGACGGCCTTCTCGTGCCGAGCGGCCAGAACGCCACCGTGCTCGAAGAGGTGCAGGTCGACGGTTCGGGCTTCATCTTCGTGCCCTATGCCGGCCGGATCCGCGCCGCCGGCAACAGCCCCGAGGCGATCCGCCGGATCATCAGCGAGAAGCTCGAAGCGCAGACCCCTGATCCGCAGGTGCAGGTCCGCCGTCTCGCCGGCGACGGGTCGACCGTGTCGGTGGTGGGCGATGTCGGCGCGCAGGGCGTCTACCCGATCGAACGGCCGACCCGCACCCTCTCGGCGATGCTGGCGGCGGCCGGTGGTGTCACCGTGCGGCCCGAACTGGCGCAGGTCACCGTCACCCGTGGGGGCACTACCGGCGAGGTCTGGTTCCAAGATCTCTACGAGCACCCCCGCGCCGATATCGCGCTGCGCGCCGGCGACCGAATTCTGGTCGAAGCGGACACCCGCGACTTCACCGCGCTGGGCGCCACCGGCACCCAGGAGCTGGTCCCCTTCGAAAGCCGCAACATCTCGGCGATCGAGGCGATCGCCCGCGTGGGCGGCCTGAACCCGCAGCTCGCCGATCCGACCGGCGTCTTCGTGTTCCGCAACGAGCCCGCCGTGATCGCCAGCCAGATCACCGGCATTCCGGATCTCGTCGGCACCCAGCGCCTCGTCTACGTGCTCGACCTCACCCGGCCCAACGGCATGTTCATGGCGCGCGACTTCGCGATCCGCGACGACGACACGGTCTATGTCACCGAGGCCCCGATCGTCGAGTTCGGCCGGGTCATCAACGGGCTGACCGGGACGCTGACCAGCTCGCGCGGCGCCGTCGACGCCGTCCGCTAGGGGTGACCGAGCACCCGCGCCGCCTGTTCGTCTGCAATGGAGGGCTGCTGGCGCGACCGATCCGCGCGCGGCTGCGCGGGGCCGGCTACGCGCCGCGGCTCGGCCTGCCGGGGGCGGGCGATCTCGTCGGTGTCTGGGGCCAGAGCCCGACCGCCTGGCGCGGCGAGGCACTGGCCAAACGGCGCGGCGCGGCGCTGGTGCGGATCGAGGACGCCTTCTTGCGCTCGGTCTTGCCGGGCCGCTCCGGAACGCCGCCCCTTGGCCTGTTGATCGACCACTGCGGTGCGCATTTCGACCCTTCCGCGCCGTCGGACCTCGAAACGCTGCTCGCAACCTCCCCGCTCGACGATACCGCCCTGCTCGACCGCGCCCGCGACGGCATGGCCCGCCTGCGCTGGGCCGAGCTGTCGAAATATTCCGCCTTCGACCCCGAAACACCGCTGCCCGAGCCAGGCTACGTTCTGGTGATCGACCAGACCGCTGGCGACGCGGCGGTGCGTGCCAGCCGGGGCGACCGCGCGGCGTTTCTCGAAATGCTCTTCGAGGCCCGCGAGGCGCATCCTCATGCCCGGATCGTCATCAAGACCCACCCCGAGACCCAGCAGGGCTTTCGCGCAGGTCACTACCGTGACAGCGATCTGGGCCCCGGCATGGAGTTCTGCGACAGCCCGGTTTCGCCTTGGCGGCTCCTCGAAGGGGCGATCGCCGTCCATGCCTACTCCTCACAGATGGGCTTCGAGGCAATCCTCGCCGGGCACCGCCCCGTCATCCATGGCCAGCCCTTCTATGTCGGCTGGGGGCTGACCGATGACCGCGCGCCGGTGGCGCGGCGGCAGCGCAGCCTGACCCGCGCGCAGCTCTTCGCCGCGGCGATGATCCTTTACCCGCATTGGCACGACCCGTATCGCGACCGTGCCTGCGGATTCGAGGCGGCGCTCGACGCCTTCGAAGCGCAGACCCGCGCCTGGCGCGAGGATCGCACGGGCTGGGTCGCGACGGGCATGCGGCTCTGGAAGCGGCGACATCTGCAGGCGGGCTTCGGCACCTATCGCCCGGTGATCTTCGCCGATCCGCCCAGACGCGCGGCGCGGCTCGCAGAGCGGAGCGGCCGCCGGCTGATGGCTTGGGGCGACCGGCCCGCACCGGCAGGGGCGGTACGCGTCGAGGACGGCCTCTTGCGATCGCGCGGTCTCGGCGCCGCCCTTGTGCCACCCGCGAGCCTCGCGCTCGACGATCTGGGGCTGCATTACGATCCCGCCCGCGAAAGCCGCCTAGAGCGGCTCATCGCCGCCGCGCCCACTCTGCCCGACCACGCGCGAAGTCGCGCCGAGCGGCTGGTGCAGCGGCTCGTCGCGGCGCGGCTGACGAAATACAACCTCGCCGGAGACATGCCGCCCGAGCTTCCCTCGGGCCGGCGCATCCTCGTGCCGGGACAGGTCGAGGACGACGCCGCGATCCGTCTGGGCGCGGGAGAAATAAAGACCAACCGCGGCCTGCTCGAGGCCGTGCGAGCCGCCCATCCCGACGCGGTCATCCTCTACAAGCCGCATCCCGACGTCGAGGCCGGGCTGCGGCCCGGGGCGGTGGCCGATGCCGGCGCGCTGGCCGATGTCGTGCTGGTCCGGGCCGACATCCACGCGGCACTCGCCGTGGCCGACGAGGTCTGGACCATCACCTCCGGCACCGGCTTCGAGGCGCTGCTGCGCGGCATTCCGGTCACCTGCCTCGGCACACCCTTCTATGCCGGCTGGGGGCTGACGCGCGATCTCGGACCGCCCTGCCCGCGCCGCACCGCCCGGCCCGATATCACAGCGCTGGAGCATGCCGCGCTCATTAGCTGGCCGCGCTATTTCGACCCGGTATCGGGCCGCCCCTGCCCGCCGGAAGTGACGATGGACCGGTTGATCGAGGGTCAGGGCCGGGCCGCGCCCGCCTTGCGCGCATTGGCGCGAATTCAAGGGCTTCTGGCCGGATTTCCCGGCCTCTGGCGCCGCTAGGCAGCGGCCCGCCGGCACCGGACGGCGCACCCGGCAGGATGCCGCGTCCGCGCCTGCCAGCCAGGCGACAGCGCCCCGTCGAACCTGTTAGCCCATCCGCAGCCGGCCGATGCGCCGGGGGCGCATGTCGCCCGATCATGACAAAGGACAGACCATGACTCGTAGCTTCAAGTTCATCGCTCCCCTCGCCCTCGCGGGCCTTGCCACCACATCCACTGCTCAGGAGGCGACCTTTGCCATGGTGGATGCCGATGGCGACGGCTTTCTGGTGGAAGCCGAGCTGACCGCCGCCTTCGGCGAGGTCGGCACCCAGCTGCTGCGCTACGACCTCGACGCCGACGGTCGGCTGAGTGCCGAGGAAATGCAGGCGCGCAACGAGGCCCGGGCCGAGGTCGAGGCACAGGGCGAGACCGCGACCGAAGCCACCGAGACGGCGGCAGAGGCAGCCGACGAGGCGGTTGAGCAAGCCAAGGAAGATACGGAGGTCGAAACGGAAGCCTCCTCCGAGACCGAGGTCGAGGCAGGCGGGGCAGATGCCTCGGTCGATCTCGACGCCGGGCTTTCGGTCGGCGCGTCGAACTGAACTTTTGCGGCCGCCCTATCCGGGGCGGTCGCCTTCCGCGCCTTTGGCGGGACGCCAGACGCTCATCACGTCGGCGCCTACCCGCTCCTGTGTCATGAGGGTTAGTCGCGGCGCCTTGGCAAGTGCATCGATCCCCATCGCCGACAGTGCCGGCGTGCCTTCGGCGCCGATCGCGAGCCCGGCCGTGAACAACACCAGCTCATCGACCAGCCCTGCCCCAAGCAGCGAGGCGGCAAGCCCGGCCCCGCCCTCGCAGAACACCCGAGTCAGCCCCGCCTCCGCAAGCACCCCGAGCGCCGCCGCTGGGTCGATCTGGCCGCTGGCCAGCTTGCAGGGCAAGCTGCGGGCGCCAACGGCCTGCCACGGCGCCGTGTCGGCGCCCTCCTCGTGGCACAGCCAAAGCGGCACCGTGCCCGCCGTCCGCGCCAGCCGCCCATCGATCGGCAAGTCGAGCCTGCGTGACAGCACCACCCGAACCGGCTGTCGATCGATGCCGAGACCCCGCACGTCGAGCATTGGGTCGTCGGCCCGCGCCGTGCCGCCGCCCACCATCACCGCGTCATGCCGGGCCCGCATCATGTGAACCCGCGCCCGCGCGGCAGGGCCGGTGATCCAGCGGCTCTCGCCCGAGCCGGTTGCGATGCGGCCGTCTAGACTGGTGGCGAGCTTGAGCGTGACGAAGGGCCGCTCGCGTTCCACCCGGCTCAGGAAGCCCGCCATGTCGCGCCGTGCCTGCGCCTCCATCAACCCGGTTTCGACCACGATGCCGGCCGCGCGCAGCCGTTCCAGACCACGCCCGGCGACACGGGGGTCGGGATCTTGGGCTGCGACGACGACCCGTGCCACGCCCGTCGCCACCAGCGCCTCGGCGCAGGGCGGCGTCCGGCCGTAATGGGCGCAAGGTTCGAGCGTGACATAGGCCGTGGCGCCGCGCGCGGCGTCCCCCGCCTGGGCCAGCGCCTGCGTTTCCGCATGCGGGCGTCCGTCATCCGCGGTGCGCCCGCGTCCGACGATGCGCCCGTCCCGTACGATCACGCAGCCGACATTGGGATTGGGCCAGACCCGTCCCAGCCCGCGCCGCCCCAGCGACAGCGCCAGCGCCATGAAGCGGCGATCGGTGCTGCCGTTCACTTCCCGGCCGGGTTCGGGCGCAGCGCCGACATGAAGCGGTCGAAATCGCCCACGGCCTGGAAGTTCATGTAGACCGAGGCGAAACGCACATAGGCCACCGTGTCGATCCGGGCGAGCGACTCCATCACGATCTCGCCGATCTTGGCCGAGGGGATGTCGGTGTCGCCCATGCTCTCCAGCCGCCGGACGATGCCAGAGATCATCTGGTCCATCCGCTCCGGCTCTACGGGGCGTTTCTGCAGGGCGATGCGGATCGAGCGCTCAAGCTTGTCGCGGTCGAACTCCTCACGCCGGCCGTTCGACTTGATCACCACGAGATCGCGCAATTGCACGCGTTCATAAGTGGTGAAACGGCCGTTGCAGGAGGGGCAGAAGCGGCGGCGGCGGATCGCGGCATGGTCTTCGGCGGGACGCGAGTCCTTCACCTGCGTGTCGACATTTCCGCAAAACGGGCAGCGCATCCCGGTCCTCTTGCCATCATGCTGGGGGCCTGACGGCCCTGGTCCACGACGACTATAGGAGACCACCCACAGAATGGGTAGGGCGAAATATCCACACACCAGATGACGTGGCTTCGGCCCCTGCCCGCCCGGCGCAACCCTGAGGGTTAATGCAGCTTCGGTATTATGTTACCCTTGGGGCCATGCCGTTCTGGTTGCAGCGGCGATTTCGAGTGAGCCGTATGACATCGGAGATTTTCATGTACAGGACAACTGCCTCCCTCAGCCCTGCCCTGATCACCGCCCTGTCCGCCGGGTGCGCGCCGATGCCGGGCGAGCCCACGGCCAATTTCGCCCCGCTGACCGAGCAGGCCGCCTTCGAGGCCGCGATCGTTGGCAAACGTCTCACCATCGAGGATACGAGCAGCCCCAGCTTTCTCGTCGTGAACGCCGAGGGCACCATGGAGGGCGTCTACGAGGGTACCGCCTATGCAGGCACGTGGCAGTGGCGGGACGGGTATTTCTGCCGCACCGGAACCTTCGGTTTCGAGTTGCCGGAGAACTGTCAGCTTTGGGAAATCTCGGGGGACCGGGCGCGCTCCATCCGGGATCGGGGTCAGGGCAGCGTCAGCAACTACCGTCTTTAGCGCAGCAGCGCCGTGACCTCGCGCAGATGCGGGCGGGTGCGATGCTCGAATAGGTAGATCCCCTGCCAAGTGCCGAGGCTCATGCGCCCGTCGATCACCGGGATCTGCAGCGAGGTCGGCAGCAGGGCCGCCTTGATGTGGCCCGGCATGTCGTCAGGCCCTTCATAGGTGTGGGTGAGATAGCGCATCGAGGGATCGTCGCTCGGCGGTACGAGGCGGTGAAAGAACGCTGCAAGGTCGCTTTGCACCTCGGGGTCGGCGTTCTCTTGGATTAGCAGCGAACAGGAGGTGTGGCGCACGAACAGGGTGAGCAGGGCCTCCTCGGGTGCGGCATCGGCCACCCAATCGGCGACCCGGCCGGTAAATTCGATCAGGCCGGGGCCGCGGGTCTCGATTGAGAAGCCAGTATGCAAGTTCAGCCGGTCACCACGCAGCGGACCTCGGGGGTGCCGCCGCCGATGAAGACGCTCTCCAGCGTGGCACGGCACTCGGCCAGTTCGTTGGCGGAGACCGGGATTTCGATGGCGCCGTCGAGGTCGTAGCGCGCAGCCGGCTCGGTCACGTCCTGAAACCCCGCAGCGGCGGAAAGGATCGGCGTGACACCCATCAGCGGCGTCGTGACGGCAGCAACGAAGGCGAAGGCGATCAGCTTGTTCATGGCGGTGTCTCCCGTCTCGATCCTGCCTGAACAACACGCAGAGACGGAGATGGTTTCACGCTAGTTCACCGGCGCCCCGAGACCAGTGACCGGAGCGCAACACTCCGGCCTTTCACCCCCTACTCGGCGGGTTCGCGCAGGCCCAGCGCCGGGGTCCCATCCTCGTCCTCAGCCTCGTCGAAATCGACGCCGAGGCTTTTCTGGGTGCGCGCGCCCATGGCCTTGAGCTTTTCTATCTGGCCCAACACGTTGCCGCGCCCGGTGGAGAGTTGGCCCATCGCGTCGTCATGCGCGCGGCTCGCGGTGGCAAGCGCTTTGCCGACCTGCTCCATGTTGCCCACGAAGCCCGCGACCTTGTCGTAAAGCTTGCCCGCCCGGTCGGCGATCGCCTCGGCATTGCTCTCGCGCCGCTCGACCGTCCAGATGTGGTCCACCGTGCGCAGCGTCACCATCAGCGTCGAGGGCGTCATCACCCCGACCCCCTTGGACACCGCATAGGCCGTGAGGTCGCCGCTCTCGGCCAGCGCCGCCGACAGCGCCCCCTCGATCGGCATGAACATCAGCACGTAATCGACCGAGCCGTCCTGCATCGCGTGGTAGCCCTTGGCGGCGAGCTGATCGATATGGCGGCGGACCGCCGCGACATGCTCGCGCAGATGCCGTGCGCGCTCTTCCTCGGTCTCGGCATTCACGGCGGCCTCATAGGCCACGAGGCTGACCTTGCTGTCGATCACGAGGCTCTTGTCGCGGGGCATCTTCACCACGACGTCGGGCCGCCAGCGCGCGCCCTGATCGTCGGTGCGGCTCTCCTGCACGACATAATGGGTGCCGCGTTCGAGCCCCGAGCTTTCGAGAATCCGCTCGAGGATCATCTCGCCCCAAGCGCCCTGCTTCTGCTTGTCGCCCTTGAGCGCGCGGGTCAAAGCGGCGGCTTCGGAGCGGATCGTCTCGGATTGAGTGGTCAGCATCTCGATCTGCTTGCCGAGCCGCGCGCGCTCCTCGTCGGCCTTGCCATGCACCTGCCGAAGTTCGGTCTCGAAGCGCGAGACATGGTCGCGGAACGGGGTGAGAAGCTCGGTGAGCTTCTGGGTGTTGGCCTTGGAGAAATCCTCGCCGGTCTGGCGCAGGGTTTTCGTGGCGAGCTCTTCGAAGCGGCGCGACATTTCCTCGCGCAATTCCTTGAGTTCCTTGATCCGGGTCTCGGCGGCCTCGATTTCGCCCGCGCTCCGCGCCTGCAGCGTCGCATGGTCCGACTGGAGCTGCGCATGGCGCTCCTGCAGCTCGCGCATCTCGGCGGTGATCTCCGAAAGCTGTCCCTTCAGATCGTCGCGCGCCTGTTCGAGCCCGCGCTTGGCCTCCTCCAGCGCCGCCTTGGCCGCGCGGGTTTCGCCATGGGCGGCATCGCTCTCGAACTGGGCCCGCCGGGCCGCGGTCAGCTCTTCCTTGAGCGCGGCCAACTCACGCTCGCGCTCCTCCAGCCGGGTGCGCTGCCCCTCGGCCTGGCTGCGCACCTCGTCGGCCGCGCGCCGTCCTGCCTCCAGATCGCCGCGCAGCCCCGCCAGCGCGGCGCGCGCCCCCTTGAGGGCGGTGACCGCGGCAACGAGGGCCACGAGCAGTACGAGGGCCGCACCTAGGGAAACGACGCTGAGGGGATCGCTGGGCATGGGGGCATCCTTGCTGGAACTGCGCCGATGTTCACGGTTCGACCCCGATCCGTCAACCCGGCGTTGCAGATACGAAAAACGGCGGCGGGATGTCCCGCCGCCGTCCTGAATTCATCGCTTGGGCTTACTGGTCGAGGAAGCTGCGAAGCTTGCGCGACCGGCTCGGATGCTTGAGCTTCCGGAGCGCCTTGGCTTCGATCTGACGGATACGTTCGCGCGTCACCGAGAACTGCTGTCCGACCTCTTCGAGGGTGTGGTCGGTGTTCATGCCGATGCCGAAGCGCATCCGCAGAACCCGCTCCTCGCGCGGGGTGAGCGATGCCAGAACCCGCGTCGTGGTTTCCTTCAGGTTCTCCTGAATGGCCGAATCCAGCGGCAGGATCGCGTTCTTGTCCTCGATGAAATCGCCGAGCTGGCTGTCTTCCTCGTCGCCGATCGGCGTTTCGAGCGAGATCGGCTCCTTGGCGATCTTCATCACCTTGCGGACCTTCTCGAGCGGCATCTGCAGCTTCTCGGCCAGCTCCTCCGGGGTCGGCTCGCGGCCGATCTCGTGCAGCATCTGGCGGCCGGTCCGCACCAGCTTGTTGATCGTCTCGATCATGTGGACCGGGATACGGATGGTCCGGGCCTGGTCGGCGATCGAGCGGGTGATCGCCTGACGAATCCACCAGGTCGCGTAGGTCGAGAACTTGTAGCCGCGGCGATACTCGAACTTGTCAACGGCCTTCATCAGGCCGATGTTGCCCTCCTGGATCAGGTCCAGGAACTGCAAGCCGCGGTTGGTGTATTTCTTGGCGATCGAGATCACGAGACGCAGGTTGGCCTCGACCATTTCCTTCTTGGCCTGACGGGCTTCCTTCTCGCCCTTCTGGACCTGCTGGACGATGCGGCGGAACTCGCCGATGTCGACGCCGACATACTGGCCAACCTGGGCCATCTCGCCGCGCAGTTCCTCGATCTTGCCAGCCGAACGCTCGAACAGCGCCTGCCAGCCGCGGCCCGGCTTCTCGGCCATCCGGTCCATCCAGGTCGGATCGAGCTCGGCGCCGCGATACTCGTCGATGAATTCGCGGCGGTTGATGCGCGCCTGATCGGCGAGCTTCACCATCGAGCTGTCGATCGACATGATCCGGCGGTTGATGCCGTAGAGCTGGTCGATTAGCGCCTCGATGCGGTTGTTGTGGAGGTGCAGCGAGTTCACCAGCACGACCAGCTCGGAGCGCAGCGACTGATACTCGGCCTCGTTCGCCTTGGAGAAGGTCGAGTCCTCGTTCAGCGTCGCCGACATCCGGGCGTCCTGCATGTCGGACAGGCGCGAGAAGTTCTCGGCGATGGTGTCGAGCGTCTCGAGCACGCGCGGCTTGAGCGCGGCCTCCATCGCGGCGAGCGACATGTTGTGCTGCTCGTCGTCCTCGTCGTCGTCATCGCTGTTGCGGATCGGGTTGCCGTCGGCGTCGTATTCCGGCTTGTCGCCACCGCGCTCGGACTTCTCCGCACCGCTCGCGGCGCCGGCCTCGACCACGGGCTCGTCGCCCTCCTCTTCGCCCATCTGGCCCGAGAAGGTGGTCTCGAGATCGATCACGTCGCGCAGCAGAATGTCCTCGGACAAGAGCTCGTCGCGCCAGATCGTGATCGCCTGGAAGGTCAGCGGGCTCTCGCAGAGGCCCGCGATCATGGTGTTGCGGCCGGCCTCGATCCGCTTGGCGATGGCGATCTCGCCCTCGCGGCTCAGCAGTTCGACCGAGCCCATCTCGCGCAGATACATCCGGACGGGATCGTCGGTGCGGTCGAGCTTCTCGGCCTCGGCGCCGCCCAGCGCCACCTCGCGATTGCCGCCGACGGTGGCAATCTCGCGCGAGCCGCCCTCCTCGACTTCCTCGCTCTCCTCGGCCTCGGTGACCTGGATGCCCATCTCGGAGAGCATCGACATGACATCCTCGATCTGGTCCGAGGAGACCTGATCGGGGGGCAGCACCTGGTTGAGCTGGTCGTAGGTGATGTAGCCGCGCTCGCGCGCCTCGGAGATCATCTTCTTGACCGCCGCCTGGCTCATGTCGAGCGTCATCGCCCCGTCCTGGTCGTCGTCCTTGCGGTCGTCGGTGTCTTTCGCGGCCATGAAGGGCTCCTCGTTCGGTGAACGTCCTGTCCAGCGCCGGGCAGTGATTCGGACTGCCCGAATCAAGCCGCAAGGGCCGCGATTCGCAACCTCCCGGCGTCCGATTCTTTCACGCAGTCGCAACGTCCGCTGCCGAATCGGGTGCAGCGCGTCGCCGATCAGCTGCCGGGCTTCGCCTTTCCAAAGGCGATCGTGCCCAGCAAGGCATCGAATTCGGTCCGCTCGTCACGCCGCATCGGCGCGCCGTTGGTACCGTATTCGTATTCGGTCGTGTCCTCCCCGTCGCCACGCCCCGCCCGATCCAGCGCCTCGGCGGCCCGTGACAGGCGCCAGGTCAGCCCCTCGTCGCTCAGCCCCGAGAGGTCCTCGACCGCCTCGGCCAGTTCGCGGGCATGACCGCGTCGGGCATCGAGCTTGGCCAGTTCCTCCGCGAGGCACATCCGCGCCGTCTCGGCATCGCCGGGTCGGCGGACGCCCGGGCTGATCGCCACATGGCGCTGCGCGAACAGGGATTCAAGGGCTTCCGGCCCCAGCCGAGCCTCGAGCGCGCCGCGCAGGTCCGGCTCGTGATGGCAGGCGAGAATGCCATGCACCAGCGCCGCGTGATCGGAATCGCGGCACTCCATCCGTTCCAGCGCCGCCTCGAACTCGGGCAACACCTCGGGCGTGGCGATCAGCGTGGCGAGGATGACCGCCTCGCGCAGGTGATCCTCGACCGCGCCGCCGGTGGCGAGCATCGAGGCACGCGCCGAAGGGCTGGGCGCGAGCGGCAGCTGGCCGGGCTTGAAGAACCCGCCCTGCCCCTTGCGGTCGATCCGGGTCGGCCCGCCCTGCCGGCGCGGGTTGAACAGCTCCCATTTCAGCCGCTTGAGCTCCTGCTCGTAATGGCCGCGCAGATCCGGATCGCGGATCAGCGCCACCGCGTCGCGCAGCCGCTTGTCGAGAGCGGCCCGCCGCTCGGGGCTGTCGAAATCATGCCCCTCGGTCTCGCGCCGCCACAGCAGCTGCACCATCGGCTGCGCGTTCGACACGATCTCGCGCATCGCACCCGCACCCTTGGCCCGGATCAGATCGTCGGGATCGAGCCCTTCCGGCATCAGCGCGAATCGCAGCCCATGCCCCGCGCCGATCAGCGGCAGCGCGAGGTCGATCACCCGCTGCGCGGCGCGCAGCCCCGCCGCGTCGCCGTCGAGCGCGATCACCGGCTCGGGATGCACGCGCCACATCAGCTGCAGCTGGCTCTCGGTCACGGCGGTGCCGAGCGGGGCCACCGCCGCCTCGATCCCCGCCTCCGACAGCGCGATCACGTCCATGTAGCCCTCGGCCACCACGAGCGGCGCGCCCTTGCCCGCCGCCTGACGCGCCTGAGCGAGGTTGTAGAGGTTGCGTCCCTTGTCGAAGAGCTCCGTTTCCGGGGAGTTCAGGTATTTCGCCCGCGCATTGGGGTCCATCGCCCGCCCGCCCAGCGCGATGGCGCGGCCGCGCGCGTCGCGGATGGGAAAGATGATGCGGCCCCGGAACCTGTCATAGAGCGCGCCGCCGCCCTCGGGCCGTGCGGCGAGGCCGGCGGCGACGATCATTTCCTCGGCGATGCCCTTGGATCTGAGCGCGCGGGTCAGCGCGGCCCGGTCGTCGGGTGCGAAGCCCAGCTCCCAGCGCGACTGCGCCGCCTCGTCGAGGCCGCGCCCGGCGAGGTAGTCGCGTGCGGCGCTGGCAACCGAGCTGCGCAGCTGCATCCGAAACCATTGAACGGCCTGCTCCATCACCTCCACAAGCTCGGAGCGGCGATCGGCCTTCTTCTGCGCCTGCGGATCGCGTTCGGGCATGGCCATGCCAGCCTCTGCGGCGAGGATCTTCACCGCGTCGATGAAGTCGACGTTCTCGGTCTCGCGCACGAAGGAGATCGCGTCGCCCTTCGCGTGGCAGCCGAAGCAGTAGTAGAACCCCTTTCGGTCATCGACGTGAAAGCTCGCCGATTTCTCCTGGTGGAACGGGCATGGTGCCCAGAAATCGCCCTTGCCCTGGTTCGACTTCTTCATGTCCCATGCGACCTTGCGCCCGACCACCTGGCCGAGGCTGAGGCGCGTGCGCAATTCGTCGAGGAAACCGGGGGGCAGACTCATGGCGTCAATATCGGGCCGGGCGGGAGGCAAGTCCAGAACCAGCCCGCCCTTGACCGATCACTTCTCGCGTCCGGCCGGCCCCTCGCGCAGGCCCGCGAAGAACTGCGAGAGCAGCGCCTCCGCCTCGGCCGCCGCGATGCCGTCGAACAGCTCTGGCCTATGGTGGCATTGCGGGTGCGAGAACACGCGCGCGCCTTGCGCGACGCCGCCCGACTTGGGATCGGCCGCCCCGTAATGCAGCCGCGCGATGCGGGCGAAGGAGATCGCCGCCGCGCACATCGGACAGGGCTCCATCGTCACCCAGAGCGCGCAGCCGGTCAGCCGTTCGGAGCCCAGCGTCGCGCAGGCGGCCCGGATCGCCAGCATCTCGGCATGGGCGGTGGGATCGTTCAGCTCGCGGGTGCGATTGCCGGCCCGTGCGATGGCCCGTCCGGAGGCGTCGGCGACCACGGCGCCGACCGGCACCTCGCCGCGCGCGGCGGCGGCGCGCGCCTCCTCGAGCGCGATATCCATGTGCGAGCGAAAACGCATAGGCCCTGATGCCCGGCGCACCCGGCGCTGGCAAGGCCGGGCGCGAGCGGCTATGGCGGGAGGATGGACAAAAACGAAATCCCCGAGGGCGATCGGATCGCCAAGGTTCTCTCGCGCGCAGGCGTGGCTTCGCGTCGCGAAGCCGAGCGCATGATCGAGGACGGCCGCATCAAGGTAAACGGCGAGCGGATCTTCAGCCCGGCGCTGAACGTCACCGCCAAGGACCGCATCACCGTCGACGGCGCGCCGCTCGCCGCGCCCGAACCGGCACGGCTGTGGCTCTATCACAAGCCCGCCGGGCTGGTGACCTCCGCCTCGGACGAGAAGGGCCGCAAGACGGTCTTCGACGAGCTGCCCGAGGACATGCCCCGGGTGATGAGCGTGGGCCGGCTCGACCTCAACTCCGAAGGGCTGCTGCTGCTGACCAATGACGGCGAGCTCAAGCGTCGGCTGGAGCTGCCCTCGACCGGCTGGCTGCGCCGCTACCGGGTCCGGATCAACGGCTCGGTGAGCGAGGAAAAGCTCGACCGGCTGCGTCAGGGCATCTCGGTCGAGGGCGTCGACTACCAGCCGATGCAGGTGACTTTCGACCGCCAGCAGGGCGCCAACGCCTGGCTGACGGTCGGGCTGCGCGAGGGCAAGAACCGCGAGATCCGGCGCGCCATGGCGGCGCTCGAGGTGACGGTGAACCGGCTGATCCGGATCAGCTACGGCCCGTTCCAGATCGGCAATCTCGAGCCCGGCGAGGTCGAGGAGATCCGCCCCAAGGTGCTGCGCGAGCAGCTCGGCGAGAAGGATGGGCCGAAGGTGCAGCGACGCCGCCCCGATGGCAGCCCGGGCGCGAAGCCCGCTGTGCGCGGCGGTGCGCCCAAGGGACCGGGCGGCGCGCGCAAGCAGGCGAGCGAGGCCAAGCGGACGGGCCCCGGCAAGACCGGCCCGGCCAAGACCGGCACGCCCGAGGCCAGCAAGCGGCCGGGCGGCACCGGTCGCGTTTTCGGCGCGAAGGTGGCGAGTGGCGGCGAACGCCCCGCCTCGGGCGGCCAGCGACCGGGTCCGAAGGCCGAACGGCCAGCACCCAGGGGCGACCGCCCGTCGCGCGGCGGCCCCGGGGGCGGCAAGAGCGCCAAACCTTTCAAACGCTGAGCGCCTCTCGAAAAGCCGCGCGCCACCTCCTATTATCAAGAGGGCCTAGCCAAGGGACCGCCCGGCCATGACGCGATTGATTCTGCTGCTGCTTGTCGCCTCCGCGCTGGTCTTTGCCGGGGCGCAATTCCTCTCGGCGCTGCGCGATGTCGCGCGGCGGCGCGGGGGATTGCCAGCCACTCAGGAGGACGCCATGCCAGCGCCATTCCGTACCATCGCCTATCTCGTGCTGCTGGCCCTGATGGCCGGCACCGCCACCGGTCTTCTGGGGGCCGGCTGATGGCCCGGCGCTTCGGCGGGCGATACAGCCCCGGTGCACAGCCCGACCAGCCGGCTGCCGATCCGCGCGATACCGCGCGGGTCGACCCGGCGGGCGCGCGGGTGAACCTCCTCTTCGTGCCCCCTGCCCTTCTGGCGCTGTTCTCGCTCGGTGCGGGTCCCGCCGGTCTCGTCGCTGGTCTGGTCGGCGCGGGCGTGCTGACGCTCGCGGCCTTCCTGCTGCGTGACGGGCTGCGGGCCGAGGCCGAGTGGCGGGCCCGGCCTGTTGCCCGCAGGCCGGCTTGGCCGCGCAAGATGATGGCCTCGGGGCTGACCGGGCTCGGCGTGGCACTCGCCGCATGGTCGGGCGATGGCGGCGTGCTGGGCGCGGCGCTCTATGGCCTCGCCGCGGCGGGTCTGCACGTCGCGTCCTTCGGCATCGATCCGATGTCCGACAAGCGTATCGAGGGCGTCGACGACCACCAGCAGGACCGCGTGGCCAAGGTGGTCGACGAGGCCGAGACCTATCTCGCGCAGATGCGCTCGGCGATCGCCGCGCTGCGCGACCGACAGCTCGACGAGCGCGTGGCCGCCTTCCAGGCCCGCGCGCGCGAGATGATCCGCAGCGTCGAGCGCGATCCGCGCGACCTGACGCAGGCGCGGCGCTATCTGGGCGTCTATCTGATGGGCGCGCGTGACGCCTCGGTGAAATTTGCCGATCTCTGGTCCCGCAACCGCGACAGCGCCGCGCGGGCCGAGTATGAATCGCTCCTGACGGATCTCGACCGCAACTTCGCGGCCCGGACCGAGACGATGCTGCTCTCGGACCGGACCGACATGGATATCGAGATCAGGGTGCTGCGGGACCGACTCGCGCGCGAAGGCGTTGTTGCGTCGTCTGAAAGAGGGAACGAGTGATGTCCGACAAGACCCGCGACGCGGCCGCGGCCCGGATGGCCGAAATCGATACGCTGAACGACGCCCGCCTGCCCGACCCGGCGCCGGAACTGAGCCTCGAGAGCGCCGCGCCGGCGCAGACCGAAGAAATCCGCAAGCGGATGACCGAGATCGATCTCGGCGATACCAATTCCATCGTCCGCTTCGGCTCCGGCGCGCAGGCCGAGCTGCAGCAGATCAGCCAGTCGATGCTGCAAGGCGTGCAGAACAAGGATGTGGGCCCGGCGGGCGACAGTCTGCGCGATATCGTCGCCACGATCCGCGGCTTCGACGTCGGCGAGCTCGATCCGAACCGCAAGCGGTCGCTCTGGGACAAGCTGATGGGTCGGGCCAAGCCGCTGGCCAAGTTCACCGAGCGCTACCGCGAGGTGCAGGGCCAGATCGACCGGATCACCGACGAGCTTCTGCGCCACGAGCACGCCCTGATGAAGGACATCGAGAGCCTCGACGTGCTCTACGACAAGACGCTCGCCTTCTACGACGAGCTGGCGCTCTACATCGCCGCCGGCGAGGCCCGTCTGAAGGAGATCGACGAGACCGAGATCCCTGCGCAGCAGGCGCGGATGGAGGCGGCCTCGGAGGAGCGCCAGGTGATGGCGGCGCAGGAACTGCGCGACATGCGCGCGGCCCGCGACGACCTCGAAAGGCGGGTGCATGATCTCAAGCTCACCCGGCAGGTGACGATGCAGTCGCTCCCCTCGATCCGGCTGGTGCAGGAGAACGACAAGTCGCTGGTCACAAAGATCAATTCGACGCTCGTCAACACAGTGCCGCTGTGGGAGACCCAGCTGGCGCAGGCGGTGACGATCCAGCGGGGCGCGGCGGCGGCAGGCGCGGTGCGCGAGGCCAACGACCTCACCAACGACCTGTTGCGCTCGAACGCCGAGAACCTGCGCACCGCCAACAAGGCGATCCGCACCGAGATGGAGCGCGGCGTGTTCGACATCGAGGCGGTGAAGGAGGCCAATGCCAACCTGATCGCCACCATCGACGAGAGCCTGACCATCGCCGACGAGGGCAAGCGCAAGCGCGCCGAGGCCGAGGCCGAACTGCGGCGCATGGAGGCCGAGTTGAAATCGGCGCTCGGCGCGGCCCGTGGCCGGGCTGCGGCGCAGGGCGATCGGCGGGGGTGACGCGGTGAGGCTCGATCGCGCGTCCGGATTGGTCGGGGGGCTCATGGCCCTGTCGCTCGTTGCCGCCTGCGCCGAGCCGCCCGAACTCGTACCGGTGACGCCGCCGCGCAACCAGCCGGTCGCCACCGCACCGGCGGCCATGGCACAGCCCTCCACCCCGAGCCCGCAGCCGCGGCCCGAGCCCGTGGCCGACCCGGTCCGTTCGGCCGCGAGCCAGGCCCTGTCGCAGCATTACGCCAAGCTGCAATCCGACCTCGTGGCGCAGGGGCTCCTGCGCGGCGATGGCGGCGGGCCCGACACCCCCTTCACCGATACCATGCTGGCCCGCAACTTCATCCGGATCGCGCTGTTCGACGAATATGTCGCCGACGGCACCGAACTGCGCGCCGAGGCGACGATGAGCCGGCTGCGGCGCTGGGAGAGCCCGATCCGCATGGATGTGCGGTTCGGCGACACGGTCCCGGCCAAGCAGAGGGTACGGGACCGCAACGCCGTCGCCGCCTATGGCGCGCGGCTGTCGCGGCTCACTGGCGTGCCGATCACCCAGACCGCCGAGGAAGGCAACTTCTCGGTGCTGATCCTGAACGAGGACGACCGCCGCGGCTTCGAAAGCGAGCTGCGCCGGATGGTCCCGGGCATCGCCGAAAGCTCGGTGCGCGCCTTCCTCAACCCGCCACGCTCGACGCTGTGCCTGGTCATCGCATTCTCGCAGGATGGCGGCAGCACCTACAGCCGCGCCGTGGCGCTGATCCGGGGCGAGCATCCGGACCTGCTGCGCCTCGCCTGCATCCACGAGGAGCTGGCGCAGGGCATGGGCCTCGCCAATGACAGCCCCCAGGCCCGCCCCTCGATCTTCAACGATGACGAGGAGTTCGGCCTGCTGACCAAGCATGACGAGCTGTTGCTCAAGATGCTTTACGATCGGCGCATGCGGCCGGGGATGAGCGCCGTCGAGGCGGCGCCGATCGCCCGCGACATCGCGGCGGAACTCTTGGGCGGCAACGTCTGAGCGCAACACGGGAGACGACCATGGGCATTCTCGACTTTCTCTCCGGCCAGTTCATCGACGTCATCCACTGGACCCAGGACGACCGCGACACTATGGTCTGGCGCTTCGAGCGCGAAGGCCACGAGATCAAGTACGGCGCCAAGCTGACGGTGCGCGAAGGCCAGGCGGCGGTCTTCGTGCATGAGGGCCAGCTCGCGGATGTGTTCAAGCCCGGTCTCTACATGCTCGAGACCAACAACATGCCGATCATGACCTCGCTGCAGCATTGGGACCATGGCTTCCGCTCGCCGTTCAAGTCCGAGGTATATTTCGTCAACACCACCCGGATCACCGACCGCAAATGGGGCACCAAGAACCCGGTGATGTGCCGGGACCCCGAATTCGGCCCGGTGCGGTTGCGCGCCTTCGGCTCCTACGCGATGCGGGTCAAGGATCCGGCCCTGTTCCTGCGCGAGATCGTCGGCACCGATGGCGAGTTCACGACCCAGGAGATTTCCTACCAGATCCGCAACATCGTGGTGCAGGAGGTGAGCCGGGTGCTCGCAGGCTCGGGGATCCCGGTGCTCGACATGGCGGCCAACACCGGCGATCTCGGCAAGGTCGTGCGCGACGCCATCTCGCCCGTGGTGGCGCAATACGGCCTCGAGATCCCCGAATTCTACGTCGAGAACATCTCGCTCCCCGACGCGGTGGAGCGCGCGCTCGACAAACGCACCTCGATGGGGATCGTCGGCAATCTGGGCCGCTTCGGCCAGTATTCCGCCGCCGAGGCGATGACCACCGCCGCCGCCAACCCCTCCGGCACCATGGGGGCGGGCATGGGCTTCGGCATGGGCATAGTCGCGGGACAAGGGCCGTGGGGCCCGATGCCCGGCCAGCCGCAGGCCCAGGCGCCGCAGGCCGCGCCGCCACCACCGCCGCCCGCCGAGCATGTCTGGCACCTCGCGGTGAACGGCGAGGTCACCGGACCCTTCTCCAAGGCGCGGCTCGGGCGGATGGTCACCGAGGGCGCCTTCAACCGCGACACCCTCGTCTGGACCGCCGGGCAGGATGGCTGGAAACCGGCCGAGGATGTGGACGAGCTGGCGCAGCTCTTCACCGTGATGCCGCCACCGCCGCCGCCCGCCCCGTGAGCCGGACATGACGGATCTGGCCGACCCCGCGCCCGGCGCGCCCAGCGGCGTGGTCGAGGAGCACCGTTTCCCCTGCCCGGTCTGCGGCAGCGACATGCATTACGCCCCGGGCACTACCGAGCTGGCCTGCACCCATTGTGGCCACCGCGAGGCGATCGCGTCGCGGCCCGACCCCGAGGCTACGCGCGAGATCGACTTCGAGAGCGCCCGACGCGGCGACGTGCCGGTCTCCGAGATCGAGGAGACCCGGGTCGCTTCCTGCCCCAATTGCGGGGCGCAGGTGGAGTTCGCGCCCGGCACCCACGCCACCCGCTGCCCCTATTGCGACACGGCAGTGGTCGCCGACACCGGCACCCATCGCCACATCAAGCCCCGCGCCCTGCTGCCCTTCGAGGTCGACGAGGCCCGCGCGCAGAAGGCCCTGACCGAGTGGCTCGGCAGCCTGTGGTTCGCGCCGAACGGGCTCAGGCAGTACGCGCGCAAGGGGCGGCGGATGAACGGCATCTACGTGCCGTTCTGGACCTTCGACGCGGCCACTCAGACCGAGTATCGCGGCCAGCGCGGCGATACATACTACGTCACCCGCACCGTGATGCGCGACGGCAAGCCCACCCAGGTGAGCGAGCCGCGCATCCGCTGGCGCCGGGTGCGCGGGCGCGTCGCGCGCTTCTTCGACGACATTCTCGTGCTCGGCTCGAAATCCCTGCCCAAGGCCCATACCGACGCGCTCGGGCCTTGGGACCTGCCTGCGCTCACCCCATACCGGCCGGAATACGTGGCGGGCTTCATGGCCGAGGGCTACCAGGTCGAGCTCGACGCGGCCTATGCCGAGGCGCGGCAGATCATGGAGGACGTGATCCGCACCGATGTGCGCCGCGACATCGGCGGCGACCAGCAGCGGATCGACGACATGAACACCCAGGTGAGCGATGTCACCTTCAAGCATGTCCTGCTGCCGGTATGGACCGCCGCCTACCGCTACCGCGGCCAGAGCTATGCCTTCGTGGTCAATGCCCGCTCGGGCAAGGTGCAGGGCGCGCGGCCCTACTCCAAGTGGAAGATCGCGATCGCGGTCCTCCTGGCGCTGATCGTGGCGGCGATCCTCGGCTATTTCGGCTATCTCAACCAGTAACCACGCTTGCACGACCCGGCGTCAGGCGGCATTGTCCGCGCCGATCCAGACGCCTCCAAGACCCGGAAGGAAACCCGATGATCCTCGCCTGCGGCGAAGCCCTGATCGACATGCTGCCCCGTCGCACCGAAGCGGGCGAAACCGCCTTCGCGCCCTATGCCGGCGGCGCGGTGTTCAACACCGCCATCGCCATGGGCCGTCTCGGCGCGCCCACCGGGTTCTTCTCGGGCATCTCCTCGGACATGTTCGGCGACATCCTGCGCCAGACGCTCGAAGCCTCGCGGGTCGACACCTTCCCGGCGCATATCTCGGACCGGCCGACAACGCTCGCTTTCGTCAAACTGAACGACGGTCATGCCACCTACAACTTCTACGACGAGAACACCGCCGGACGGATGCTGTCCGAGGACGACCTGCCCGAGCCGGGCGCCGAGGCGCTGTTCTTCGGTGGCATCTCCCTTGTGGTCGAGCCCTGCGGTGCCGCCTACGAGGCTTTGCAGGCGCGCGAAGCACCGACCCGCGTCACCATGATCGACCCGAACATCCGCCCCTCCTTCATCCGCGACGAGGCGGCCTATCGTGCCCGGCTTGAGCGGATGATCGCGCGCGCCGACATCGTGAAGGTCTCGGACGAGGACCTGCACTGGATCGAGGGCACGGGCGAGACCGCCGATCTGGCGCGCAAGATGCTCGCCAAGGGACCTAAGCTGGTCTGCATCACCGAGGGCTCGAAGGGTGCCACCGGCTACACCGCCGAGCACACGGTCAGCGTGGCCTCCCAGCGGGTCGAAGTGGCCGATACGGTCGGCGCGGGTGATACCTTCAACGCCGGCGTGCTGGTCAGCCTCGAGCGCGCGGGGCTGCTCAACAAGGCGGACATCGCCACGCTCGACGAAGACGAGATCCGCAACGCGCTCAGCCTCGGCGCCAAGGCCGCCGCGATCACCGTGAGCCGCGCGGGCGCCAACCCGCCCTGGGACCACGAGCTTTGAGGGCACTGGTCCAGCGCGTCAGCGAGGCCAGTGTCAGCGTCGATGGCGAGGTGGTGGGTCGCTGTGGGCCGGGGCTTCTGGTCCTGGCCTGCGCGATGCAGGGCGATACCGACACCCTGCCCGCGAAGATGGCGGCCAAGATCGCCAAGCTCAGGATCTTTCGCGACGAGGCTGGGCGGATGAACCGCTCGCTGCTTGATACGGGCGGCAGCGCCTTGGTCGTGAGCCAGTTCACGTTGGCCGGCGACACCCGCACCGGCAACCGCCCCGGTTTCTCGACCGCGGCGGCGCCCGAGATCGGCGAACGCCTCTACCTAGCCTTGGCCGAGGAGCTGCGTGCGCTGGACGTACCGGTGGAGACCGGCCGCTTCGGCGCCGACATGAAGGTGGCGCTGGTCAATGAGGGGCCGGTGACCATCCCGCTGGAGATCACCGGCTGAACCGCCTCAGCAGGGTTGGGCCATCACCAGCACCCAGACCGGTCCCTTGGCGCTTTGGGCGATGCCCACGCCGAACTCCTGCGCCCGATCGAGCTCCATCACCTTGCGATGGCCGGGCGAGCCCTGCCAGCCGGTGATGATCTGGTTGGGACGGGGGTAGCCCCAGGCGAGATTCTCGCCGCTGACGCCGGCGCAATAGCCGGTACGCTCCACCCGGACCCGGTGATTCGAGCCGTCGCTGCCGCGGTGGCCGAACTGGCCGGTGCGGGCGAGGTCGCAGGCCTGAACCTGAGCGGCGCGGGACAGGGCGGGGTCATGCGACACCCGGCCGAGGCCCCGCGAGGCGCGGAACGCGTTGAGTCCCGAGGCGACGCTGGTCGCCTTGCTGTTGGCATCGGCCGGCAATGCGCAGCCAGCGGTCGAAGCGGCGGCAGGGGCGGCGTCGAAGACGGGGATCGCGGGCACAAGCCCGAGCACGGGCAGCGCGGCAAGGGCCGCGGCCTTCAGGGTCTTTTTCATCTGCTCTCCTCAAGCGCGTTTTTTTGCTAGTTCGCAAAAGGAACGTGGCAAGAGCAAGGCGAGAGGAAATTGAGGATAGGGTTTGCGCGATCATCCGCGCGTCCCCGCAAGAAGCCTGAGCGGCAAGCTGCCTGCGAACAGCGTCACGGCGACGCAGACAATGGAGGGGCCGACCGGCGTGTCGAGCCACAGCGCCACCCATAGCCCGCCCAGCGCCGAAAGTGCCGCGGCGCCCCCCGCAAGCACCGCCATCGCCTCCGGCGTACGTGCGGCGCCGCGCGCCGCGGCCGCGGGAATCACCAGGAGCGCGGTGATCAGCAGCGCGCCGACCACCTTGATCGCTACCGCGACCACCGCTGCGAGCAGCAAGGTCAGCACCAGCGCCTCACGACGCGGCGCGATTCCCGAAGCATGGGAGAGGTCGGGCGACAGCGTCGCGGTGAGCAGCCGCCGCCAGCGCCAGGCCAGCACCCCCGCCACGAGCACCGCGCCGCCCCAGATCCAGGCAAGATCGCTCCGTGTCACGGTCAGCACATCCCCGAACAGGTATAGCTCGAGATCCACCCGAACGCCGCCGGTCAGCGCCACTGCGACGAGGCCCGTGGCCAGCGCCCCGTGCGACAGCACCCCGAGCACCGTGTCATGGGCGAGGCCACGCCCGGACAGCGCATGCACCGCCAGCGCCATCGCCAGTGCCGTGCCGAGCACGCCGGGGAACACCGCCATCCCCTGCCCCAGCGCAAGCGCCACCCCGAGAATCGCGGCATGGCTCGTCGCGTCGCCGAAATAGGCCATGCGCCGCCACACCACGAAGCAACCCAAGGGACCAGCGGCCAAGGCGGTGCCAAGCGCGGCGAGCCCCGCACGGATCAGGAAATCATCGAGCATGTCAGCCTTCGGCGTGGGAATGGTGGTGATGGTGATGCGCAGCGCCGCCAGCCTCGTGCGCATGGTCGTGCTCGTGCCGGTAGAGCGCCAGCTGGCCACCGGTGCCGGTGCCGAACAGCTCGCGCCAGGCCGGGGCGGCGGTGACTACCTCGGGCGTGCCCTCGCAGCAGACATGGCCGTTCAGGCAGATCACCCGGTCGGTGGCCGACATCACCACGTGCAACTCATGGCTCACCATCAGCACCGCGCAGCCCAGATCGCGCCTGAGCGCCGCGATCCGGCGATAGAAGGCCGCCTGGCCGGGCTGATCGAGGCCTTGGGTCGGCTCATCGAGGATGAGAATCTGCGGTCGGTTCAGCACGGCGCGCGCCAGCAGCACACGCTGGAACTGCCCACCCGAGAGCGCCGCCATCTGCCGCCCCTCGAGGCCGGTCGCGCCGGACTGCTCCAGCGCGGCGGCTGCGTCGGCGTCCGAGACTCGATGCGGCAGGTCCAGAAAGCGCCGCACGGTGATTGGCAGCGAGGCGTCGAGCACGAGGCTTTGCGGCACGTAGCCGATGCGCAGCCCCCGCGCGCGATGCACCCTGCCCCGGCGCGGCGCGAGTGCCCCGATCAGCAGGCGCAGCAGCGTGCTCTTGCCCGAGCCGTTCGGCCCGACCAACGTTACGATCTCCCCCGGCGCGACCGAGATTGAGACATCGCGCAAGACCGGTGCGGCGCGCGGACCGAATTCGAGCCCGGTCGCAGAGAGCAGCGCGTTCATGCCGAACGCTCCTGGCAGGCGGGGCACAGGCCCTCGGCCTCGACCACCACCCGCTCGATGGCAAAGCCCGCCTCGGCGGCCGGGCGATCGAGCCCGCCCGCCCCCTGCATCTCGGCCACCGCGCCGCAGCCACGACAGATCAGGAACGCCGGTGCATGGTCGGCACCGGGTCGGGCGCAGGCGACATAGGCCGAAAGCCTTTCGATCCGGTGCGCCAGGCCGTGATCGACCAGGAATCCCAGTGCGCGGTACGCCACCGGCGGCTTCGAACCGAGGCCCTCGGCATCGAGCCGGGCCAGCACGTCATAGGCGCCCATCGCCGCGTGCCCTTCGAGCAGGATCTCCAGGACACGGCGGCGCAGCGGCGTGAGCCGCGCGCCATCGGCCGCGCAGCGCGCCTCGGCGACGTCGAGCGCGCCTCGGATGCAGGCGGCATGATCGCCGCAGGCGAATCCGGCTCCGTTCATGCGCTGCTCCTTCTTGCCGGCCGCTTCTTGACCATTTGTTACGTTATAACATAGCTCGTAGCTCCCGATTCCCGCAGGCTCAAGAGGCTTTCATGCGCTGCACCGTCCCCACCGCCGTCGCGACAATCCTTCTGGCCGGCCAAGCTCTGGCCGAGGTGCCCCGCGTCGTGACCGATACCGCGCCGGTGCACAGCCTCGTGGCCCGGGTCATGCAGGGGGTCGGCACGCCCGACCTGCTGCTGCCGCCCGGCGGCTCGCCACATGATGCGAGCCTGCGCCCCTCGGATGCGCGACGGCTGTCGGAGGCGGAGCTGATCATCTGGACGGGGCCGGATTTCCTGACATGGCTCGAAGAAAGCCTGACCGCGCTCGCACCCGAAGCGCAGCGCTTGGCACTGCTCGAAACCGATGGCTGGACGCGACTGCCGCTGCGCGAGGATCCCGCTTTCGAAACCGAGGGGCATGACGATCACGGCGAGGCAGACGAAGAGGCGGAGCACGCATCGCATGATGCCTCCGGCGCAACCGATCCGCACGCCTGGCTCGACCCCGAGGTGGCAGCGGCCTGGAGCGAAGCCATCGCCGAAACCCTCGCCGCCGCGGATCCGGAGAACGCCGAACTCTACCGCGACAACGCCGAGGCGGCGATCACGGCGGATGCCGAGATGACGGCCCGGATCACGGAGCGGCTGGCGCCGCTCGCGGGTCGCCCCTACCTCGTTGCGCATGACGCCTACCAGTATTTCGAGACGCGCTTCGGCCTGCCCGCTGCCGGTGCGCTGGCGCTGTCCGACGCTTCGGCCCCGGGGCCCGCGCGGATCGCAGCGCTGCGCGAAATGGTCGAGGCAGGCGGCATCACCTGCGTGCTGACCGATCCGGAGACGGCGCCCGATCTGGTCGCTCTGCTGCGCGAGAACAGCGACGCCGCCACCGCGGCGACCGACCCCGATGCGCTCGGGCTGGAGCCGGGCCCCGACCTCTATCCGGCACTGATGGAAGGGCTGGCGGCGGCCTATGAGGACTGTCTCGGCTAGGCGGCGCTGAGGCTGACCGTGACGCGGTTGCGGCCGGTCCGCTTGGCCGCGTAGAGCGCCGCGTCGGCGCGCCGCATCAGCGCTTCGGCCGCCATGTCCGGCGCGGCCCCGGCTGGCCCCGGCCCCAGCGCCACCCCGACCGAGACGGTCACGACCTGCAGGGAGGCGTGGCCCGACCCTCCAATGTCGAACGGTCGTTCGCGAATCCGGCGGCGCAGCCGCTCGGCCGCGCGGCGCGCCTGGTCGAGCGTGGCGTCGGGCATCGCCACCAGAAACTCCTCCCCACCGATCCGCGCAATCAGGTCGGCGGGACGCAGCCCGTCCCGCAGCCGTGCCGCAACCTGCGCCAGAACCGCATCTCCGGCAGCGTGGCCATGCCGGTCGTTGACTGCCTTGAACAGGTCGATGTCGAGCAACATCACCGCGAGCGGCCGGTCGCGCCTCCGGGCCTCGGTGATCAGCCGGGCGAGATGCGGCAGAGCATAACGGCGGTTCCACAATCCGGTCAGCGCGTCGGTCAACGCGGCCTCCAGCCCGTGCCGCTCGGTGGCACGCAGCCGATCTGCGAGCGTCTTGCGGTGCAGCAGGCGACGCGCCCGGAAACCGATCTCGGCCTCCGTCACCGCCGCGGGGACTATGTCGTCCGCGCCCAGATCGAGCAGCATCGCCGCTTCGCGCCCCGGCTCGGGAAGCAGCACGAGCTGCGCCGCGCGGCGGGTCGCGGAGCGGCTGCGCAGCTCGGCGACGATCCGGAACAGCTCGCGCGAGGGAGCACCAGCCGCTCGCAGCGCGGCACCGTCGATCACGAACAGATCCTCCTCGCGACTGGCGGCGGCGAATGGCCCCTGCGGCCCCACGCGGCGCGGCGCGCAGAACAGATCGCGCGCGTCCACTAGTGTTCCCTGCACCCTGTCAGGCGCGATCAGGGTCGTGCGCGGCCGGGACGTGAAGCCGGGCGCCGCCTCCGAGAAGCCCAGCATCCGATGCGTCGCCTCGCGCCGCGCCAGCTCTTCGAGCGTATCGCGGGCCCGCATCAGGTTGCGAATCCGCGCCTGCATCAGCGCCGATGAGACCGGAGCCTCGGCCACCTCGTCCGCGCCGGCCTCTAGCAAGGCGAGCCGGGTCGCACCCGCCGCCCAGTGCCCCTGCACCACCACCGGCAGCCGTTCACCTCCCGGCATCGCCCGCAATCGGGCGAGAAAGGCGGTGATCTCCTTAGGTCCGGTGTCACCCACCGGCAGCTCGGCCAGCACGAGGTCGACGCCCGGGTCAGGCAACCGGGCCAGAATGCCCTCGAAACCCGGACAGAAGTCACACTCGAAACCAGCGTCGACCAGAGCCCGGCCCTGCTGCGCCGCCTCCGTTGCGATTCGACCAGTGATCAGGATACGACCCGACATGCAGATGTCCTTGTTCGGGCCAGCGGCCCGCTTCCGGGCCCAGCGCCCACTCCCGCCATCGAGGGTCGGAAAGAATGGTTAACAAATGCTTGCAAAACACCGGGGAGCGGTCGGCATGAAGCGGGAACAGGCCGAAGTGATCGCGCTGCAGGCGCTGGGCTGGCTTGCCGCCAATGACGAGCTCTGGCCGGTATTTCTCGGCTCCTCCGGCGCGGCGGCCGAAGACCTGCGTGATCGGGCAGGCGAAGCCGAGTTCCAGGCCTCGGTGCTCGAATTCCTGACCATGGATGATGGCTGGGTCACCGCCTTCTGCGACGGGGCGGGGTATGAGTATGACGCGCCGCACACGGCGATGCTGGTGCTGGCAGGGCCGTCCCGGATGAACTGGACATGACCCCGCGCGCGCTGATCTTCGACAAGGACGGCACGCTGTTCGACTTTCAGGCGACCTGGGGCCTCTGGTCGCGCGGCCTGATCCTGGCCGAGGCGGAGGGCAATACGGCGCGCGCCACATCCATCGCCACGGCGCTCGGCTACGACTTGGCTTCGGGACGCTTTCTGCCCGACAGCCCGGTCGTCGCGTCGACCCCGGGCGAGATCGCCGACGTGATGCTGCCGCATCTGCCGGGCACCAACCGCGCGACGCTGGTCGCGCGCATGAACGCCCGTGCGGCCCGGGCGCCGCAGGTCGAGGCGGTGCCGCTTCTCCCGCTGTTCGAACGGCTCGCCGCACGGGGACTTGGCTTCGGCCTCGTGACTAACGACGCCGAAGCTCCCGCGCGTGCGCATCTGGGGGTGGCGGGGCTGACCGAGGTCTTCGGCTTCATCGCCGGAGCCGATAGCGGATACGGGGCCAAGCCCGGTCCCGGCCAGCTCCTGTCCTGCGCGCGGGCGCTGGGCCGGCTCCCCGCCGAATGCGCGATGATCGGCGACAGCCTGCACGACCTGCATGCGGCCCGTGCGGCCGGGATGCGGGCGATCGCGGTGCTGACCGGCCCGGCGCCGCGCCATGTCCTCGAACCCCATGCCGATGCGGTTCTGGACGACATCGGAGGTCTGCCGGACTGGCTCGACAGTTTGCTCACGAAGGCGTGATCGCATCGGCTGCAACCCGGCGCATCGTGCTGCCGTGTCTGCTGGCGTCACGAGGGGGCACGGACGCCCCCCGAACCGTCAGGGAGACGACAAGATGAACCTCAAGGCCCTTATCGCAGGCACCGCCCTCGCCCTCACCTCCACGGTCGCGCTGGCCGAGACCCACGCCGAGACCGGCAACCCGATGGTCGGCGGCGCGCCCATGTTCCCCGAGAAGAACATCGTCGAGAACGCCGTGAACTCGGCCGATCACACCACCCTCGTCGCCGCCGTTCAGGCCGCGGGCCTGGTCGAGACGCTGTCGGGCGAAGGCCCCTTCACCGTCTTCGCGCCGACCAACGCTGCCTTCGAAGCGCTGCCGGCCGGTTCGGTCGAAGACCTGCTCAAGCCGGAGAACAAGGATCGCCTGACCGAAATCCTCACCTGCCACGTGGTCGCGGCCAACGCGATGTCGGACGCGATCTCGGGCATGATCGCCGATGATGGCGGCATGCACGAAGTCGAGACCGTCGGCGGCTGCAAGTTCATGGTTTCCGAGGGCGAAGACGGCACGATCATGATCACCGACGGTCAGGACCGCACCGCCAACGTCACCGTGGCCGATGTAAAGCAATCGAACGGCGTGATCCACGTGATCGACGGCGTGCTGCTGCCCGCGGTCGAATAATCCCCCCAGGGACAGTCGGCTCTCCCGTGCCGACCCGGCCCGCCGCGACCCCCGCGGCGGGCCTTTTCGTGCCGAACCGCCGCCCGGCGCCACGCGCGGCATCGCGACGCAACCCGGCGGCTCGGTCTTTCAAATTCGGCTCGGCGGGCGCATGTGAGGGTCACACGCCACCGCCCGAGGTTCCCGGATGAGCGAAGACGCCCCACAGTCCCCCACTCCCGAAGAGGAGCGCCCGACCCGGCCCGCGATCCTGCGCGGGTTTCGCCGGCGATGCCCGAATTGCGGCGAGGGCGGCCTGTTCCAGGGCTATCTCAAGGTCGTCGACCGCTGCCCGGTCTGCCGGGAAGAGCTGTATCATCACCGTGCCGATGACGGCCCGGCCTATCTGACGATCCTGATCGTCGGCCACCTGCTGGCCCCGGTGATCCATATCGGCTTCACCCGATTCCGCCCCGAGCCTCTGGTGATGGCAACGGTGCTGACGGTGGCGGCGGTGGCGCTGTCGCTCTACCTGCTGCCGCGCCTGAAGGGGCTGGTGGTCGGCATCCAGTGGGCGCGCCGGATGCACGGCTTCGGCAAGCCGCAGTGAGTTCCGGCGCCGTCCCTATACGAGATGCGGCGACGGTGGTGGTGCTGCGCGAGCGGCCCGAGGGGCCGTCGGTTCTGATGGGACGGCGCGGCGCGCGGGCGGTGTTCATGCCGTCGAAATACGTCTTCCCCGGCGGTGCGCTCGATGCCTGCGATGCCGGAATCGCGGCGATGGCCCAGCTGCCGCCGGAACATGCCGGACGGCTCGGCCCCGGTGCGGCGGCGCTGGCCGCCTGCGCGATCCGCGAATTGTGGGAAGAGACCGGCCAGATCCTCGGCCGGCGTGGCGACTGGCCGGATCCGCCCGCTGGCTGGCGCGGCTTTGCGGCGACCGGTCACCAGCCAGACGCCTCCGCGCTGGTGCCGGTGTTCCGCGCCATAACGCCGCCCGGCCGACCGCGCCGCTTCGACGCGCGGTTCTTCCTCGCGCCGGCAACGGCGCTGGCCAGCGATCCCGACGATTTCGGGCGCGCCGAGGATGAGCTGACCCATCTCCACTGGGTACCGCTGGCGCGGGTCCATGACCTCGACCTGCCCGACATCACCCGGCTGGTCCTGCACGAAGTCGAGGCGCGTCGCGACGATCTCCGGGCCGATCGGCCGCTGCCGTTCTTCAACGGCACGACGGCGGCCGAATCCTTCGATTCTAGCGGTTCGTGACCAGGGCGCCGGTGTCGTAGCCGTTGAAATCGAGCATTTCGCGGGCTGCGCGGGCGCGGTCGACCCCGGCCTGTCCCGGCCGGTCCATGATCCAGCCATAGGCGCCATCCGGCGCACCGATCACCGCGGTACGGAAGTCGTCATCGGTCCAGAGCAGCCACCAGGGCTCGCCCGCGACCACCATGCGCCCGCGCCCGGCCGACGTCACCGGCACCAGCCGCGCCCCGCCCGCACCCGACAGCCGCGCCACGCCAGCGCCCAGGGCGTCGAGCTGCAGCGTCACCCGGTCGTTCGGCGCGAGCGGTCCGCCCGGATAGGCGGCGGCGACGACCCAGTCGCCATTCAGATCGGTCGGGCTGCCACGCAGGCTGGAGGCGATCGGCGCATCCGTGGCCCGGAACACCGGCGCCGTCTCGGGCGGCGGCGCGGCCGCGCCACACGCGGCGAGCAGCGGCAGAAGCGCCCAAGGGCCCCAGCGGGTGGCCCGGCTACCCTGCGTCTTCCGGTTGCGTCCCATCATGCGCCGCTCCCCCTTGTCCCGATCATCAATACGGCATCGGGTGCTGCTTGTGCGCCGTCTCGATCTCGGCCACCACCTCGTCGGACAGCACCACCTCGCGCCCGGCTAGGATCCGCTCGAGCTGCTCCACATTGGTCGCGCCGAAGATCGGGCAGACCGCGAAGGGCCGGGTCCGCTGCCAGGCCAGCGCCATGTGCACCGGGTCGAGGCCATGCTTCTGCGCGATGTCGAGATAGGCCTGCGTCGCGCCGATCACTCGGTCAGTCTTGCGACCACCGAGATTGCCATTGATCCACAGCCGCGAGCCTTCCGGCACGCCGTTTTGATACTTGCCGGTGAGATAGCCGCAGGCCAGCGGCGAATAGGCCAGGAGCAGCACGTCCTCGTTCACGCTCACCTCTGCGAGGTCGGTGTCGTGCAGCCGCGACAGCAGCGAGTACTCGTTCTGGATCGAGGCCACGCGCGGCCCGCCGGTGGCTTCCGCCCGGTCGATCCAGCGGGTGGTGCCCCAGGCGGTTTCGTTCGACAGGCCGAAGGCACGGATCTTGCCCTCGGCTACCAGATCCTTGAGCGTCGCCAGAACGCCGTCCATGTGATCGCGGGTGCGTGCCGGGTCCTGCCCCGAGGGGTCGTAGTTCCAGTACTGCCGGAAATGGTAATGGCCGCGCTCGGGCCAGTGCAGCTGGTAGAGGTCGATCACGTCGGTCTTCAGCCGCCGCAGCGATCCCTCGACGATCTCGCGCAGGTTGGCGCCGTCATAGCCCTTGCCGTCGCGGGCCCAGCCGGGATTCGGACCGGCGGCCTTGGTGGCGATCTTGTAGCGGTCGCGCTTGCCGCTCTTCTCGATCCAGTTGCCGATGAACTCCTCGGTGCGGCCCACCGTCTCGGCCTTGACCGGGTTCACGGGATACATCTCGGCCGCGTCGAGGAAGTCGATCCCCGCCTCGAGCGCCATGTCGAGCTGGCGATGTGCGTCGTCCTCGGGGGTCTGGCTGCCATAGGTCATCGTGCCCAGGCACCATTCGCTGACCTCAATGCCGCTGCGGCCAAGGGGGATCTTCTTCATGTCGGGGCCTTCCGTGATCTCCGGGCCGGGCGTCACGCCCGGTCCGCGAGGCGAAGAGGTAGGCCGCCATGCGGGCAACGGCAAGCGGGCAGGCACTGGCATCGGCGGCGCGCGCCCGCTACAGGGGGCGCGGACGCAGCGAAGGACGCACGCATGGCACGGCATCTCATCACCTCGGCCATCCCCTACATCAACGGGATCAAGCATCTGGGCAACCTGGTGGGCAGCCAGCTCCCGGCCGATCTCTACGCCCGCTACCAGCGCGGGCGCGGCCACGAGGTGCTGTTCCTGTGCGCGACCGACGAGCACGGCACCCCGGCCGAGCTGGCTGCCGCCAAGGCAGGCAAGCCGGTGGCCGAATACTGCGCCGAGATGCACGAGACCCAGGCCGAGATCGCGCGCGGCTTCCGGCTGTCCTTCGACCATTTCGGTCGCTCGTCCAGCCCTCAGAACCATCGGCTGACCCAGCATTTCGCCGCCCGCCTCGACGCGGCCGGGCTGATCGAGGAGCGGGTCGAGACGCAGATCTACTCCAAGGCCGACGGCCGCTACCTGCCGGATCGCTACATCGAGGGCACCTGCCCCAATTGCGGCTTCGAAAGCGCACGTGGCGACCAGTGCGACAACTGCACCAAGCAGCTCGATCCCGTTGACCTGATCGAGCCGCGCTCGGTGATCTCGGGCTCCACCGATCTGGAGCCGCGCGAAACCAAGCACCTCTATCTCAAGCAGAGCGGCATGCGCGGCGAGCTGCAGGACTGGATCGATTCCAAGGCCGACTGGCCGATCCTGACCACCTCGATCGCCAAGAAATGGCTCAATGACGGCGACGGCCTGCAGGACCGCGGCATCACCCGCGACCTCGACTGGGGCATCCCGGTGAAGAAGGGCGACGCGGACTGGCCCGGCATGGAGGGCAAGGTCTTTTACGTCTGGTTCGACGCGCCGATCGAATACATCGCCTGCGCGCAGGAATGGGTCGATGCCGGCAAGTGTGCGGATTGGGAGCGCTGGTGGCGCACCGACCGCGGCGCCGACGACGTCCGCTACACTCAGTTCATGGGCAAGGACAACGTACCGTTCCACACGCTCTCCTTCCCGGCGACCATCCTCGGCTCGGGCGAGCCGTGGAAGCTCGTCGATTACATCAAGTCGTTCAACTACCTGAACTATGATGGCGGCCAGTTCTCGACCTCGCGCGGTCGCGGCGTGTTCATGGACCAGGCGCTCGAGGTGCTGCCCTCGGATTACTGGCGCTGGTGGCTGCTGAGCCATGCGCCCGAAAGCTCCGACGCCGAGTTCACCTGGGAGAACTTCCAGCAATCGGTGAACAAGGACCTCGCCGACGTGCTCGGCAACTTCGTCAGCCGCGTCACCAAGTTCTGCCGCTCCAAGTTCGGCGAGGAAGTCCCCGCGGGCGGCGCCCATGGCGCGCGCGAGGACGCGCTGATCGCCGATCTGGAGCGCCGGGTGCGCGCCTATGAAGGCCACATGGACGCGATCGAGGTGCGCAAGGCCGCGGCCGAGCTACGCGCGATCTGGGTGGCGGGCAACGAGTACCTGCAGGATGCGGCGCCTTGGGCCACCTTCAAGACCGAGCCCGAGACCGCCGCGATGCAGATCCGTCTCGCGCTCAACCTGATCCGGCTCTACGCGGTGCTCTCCGCGCCGTTCATCCCCGATGCGAGCGCGCAGCTCCTCGAGGCGATGAAGACCGAGGACGACGCCTGGCCCGGCGACATCGGCGCGGCGCTTCAGACGCTGTCGGTGGGTCATGGCTTCGCGGTGCCTGACGTCACCTTCCGCAAGATCACCGACGAGGAACGAGCGGAGTGGCAGGAGCGCTTCGCCGGCACTCGCGGCTGAGCCACGCGGAAATTCGACGCCTAGGGAAAGATTGGGCTGGATCGGTCACGTGCAAGTTGCGCTAGTCTGGCGTGGCAAGCCAGGAGCGACCGATGAGCAAGCCCCTTCGACGGATCCCGACCACCCGCGGCGTCCTCGCGCCGCCTGACCCCTTCGGAGCGTTCGGCTGGACCTCCTGGGGGTCGGTGCTGGCGGGGGCCGTGATCGGGCTGGCGCTGATGCTGCCGTTGATGCTGCTGTGGCGCGGTCTCGCGGGCGTCCTTCCAGGGCCCGCGGGTTTCTGGTCCGCCCTCCTGCCTCTGCCCGCCCTCTGGGCCGCGGGCTGGGCCGCCGCGACGTTGTCGGGCGCACCCCGACGCCGCATCGCCGCGCTGCACGGGATCTGCGCCTGGGCCCTGCTTGCCATGGTCGTGACCGCCGC
>Ga0066860_10000032_pt1 | contig 77128 bp, 65 predicted proteins | sample ETN07SmetaG_FD_65601 | JGI IMG/M metagenome (GOLD analysis project Ga0066860, IMG submission 65601) | Marine microbial and viral communities from oxygen minimum zone, Eastern Pacific Ocean - ETNP2014F14-07SV275 | ecosystem: Environmental > Aquatic > Marine > Oceanic ... | reverse complement strand
GCTTTTCAGCCCTTCGATATGTGGGGTCTCCGGGCTGCAAAGCCTTGCTACCGTCGCGCCCAGTAGTGACATTCCTGCTTTGCAAACCCAGTGACATTTCTGAATGGTGTTTACATTTGTGTAACCGGGGCGCGCGCTACCCTCAAGTGCGACTCTTGTTAGAAAACAGTAGTTTATCTAATGAGAGGAATCGGTATGGGAGCCGTTTACGACCAACTGAGTATCACAGAACGACGCAAGATAGAACGCTGGAGACACGCTAAGGTCCCAGTTGATGAGATGGCGCGCGTTCTGAAGCGCTGCAGATCAACGATATTTCGCGAGCTAAAGCGCAACCATTTTTCGGACGAAAGCATGCCGGGTTGCGATGGCTATTACGGTGCCGCTGCTCACCTGATGCAAGCGGAACGTCGTGCTCGAGAGCGCAAACTGATCAAACATCCTGAGCTTCGCAAGTGCGTGATCGAGCGTATCAAGAACGGCTGGACACCAGAGCAGATCAGTAACCGTATGATTCACGAACGCGCTCCTCTCAGGGTCTGTCAGGAAACCATCTATCGTTACATCTACTCCAAGGAAGGTCAGCGCGAAGACCTGTGGTGGTATCTACCGACCCACCGTGTCGCCCGCAGACCACGTCGCACCAGAAGGCGCAGAGAACCCAAATTCCACCGCGATGTCAGCATTCTGTTCCGACCCGATGATGTCGCTCATCGCCGTCAGTTCGGTCATTGGGAAGCTGATTTGATGCTGTTTAAACAAAAGCTTGGCCAGTCCAACGTTACCTCATTGGTTGAGCGCGTCAGCCGCTTCACTGTGATCCTGAAAAACCCGAACAAGCGCACCAAGCCGGTCATGGCCAAGATCATGAGCGCCATCAAAGACCTCCCCCTCGTCGCCCGTCGGTCCATCACTTTTGACCGCGGAACCGAGTTTGTCAGTTGGCCACACCTGCAAGCCGAGATCGGAACCCAGACGTGGTTCTGCGACCCCTCCAGCCCCTGGCAGAAAGGCACAGTCGAGAACACTAACCGACGCCTTCGAAGGTGGCTGCCCCGCAAACGCGACATCCGGCAATGCACAGATCACGATATGAAGGTGATCTGTGATCGCCTCAACAACACGCCACGAAAGTGTCTTGGATGGAAGACCCCAGCCGAGGTCTTCCGCGAAAAGATATTGGAGGAAATGCGATGACGCCCCTACCCTGAGCTCGACAAGAGTCGCAGTTCAGGTATCGCTCACAGGGGCCTGCCCGGTAGGTTCAACACTGATCTTGAACTACTACAGAGGGGCGTCACGAAACCGTATTGGCAATCTCGGGAATATCGCTCAGTCTCGGTGGTGTTTACCCCATCGGATCGTTACCAGTGGCACTGAGAGATAGGGTTGATTTGCTGGCTCCCGAACACTGCGCCCGCGACGATCATCCCCAATACCGCGCCAACTGGATGCAATTGTGCCAAAGTTTCGTTTCAAGCTGCATAATAATGGAGCATTCCATCATACGTCCGGCGTCCCCTTCATGGGTCATCAGCTCTCGGATCAAGATGTCGAGGTTACACACCTTAAGCCGCACGTCCAGAACTACAACTTGGATGGTGGGACGGTGGTCAAGGTTCTCATCAACTACTCCTCACATTGTTGGACCTGTAAGGCGAACGAGGCGCAGGAAGAGTGGCGAGGTTTGACTATCTGGGACCATCAACGTGCCCGTTGCTACGATCCGATAAGACATCAGACATCATTTCAGCTCCCTCAACTTATGGGTCAGCTGATGCTGAACAGAATTTACGTAACCCCCACCGATCGAAACTATGGCTGCTATAACGCTACACTGCGCGATTTGAACGGACACTTCTATACTGCCTACTTCACTCTCAAGACGGGTGCAGGCAAGTTCGATGGAGTTCGCCACAAGTTCCGCCTGTTCGTCGAAAGTGCTTACCCCAAGGAGCAACAAGAGGAAGGCTCGAAGACCAGCTTGCCCGCTATCATCGGAAAGGCTCGTCAGAACAAGACGGTCAAGTATCGCAGGCCCTAGAAACACCGAAGGGGCCCTACTGGACCCCTTGGCTATCTCGACAACCTCTTCGGCTCGCGCCTATCTACCCTTGCGGTTGGACTACCTCGCGGCAGCGGGGGGAATCTCTCAGTCGATCGCGAAACCCTATGGCCATGTTGATATACGCAGTTCGCTATACAGTCAATAACTTCACTGCGTTTCGCCAAGACCGTACGATGATACTACGCGCGGCTAATCTGGAGGTTCCATCGTGCGCTGCATTTAGTGATCACCCGGAGCTACACTGCGCTCAGGACAGTTAGGCTATGCCTGAGGAATATCTCCCGTCTCTACTTGATATTGCGCAGTTTCCCCGCCGTGTGCCAGCATTGACGGGATCATCACTGGAACGATTTCACCCTGAGCATAAGAAGGCCCTACTGAAAAACGCCAACTCTTTCACTGATCCCCGCAGGTCTTTTCAGCCCTCTGATATTTAAGCCTCTGGGCTGCTAAGCCTTGCTCCCGTTGCAACCAGAGTGACATTCTTGCTTTGCGTAATCAGTGGCATTTCTGAATGGTGTTTACAAAATATGTAGCCGGACGCGCGCTCCCCTCAAGTGCGACTCTTGTCGCAAAGTATTGGGGATAAGCTGAGAGTTGAGGCTTTATACCTTACGCACTGTTAGGCAGCCTGAGGCCATTAAGCCGTTCTAGGATTGCTTTACTTACGATATCGACAATGACTGGGGGAAAACCTGCAGGTAGGGTTTGGGCGACAGTATCAAGCGTTTCGGGCGCTCTTGTCACGATCTCCTCGATGATGTCCGTCATCCGCGTTTTTGGGAGACCGGCGTGTATGGCCGTTTGCACAAAATGCCGACCGTGTATCTGATCGAACCGATAGTGGCGGCTATTTCCAACCGACATCGCCATTCTCATCTGTTTTCGCTCGATTTGGCCCGCGTGTAATGCGCCTTGCGCTGTTACGATGTCATAGAGCGGTGTCATGCGATAGCTGCCGCTAGGACCTAGGAATACGCTGAAGTTTTTGGCATGAGCGTCCGTCGCCCCCATCAGCCAGAAGATGAGCTGTGCTTTGAGGAAAGTATTCTGATCGTCGATCGGTGTATCGCTGCCGTTGAGCAAGCCTAGAACATCGATCATGCCGGGCCCACCCTCGTTCTGGTATTTTAGCGTCGGTGGGATAGAGAGTGCCTGACAACAATCTTCCTGCGGTAGTCGCAACAATCGCCCATCTTCCGTCCAGCGGCGATCAAATCGCTCGACGACCAGAGCTTTGGTTTCGCCAAAGGTTTCGATGGTGGCTGTATTCACCGGTAGGCCAAATGCAGCGACGAGTTTCAAGCAATAGTATTCATTCTCAACGCTGTCTGAAAGGTCGATACCGTCGGGCAGTTTTCCGATTTGTGTCTTGATCAGGTGGGTAGTCGGCGTCGTGCCGTGGGGCTTTATCCACTGACCGTCATGCCAAAGTAGGGCTGTCTTCTCTTGCGCCCCCGCAATTGAAATCCTGAAGGCGTCATCGCTGGTGAGGCCAAGCGGGGCTTGATCCAACCGGTTGAGAATTTTTTCAATGGTAGCTTCATTGATCGTTTCACCTTTGATCTTGCCGGTAGCGTCAGGTACTTCCTTGTCTCCTGAGATGAACTGAAGTGCCCCCACGCAGTCATGGCCGATCTTGGTCAGCATGCTGTAGGCGTCCGTACCTCGCGCGCCTACCCTTTCGGCGACGAGGTGCCGTAGCTTGTCTGAATCAGGCAGCAGGTTCTCGAAGACGGCAGAGACGGGTTCGCCGCGATAGGGATTTTCCCGCAGCGGTAGAGACAACGAAAGCGGCATGGCATGTTCCCAATCTAGCCAGTCCGTGTCGTATGTATACTCGATGGCACCGCTCGGCTGGCGCGTCAGCATTCCGACGCAGCGGTTATTCATATATACATGCAAGGGCGCATAGGCTGGACGTCGGCCCATCAGAACAATTCCTCGATATCACTTCCATGGCCTTTAGAGCGCTGTCCGATCCTGAGTTCGAGATCAAGAACTGCAAGAATAGCGAGGATGGTTTCTAGCTTGGCGGATTTTTCCCCGTTCTCTATCGTCGAAACGGTTGCTTGACGAAGGCCAGCCTGCTCGGCGAGCTTCACCTGCGACCAAGCGCGCTTCTTGCGCGCCCGCTGGATGATGGAACCGATCTGTCTTGGGGTGCGCGCTAAATCACTCATGCACTAGATATACGCGAAGGGTATTTGTCGTCAATATTCGCCATAGCGTATAAAATGAGATTATGCGCTAAGCCGTATAGTCTGGGATTGCTATCTTGGACGTATAGGAGATTACGCAAAGGGAAGGAGGTTCTGATGTGAGCAAGCATGCACTGATCCCCAAGGGGTCATGATTGCTTGCCGATTGACAGTTCGCCGGGATGGTGCGCGATACTCCCGCTAATGCCAATGTTTGCGCGGAAGCCTTAAAAATTTGAGGCACACAACGGTGTGATGCGTTCTGTGGAAGGGGAACTAGTTAGGGGCCTGGAGGTTCTTCAATGAGTCCCTATTGCTTCAGGAATGGCCTGCAGCAGTAAACTGCATTCAGGAGTACATCATGTTTGCTCAGCTTAGAACTGTTGTTCTTGCAGCCAGTGTCAGCACTCTCGCGCTCAGCGGGGCCGCATATGCCTCAGAAGACCTTCGTATTTCTAAGATCGATGTTGAGGCTACTGTCGCGACTGCTTCCGAAAGCAACGCGTTGGATTTCTATCCCAACATCGAAGAGGATTTGCGCGGAGAGGTTGCTCAACGTGTGCCATTGAGCAGCGATGGCGCCGATCCACAAATCAGGATCGACATTCGCAAGATTGCACTGAATGGTGCAACGATGCTTCCTGAAAGTAGAGAGTTCAATGAGTTGGAGGGGGTTGTTAATATCACCAGCCCGACAGGAGAGAATGCAGGGCTAAGCTTTCCTGTAAGAATTTCGGCCTACACCGGTGATACGGTCGCGCCTGAAGGTTTTGTTAACATCCTGCCTACAGAGGCTGACTTCTATGTTGCAATGGTTTCGACCTTTGCTGATGTCGTGGCCGAAAACCTAACCAACGTGAACACTTCTGGGAACAAGATCGACCCATAAAGGCGATATTCTCTCTAGCGCCCTTCCACCGCTGCGCAGAGAACCGGCGCAGGCCGTCCCTCTCCCCCAAGGCCTGCGCCTTCCTGTTTTTCAATATTTGAAAACCGTATCAGGGTTCAATTGAACACTGCATGCCAAGTTTATGCTGGCGTTGATATCACCGCAGTACTTTTTATCCGCTTACAAGAAGTCTTTTCCTGGAACGCCGTCGGACATTCATGAATGTCGTTCGTTTATTGCCGTGTTAGCGACGATAACACTTTGATTTTTGGCCAAAGCCTGCGGGGGTGCAAATATAGCCGCCCGTGCCGGACCCCGCGGACGCAGTCTTAGTTGCCTGCGCCATTGCGTGCTCGGCAAAACCGGTGCCGAAAACGACCGCTAACATTGCTGAAAATGCAAAAATACCGCGCCGGGACCGGCGTGCCAGGTTCTTGTCCACAACTGCTCTCCTCAAGCTCGGGCAAGCCTTTCTGATGTTGGCTTGCCTCGAATGATCGTGGAGCAACTATGCGGATATGATGTTTACGGTCAAGACGCCCATGTATCTGGTCTATGCATCTCACACTTGGGATTGGCATTTTACAGAAGCAATTAGCGCCTTTAGAGCGCTGTGGTCTTACGAGAAGCTCTCTTTAAGTCGTTATAAGGAGAGTATTTCCCAAGCGACTTAGCGCCCTTCTGGTAAGACATGGGCGGTTTGCCGCCAATTGGGATAACCAAAGCCGTCCGGCCAAGGATAAACTTCCTTTTGCGCAAAATAGACGACCGCTTCGAGTTCGGGATAAGACGCACTCATCGTCCGAACATCAGCGTTCCACTGCGCGACATGCTCTGCATCCCCAGAAAACCCAAGCTCTGCGACCATGATGGGTTTGCCAAGAGTTACAGCTCTCTCATAGCGAGGGCCGAAAATATCCTCAAAGGATTGAGCCTGGTTAAGGACCGCTTCTTCCCAAGGCTCGAAGCTGAACACCGAGAGCCCCACAACATCTACGACATCATCACCGGGATAGTAGTCTGCGAGGTTTTCATATCCGAGGGGGGACCACATATAGCGGGCAGCCGGTACGTTGCTGCGGCAAATTGCGTTCATCCGACGGAACGCAGAGATATAGTCCTCTGGGCGCCAATTAGACCAGATGAACTGGCCGCTAGGGTCCTCCATTTCTTGGGCCCAACGGATCGTCATCGGAATATCAAGCTGACCTAAGGCCGAGCAGACGTTTTGCATGGTGGCATCGTAAGTGCCATTTTGAATGCCTTCGCGCAGGACTGTAGGGCTGTTTCGGTCGTCGCGGGACCATGTCCAAGGCTCAATTGTGACGAGCAGAGTTCGGCCGCGCTCTTTTGCGTAGTTTTCTGCCTCAAACAGGCTGGGCAGCAATACATCTTCCCACGGGAGGAAGAGATGTTCGATCGAAACCCCTTCCAACTCCGAAAAGTCGCCATTTGGGTCATAGACGCCGAACGGGAGGTCCCCTGGGGGGACGGTTTGTGCAGGCGCCGCGGTTCCAAAGGCAAGCGCGCAGAGGGATGATACAACTCCAAGAGAAGATGCTCGTTTGGGGGTGAACATATGAAGGGGTTTCATTTCTTGCCTCCTTTCAGGGGGACTGCATTGAGCATTTGCGACCACCAACGGGGATTATAAACCATGACATAAGGAGAGCCCTGTCCGCCCTGCCCCGCGCCGGTCACAACATAAGTGGGTGTGAAGATACGGATTGTGCTACGTGTTTCGGTCAGCGCGACTAAGCCTGCATGGCCTCGCTCTCCTGCGGCGATAACAATGCAGGCTGCTGATAATCCCACACAGGTAAATTGCGCGACGGTTCGGGGCTTCCATACCGCGGCGCGCAATTGGTTTTCGCTTAGATGTTTAACAACAATGACGACGAAGACGGTGGTGTAGAGAGTGCCGTTTACGAGGGCGAAGATGTAAAAACCGGCAGCTTCTTCCGCTCCTTCTATCAACAGCACCGGGAGCAGGGAAAAAAGCGCCAAGATTAAGTAGGGTAATAGAACCCTCCACCCCAGCATCGGCACATCCTGCTGGCCCTTTGGTGTCACACGAAAATCGACAAAGCTTCCGGTGAGTGTATCTCGCACGGCCATGAGGCTCCCTAAGATTACCCATGGCCACTGCACCAGGGCAAAGAGCATTTTCTCCCACCCCAACACCTTGGCATCATGGGGGCGGAAGAACCCATCGGCTCGCATACATAACACAAGGGTGATCATGACAACGATGGAGGGCCAAACATGAACCAAGAATGCGGGAAAGGTAATGTTGGCATAGCGCACGTCGAACACGAGTGCTGCGATAGGCAGCATAAACATCAGTGCCATGAACCCGGCCAGTAGTGGATACCACAACTGGCAGAAAACAAACTGAATCCTGCGGCCTGCTGAAAGACCTGCAAAATAGCGTGGCGTGTGCTGGAGCAGGATGGTCATTAGGCTCCGTGACCACTGAAACTCCTGCACGATGAGATCGGCCACTGTGGATGGGCCTTCTCCCATAGCAATGGCATCGATGGCATGCATGCCCTTCCACCCCCCAGCATTGAGGATCATGGACGTAGAATGGTCTTCGGCGAGCTCAGGGCCGAGCCCGCCTACAGCACGCAGCGCCTTTGTTCGCACGGCATAATGTGAGCCAATACACATGGGCGCCCAGCCGTTTGCATATCCCGCCTGTACGACGCCGTGAAAGACAGCTTCTGTGTGTAGCCTACTGCGTGCGGCCCAGCTTTGAGATGCATTGCGCGAGCAGATACTGGGCGCTGTTACATAGCCGATGTCCGGGTCTGCAAAGGGACGAAGCATCTCATGTAGATAGGTGGGCTCGGGCACATGATCAGCGTCGAGCTGGGATACGATATCGTAGCGCTCATACCCATAATGGTCGTAAAAATAGGCCAGGTTGCCTTCTTTGCATCGCGTCCGCCGCGGCCAGCTTTTGTTGTGATATGCTGCGATCCCTTTGCGTGTGGAGACGTGAACATCATGCGCGCGACACCATTCCAAGGTTTCAGGGGTAGGGTCTTCGTCTGCCAGCCAAGTGTCATGGGCTACTGTTTGGGCGAGCATGGCTTTGAGGGTTGTTTTGACGACCTCGAAGGGTTCTGCGGGCGCCTTCGTAACGACCATGGCAACCCTGCATGGGCCTAGCTGGGCAAGTGTGCCGGTCGTATGATGTGATCGCAGAAAAAGGTTAAGAAAATAGGCTTGGATAAAAAAGAGCCAGGCCACACAAAGCGTGACGGGGGCATAGAGATACCAAGCGGTGACATGCTCTGGCTGCAGCCACCAGTGCCAAAAGAAGGCGACGGTGGCCAGCCATAGGCCAGCTAACAGAACATAGCGTATTTTCACCTTCCCTTTCAGGAGGGGCTGGCGGAAAAGCTGCGTATTATGCTCAGGCAGATTTTGCATTTTGCACCTTCAATAGGCCAAAGCTGCGCGCTGCATCTGTCACGATGGTATGGATGTCAGAGTGGCTTGGATCAAAGCCTATAACTTCTCGGGCTTGATCAATGTCTGCGATCAGCTTTGGCGGATCCCCCTGCCGCCGAGGCGCTTTACGCAGTTTTACTTTGGCACCGGTTACTTCCTCGACCACCTGAATGACCTGCATATTCGACACACCGCTTCCACTGCCAAGGTTCAACACCAGGCTGCCGCCGAACTTTTCCAAATGTGCCAATGCCATAAGGTGACCGCGCACCAGATCGCTTACATGGATATAATCGCGTACACAGGTGCCGTCGGCCGTGTCGTAATCTGTCCCGAACAGGGCCAGCGCATCCCCCTGCGGAAGCGTGGCGGCGAGGGCCAGTGGGATGAGATGGGTTTCGGGGGAGTGCTTCTCGCAGAGGGCGCCGCTTGGGTCTGCCCCGGCGGCATTGAAGTACCGCAATATTGCAAAGTCCATGCCCGCCTGCCCCGCGACATCGCGCAGCATGGTTTCGCAGATCAATTTGCTCTGTCCATAGGGGCTGATCGGGTGTTGGGGGGTTGTTTCCGCAATAGGGACGGTTTGCGGGATACCGTAAGTGGCACAGCTGCTGGATAGGATGAAGCGGCGCACGCCGGCAGCTAAACAGGCCTGCAGTAGAGAGATCATTCCATAGACATTGTTGTCGTAGTAACTGATCGGGTCCTGCATAGAGTCCCCCACATAGGCAGAGGCGGCAAAATGCAGAACAGTTCTGATGTTATGCTTGCATAAGGCCTCTGTGAGCTGTGGCGTATCGCGCAGATCGATATGGGCGAGCGGTCCCCATCGAACGGCATCCTGATGACCGGTTGTCAGGTTGTCGACAACCAATGGGGCTCGCCCCTCGGTACCAAGGGCATAGCAGGCGTGGCTTCCAATATAGCCTGCGCCGCCGGTCACACATATGCCATTGGAGACTGTCATTCTGCGATCAGCGCAGGTTTCATCTGCCGCAACTCAGTCTCAAAATAGGGCATCGTGTAGCTGAGCCCTTCGGCCAAAGAAATGCGCGGTGCCCAGTTCAGGTCCCTGTTCGCTTTTGTAATGTCAGGGCAACGTTGTCTGGGGTCGTCCTGCGGCAGGTCCCGATAATGTATGATGGGCGGGAGTCCGAGGATCTCTAGAATGCCATGGGCAAGAGCAGCTATCGTGAATTCTTCTGGATTGCCGAGGTTGTAGGGCCCAACCGCGCTATCTGGTGCCGCCATCAGAGCCATAAGACCTGCGATCATGTCGCTCACATAGCAAAACGATCGAGTTTGGTTGCCATGTCCGTAGATCGTAAGAGGTGCGCCTGACAGGGCCTGCACCATAAAGTTTGAGATGACCCGCCCATCGGTTGGGCACATCGAAGGACCATAGGTGTTGAAAATCCGTGCGACCCGTATTCGGGCCCCTCTTGTCTGGTAGTAGTCGTAAAACAGGGTCTCGGCCGCGCGCTTGCCTTCGTCATAGCAGGCCCGAGGCCCCATCGTATTAACACACCCTCTATAGTCTTCCGATTGGGGAGAGGTCTCCGGATCGCCATAGACTTCTGAGGTAGAGGATTGCAGGATTTTTGCGTCACAGGATACTGCAAGTTCCAGAAGGTTTATGGCCCCCCAAATGTTGGTCTTAAGCGTATGGATGGGGTCTATTTGATACTTCGGTGGTGAGGCTGCACAGGCGAGATTATAGATCTCATCAACAGGGCCAATATCCGGCAAGGGATCGATAATGTCATGCCGTACCAATATGAAATTGGGGTCGTTTAGTAGGAGCGCGATATTGGACATTCTGCCGGTTTCAAAGTTGTCCATGCAGATGACGACATGTTCGTCGTTCAAAAGCGTATGACATAAATGGCTACCGAGAAAGCCAGCGCCGCCTGCAACCAAAATGCGGCGTCCAGCCTTAGGACCTCTGGATATGGTCCGGTGCGAATGCAACTTCGGTCTGTGCAAGCTCATAGGATTTCCTCCAGTATCAGACCATTGGCTCCAAGCAGCTGAGCGAAGGGGATCGATCAAGACTGCATAGATACTTTGACGCAGCGACTTTACATGGTGCGACAACTCGGCGCTGGCACAGTGTCTATGATACTAGTTTAAAATCAAAATCTTACCTGTGAAGCTAACAATAGGGTTAGCCTGCTCAGGCTTGAGCCTTGAGCGAGTCAGCGCGGGAAGTCGAACCGCTGAATAACTTGCCAAATCGCGTGGTTGATGAGGGCCAACTCTTTGATGGCGGCTTCAATATCTTCGGCCGCAGCGTCGTTTAGGGGATGCGATTGCCCCATCTTCAACGTGTCCTTGCGGTCGGCAATGCGCATCAAGATGGTACGGGGATTTTCACCATCCGCGTCAAAAGCATAGATGCAGTGATTGTAGCGGTTCCGTAGTCTGGCTTGCCCTAAAATACGACTTGTGATGTCGAGAACCGCCGCTCTTTGGTTGGGCGAGATTCTCTCTAATTTCGCCAACCGTTCAACAAGGTCAATCCGCGCTCGGGTGGTGTTCAAGGTCAAGAAAATGACCGTTGCCGTTTCTTTGTCGATCTCAGACAAGCCTGCAATGAAGTGGATCAGTAGGCTTTCAGTGTTGGTCCAAGTATAGTTAAGCTTGCCGACGAGCAGAAGAAAATCATCAAACTGCAACTGTCGACCAGCTTGTTCTTTCATCTCGGTCTCATTTCCATTTTGGATTGCTCCAAAAACCAAACAGCTGCTTCTGTACGATTATTGACGCCAAGCTTGGATATCACGTGATGAATGTGCAGTTTTACAGTATGCTCGGACAGCCCCAAGCGGTTCGCGATGATCTTGTTCTGCTTACCTTCAGCGACGCAGGTTAGCACCTGCATTTCTCGGCACGTCAGATCACTCTTTGCAACCTTAAGTGCTGGATCAGGTAGACTTAAAGAATCTTGAACGGCAGTCTGGAGCGGCGTTGTGTGTTTCTCGCAAGGTACTACCCCCTGTAGTGTCTGCCCCTCAACAGCGTCGTAAAGCTCTGAAGGGACATACTTTTCTCCACAGATGAGGAGTTGTAGTAGGGTAAGCCAGCAATCTACATCTCGGTTCATTGGCAAGAAAGCTAAGTTAAGTAGTGGCCCGCTCGTCCTCATCTCGTTCAGGATGGTCCGGATCGGCTTAGATTGCCGATAGGACAAGGCCACCGTGGCATTGGAAAAACGCTCCAGCAGCATGGGCAGCTCAGTTTTTAGACTGACAGCCATAGACTGATTTAGAATGATGCTGCGAACCCGATCCGGGCGACAGATTGATAGCTCTAAAAGCTCTTCGACAGAGGCTAACCGGCAAAATTCGATGTTATCAAATTTTGTTCGAGCCAGTGTAAGTAATGTATCTGAAAAATCATGCGAGTTTCCTACAAAATAGCAGGAGATTTTATCAGTTCTTCTGTATTCATTTTCTTGCATAGCATTGTCCCTAGTCCGGCTACAATGTTCTATGCCTGTCTGCCTCATTGCGTATTCTTTGCGCTGCATAAATCAGCGATTTTTATTCACATGTTAAAAAGAAGTCCCTTGTGGTGAGTAGAGATTCTACCCCTTTGTGGCTAGATAATAGCACAAACCGCCTAATTCTGGTCATATTTTTAAGGGGGAACTGAATTTTCTACTTAAGGTTAGCATTGCTCGTGCTTTATTAAACCAAAAGGCGTAGGTTCTCGCGCCGAGAATTTATACACCCTTTGTCTTGCACTTTTTCCTGTGGAGATGAATTGGTCAATTTTATCAAATGGCTAATCGATTTTCACGGCGCCTAGTCCTATTGGCCAGATAGGTTTTTCCGCTGATCTTAGAGATATTCAACCTTGTCACCATAATGTGACGACGTGCTCTCTGCTGAGGACGCGTCGGCGGAGCCGAATGTCTGGAGCCTCTGCGCAGGCCTCTTCGTTCCCGTCATCTTGCAATTAAGGCAAATAAGGGAGGCGCACTTATCATTAAATATCAACGGAAAGCCGCGTTCTGAACCCTAACCTGGGGTTGTCGCGCAACAACTTCGAAACCAACAGAAACGCACATCCCTATGGTCGCTTTTGAAATGAGCAGCGTCCCGGCATGTGCTTCACGGGAGAAATACAATGAGTACCAAGAACACTTGGGGAAATATTTTCCATTTTGGCGGCGGCTCTCAAGATCAGGAGCAAGACCAGCTACAAGCGCAGGGTCAAGGTCAGCTTGGCCTGCAGGCGCAAGGTCAAGGCCAGATCTCTGATCAAGAGCAAGATCAAACCTCTACTCAAGACCAGACCTCTGAAAACTGGAATGGTAATGGCAACGGGAATGGCAACCTGAACGCCAACCTTGGCCTGAACGGGAACCTGAATGGCAATCATTCCGACAACGCAATGACGAATGATACCAACACCAACAACAACAGCAATACCAACAACAACAGTACCACGTCCAATAACAGTGCGACGTCCAATACCACTGGTATGACGAACAACAGCACGACCAACGTTGGGGTCGACGTCGGCATGAACATGGAAGGGTATATGCCCAACGATGATGACTTTGCTGACATTGACTTAAAAGATGCGTCTGCAAATGATTTCATCATGGCCCAGGGCGACATTGACTATAATCCAGGCAATGACCTTGACCTCGATGATATCCTCAATGATGCGTTGAATGGTGCTGGCAATGATGCGGGTACGGTCAATGCGCAATCCAACAACCTCAATGACAACGACTCGCTGAGCAACGTTAGCAACAGCGGTACGATCAGCCAGACAAATACCTCGAATGGCGGCACAGCAACTTCCGCTGATGGTATTGCTGCGGGTGCGGCCGGTGGCAATAGTGGTCAAGGTGGCGCAGCAAACGGTGCTGGGGCTCTGGGTGGCCTTGGTATCGCCGGCGCGGCGACTGCCGGTGGCGGTCAAAGCGGTGCCGGCGGCGGGTCGTCCGCAGCTGGAGGTGCCGGTGCAGACGGTGGTGATGCTGCAGCCGTCGGCCTCGGCCTCGGTATTGGCAGTGCAGATTCTGACAGTGATGCTGATGGTGACGACGGCGGTGATGCAACCTCGATCGGTGCGGGTCTCGGTCTCGGATTGGCCGGTGCAGGTTCTGGTGCAACTGGAGGTGATTCCGGTGATGCAGGAGGTATCGGCGTCGGCGTTGGCCTGGGAGGCGCTGATGCGGATTCCAGCGACGCCGATGGTGGCTCCGCGGGAAGCCTGTTTGGTATCCCCATCGCAGGCGGCGGCACCACTGGAACGGCAGATGCTGATGCCTTCGGCGGCGGTATCGGGCTTGGCCTTGGTCACAGCGGAGACGGCGGCGATGCCGGTTCAATGGGTCTCGCCCACAGCTCAGGCACCGGTACCGGTACCGGTGGAAATGCCAACGGCGGTGATGGCGGGGACGCAGGCGCTTGGGCTGCGGCACTGAACAATGCCCAAGGCAACGGCGGCATTAATACTGCCGGTGCTGGTGCTGGTGGTGAAGGCTACGGCGGTCACTCCTGGGGTGGAGACACCGGGAATGCCTTTGGTGGTCAAGCAACTGTCGGTGGCGTTCAAGCCGGTGGCGGCACCGGTGGTGCTGGCGGTAACGCGTACAGCGGTGCCGGCGGTGCGGGTGGAAATGCTGGGCAATGGGGCTCAGGCAATGGTGACGACGGTTTCGTGACCGGAGAATCCTTCGCCTCGGCTGCCTCGCAGATCGACACCACAGCCTTCAACATGTCGATCGTTCAGGGTGCCAACGTACTCGGTAACACGGTCGATATGACCGTTGTCGGCGGCGGCTTCAGCTCCAGCTACATCGGCGACGATGGCGACGGGGCATAAGTCTAAGTAACGGTTCCGGGGCTCAGCGTTTTCTGGGCCCCGGTTTTTTAATCTCAAGATGGTGGCTGCGCATTCCCTCATCTTGGCAGGCTAACAAGGAACCCAGTGTCGCAACTGTTTATATGGCAGAAATGGAACTGGCAGGATGTTAGACAAGTTCACTGAGATCATCTCACATCTGATTGGTATTTTTCATACCACGATCGAAGCTGAACGACTGCGCGACGCTTATGAAGATTTCAAATATCAGCAGCTTCACTCCGAAGTGAATGACATCGAGATTACCCCTGCCCATTTTGAATTGCGTTACACTCTTAGAGATTTTGACCCTGAATTAAAATACACGCCCCTTGCGGACGAAACCCCCTTCAAAGTCTGGTTAGCGAGTACGGATCCGATCCATCTAAGGGAGCCCTATGCTCCCGGTCAGATGACCGCCTTTCCTGATCTCTATATTGAGCAGGGGTATTCTTCTTTCTTCCCTGCAGCGCGTCCTTCGCTCGTCCTTGAGCCCCCGGGAAGCGTGGTCACGGTGAGCGTGCAAAGCGCTTGGATGGAGGACAATGATCTTCTTCGGATGAACAGTGTTTATGCCGAGTTCAATGATCCCTCTGTATACATTGCCGCTTTGGCCAGCCTTCAAGAAGCCGCTCAAACCCTGGGTGTACTGACAGTGCAATCCACTTTGGATTTCAATAGCAGCGATGGCGCATCCTTTATCACATTACACGACCTTATGGTCCAAACGGACGACACATCCCGCCTTGGAGAACAAGTTGTGGTTCTGCATGGGTCTGAAGCCTACGGCATGTTCGTCGGAGGGGCACCTGTCGAGACCCTGCCCTTGCTGGAAGACCTCATGCCTGAGCTTCTCCAGACTGAGGATGATACCGCGGATGAAGATGATGACAGGGCATCGAGCGTCCGCACGAGCGATCTCGATTTGGCGCCAGACGTGAAAACGCAGGCGCCTGACGATCACGAGAGGATTGAAGATAAAGACCCGTTTGATGGGCTAAATCCTCCCTCTGGGGAAGCTGACCTCTTTGGCCTTGAGAGCGGCCACCAAGTGGTGACTGGTGGCAACAAGATGGTCAATGACGTGGTCATGAATGTCTCTTGGCTCGATGCTCCTGTCATATCTGTCATGGGAGATGTCGTTGATCTGAATTTGATCAGCCAAGTCAATGTACTCGCGGAACATGCCACTTTTAATGGTGTGCTGCAGGGCAGTCTTTCCACCACGTTCAACGTGGCGATGATGTCCTCCACCTCTCAATTTGCTGACGCAGAGACCACCGATGGATCGTCCGAACAGCCCGTAGAAGACAATGAAGACATCTATATGGGCCTACCTAAGAACTGGGCGGTTACCCAGATTGAAGGCGATGTGCTCACTGTGAACTGGGTGCAGCAATACAGCTTCATGGCTGACGATGATCGCGCAGATGTACAAATCACTGGGACCAACAGTTACATCTCTCTGGGCGAGAACCTTATGATCAACTTGGCCAGTCTTGCAGAGATTGGATATGGCTACGATCTCATTATGATTGGCGGCGATTTGATCACGATCAATCAGATCAGCCAGATGAACGTGATGCTGGATTTTGACAGTATCACTGCTACCGGTGCCGGCCCGCTTGGGGTTACAGTCAGTGACAATCTGCTGTTCAACGGCGCTTCCATATCTACGGTTGGTATCAATAGCTACGGGGCAATGAGCGAAAACTTCGCGGCCGCGAGCAAGGCCTTTGCAGATGGCGCACAGTCCATAGACCGCGATGTTGCCCACGACGATGTGTTTACCGGCGATGAACTGTTAACCGTGCTTTATATCGCGGGGGATTTCAAAACCATCAATTGGGTCGAGCAGACCAATATTATGGGCGATAGTGATCAGGTCCATTTGGCTCTTGATGCTTTTACGGCGAAGTCAGGCATGCCGGCGAAACTCTACACAGGGTCGAATGCTGAAATTAATACTGCATCTATAAATGTTTATGGCGCTGATTCCGAAGTGCGCGTGCAGGGTGATGTCTATAGCGACGCCCTATTATACCAGGCAGACCTGATCGATACGACGTCTGACCCCACTGGGGTCTTCATGCCGGCGCTGGCAAATGAAGCCGTCCTGTTTCTCGCCGATGGCATGATCACCAACCCCTCTCATTCATCGGACGATCCCGGCATCGTTCCAACCTCACCGGAAAGCATAGCATCTCCCGATCTGATGCAAACGATGCTGGCCTGATAGAGCAGAGCGCATATGAATTACCGTAATCCTTTTCCAGCTCCCCCCTTCTCTACTAGAACTTCAAAAGCAGATAGACGCTCGCGCTTCTCAACGGCACTTCCTGCAGGGCAAGAGTTCAGAAATGCACTGCTTTTGACACCGTGGATGCGCTATGCGGATCCCCTGCCAGAGCTTGACGAGGAGGCGCAGAACGCTCCGAAAAAGACAAGCCCGAAGGTAGAAGCTGAGGCGTCTTCTGCACGACCGCAAGCCGATACCAGCCATCTTAAAGCTGTGCAGATTTCTGAGGACGACGCGCCAGAAAAAAGCGCCGTCCGCCAAAGCACCGCGCAAAATAATAGCCAAAAACATCCCCAGGCCTCTCCGGAAGAGGCACAAGAGACTGAGGCAAAGGCTGCCCCCGAACAGCCGACCGAAGCAAAAACCAAACAGGCAGAGCCAAGCAAAACCACATTGGGTGGCATCCAGATTGAAGGGGAGTCCGGGCCGATCTTGAAGTCCGGTCATGGCAATAAGCCGCCCAGTGGCACGGGGGGCGGCGGCGGCGGTGGTGGCGGGAATGGGGGCAAGCCCACCTTCCACAAGCGCGGCGCGCCTGATCAATTTGCAGCTCAACTGAGGAAGGGCAAACAGATCGTGCGGCGCAATATGGGCTTCGTAATGATCTTGACATGCGCCACGAACGTCTTGGTTCTGTCGATCCCCATCTACCTGTTTCAGATCTCTGATCGTGTCCTGACCAGCCGCTCAATCGACACTTTGATCATGCTCACAGTGGTTATCGCTGGCGCTGTGATCTTACAGGCCATTTTTGATGCGGTACGCCGCTTTATTCTGATGCGCACTGCAGTTGAAGTTGCGGTGCGGCTTGGCGGGCCGGTGTTAAGTGCCGCGGCGCATTCATCGCTCCATGATAACGGAAGGCAGTATCAGACGCTGGGTGATCTGCAATTGCTGCGGAGCTTTCTTGTTTCTGGCACACTGATTTCCTTTCTCGATGTTCCTTTCGCGCCTTTGTTCATCGCGGCCATCTTTCTTGTTCATCCGCATTTGGGGGTGATCGTGGTCGCGACAGCCATTGCCTTGATGGTGATCGCCCTGATCAACCAAAAAGCAACGTCCAAGCCTTTTGCTGAAGCCAATATGGCTCAAGCGCGCGCCAACATGCATCTCGATTCCATGTCCCGCAACAGCCAAATCATCAACGCTCTTGCCATGGTCCCTGAGGCTGTCACGCTTTGGGGGCGGGACACGGCGTCCTCTCTCCGGTCTCAGGTTATTGCTCAGGATCGCAACATCATCTGGGCTGCGGTGTCGCGTGGTGCCCGTTTGCTTACCCAGATCGCAATGTTGGGCTGGGGGGCTTTCCTTGCCATCGAGGGAGAAATTACGGGTGGCATGGTGATTGCGGCGTCGATCATCGCGGGCCGCGCGCTCGCACCGATTGAAGGTGCCATTGAGGGCTGGAACGGCTTCTCCCAATCACGCGCCGCATATCAGCGCGTTGCGAACCTGATGATGACGGCCGTTCAGAAGTTTGAAAAGTTACGTCTGCCCCAGCCAGAGGGTCGGTTGAATGTAGAGCGCCTGCTCTATGTGCCTGCAGGTACAAAGCAAGTTGTTCTTAATGGCCTTACTTTTTCACTGCAGCCTGGAGACTCGCTGGCGGTGATTGGCAACTCCGGGGCCGGCAAGACCACTCTGGGGAAGATGTTGGTTGGGTCAATCTTGCCGACCTCTGGCAATGTGCGACTTGACCTCATGGACCTGCGCAACTGGGATACCCGGCAGCTTGGTGAGAACCTCGGATATCTTCCTCAAGACGTTCAGCTATTTCCCGGCAGCATCAAGAACAATATTGCGCGGATGCGCTCTGATGCGCGCGATGAAGACATTCACCGCGCGGCTGTCTTAGCAGATGTGCATGACATGATTGCTTCCCTGCCCCACGGCTATGAAACGATGGTTGCAGCAGATGGCTCTCCGCTCTCTGGCGGTCAGAAGCAGCGCATTGCTCTTGCGCGCGCCTTCTACGGAAACCCACGCTTCTTGGTGCTAGATGAGCCCAACTCCAACCTCGACACGGCCGGGGACCGCGCTTTGGCCAATGCCATCCACCGAGCTGGCGAAGCAGGCATCACGGTCGTGGTGATCACTCAAAAACCATCTTTGTTGAGTGTCGTGGACAAGATCATGCTTTTGGCTGACGGCAATATCGCGCTCTTTGGCGAGCGCCAGCAGGTGCTCCAGCAACTTTCCCAGCGAAGCAATAACGGCAATCCCCCAGCACCCCATCAGGGAGGACCGAACAATGGGTGAATTGGTAGTCTACGCAGAGCCACCTGAATGGTATGATGAGGTGCCACGCTCCATTACGCGTCAGGTTATCTTTGGGCTTTCCTTGCTAGCTTTTACTTTTGGAGGCTTTGGTTTTTGGGCTTTCAAAGCCCCTTTGGCGGCGGCCGTTATTTCCCAAGGCAGTTTTGTCGCGACAGGAAGCAACAAGATCGTGCAGCACCTAGAGGGAGGCATCATCAAGGAGATTCTTGTCGAAGAAGGTCAAGATGTCAAAGCGGGCCAGCCTCTGCTGCTTTTAGACGAGACTTCTGCCCTAGCCACGGAAAGGGAGCTGTTCTTGCGCCAGGTTCGGCTAGAGGCCATGGAAGCCCGCATTCTTGCGGAATACGATCAAAAGGACACGCTCATCTACCCTACCCATCTTGAGCAACTGCGGAGTGATTTCAATATTGCCTCCATGCTTGACGGACAGGAAATTGTGTTCGATGCCGCGACACGCCAGCTGCAGAATGACGTTAACCTGCTTCAACAGAGCATAAATGGTCTGCGCGAGCGTGCGCAGGGCTATGAGCAACAGCTCAATGCAACAAAGGTACAGCTAGAGATCCTGAACGAAGATTCTGAGGCCAAAGAAGCTCTTTTGAACAAAGGTCTCATCCGGCGTACAGAGTACAACACATTGCGGCGCGCTGTGGCTGAAGCCACAGGTCAGATTGGGCGGCTCGAGTCTGAAATCAGAGAAACTCAAGCGCTTTCCATGCGCTACGAGTCCCAGATAGAACAGACCATCAATGAGCGGCAAGCGGCGGCTCTTGATGAACTACAAGTGGTGCAGTCAGAGCTTGAAAGCATTCGAGAGCAGGCACGCAAGGCCCAAGGTGTCCTACACCGCGCTGAAATCGTGGCCCCTGTGTCGGGCACTGTTGTGCGCCTGCACTATCATACAGCGGGGGGCGTTATTGAGAGCGGGAAGGCTATATTAGAGATCCTTCCAACGGGTGAACCGCTGATCATCGAAGTACAAATTCCGCGGACTGAGATCGATGTCGTGCGCAAAGGTCAAAAGGCAACAGTACGTCTGACCGCCCTAAATCAGCGCACCACACCTATCCTAGAAGGGCAAGTCTACTATGTATCGGCCGACGCGATCTTAGATCGGGCAAATGAGGTCCCTCAGGAGATTTATGTGGCCCGTGTGTCAGTGCCACCGAAGGAGCTTGACCGCGTGCGGGGATTTACGCCGACGCCAGGCATGCCGGCGGAGATCATGATCACAACGCAAGACCGTACCTTCATCCAATATCTTATGAAGCCTGTTACTGACAGTATGATACGCGCTTTCCGCGAACAGTGAACGCGCAACGCAAGACGCCTACGGTTGGCCACTGGCGGAGCTTTGGCGCGTCCTTTGTCTGACCAAAGACACGGCGATGTCAGCCCCAACGGTACACCTCACCCCTACGGCCAGTGCATGTCGGGAGGGTTCATGTGCAAGCTTGCCGTCTGCGGATAGCCGCACTGCTCTGGGCTTACATATCGAAGGGCGTATCGGGGATCATGCGTAAAGGGTTAATTAACGATCTAAGAAGTATTTTACCCGTAATGTACGGCTACGAAGAAGATGGGCTGGCATGCTGCTGGCAACTAGAAAAATAGACACGATCGAGGGATACAGGTCTATGCGCGATCCTGAACGGATAAAGTTACTCGAAAAAGCATTGATAAAGTATGTTGAGCTATATGGCTTCATAGATGAAGCCCGTGAGTACTATATCCGTAATGCGGATGGGGAAGGCCCCGGGTCCAAGCAAAAACACTAAGTCTAAGAGCTCAGATTTCTGAGGCTCTCTTGGAGAAAGGCTTTGTGTTGATGCGATCTTCGCAAAGGAGCCAGTGGTATAGAGGCCGACGCGCAGGTTTTAGGCGTCGCGGACGCAGCTGTGCGCTTCGGCTGGCAGCATCGCCTTAGGAAGGCCTTTTTTCCAACTGAAGGTGGAGCGTCAGCCAGACATTAAAGCGGGTTTGCTGCACGAGCTTGGTATGCGCCCTAGTGCTGTTTCTACAGCAGAGCTAATTCGAGACCACTTCAAAGCATGACGCTACTTGGTTGAGCTGGCATATGGCACGTAGGACGAATGGTGCAATGTTTGTGCTCTAACCGGTGCCTGATCAAGGCCAGTACGAAGCGAACGAAAGAAAACGATGACCAATCGAAGGTCTGCAACCCTCATACGTGTTCTTCTCGTCCTAGTGCTCTTGGGTGTCACCTGGTTGCCGAAAGAGAGGCATATGACCGTCTTCTTGACGGGTTACAGCTATTGGGACAACACACCGCCAGCTTCTGCTATCATCGGGCGCCCTGTCATACATCAATTTGCCGCAGGCACAGGGACTTACGACGACCCTGTGACCTTGGCGGTGGGCTGGCGGATAGACGGGAACAAAGTATCTGAAGATTTCCAGCCTGGCACACGATTTTATATTCCGCGCTTACGCAAATATGCCATCGTCGAAGACTTGTGTGGAGATGGGGCAAAGCCTCAAAGCGGGCCTTGTCACATTGGGTGGGAGGGATACCCTTGGCTGGATATCTATGTCGATGGCAGTACGCGCAATGGTGAGGACAGCAAGCGCTGCATGGAAAGCTTTACGGGCATCCAATCGGTTCTGATAGCGCCAAGAAGGGGGTACCGCATCTCACCCGGACCTATCGTGGAAAGGGGATGTCAGGTCTTTTGGAACAGGCCGTAAAAACTGGCTTATATGCCCGCGCTCAGACAGCGTTTTGCGACGCATGCGGCTCAGCCCTCCCCTTTCAACATATGTGCGATAGATTGAAGAATGACTGAGTTCGTATTGATATCACTGTAGGTTTTGCTCGCCTCCCCCGTCCTTTGGTTGATACTGGGTGCAAAACCATAGGGGGTCTTGGCCTTCTCTCTCACTATGGCCAGCAGCGTGTCACAAAACGGATGGTCTTTATATGCAGACCACAAGTAAGCGGCCTTTGAGCTGATCGAGAGATGCTCATCACGAAAGGCCTGTGTGCGATGAGCCTCCAAGCCCGCGACCGTGTCAGTCGCCCACACGCGCCCCTGGGCATCAAATTGCAGTCCTTGGTACAAGAACCAAGGCGCGTTGGGAATAGGCCCTTCTGAAACGCAGATGAGCCTTCCGGTTTCCTCATGCTCTTCGATTTGAGCTGCCAACAAAACATCCGCAAGATAGGCTGATTCAGCAGACATGCCGAACTCCAGCGCTTCCATCAGCAGAGGTTCCGCACCAAGAGGTCCAATATGCCCGCAGACTTCCAGCAAGGCCATCTGACCGTCAGGACTGCTTTTGCCTTGGAAAACTTCATAGGGCGACTTCACTTCGATGCCCCAAGTTCGAAAGGCCCAAGCGGCATAGTGCGCGCAATGTGATCTGAATGTTGTTTCGAGTTCGCCGTTCTCTACAGAGTAGACGATTCCATCCTGAACAATGTCACGTAGATCCCAACGCGCAACGGTGGGGGCGGCGCGTTCTTTTACCAAAGGATGCAGATCAAGGTTGTATAAAGCCGCCAGCAGTCGTCCCGCATCACACCCATCAAAGTTTCGGTTGCCCCATTTGAACTTGTCTGTTGCGATCCACCCTTGCGGCAGCAGTCGTCCTTGGGAGCGTCGGCCAGCAATATTGGGTAAAATGCGACCGATCGCGCTTTGGAACTTCTGGGGCGAGATGAGCTCAAGGTCGACCGCCGCCATGAGCGCAAAGATATGGCTCCCCACATCCCACATTGTCACGGTTTCATGCAGCCTTTGTTGGCCGGTAGCGAAGTTCACAGTGGCGGGGCAAAGACCTGTTTTTGGATTGGTCCATCGTTCAAAATACGACCAGGCAACCTTGGCATCGGCCATCAATCGAGCGCGGTTTGTGGCACTGGGTTCAACCGGCGTCTTTACGAGTTGCGGCTGATAAGCCTGCGTTCGGCGAAAATGAGTAATGTAAGGGCCTGTGGGAACGAGACGTCTTACATAGTCTGGAAGCGACACCAGCTGAGAAATGCCGTCATTCTCGATCGCATATAGAGCATTTTTGAGAATACGTCTGTAGGCTTGATTTTGTATGAGCTCGGTTGAAACAGCCAGGATACAATCTGTCGTCCCAAGAGACCTGACCAAAGCTTCCTTAGCGGTTCTGATATCCCTTAGGCGCACTGTCGGCAGGCCCAAAACGTTCTGCGAACTTAGGCCCGCTCGGGTTTTGTCGGTAAGCTCTGTTGCGATCCCATAGCCGCCCTCTACCGGAACCTCAGGGGGCGCATGACGCCCTTCGTCAAAGAGTGCAATAGCATCCAAAGGTTCAGTTAAAGGCGTCCCCTCCTCCAAAGAAACCCAGTACCTCAAAGCGGCGTTTGAGGTTGTCTCTGACCCAAAGCTTGAGGGGCGGCCTTCACCGGCCAGTTCGCGCTGGAAATCAGCCAAAGCGGCCTGATCTTCTGCTGTCGCATTCTCCCCGAGAACAAAATGCAGCCCTACAAACCTCTTATAAGTATAAGCGTCCCGAAACTGGAGATCGGACGCGAGAATAGGACTGACCCAATACGCGCCTGTCTGGCGCAAGACTTGAGCGGCAAAAGCAGAGGCCGCAAGGGCCAGCCCTGCCAAAGGGATGGCCAAGAAGTCTTGCGCAGAAAGGTAGAGGACGCGTTCCACGGCTTGGGACTGGGGAAAGCTATAGGCTTTCTGCGCAGGCTGAAGTTGGACGCGCTGCCCACCAACTAGTCTGACCACGCCGTCATCCCACGCCTCAGGTCTGACATCAGTGCTCACCTGAGGACGCATTAGAACATTGCGAATGCCAGAAGCCCGAACGCCCGAGGGGGCCATGGTCGTGGGCATCATATCGCAGGCAATGGTTTGGTTTTCAGCGGCATAGGGAGAGTAGTCTACGGTGCCCCATACGGCTTTATGCAAAGCAAGGCGCGCGTCGTGAACTGCGCGCGCTTGGAAGTATGAGGTCATGCCTGCAAGATCGTTCACCACAGGTACGATTTGAAGCAAACCGGGTGTTTTTTGCAGCCGTGTTCTGAGAGCTTGGGAAAGCGCGCTGCCTGGCTCTAGATTCCTTGCATAGTTGGGGTTGACCAGACAGCTCACAGGCAACCCTTTGCGGGCGAAGGCGTCCAGAACAATCGCGATGCGCTCAGGGTCGGTGGCGCTGTTGATATCGTCGATCACAACAAGAGTGTTCTGAGGGGTGGCAGTCGCGCTACGGCCCAGTGAAGGATGGGCTAGCAAGAGCGGTGCTGCTGACCCCCATCTTAGAAAGGTGCGGCGCTTGATCATGTCAACTTTGCTTGGTCAAATTGAAAGCCTTCACGCGTCATACGCCCCCAATTGGCCAAAGAGCCTGTCATAGCGCGCCAGAGCGCCCGGATGACTGAAAGATACAAGATCTGACGGTAGAAAATCCGTTGCACTGGCAGCAAAAGCAACAAGCGCGGGTTCTCTGTAGGGTCCCATCGAAAAGCGATAGCGGCACTCGCAATCTCCAACGCCGGCAGGGCCAGATAGGCGATAAGCAACGGGTTGGTTATGACGCTTGCAAAATCAGGCTCAGTCGCGCCAAAATTCGCGCAAAACTCTATGATGAGGATCACCAAAAAGAGATCTGCCAAGGGCGCAATAAGGGGCATCAAATACCCGAAGATCGCTAAGTCTGGCAGGGCCACGAGACCTAAGTTGCGACGCTCGACCGTCGCGCCGAGATGCTTCCAGCCAGCTTGCATCATGCCGAGCGACCAACGCAGCCGTTGGGTCATCAATGCACTAAGAGACCTTGGCGTTTCGGTTGATGCAACGGCCCGATCTTCATAGATCACTTGATAGTCTGATCGTATCATCGCCATCGTCATGTCAGCATCTTCTGTCAGCGTTTCAGTTGAGAAGATACCCGCTTCCATCAGAGCTGTCGTGCGCCATGCCCCGATTGCGCCGGGCACAACGGTGATCGCATTGAGATGTTCTTTGGCCCGGCGTTCAACAGCTTGTGCCGTGATATACTCAAGCGCTTGGAGGCGGGTGAGAAGATTGTCTCGATTGCCCACCACCACACGACCGGCTACGGCCCCCACTTTGGGGTCCTTAAAGTGCGCAGCCAGTAGGCCCACGGCGTCAGGAGCAATTTGGGAATCCGCATCGATACAGATCAAAATTTCGCTTTGAGCTTCATCAAGGGCTGCGTTGAGCGCCGCAGCTTTGCCCCGGTTGGGCTGCCTTAGCACGGTCACCAGCGGGTGATATGCGAAGCTGATCGCTTTCTCGTAGGTGTCATCGGTCGAACCATCATCCACCACAATGATATCGAAATCCTCATACTCTGAATAAAGGGCTTTGCGGATGCATTCTTCGATGACGCGCGCTTCGTTATAAGCAGGGATCACGATTGTGACTGAGGGCACGTGCTCTGAAGGGGGCGCTACATGGCGTTGGCGTCTTGCAGCTAAAAGAAGAAGACCGAGAGAGCGAAAAACCCCAATCCCAAACACGGTCCAAAAAGCAATCGTAAGAAGAGACCAGCTGTTACCCACGGCCAAAAAGGACATGTTGCCGAAAGTCGATGTGACGCGGTCGCCTTCTGGCAGCAACATCTCTGGTGAGACCCCCAGAAGGTCCGCCAGAGTGGTGAAGGTGTAGCCTTTCTCCCGCAGTTCAGAAATCACCCGCGGGAGAGCCGCCACGGTTTGGCTCTGGTCGCCGCCCCCATCATGAAGCAGCACGACGCCCCCGGCATTGAGTTCTACCTGCCGGATAATCTCATCTGCCAGCTCATCGGCGGTTTGAGTGATCCAGTCGCGCGGCACAACATCCATTCCGGCAATAATGTAGCCCGCATCCTCAAGGGGGAGAAGAGAGGCGACCTCCTTAGAGGTGATCGGACCGCCGCTGCGCATATAGGGCTCGCGGTAAAGCCGCATGTTCTTGCCAGTTATGCCATTGATCAACAACTGCGTGGAGTTGACTTCAACCTTTGCCCGGGAAGCGGACACTTCTCCCATATTGGGGTGCGAGTAGGTATGGGACCCCAACTCATGACCTTCTGCCAGAATGCGTTTTACCAGTTCTGGAGCGGCGATCGCGCTGTTACCCAGAACAAAGAATGCGCCGGGCGTTTGGGTTTCGCGCAAAATATCCAAAGCGGCGGGGGTGTGCTGGGGGTGAGGACCATCATCAAAGGTCAGGACCACCTTGTTGGGCGCACCAGCGCCGTAAAGCCGCACAGCACCCGCTCGGGGCACCTCGCTATAGCTCACCGATGTCACTTCTTGGGTTGTGGGGTCCGTCTGTACAGCGCGTCTGCCGACCTGTGGCATGGCGATTGGCGCGACAAATGGGCCTTCACCGAAAAGCTCGACGTAGTCTGACAGAACAACATTTTTGAGGCGCGCGCCCGATAAGGTCATGCCGCGGCCCGTCTGATCAAGGACGGCCCAAATGCCAGGGTCCTCATAGCCCAGCCCACTTAGGCCAACTGCAGGGACCCCTTGGCTTTGCAGTTCAAGAAGTTGATTTTGCACCGAAGCGGCGTCAAGCATCCAGACCCGGTGTTGTAGTCCCTTAGCGTCGATATAGTTCGCCCGGGTGTTCCCGGCCTGAGAGGCAAACTCTGCGGTGCCCCCCTCTTTAGCAAGCGCAGACATGGTCTGCGCAAAGGAACGTATTTCCGGCAAAGGTTGGCCTGTGACCCAATCAACGGCATGGGTCCCCAACTCAATAACCAGCTTTTCAGGCGCTACATGCTCTTGAAGGGAGACCACATGCGCTTTGAACCAATCCTTGTCCGCCAGTGGCTGAGGTGCAGAGCCAATCCAGTACTCCTGATAGCCATTGACGATGACCGTATCGAAGAACCGGTTCGCTAGGACCAAAAGGGTGTTGGGCGTACTGCTTGGAAGCTTCACGCAAGATTTAAACTCTTGCCTGCGCAATGCCGCCGCCATTTCTTGACCGAGCGTACTGAAGGCCCGAGAAGTCAGAGGCACCAAAGGGCTTGCATCAAGACAATATCCCGTGATGGCCTCATTTTGAGATGGGCGGTCAAAGAACTTTGTCAGGGCCTTCGTCACTTGCTTAGAGCCGTCGGGGGTCGTCAAAAGCCTCGTTGCGGCTGCGTCGAGTTGGAGCAAAGGCATGATGTCTACTTGAGGGCTCTTCTCGATATACTCTAGCACCGGATCGCGGGTGCCTGAGCTTACGCCAACAACTTGTGCCGCCCCCTCAGCCCCCGTGATATGGAACCAAGTGGGCAAGACCACATGAAGGGTGTCACAGCTTTGCGGAAGGGATTTTGCAGCCCAAGGAAGCTTGGCAGGAATGACCGCATAGACTTTTTGTTTTTGCGCCTGTGCATCCCCTGACACACAGTGGTATTTAAGTGCTTCTTGCTGGGCATGAAGTTCGATTGCTGCAAGTCTTGGCGCTTCATTATCTTCCTCCATGGGGAGGCGCCGCCTGTCAGTCCAAATGTTTTGCTCTTTTAATATACTGATAGGCTCAGGCAGTGCGGCCTCCAAGCCGCCATTCGAGCCCACCATGGCTGCAAAGAGTATCAGCCAAACAACGGCACCAATAACAGCAGTTCCTAGTGAAAAAAGAACGCGTGTTTTTCTTCGGTGGCTAGGGTCCAGAAATACGCGATCCGACAGCCCGCGGCTGGTGCGCGTTTCGTGATATCCCCGCTCACTTCTCGCTGCTTTGTCAGCGTTTCTCTTAGGCCGCCCGATATTATGCATTCACGCTTTCGCATCTATAACTGGTCGTATAGGAGCGTTTTGCGGCGCAGCACCGAAATCCGGCGTTAAGCAGAAGGGATAGGGGTCGCGTTACAGGAAGAAAGGAGCACAGTTCAGTTGAAGGGTGTCCTTAATTAACCTGCGATCACCTATATCGTATTGGCACGCGCTAACCCGTCCGAAATTTAAATGCTTTGCCTAGCCACAAAATCTATACAGAAGCGACTATAGATAAAGGCGAGAGTGTGTCATCACATTGCCCAGTTTTCGCCCATTTTGCAATCTGGGGTTGAGGTATTGTTTCCCTCAGTTAAACGCTGAGCCAAAAGCAATTGAATTGATGACAGAAAATCTAGGAAGAATACCCTAGATAGAAATAAAAGGTAGATCAGCGATTCGCGGCATTCGCGACAACTGCGCCTCCTTCATGCCATTTTGTATCTGAGAATCGTTGACTGAATCGCAGTTTTGGGCGACTTTAAGTTAATCGTGTATCCTACAGCACACGGTTAACCCAGTGGCGGCTATAGCTTCGGCTGTAGCCGTCGTTGTTTAGGGCGCTGGAGTTCTGAGCACTGAATAGCGCGAGATTGAAGCCCACTTTGCAGGCACCGCACCCAGATGATGCGCAATGCCTTGAAGTGCAAAAAATGATCATTCGAACCGCAGCGTCAACCCAGAACAGGCGGGCACTCTACTTCTTTGGCCACTACCAGAGAAAGGAAAAGGAGCAGCGCTTGCTGCGCTACACCCCGAGCTTATTTTTAAGCGCCAAAACCTCATTTTGGTATATGTAGCCGCGGATCAAGTTCGGATCCCCCTTAACCGGCCACCATTCTGTTTGGCCGGGGTAGCTCCGCCAAACGCGGTCAAATCGGTCGACCACATGCAGAATACAACTCTTCTCTCCTGGTGAGCTGCCGGCCCGGCCATTATTGGGCCAGTACCAGGTAAGGTCATGACACATACGCCCGTATTCATCGACGGTCCATGAACCCGCGCCTAGGCTGTCGCTGCTCTGCGCGCACCATACACGCGCTTGATTGTTCGGCCCGAAATAAATGCCGCCATCACAATCACCGCCCCATTGTTCAGTCTTGCCAATATAGGCCGCGATGATCTGGCTCGGTGCAGGTGTCTTGGCGCCGTAGGGCAAGGGGTCAGCAAATGCGCTGACCGGAAGAGCGGCAACAAGGAGCCAAGCAAACCAAGATTTTCGAGACAACATGGAAAACTCTTTCAACCAAAGGGACGATGAAGGGTATGCTCAGCGGATTTGTAGCTCAAGTCAACGCTTATTGCGCAGGCTGATCGTCCGAGAAATATCCAATATCGTCGTCTTTTAATGCTTTGGACGCGAATACAGGCGATGCCTTTTTGGTGATCGTAGGTTTCACAAAACCGAGGCGATAACCGCTGAAGCTACTGAAATACCTTGAGTATATAACACCGCATGCATATGAAGCTTGCCAGAGGTCTGTCTCGAAATAAAAGTGGAACGTATATATGGTTGATAAAGCTGAGCTGAAAGCGATGTCTCGAAAAGAGCTCGAAAAGCTTTTGAATGAAGTTAAAAAGGCGTTAGCAGCGGCAAAAGCGAGAGATCACCGAGAGGCAAAAAAGGCCGCTTCCAAAGCAGCTGCCGAGTTTGGCTTTTCGCTGGGTGACATTGCAGAGCCAACAAGCCCGACACCTGAAAAGACGAAAAGAAAAGCAAAAACCCCGAAAAAACCATCAAAACCAGCCTTTGCAAACCCGTCTGACAAGTCCCAGACTTGGACGGGAAAAGGCCGGCAGCCCAACTGGTACCGCGATCAGATTGCCGCAGGCACCACACCTGATGCAATGCGCATCTCTAACTGACAAAGATTTGGCCCTCGCTGTCGCGAGGGCCTTCAACACTATACCAGCCACATTCTCGCGCTTCGGCCCTGTCTTCGGAATTAACCAAAATGGCTGTCGATTTGGCGAATACTCGATCGGCGCGACTTATAACCCGTTGTTTTACTATTCCAGAAACTAGATCACTCGGACTTTTACAGAAGAGGCTATCCGAGAGAGAATAGGTAACCCGACCGCCACTTTCCTGTCATTTTTGTAGCCAGATTTCCTTTGCTCGCCTATCCTTTTGAATACGTGGTGATTCTCCCGCCTGGGTTGCACGAGGGTTGCCCTTGGTAAGGTTATTCTATTCAGGAGTTTTAGCATGGAACAACTCACGGTTGGGGATGTCCGCCCTCTACTTACGCTCGCGGCGAGCAGCCCTTTATTGGACGACTCTGAAGGCCTCGCGTCTCAGCTGCGAGACATTATTACCAGCCTTGGGGTGACGATTACCCCTGAACTTGATGAAGCGCTGACTTTGATTGAGAACAACCCAATCCTCGTTTCAGCAGGTGTTGAAGAGTTCCGCAGCGCCATCGAGAACCTGCCGGATGAAACTTTGCTGAGTGACGTCGAGGGCTTTGGAACGGCAGAGCCTGGTGATGGCACTGGTGATGGTGATGGTGATGGTGATGGTGATGGCACCGATGTCACACAAGACCAAAACGGCAATGATATTCAAACGTTCACACTGCCCTTTAGTGGAACAACAATATCCGTTGAGGATGATGGCGTCACAGTCACCTTGCCGGGGGAGGAACCCACGAAGCTTGTAGGCGTGGAACGTCTTGAGTTTATCGATGGCACGTTGTTTTTAGATGTCGAGGATGGCGCAGGTTTGGTCAAAACTGCTTACGACGCGCTTCTTGGTACTGACCAACCGGATGCTGCAGGTTTCGACTTTTGGCTCGATCTCTACGAGGGGGGCACAATTGATACCTTCGCGCTTACAGATGCGTTCACGCAAACAGATGCTTTTGCTCAGCAATATGGTGCCGTCCTAGACAATGCTGAGGCTTTGGTTCAATCCATCTACAATAATCTTTTTGACCGCGAAGCGGATGCAGCGGGGCTGACATTCTGGAAAGAATACCTCGAGGCAAATGGGGTTGCCGATTCCGTCGACGAAGCCCTTGCCTATATGATGCAGTCAGATGAGTTCGCAGGACTGGTCGGGACTACATATTCCGAAGGTATCTTCGTCTAAAAAGTTTCGGTTGAGATGGCAGACTGCGCGCTGCCATCTCGCCTATGCGTAGAATTTACCTACAGAACCCATCTGCGTCTTAGCACTTCACTCCTTCGATACCCGCTCTTTGGGTCGGATTGAGAAGCGCGACATCGGGCACGGAACAGAAGGCCGCTAAGCATTTTTCAACCCCATATCATCAGGAGAATGTTGGTTTGCGCGACACCTTATCTCCGATTTTCATTACCAAGCCGCTTCCTTCCGAGAAGGAGTTTTCCATTGTATCTCTTGTCGCCACACAAGAGCGCTATGATCGTTTGCTTCGTTCGCTCTCGGCAAAGGGGTTTAATAACGAGAACTCAGAATTCCTCGCGATCGACAACCGCAATGGGAACAGCTTTGATGGCTATTCGGCGTTGCGAGGCGTCTTACCTGGCCTGAGTGGTCGTTATGTCCTCTTCACCCATGATGACATCGAACTGATATCTGACGGGATAGATGAGCTTCGCAGGCTACTGGCCAAACTAGAAGTCCTTGACCCAAAATGGATGCTTGCCGGGAACGCCGGGGGTGTCTTCATAGGATCAGGGGATACTCATTTTCTGCACCTCGATGACCCCCATGGAAGCTTTCGCCTGCCCACGTCCGACCCGGTTCGGGTCTGGGGCCTAGATGAGAACTTCCTCGTCATGCCCAGGCATCGCATGCCGCTGCCCTCATTGGACTTCTCAGGCTTTCATCTGTTTGCGACGGATATGTGCCTTCAAGCCCGCGCTGCGGGAGGAACGAGCTATGTTATCCCCTTCCTGCTCCGTCATCACGGAAAAGGCCTCGTCGATGGCACTTACCCCAGAGCTCAAGAGAGGCTCGAACGTAAATACAGTCAACTGAGTGTGAAAGGCCGAATCCAGACACCAGCGGCGGCCTTGGCGTTCGGATGGCGGGCAAAGCTCAACGCCTTCTTGAGCCGGCAAGGCCAACGGCTCTATCGCCTCAAGGCCAAGTTTGGCCGGTTATTTGCGCGGCTTGGCGGGCATTCGGGCCCGAACTAAGGGGCACAGAGGAGACGCATTCCTTGCCCATGCCTATAGGCGAAAAATGCGGATCCTCCTTAAGCGATGAGGTCAAATAGGGCCATATCACTCTTGAAACCGATGGTAGAGACCGTTCCACCATCGTCAAAAGACCAGCTTTTGGCGTAGATTTCTCGTGCGCTGTCGTTTCCTTCAAAGGCATCCATATGAATAAATATGATCTCTTTGGCCAAGTTGACGACTTTGACATTGCTGTAGGTATGCAGCAAGAAATCTAAGAAAACGCGTGCATCCTGATCAAAGGTCTCAAACCCATAAGCGTCCTGAAACGGGTTTAGCGGGTGTGGCGCATCCTTCGCCCCCTCGGGGGCCATCAGTTGGATGAGCTCAGTTTCAGCAATTTTATCGAGACTGGTGATCTCAAAACTCTCGAAAGCCGCGTCAAAGCTTTGCAAAAAACTGATCTCTTTAGCGGCCTCAGGCGCGGCATCTGCAGACGGGGCCTGCGTCACCTCTGTGGGACTCGTGGTGCTTTCTAAGTCCTGAGCGGAGGCATCATCCCAGGTCATAGAAGCCGGAGCACGCGCAGAAAGAAGCGCAACTTCAGCACTATGCATTGGCTCTGCAATCTCAAACACTGCAGGTGTGTCTATAGTCGTATCAATATTCAGTATCTCTGCCTCTACTGCATCCTCAGAGGGGGCTGTCGCATCAATCTGTCGCTGTTGTGTGTGCGTGGTCTCCGAGGCCAACAAAAGAGAAGCTTCTTTCGATTTCACCTGAGTGAGCGCTGCGGACAGACTTGCCAAGCTTAGTTTTTGCGAGGCGCCATCGTCCTTTACGACTTCGACAGCATTACTCGCGGGCAGTGGTAGGCCTACGGCAAGGGCAACAAGACTCAAGCTGGCCCCGATGGCTTTAGCGCCATGTCCAGAGGAGCCGAGCGCCAAACCTTCACGGTTGGGGGATGCGATCGCCCCTTGTTTAGCCAGGTCCAACCCTGCGGGGAGTGGGGGCGCCTTTTGAGAGGCGAGCGGCTGATCACCTGCGTGATCTATTGAAGGCTTAAGGTCATCGGCTGCATTTTTTTCCGTGGAAGTGGCCCCTTGGCCTTCATCCTCCCCTGCGGCGATCATAGGGGTGGCAGCTATAAGCTCATCTGACATCAGATAGATCGACCACACCAGCGCAGCCAAAGCCGCTGCGGGATGTATAAAGACCACATCGCGGCTGCGCTTTGAAAGCGAGACAACGTTTTGCGGCCTTTGCCCGGCTTGCGTCACCGGCTTCACACGGCTGGAGAACTCAGCAACCAAATCTTGCAGGCTGTCGCCTTTAATGGGGGCATCCTGCATCTGGCTAGTGACCAAATATGCCCCATCAAAACGGCTGAAATGAACCAGTACCTCGTTTTGGCTGTCTAAAAAGACAAACCACGGATCTCCTTCATCAGTGACCCCCCGGTCCACGTGGGTTGTCACACCTGCGAGCGCCAGAATTCGTTGAGTGCGGTACAGGTCCGCCAGTTCCTGATTGGACCATCCTGTGACCGATGCAGGCAGACTGCTGGGCTGCTGAAGATAGGAAACGTTGGCATCAGCCTCAGAGTGACCATCATCGACAGCCTCCTCTTCTCTTGCTCTGCCATAGAGGTCTGACATCTTGAAGCTGCCGGGCCCATCCTCTGTCTCGGTCAGACCAGAGACGGCCAGCGCTGTCGACCTAACAGACCGTGGAAACCGAATAACATCAGACATCAAGTAAATCCTTTGCGCCACCATATCATTTTAAGGACAAAGTCCAAGATGTTATAGTTGATAACACTGCGAGCCGCAGGCTTCCTCGACAAATGCATCACAATCAGACCTATGTTAATGGTCTCGGTGGGATGTGCGCAAAGCAAGGCGAGCTCCTGCCCTCGCAAACTGCGGACCCGCGAAAAGGGAGCGGAAAAGCGGCCGCGCGCCAACAAACATCCGCTTGCACGATCCTAACGATCCGCCAACCAAATGCTGCTTCTTTCGAGCTTTGCTTCTAAAACATGATTTGAAACAGCACGATAGACGTCACTTTTAAAGCATCCTTGCGAGATGTGGGCACAAGCATAGCCGCCCCCACCGCCATAAGAGGCGATGCCATCATGCCGGAGACTGCCGTCAGTACCCCCTGAACGGCAAGCGCTCACGCCACTTGTGAAGGATCTGAGCCTAGACGTCCTCTGCTCTCGTTCAATTAAACCCTTTCCTAGCAATTTGAGCCCCGCATACTGAGCGTGACCTTCATTGAAAAAGCGTTTATAGCAAAACGACTATGTTTGGCTGTGAAAGATGTTTATCCAATGAGTGCCAGTAATCCGCTTCAGCAGGCCTACCGGAAGTTCCGCGCCATTTTCGGCGCGACGGTCCTGTTCAGTTTCTTCGTGAACTTGCTGATGTTCGTAGGTCCTCTTTATATGCTCCAGATCTATGATCGGGTGCTCTCTAGCCGAAACGAGATGACGCTTGCAGTGATCACCGTGATCGCCGTGGCCCTTCTCCTCACCTACGGCACGCTAGAATTTGTCCGCTCGCGTATGCTGGTGCGCGCAGGCTTGCAGTTTGACAATATCCTCTCCCGCCCCCTGTTTGACCGCGTGGCAAGAATGCAGTTGGTTAATCCCACCAGCGGCGCGCGCACCGCTTTGGGCGATGCCGACAAGGTCCGCAGCTTTATTACCGGACAAGGCGTCTTGGCCTTCTTTGATGTGCCTTGGACCCCGATCTTTCTTGCTCTGTGCTTTGCTTTCCACCCGTGGCTAGGCTGGGTGGCTACAACCGGTACAGTCGTGATCTTTACCCTCGCGCTTCTCAATGAATACCTAACCCGCAATGCGCTGCAGTCGGCCAACACCGAAGGTCAGCAAGCGTCCGAATTCGCCGGGGCCACCATGCAAAATGCTGAGGTCATTCGTGCAATGGGAATGCAAGACGCTTTGGCGGAACGCTGGCAGGTCAAGCGCAATGGGATGCTTGTCTCGCAAGCAACAGCCAGTGATTGGGCCGGCGCTGTCATGTCGAGTTCGAAATTTGTTAGAATGGCGCTCCAGGTCGCGATCCTCGGCACCGGTGCCTATCTTGCCATGCAAGGGGAGATCTCCGCAGGCGTCATGATCGCAGCCTCTATCGTGATGGGCCGTGCTTTGGCGCCCGTGGAGGCCGCCGTGGGACAATGGAAAGAGTTTGTCGCGGCACGCCAATCCAATGCACGCCTGAAAAAGCTTTTTGAAGCTGTCACCGAGGAGCCGACACGCCTTCAACAGCCCCAGCCCAAAGGGCATCTCAGCGCTGAAGGCATCACGACTGTTGTCCCCGGCACCCGCGATACAATCCTACGGGGCGTCAGTTTTGATTTACCTGCCGGGAAGACGTTGGCCCTCATTGGCCCTAGTGGGTCGGGGAAATCGACTCTAGCGCGTCATCTGGTCGGTGTGGGCGACCCGATCAACGGTGCGATCCGTCTCGATCAGATAGAACTGCCCCATTGGGACCGCAATCAGCTGGGCAAAGCGATCGGCTATCTGCCGCAGGACGTAAAACTGTTCTCGGGCACCGTCGCCGAAAACATCTCCCGCTTTACCGAAGGGGCCACCGACGACGACATTATTGCGGCCGCTAAGCTCGCTGGGGCCCACGAAATGATTTCAGGCCTAAGCGATGGCTACGCCACCCAAATCGGAAACGGTGGCGGGCGCCTGTCTGGCGGCCAACGACAGCGGGTTGGACTGGCACGGGCGCTTTTCGGCAGCCCCTCTTTGGTGGTGCTCGATGAGCCCAATGCGAACCTAGACAGTGAAGGTGAAGAAGCTCTGGCGCGTTGCCTTACCCAGCTAAAAAGCGAAGGCAAAACGATTGTCCTAGTGACCCATAAAGCGAACATCCTGAGTGCCACCGACTTCACCTTGATCCTCAGAGAGGGAACGGTGCAACGCTTTGTCGCCACCAAGGAACTGTTGCAGCCTCAGCAGCAACCCAAGCAACAAAAGCCGCAGCAGCAGCCCATATCGCTTTCCACTGCCAAGCTGTAAACTTTGGCAAGATTTGACCGAAGCCCACAGGTGGCGCTGGTTCGATCCCTGTCTAAATGACAAAACAGCTCTCATGCATAAAAAGCGACCAGAGATTTAGGATTCAATCGTGGCAACAGCAGAATCAAGCCTGATTGCGGGCCAACTAAAGAAGATGGCAAATCCGCGAAGGTACTCTTTTGCAGGGTATGTCATCTTGTTCATCACCTTCGGCATCCTAGGCACATGGGCTTATTTTGCGGTCATCGCCAGTGCGGTGGTGGCTCCTGGGGTGGTGGCACTGGAAAGCGACCGAAAAGTCGTCCAGCACCTTGAGGGCGGTATCGTCCAAGAAATCCTGGTGCGTGAAGCTGACTTTGTAGAGCAAGGCGATCCTTTACTCGTGCTCGACAATATCCAGGTCAATTCGGAAATAACGGTGCTCGAGCAGCGCCGCGCCACTTCGGAAGCTTTGATCGCTCGGTTGGTTGCAGAGCAGACCTTTGCCGAAGAGATCGACTTTTCTCCTGATCTACTGAACTCTGAAGACCCTCATGTGAAAAGCGCGGTGCAAGCTCAGCGCAACATCTTCGAAGACCGCCGATCAATCTTTCTATCGCAAACCGAAATTCTCGAGTTCCGCGCAGAGCAGTTGAACGGACAAGCGGAAGGCTACGAAGTTCAACTCGCCGCTGTGGAGCGACGCCATGCGCTGCGCAGCGAGCTTTTTGAGCGGATGCGCACAGGCGAAGAGCGGGGTGTGATCGAAAGCAACCGTCTCTCGGAGATGCAAGATGAGGTGATCCAGATCGAGGCCAGCATCGGGACGGCCATGTCCGATATCGCCCAGGTTAAAGCCGCCGCAGGAGAGGCCCGCCTCAACATTCTCAAGCTCAAGCAAGAATATAGTGAACGCGCCAACAGCGAACTTAAGACCGCACGCTCCGAGCTTGCTGAGATTAATGAAAAGTTAACCGTGGCCGCTGACCGGATGCGGCGCACAACTATTCTGGCGCCCACGACTGGTAAGGTACAAAGCCTCGCCGTCACTACCCGCGGCTCCGTCATCCGCTCTGGTGAGATCTTGATGGAGATCGTCCCCAGTGATGAGACCCTCCTCATTGATGCCAAGGTCGCACCCGTGGATGTCGACAACGTACGCCCCGGGCTAGAAACCGAAGTGCGGTTTTCTGCCTTTAAGGCCCGCCTGTCCAAACTGGTGCTGGGAGAAGTCCTGTCGATCTCAACTGATGTTGTGACGACCAAAGACACTAACGAGGCGCCTTACTATCTCGCGCGGATCAAAGTGCCGGATGAAAACCTGACTGACGAAATACGAGAAGGTTTGACCGCCGGCATGCCTGCAGATGTCGTTATTCTGACAGGTGAGCGGACCGTGTTGCAGTACATGTTAGACCCTCTATCCGAAGCAATCTTCAAAAGCTTGCGCGAAGAGTAACGACGAAGAAAATAAAGGGTACTTTTGGTAAGACGTCCAAAGGACCGATGGGAGATGATGTGAGCAAGGTCAAGCGTATCGGCGATTATATAGCCGCGTTCTTCAAACTGGGACGCACCGAGCGTATGGCCAAAGAAGCCCATCGCAACATGCGGGCGATCGAAGAACGGTTCAACGGTTTGGAAGCCCGCGAGCGGCGCTTTCGGGACGGGATCAAACAGATGGTTCAGGGCGAAACCCAAGCCCTGATGGCCCGCAATGCAGAACTTGCGCGGAATTTTGTCGAACTGTCTCGCCGCTTAGATCAGGTCTTACTCGCCTCCTCAGATCGGCCGGCACAGCCCTCCTGCCCCACCCCGGACATTCCGAAGGCGGAGGGTCTCGAGGCGGTCATGGACAGTTTCTATCATCGGCTGGAAAACAAATACCGCGGCTCCGTCTCCGACATCCGCAATAGGCTACGCGTCTATCTGCCTGATGTGGAAAGCGCTGTCATCCGCACGGGCGGCAAACCGGTCATGGATATCGGCTGCGGCCGAGGAGAGTGGCTGGAATTGCTGAATGACGCAGGCCTTAGCGCCATGGGCATCGATACCAATTCAGTACAAATTGGCGAGGCACAAGAAAAAGGGCTGGATGCGCGGCAGGGAGATGCTCGCCGCGCGCTAAGCGAGGCAGAAGACAACTCTTTAGCCTGCATCAGTGCGCATCATCTGATCGAGCATTTGCCCTTTGAAGAGGTGCTCTGGATCACCCGGGAAGCCATGCGCGTCCTGGCACCAGGGGGGATGCTTTTGTTCGAGACGCCTGATGTGCGCAATGTTCTGGTCGGGGCGACGTCGTTTCACAATGATCCTACGCATTTGCACCCCATGACCGATCCGGTGCTCACCGTTTTGTTCGAAACGGTGGGGTTCCAACCCATTGAGACGCGCCGGCTGCACCCTCATGAGAAACTCGCCGAGTTCATGGCCAAACCAGGTTTTGACCCGGAGTTGGCCAACCTGATGTTTGGAGCCCAGGATCTCGCCATTCTCGGCCACAAACCTCTTCAGGAGGTTTGAAATGCGGGTTGGTGTCGTCCGAACCCAAGTACCCTTTGTGACCGGCGGGGCCGAGCGTCATGCGGCCAGCTTAGTGAGCGCCCTGCGCGACTATGGGCATGAAGCCTGCGAGATTGCTCTGCCCTTCAAATGGTATCCTGTGGAAACCTTGACCGACAGTATCCTCGCCGCGCGGCTGACGGATCTGTCAGAGGCGGAAGGGGTGCCGATCGACATGATGATCGGGCTGAAATTCCCCGCCTATCTCGCACGGCATCCCAACCCGGTCTTCTGGCTGATCCACCAACATCGGCAAGCCTATGACCAATGGGATGCAGGCACATCAGATCTGCTGGACAGTTCCGAAGGAATGATGGCCCGTGATTTGATCCGCGCGGAAGACCGGGCGGCCTTTGCACGCAGTCAGCGTCCCATTTATGCGAATTCTCAAAATGTCGCCGGACGGCTGAAGACATACCTTGGGCTGCCTTCGACGCCTTTGTACCACCCCCCACCGCTCGCGGACCGGATGACACAAGGCGCATTTGGTGACTATCTCTTCGCCCCGGGTCGTCTGAACCCTTCGAAGCGGGTCGATCTGATGCTGCGCGCTTTGGCCAAAACACCTGGGCCAATGCGCCTGGTCATCGCTGGTGTGCCAGAAAACCCTGCCTACTTGGACGATTTGCGAGAATTGGCCGCGGCTTTGGGGATTTCGGGGCGCGTCGACTGGTTGGGCGGCATCGATAATGAGACGATGATCCGACACTATGCCCAAGCCCGCGGCGTTGTCTTTACGCCGCAAGATGAAGATCTGGGCTATATCACGCTGGAGGCCATGCTCTCGGGCAAGCCGGTGATCACGACCACCGACGCCGGTGGGCCGCTGGAGTTCGTTTCCCACAAGCAACAAGGTTTGATCACCTCTCCCGATGCAGAGGCGCTCTCAAAGGCCTTCACCATGCTTTATGAAGATGCCAGCTTGGCCGAAACAATGGGTCAGGCTGGGCTCGAGCGCTATCAAAGCATGCAGATCTCGTGGGAGCATGTAGTGGAGACGCTAACCGGAGAAACGGCAAAGCCGGCCCCGGGACCTGCGCAGATCGCGGCCCTTGAAGCAAAAGCCGCAGCCACGCCGGCCGAAGAAGCGGTGGCGCGTGTACAGGCGGCCGTGGCGCCACCGCCTGCGCCGGCCTTGCCCTTTGCCTCCATCACCGACGTGCTGCAGGCCTATGCCTTTGACACCATGCCACAGGAAAAAGGTGCGGGGCCCGCGCCGGTTGAGCCTGGCTTGGCGCAATATCTGGGCTCTCATTGGACGCGCTACTTGACCACTTTGCACCATGTTGTCAGCTGTGCTCCGCGCGACATTCTGGATGTGGGTGTCTTTCCGCCTTTGGCCTTTGAGGCCATGGTCGTCAACGCGCTTCAGGACGTCAAAATGAGCGGGATTTGGGAGGGACCACATCCTTATGCGCAATCGGTCAAAAGCCTAAACCCGGCCTACCCTGATTTTGACATTGAGCTGCGCCCGGCCAACATCGAGCGCGATGTGATGCCCTACGGGGATGCGGAGTTCGACATGGTGTTGGGCATGGAGATCTTCGAGCATCTTGCTCTGGATCCGCATTTCTTCCTGTCGCAAGCGGCCCGCGTGTTGCGGCCTGGCGGGCATATCATTCTGACCACGCCCAATGTCGGCAGCCACCGCGGTGTGCGAAAGATGCTCGACCGTGAATCCCCCTACTCCTTCGGCCTTTTTGTCCCCACAGGCGGGGTCTACGGGCGGCACAACCGCGAATACACCCCTCGGGAGGTAGAGGCTCTGGCTCATGGGGCCGGTTTTGAAACCCAATTCCTGGGCACAACAGATGTCTATGACACCCATGTAGATCCCGCGACTGCAGCCCTCATGATTGCCCGCGAGGACGCATTGGACCTACGCGGAGAAACAATTGTCTTTGTGGGGCGCAAAACAGGCGTGCCGAGCGCCCCGCCACCCGGGCTCTATCACGGCGACCCTGCACGGCTTTCAGGTAAACTGGTTTTGACTAAGGACGAGACCGAGACCGGGCTTACGCAAATCACCGCTCAGAACACCTCTTCGAGCTGGTGGCCGGTGGCGGGAAATCAAGCGACAGCTCTCTTGGCAGAATGGATTAACGATGCAGGCTATCTGGTTCATACCAATGTGATTTTGCCCCTAGGTGAAGCTGTGGCGCCGGGAGAAGAAACGACGTTCAGTTTCCGCCGGGCTCCGGATCAGCCAGGTTTGGGAACGCTGCGGCTACAGCTCTTCCAGACCGGTGTTGGGGCCTTTACCGGAACAGGACGGGCGAACCTTTTGGAACTGCCCTGCTCTGAAGCCACCTTCTTGGCACTCGCCAAACAGGCACTTTGATGGCTGACGTGGAACCACGCCCGACCATCCATTGGATCAGCCCCCTCCCTCCGGCTGAGACCGACATTGCGCATTACACCGCGCGCGTGCTGCCAGCCCTCAGCAGGAAGGCCGAGGTGGTTCTTTGGACTGATGCAAGGGAGTGGGATCCGGCACTAGAGCGTCACGCCACAGTCAGACATTTTGACCCAGATACGGTTATGCCGCGGGACTTCGCGGCCGCCAGCCGCGGGACAGGGCCGGAAATGCTCTTTTTGCATATCGGCAACTCCTGGGTTTTCCATGCGGGCTTCCTACGCTTGGCACAGCGCATCCCCACATTTGTCGTGCTGCATGATCTCGCGATCCAAGAACTGATGATCGAAGCGGTTGAGCAAAACGAATGGGAGGCGCCAAGCTATTTGTCTGGTATGGCAAAATGGTATGGGGCCGAGGGGAAGCGCCTCGGCCAAGCCTGTTTGAATCGAACCGAAAAAGGCTCTGCTATTTCCGCCAGCCTGCCAGGCTTTGAGTTGGTTCTGGACAAGGCACTGGGCGTGCTTACGCATGCAGAACTGGCCCATCATGCCGTTCTAGCGCGGCTGTCGCAGCTGCCCGCTCAGGTCCTGCCGCTGCCTTTCGAAATCGGCCCGGCGCCATTACCGCGCCGCACCTCAAGCGGCCCCCTGCGCCTTTTGCAATTTGGTTGGATTGGTCCCAACCGTCGGCTTGAACAGATTTTGGAGGCTTTGGCGCAGATGCCGGAAGGGTTCGACTACCGGTTAGACGTGATGGGCAAAATTTGGGATTCGGATCTCATATACGACAAACTGACCCAATTGAACTTGGCCCACCGGGTTCATCTGCATGGCTTTGTTTCAGAGCCGGTTTTGGATGACGCCCTGCGTCAAGCTCATCTGGTGCTAAACCTACGCCATCCGAGCATGGGGGAGGCCTCGGGCAGTCAGTTGCGCATCTGGAATGCAGCGGCACCCTCGGTCGTCACCCGGGAAGGCTGGTACGCTGGATTGCCCGAAGACGTGGTCTATTCTGTCGATACGGACAACGAGATCGACCAACTGCAGGCGCTCCTTTTGAAGCTTGCTGCCGATCGCCGCGCAGGGGATGAGGTTGGCGCGGCAGGCCGGGCCTATTTTGAAGCGCATCACGCGCCTACCGCCTATGCGCAAAACATTGTCGCCTGGGCTGAAGAAACCGCTAGCCAAGCCGGGCGAGATCTGGCCTTGCGGCTAAGTTCAGAGCGGCACAAAGCGCGCAACCTACACCCCGATTTGCAAAAGCGTCTTGAGGTGTTGACCACGACCGCTAGATAGCAGCGCTAGGCGTTCTGAGTGTCGCCGAAGAGCATCTCATAAGCTTCCGGCTCATAGTAACTCAACAAAATGGTCATAAAAGCTTTAGGCTCTTGCTCAAGCGCCTTAGCCCAATCGCGGTACCGCGCGCTTGGAATCTTACCGCGCCCTGTCTCAAGCTGAGAAATGAAAGTGTAGTAATCCAGATCAAGCATATCCGCGAGCTGGCGCTGCGACAGGCCTTGAGCTTCGCGCAGGGCTCTTAGCCAGCTTCCCAATTCTGCGCGCGCATCTTTGTCGCGCGCAACAGCAGGTGTCATCTTATCATGTGCCATACTACGAGGCTTCCTGTTCGCAGCTCAGCCCCCTTTGGCCGGGGCTGAGCCATGTTTGTTGCAGCTAAGGGACCGAACTGCCGAGATAAATCCGGCGAATGCGGTGCCTGGCTGTATCCATAACATCATCTGAAAGAAGATGGTATACTTTTTACTGGATATAAAGCTTGCTCGGTGGTGGGCGATTTGGTAACCCCAACCCTAGCGATCACTCCGCGATCTGGCGAAAATGCCGTATTCGGAAAATTTTTGCCACGCGGTCGCTCGTGAAAAGATCATCGTGTAAGCTTATTAAGCAGGAAGCAAAAACCATGGCAACATCAGCTCAAGTCGACGCACTCGTCGCACTCTATGCCGGTTATTTTAACCGCGCGCCCGATCCCGCAGGCCTTCAGTTCTGGATTGACCAGATCGACGGTGGGCGTGAGTTCAATACAATTGCTGCAGACTTCGCCGCATCGTCGGAAGCCACTGCGCTTTATCCTTACCTGACAACACCTGATGTTGCGACGCCTTCGACCTTCATCACAAGCATCTACCAAAACCTGTTCAACCGCGCACCCGACGCGGAAGGTCTGCAGTTCTGGACCGACGTGCTCGAAGCTGGCACCGTTTCCGTGGCCGACATGATCGAAGCGATCATCAACGGCGCCGTGGATGCTCCCGACGCAACGCCCCCGACCTTCGACGCCACCACCCTCGAGAACAAAATCGAAGTGGGCCGCGACTTTGCTGAAGACGCCGCCAACACCAGCGGCTTTGAATTCGATGCAGAAGCAAAATCCGCAGCAATCGCAGCCATCGACGGCGTGACCAACGATGAAGCAACTGTTGACGCTGCGAAAGCCGCGACAGACGCCTACCTGGCCGGCGAAGTCAACGAAGGTGAGACATTCACCCTGACAACAGGTGCCGATGTCCTCGTTGGTACAGCCGCCAATGACACATTCAACGCGCTGCCCGTGAATGCTGCTGGTGGCGATGACACCACATTCTCAGCCTTTGACGAAATCGACGGCGGCGCTGGCACTGACACGCTTAACATCTATAGCAACGGTAGCAAAACCGGCGAAAATGATAGCTTCCCAACTCTCGGCTCTGTTGAAAATGTAGAGATTGTGAACGTTTTCAACACCAATGCGGGGAACGCTGGCGGCTTTGGCGATGCCTCTAACTATACAGGCGTAGAGCAACTGTGGCAGATCAATGCTGCTGCAACCGTGTCCAACCTTGCAGCCACAACAACTGCTGGCTTCAAAGATGTGAATGCAAATGTCAGGGTCCTGCCGGCGGATGGTGCCGACTCTGCATCAGTTGCTCTTAGCAACTTCGGCGAAGGGAACAATGTTACAATCGACGGTGCCACTGACGGCTCAACATTGAACTCGGTCACCGTTTCCGGGACAGTCAAAGATACCGACGCTAATGACGTTACGGCGCCGATCAACCTTCAGGTGGGAACTGGTAAGAACGTTGAAACTCTCAACGTGAACACAGCTGTTGCGGCCACTTTGGCGGTGCGGGAGAACGCGAACAGTGCTGCGGCCAACGATGTACGGACCATCGACGCATCGGCCAGCACCGGCGACGTGACCTTTGCAGGCTCCGTAATCAACGGTACTACTGGTTCCGTTGCGACCATCAAAGGCGGTTCTGGCGATGACACGCTGACAATCGCGACTGCGACTGCGAAAGATGACGCTGCTACAGCTGCTGATGAGACCGTTTCGGCTCTGGTCGAAGGTGGTGCTGGCGATGACAACATCACAATCGCGACTGCTACGAAAGGCACTGGCACGACCACGGTCGATGCTGGCGAAGGTGACGACACAGTAACTTTGAACTCGGATGGCTCTGGCAAACTCAGCGTTAATCTGGGCGAAGGCGACGACTCCTTCAAGGTAACCGGCGGCGCTGTTTCCAAAGGCGACACCATCGACGGTGGCGCAGGTACAGACACCGTTCAGTTGAAAGACATCGGTTCTGCAAACATCGGTGCCTTCACCAACTTCGAAGTCTTCGACGCGGTGGGCCTCAATGCCACTCTGGACACTGACATCCTTGCATCGAACAACACTGTCACTGAATTCGTGGCTTCTGGTGCCGTGGGCGGCAATGCAGCTCTGACCAACGTTGGCGCTGGCGTCGGTTTCCGGGCAACCGGCGATATGGTCGCATCCGAACTGGATCTGACCCAAAAAACCGCTGGTGAGCTTACCGTTACTTTGGATGCCGACAGCACAGTTGATGCTGAAAACGACACCAATATGGCAGTAAACGCTACGAACGCCACAACGGTTAATGCTGTGTTTGATGTTGACTCGGCTGCCGACCAGACAGCTGCTGAAAACGATCAGTTTATTGACCTGGATGCAGCCGATGCGCAATCCGTTAACGTCACGTCTGGTGGCACCAACGCAACCAACGAACTGGACCTGACAACGACTCAAGCCGGCGCAACAGGTTTTGATGCTCTGACCTCGGTCACCATTGATGGATCGCAAGCGCTTGATCTGGAGATCAATGAACAATCCGCTTCGGCCGTTATGTCGATCGACGCTTCGGCAATGACTGGCGGCCTGACTGTCAACACTGCTGAATTGAAGGCAGAGTCCGCAGCGAACACCTTCGACGGCGGCACGCTGACCCTGGGTTCGGGTGATGATGTGGTGACCATTGCGACTGGGGCAAACATTGCTTCCCTCGGCAAAGGTACCGGTGAAGATGCAACAGCCCAGGAAGATTTCGATGTCCTGGTTACTGCTGGAGCCGAGCAAGCGGCCGATCTGGCCGACACAGGCACTGTCGCTATCAAAGATGGTCTCCTGACCTTCAGCGGCGCGGGTCCGACCACACTCGCTCAAGCGATCGCTCAAGCGGATACTGCAATCACTGCAGATGGTGCTGCCGTTGTCTTCGAATATATCGGAAACAGCTATGTCTTCATCAACGACGACACAGCTCCTGCTAACGAGATGACAGTTAAGCTGGCTGGCGCTACAGGCTTGAACGGCCTCGACAATGTCGACGGCACAAACGACCTGTACATCTTCTAAGACACTCGTCTCCCACTTTCGGATTTGGGGCTGCCTTCGGGTGGCCCCTTTCCACATCTAACTTTTGGAAATTTTAGGAGGCCCAACATGGCTGACGGTCAAATGATCTCAATTGATGGTAAGGACTACGCGCTGGACCAGCTTAGCGGGGAAGCCAAAGCGCAGCTCGGGAACATCCGGGCCGTAGAGGCCGAGCTACAACGACTTGAGCATCAAAAGGCATTCGCGCAGACGGCTCGAAATGCCTATGCACGGGCCTTGCAAGAAGAGCTGGCGAAGGTAGAGCCGCAGCAATAAGCGCCACGGTGCGCTGCTTGGTGTCCACAGGGCCTTTGCCTGGAAACGGTGGAGGCCCTTAGCGTTTCCAGCCCGAGCACGATCCAGCCGCAAACGGTCGCACACACGGTAAGGACCGCTGAGGGGGGCGGCGCTCGTTGCAGCCATTTTGAAGCTTAATTCGTAGCGGCCTGGGGGTCACCAAAGAGCATACCGTAGGCTTCAGGCTCATAATAGCGCAACAGCACCATCATGAAGTCCCGTGGCTCCTGCTCAAGTGCTTTTGCCCATTCACAGTACCGCGCGCTCGGAATTTTTCCGCGTCCGGTCTCAAGCTGAGAGATGAAGGTGTAATATGGCAGAGAGAGCTCATCTGCGAGTTGGCGCTGCGAAATCCCCCGAGCTTCCCGTAAGGCCTTAAGCCAGCTCCCCAGTTCCACCCGCGGCTCTTTGTTGCGCGAGGCTGCAGGAGCGATCTTATCATGTGCCATCGTTCTCAGCCTTCCCTATTTACACATCCCCGCCCCTTAAGGCGGGGATGTCTCTTACTCTCCACTCGGCGAAAAAGCGCCTTGTGACTCCATAGCATCACGTAGCGTAAAAGGATAGATATACCTATTGACATCGAATCTTGCCTGGTGGGTGAAGGCTTGCTACTTTGTATAGGCGATCTATCCGCAATCTCGCCACGATATACCTTTGGAGAATTATTGCTGCCCGGTCGCTGTTAACGAAGCAAACACGAACAGATACACCGCAGGAAGGTAATTATTATGGCTACATCCGCCCAAGTTGACGCGCTCGCCGCCCTTTACGCAGGATATTTCAACCGCGCGCCCGACCCCGCAGGCCTCCAGTTCTGGATCGACCAGATCGACAATGGCCGCGAATTCAACACGATTGCCGCAGACTTTGCAGGTTCAGCAGAAGCCATCGCGCTCTACCCCTACCTGACATCCCCCGATGTGGCCTCGCCCACGACCTTCATCACATCTGTCTACCAAAACTTGTTCAACCGCGCACCAGACACGCCGGGTCTGCAATTCTGGTCTGATGTGCTCGCCTCAGGGTCAGTCTCTGTGGCGGACATGATCGAAGCGATCATCAACGGCGCCGTAGATGCTCCTACTGCAACCCCGCCGACCTTCGACGCGACCACGCTCGAGAACAAAATCGACGTGGGCCGCGACTTCGCCGCAGATGCCGCCAATACAACCGGATTCGCCTTTGATGCCGCCGCCAAATCCGCGGCGATCGACATCATGGATGGCGTGACCAACGATCCGGCAACTGTTGTTGCAGCCAAGGCGGAAACGGACGCCTTTCTGTCAGGCGTGGCCAATCCTGGCGACACATTCATCCTGACAACAGGGGCAGACACTTTCGTTGGAACTTCTGGCAACGACATGTTCAATGCCCTGTCCGTGAATGCCAATGGTAAAGATGCGACGACCTTCTCAGCCTTTGATGAGATTGATGGCGGTGCCGGCAAGGATACCTTGAACATCTACAGCAACGGGAGCGGCAAAGGAGACGAGAACAACAGCTTCCCCACCGTTGGCACGGTTAAAAATGTAGAGATCGTTAATATATTCAACGCTGATGCGGCAGATCCTGGTGCCTTCGGCGATGCCTCAAAATATACTGGCGTAGAGCAACTGTGGCAGGTCAATTCAGCGACCGCGGTGACCAATCTGGCTGCCTCAACAACAGCTGGTTTCCGCAAGGTAACTGGCGGCGGTACCGTCACCGCCGCGACTGGCGTGGCAACAATGGCCATCGCTCTGGATGAGGTGACTGAGTTTGGGGGCTTCAACCTTTCCGGGGATGCTCTGAATTCGGTGGCTGTTTCCGGTACAGTTATTGATGGTGTTGACAAAAATACGACCGTGGATGTCACCTTTCTGAACGTCACTGCCGGGAAAGATGTGCAAGCCGTGACCGTGGATACGGGAGTGGCGAGCGATCTGTGGATTACCAATACCGGCACCAAAGCTGTGACGTCGGTTGATGCCTCGGCAAGCACCGGCGATATCACCTTCAATTTTGGCCTTACCAAAGCGCTTGCCGATATTAAAACCGGCAGCGGGGATGACACCGTCCTCACCATAACCGGGACCTCCAACAAGGCCGGCGCTGAAGTGGCCGCCACCTTGGATACCGGTGACGGCAAAGACATGATCACAGTTAACACCTCTGGCTCCGGGACCACCACTGTGGACGCAGGCGCGGGGGATGACACCGTGACGCTAAATGGGGATGGCACTGGCAAGCTGAGCGTTAACCTTGGCGAGGGCGATGACGCCTTTATGGTAGGTGGCGGCACCGTGTCTAAAGGCGACACCATTGATGGGGGCGCAGGCAGCGACACGCTGCAGCTGACAGCTGTAGGAGCGGCGAACATCACGGCCTTCAGCAACTTCGAGGTCTTCGACGTCAAAGCTCTTAGCACCACGCTCGACGTGAATATTCTGGCGTCGAACAACACGCTTACAGAGATTGTTGCCTCCGGCGCTCTGAACGGCGCCTCGACCCTAACCAATCTGGGAGCTGGCGTAGGTTTCCGGGCCACCGGCAACATGGGGGGGACCCCACTGACCCTGACGCAGACAACCGGAGGCGCTCTGTCCCTTGGTTTGGACATCGATGAGACAGAAGAAGCGACAACCCTTTCCACTGGCGTCACTGCGAATGTGGTTGCAACCAACGCAACCTCGCTTGCGATCAATCTGGATGCTGATTTTGTTGGTAAATCAAATGCCGCGGGTGACAATGAAACCGACTTCAATGTGACAGGGTCGAAAGCCACATCGGTGTCGATCACCTCTGACGGCGACAATGCTGTAAACAACCTCGACTATGTCTACGGCGTCAGCGGGACCACTGCGGCTGCAGATGGTGTACTCACCTCAGCAACCATCACCGGCGCCCAAGCACTGACGGTCGACTTTAGCGATGGCACAGGTCCCGTTACTGGAGACGATGAAACCAACCTCGCCACGGTGGACGCGTCCGGCATGACCGGTGGGCTTATGCTCTCGCTGAACGACCTCAAAGACACAGGAACTGTCAGCCTAGGCTCAGGCGATGATGTCCTTGCAGCGCAGACGGGTGCGGCCAACGCTACGGCCGCAATTGCAGAGCATGTGAAGCTTGCGGGGTTCGAGAAAGGGACGGCTGAGGACCTCACCTCGTCAGCTGATATCGACACCATCATGCTGGCTGGCGCGATCCAGGCAGTGGATGATACCACCGGCACTGCGGATGCGTCGGTCGAGAATGGTTTGATCACCTTCAAAAACGCGGGCCCAACCACCCTTCAGCAGGCGGTAGATCAAGTTCAAGCACTGATCGGCAGCAATGAAGCCGCAGTCTTTGAATACCTCGGCAACTCCTTCATCTTTGCAGAAGGGGCGGCCGATGGTGCAGGCGACGATGTCCTGATCGAACTGACCGGCACAGTTGGCCTGACCGGGCTTGATACTGAGACCGGCACCAACGGTCTCTACGTCTTCTAAGGGATCTGTGAAACGTGACGATTTGGGGCCACCTTCAGGTGGCCCTTTTTTATATAGCATCACCCTGCCGTGGCCTAGGGTAACGATTTTCGGCAGAGGTGGATGGCCAGGCAAGCATAGTAGCGCCGCACGTGGCCTGCCGTTAGCAGCGCGGTGAAGAGACAGCTTTCCGCTTATAGGGTGAGGTGGCGTTGCCTGAGCCCCTCAACGAGAATAAATCCTTAGCCACCACGACCACCGAAGGGACCGACATGCTGTTCAAAGGACTTCTTACCGGCGCTATTATGAGTGTGGCAAGCGCGGGCCTGGCTTGCACCTACGAGCCCAACACGTCCCCTGCAAAAGATGGGCGTACTGTGTTCCTCGGTGATTGCGGCTTCTATGAAACTGGATACCGGCTAGAGGGCAACGTCTTGCATTTCCCCAATGGCGGGACACACGCTCTTACAGAGGCGTCCGAACAAGAGGCGCAAGCTATTCTTCGGCAAACCTATGGATTGGTGGAGACCAAAGACGGTGCGTTGGTGCGCACCAAAGGCGTGGTAAAGCCGTAAGAGGTGGGAACTGCGAAAGCGGCGGCAATGTAAGGACGAGATCCGCGCTGCATAACAAGCTCTGGGTATCGACAAATAGATGGCGCCACACGAGAGCCTACATAAATCTAGCCACGCCCTCTACCGCAGAGAAAATGTCCAGCTGGGGATTTAAAAGAAGGCTGGCGGCGTATCTGGTTGATTGGTTGCTGCGAAACAGCAAGGCACCCGAAGAAAATCTACCATTTCAGATGCTCGCCACCATCGGTGCAGATTAACTGCCCGGTGATCGCAGGTGCATCAATAAAGTAGCCCAATGCTGCAGTGATATCTTCAAGGTTTACCCCCCGCTCCAAAACGGTGTCCCGGCGTTCTTGGGCAAAGACTTCTTCAGTCTGATGTTGGCCTTGCAAAGTCGGTCCAGGGCCTATGCCGTTCACCCGGATTGTCGGAGCCAATGCTTGGGCCGTCGTGCGTGTCATGGCCCAAAGGCCCATCTTGGCAATGGTATAACTCATGAACTCTGGTGTCAGGCTCAGCACGCGTTGGTCGATCATATTCACAATGAGCCCAGGGGCGCGCGGCTCGCCGCGCTCATCTAACGTGGCCTGCAGCCCCTGCGCCGCCATGGCTTGCGTCAGCACAAAGGGCGCGCGCAGGTTACTGCCAATATGGCGCTCCCAGCTTTCAGCGGTGGCCGTGTGAATATCATCCGCCTCAAATATCGACGCATTGTTGACCAAACAGGTAATCGGACCTCCAAGCGCCGCCGCCGCGCGGGGCAGCAGGGCCTGTGTCTCAGCCTCGTCGAGTAGGTTGGCTTGGAATAAAGAGGCCCGCTGTCCCTGCGCTATAATGTTAGATGCTGTTTCTTCTGCCGCCGCTTGCGAGGTGGCGTAATGCACGGCCACATCAAACCCGCGCCCCGCAAGGTAGAGCGCCATAGCGCGCCCAAGGCGCTTTCCGGCGCCGGTCACCAGTGCTCGATGCATGGCGCCTCTCCTCAGATGATAAGTACATTTGGGTAAAACACATAAAGCGCGCGCAGCACCAGACCCGCAAAACAGGCAGTTTCATGGTGTTTCCGCCTGTACTTTACGGGGGCTCCCCCTTGGTTTTATTGCTGTTCACAATACACACATTGGAAACACTCGCCAAGTCGTCCAAGACGCCGAACCGTGAGGCAGGCCCGAGCCTCGGTCGCGTTCGGCAATGCGGTCCTGTTCTTTTTCGATCACCTGCTGACGCTCCAACTCCATCTCGCGCTGCGTCTAGCTCGGCTTGCCGTTCTGGGCCTCGCGCCCCTCGCACAGATGACCTTTCGCACAGACGCCATTGCATCCTCATGGCTCATCTTCCGGCCAGCTTTAACATCCGCAAGCCCGCGCTGGATGCCCTCGATGCTGGCTCGCCCTGTTTTGAGAACGGTAGCTGTCGAGCTGTTGGGTGCCAAGGCATCGGCTCCCACGGGTTGATGATCTGCACGCCTGTCGGCTCGAAGTCCGCAACATTGCACGTAACGATTGGCATGGCGTGGGTGATCCCTGTCGCGGCGATCAGGGCGTCCCGGTCGCTGCGGGGATCTGGAACATGCAAAGCGGCACAGCAGAGCGCGACAGGCCCGTCCACGGGTAGGATACGCTCCTCAAAAACCGGAAGCACCCGATCAGACATCCAAACCCTCAAGGCGGCACCTTGCGTGCTGTCACGCCTTTCCATCTGCCTGACGCCCATCTCAAGTTCCAAGATGGTGATGACTGACAAAAGCAGCGCTGACGGGTCTTAGTCCTCGGCCCACGCAACGACATTGGCATCCGCCTTCCCTGCTTTTGCTCTGCGCAGTTCGGACACCAAATTCGTATCGAGGATGAACATCAGGACAAATCAGCAGGACGTGTAAGGCGGACCAAGCGATCCGGTTCAAAAGCTACGTTTGCCGCTTCTGGATCGGCAAGCAAATCAAGAATACTTTCCTGGCGTCCTGTAAGCCGCCTGTAGGCTTCAATACTGAGCAAGACATGCGCGGGTTTGCCCCGGTCTGTGATGAACACAGGTCCGTCTTGCGCAGCTCGCTTTGCGCCACTGGCATCTTGGTTGAACGCCCGGCTGGTGATCGTTGTCATTCTCATCACTTGCATCCTTCCAAGTGCGCTAATTTAGTAACACAGCTACAACAGGCGGAAGTGTCAATCTGAACCCTTCGTGACTAGCTTCCCCAGGTGCCAATCAGGAAACCATCACAACCACGCCTCAGCCGACATGGAAAAGCGTGTTGAACAGCTTCGGATCAAAGCTTTGCGCCGCAAAGGTATCGCCTTGGATCAGCACGCTGATGGCATCATGACTATGCAGGCTTTCTTGATGGCTCGCGACAATGCGGAAGTCCCCTACCCGCGCCTCCGCAAGAAGTTGTTCGCAAAAGAGCCGCGCCGCATCTTCGACGAAGATCGGGTTGGCCGCGTTCAGTTCAGCAAAAGCCTGCTCGTCTTCGCGTTTGACCATCACTTGGGTCTCTGTCGGCACGGCGCGGCGGCAGAGGTCAATCAGGTCTTCAAACCAGAGGCACTCCTCTGCATCGAGAACCTCCACCGAAATCCGTGCGACCGAGCGCTGTGAATGCGGTGTGGCCAGTTGGCCCCGGGTTGCGCGGGCATGTTCGCTCAGCTCCAGCGAACAGGGACAGGTACTGGAGTAGACATAGTCCAGATGCACGATTTTCTTGCGCTTGCCGTTTTGCTCCACAAGTTCGAGCGCGAGGTCGTAATATTGGTAGCCAGTCAGCTTTGAGCGCAGACTGGCGATCTGCATCGGGAAAGAAAACCGCATCTGGATCCGTGCATCGAGGCTTTCCAGATCGGCCTTATAATCATCCAGCGCGGCTTCGATCACCTCAAAGCTGAAAGTGGCCTCGGCATGGCGGTAGAAGCTGCGCATGATACGGGACATGTTGATGCCCTTCTTCTCAGCGTCAAGCGAGACCGATCCGGTGACTGAGGTTTCAAGCTGCAAATCCCCCCCGCCGCGGCTGTGATAGCGGATTGGCAAGCGGAAGTTCGAAATGCCTACATGCTGGATCAACTGCTGCGCGCCTCGGATCAGGCTGGTGGGGCCGTTTTGCAGATCAGGCAAGGTGGCTTTGTAATTGTCGCCTACGGTGAAATCCGCCGGATAGACGCGGGTAAACGCAGGGTACCCGGTACCGGTCATCATCCGCGCGACCGCCGGATCGAGAGCGGCGATCTCGGCCGAAGTGGCCTTTTGGCCCCAGGCACGCAAGGTGGCCAGCGCCGCTTTGGCCGCCTCTCGATCAGGAGTGTCTGACACCTCTGTTTCAATAGTCATAAGCGCCCCTTCGCTCTGTCGGCCGCACGCTAAAGTGGTTTAACCGGTAACACCATCGCACACCACGGTAAGACAGCGTCTTAGGCGCCCTCCTCCATCTAGTGGCTCAGATTAAGAGCCCGCGCGGCTGGCAATGTCTGCAGAGCACGGCTGAGACAGCCATGCGAGCTCCCAGCCTGAATTGACTTGCTAAGGGTTTCTCACCTAGATGCACAATCTATGGTAATATCGCGAGGCGACCGGTGCCCCTTTCAAAAATCAACGGTAAGCTTCTGCATTTTGTCCATATCCCTAAGACGGGTGGATCGTGCATCACAAGCTATCTCCGGGCCAAGGGGCCGCTGGCTCTTTACAGTCGGGAGCCGGTTGAATGGTCTAAAACCACGCCTCAGCATATGGAAGCCGCAACGCAGCGTATGATCTTACCCGACGGGTTTTGCGATCATCGGTTCTGTATTCTGCGCGATCCGTTTGAGCGTTTGCTCAGCGAGTATCGCTACCGTGCAACCCGAAGAAATCCCGCCGAGGCGCTACCTGATCACATCGGGCCCGGCGACACCCTGACCGTGGAGCTTGATTGGGGGAAAGAGTTTAGCGGGACGTTTGATGCATGGGTTGCAAAGGTTTTTGCAGATCAAATTGATGATCCCTATCTGTCGGACAATCACATCCGGCCTCAAGTGGAGTTTACCGGACCCGACGTAAAGATATTTCTCTTTGAAGAAGGCCTCGAACAGGTGCTCCGTTGGATTGACCATGTCACTCAAACCGACCGAGCCATCGTGCCTCTCGACCGCAACAGCAGCATGAAGTTCTCCATACAAATGCTTGAACAAACAAGGAAATCAATCGAAATCTTCTACCAAGAAGACCTACGATTGATCCAAGAAATCAAAGCATCGAGGAGATCCGCGTTGCACGTACCGTACTGAGGCTAAGGACACCACCGACCCCTTACAGGTTGTCTTCGTGGTGGAACATTAGCCAGTGGCGAGCACGATCTCCCCCGTGCGATCCAAAACACGCGGCACCCATTATTGGCGCAGCACAGAAAATGGAACAGGGCTCTTCCCACCTCACGCACTTGATCACGTAAATCTTCGCTTCGAGCAACGCACCAAACTTAAAGGTGCCATAAAATAGGGCCGCCCGAGGGCGGCCCTGTGATCCAACGTCCCCTTGATTATCTCGCTCACGCGTTGACCTGTGAAAAGGCGGGGAGACGCTGTTGCAGCTGGTCCATCATCTCACGAAGCAGTGTAGCAGAAACGATACCCGCCTCCAAAGCCTTGGTAAGCAATTCTGCGAATTGAATTGATCGATCTTACCGGCTGTCGTTGCCGGGACCGTAGCCACCGTAGATGTAACCTTCACCAGGGCTGCGTTCTGCGGAGCGGGTGCTCATGACCGTGTTAGCATCGAAGCTGTAATCAGCGGTGCTGTAGGTGATGTCATTCGCTTTGGTCGACTCAAGCGGCGCCAGCATGCGGGTTTCATCACCGTAAGTCTTCTCGGCACCGATCGCGGTGTTGAGGAAGAGGTCTTGACGATAGGTCGAGGTATCAGCCAGGGCGGCAGTGGAAATCAGGGCGGCGGCGGCGGTTGTCATAACCAGTTTCATACTGTGATCCTTTGATCTTACGACTGTCGCGGGATTACGACATCATCGTTGCTGGGGAAGTAACGAGCCCAACACGATCAAAGTTTCCGCAGTGCAGCGCACACAGTTTGTGCATAACCGAACATCTTGATTGAATGCCATGGAAGGGCCCTCAGGCCCTTCTTTTGTCGATAATCTTGAACCGATTTCCATGCAGAAATCATGCGTAAACACCCGCATTGATGCAATTGATGACTTGGGGGCCTTACTTGCTTCTACGCCCGGCTTGATCCTGTGAAGGTGATCATCTGCACCCATGACGGATGATGCCAGATCTCGACCAGTACTACATCGAAGTAGGCGCTTTGCGCGGATGCCGCGTAACTTGGGGCCAGCCTGTGCCGCATTTGCAGACCGCGCGACGCTCGAACTCATGCTGCGTGATGCCCGGCAGAAACAGCTCAGTCATCGAAGCGCGATGAGCTGCTTGATTTCATCATCTGAGCAGCCCGCTTCAGCGAGCCGAGCATACAAAGCAGGCTGCGCGGCCGCTCTCTGCTCCTCCGAAAAAGCAGCGGTGTTATATTGAAATTTCATGCCACGCATAGACTGCGTTCGGTCAGCGCGGAACTCTCCATACAGCGCTTGTAGGATAGCGAGAAACCTCTCTGCATATGCGCTAAAAGTAGCTTTGTCCTCCGCGTGAGCGAGGATGCGAGGGTTGATGCCCTCGAGGTCGACATAGACCAAACCTGCTGGCGCTGGATCAGTCAGCAGGACGAGCTTGATGTCAGCGCGCATTGCGGCGTGCCGGTCGGACATCTCAGACATCATCAAGCTCCTCAAACACATCAGTGACGTAATAATACTCTTGGCCGTCAATGACCGGCCGTTGGCGCGCCACCTGCACATCAACGCGCGCACGCAAGGGTGCTGACAACCGTTTTGGGTCTACGTATGAGCCCGCCCTGTAGCAGTCTCGGAGGTACGTCCGCTCATCTTCGGGCAGGTCAGATAACATCAGGCGCAGGTGGGGCAACACTGCAGCGACTTCTGCCTCTGTCTGCTCGTCCGTGTCACGCGGCAGGCGGAACCCACAGTCCAGCAGCGCTTTGTTGAAATCGCGATAATTGTCTACGCCGATGCCAGCCATGGCGACATCCCGCGTCACGCGGCTCTCGCTGTATGCTTTTAAAAACTCTGCAGGGGTGAGCAGTTTGGGATGCAACTTGCTGGCGTAGTCTTGCAAGGTCGCGTGATCCGAGTAATCCGGCGATACGGTATATACGTCATGCCCCCCGACCAGCTCGACATGAATACTAAGCTGTCGCAGCAGGCGCACTGCATCAGCCCTGATCGCCCTGCGGGTCACTGCATCCTCACATCCATAAACTTCGATATGTGCAATTTCATCGGGGCGGACGTAATGCACTTGAGCGACAAGCGCGAGTGTCAGGTCAGGATATTGCGCGGCAATCGTATCTTGCACGGCGGCTAATGCGATCGCTTGTGTCATGTCTACCTCCCAAGGGGATCATATGAGGGATGGTAGGAGTGGAGAGATTTGAACTCTCGCGCCGACAGTCATCTACTGTCCGTAGGGTGTATAAAGCCCGTTGCCCACCAAGGCACTCCCCCGATTATATCTGGCTGGATCAGCTAGATATTCGGGGGTAGGGAATGTGGTTGGTGTGCAGATGCGAGCTCATACTCTCACAGTGCCGCAAAGTAAGACGGCTGGCAAGAGCGACCGCAGGTATCCCAAGTTACTTGGACTTACTTGAAGTTACTTGAGGTTACTTGGCTCCTGGGCCTCGCCCCCCCTTACCGGCTGTCCTCCGCGCCGATATTGAACGCCCTTTTGAGCTGTTTCAGCCCAACACTTACTATAGCCTACCCCGCTCACTGTGGTCCACGACCGCGCCGCGGGGCACCCCCGGGGGCATTCAAAGCCTTGGTATAGCGCTGCAAAGCGGCATCATTTTTTGCAAAAGCCTCAAAATTGCCACCAAGATCTGGTCGTTTTCGAACCGACATGCGAGAGCAACAAAGACTATCAAGGATCGGTTATGCGACTTAAGAATTTTCTGAACGCCATCTTCGCGGCTGCGCTGCTCGCCCTTCCTACTATCGGGGCCGCGCAAACAATCTTGACGGTTTCGACCCCTGAGCAATCCGCAACCTATACGCTGGAAGAGCTGCTCGCGCTGCCTCAGACCACCGTTGTGACCACAAACGACTATGTAGATACCGCCACAACGTTCCAAGGGCCGCGTCTGCGCGCTGTGCTGGAACCCCTGAATATCGGGCCTGACGCGTCCCTGAAGATGGTCGCACTCAATGATTTTAGCTCAAATGTGCCGTCCGTAGATGCCTTCGATTACGACGTCATTCTGGCGGTGCTACGTGATGGTGAGCCGATGTCAGTGCGGGATAAAGGACCTATATGGGTCATTTATCCAATGGACGACCATGCGGAGCTTCGAGACGAGGCCTTTAATGGCAGACTGGTATGGCAGCTCAAAACTATAGCTATCGAGTGAACGGTAAAAGCAGGATCATTCGCGCGGTACTCCTCGTCGTTTTTGTCGGTGCCGTGCTCTTTGGTATCGGGGTCGTCTATAAGCTGAGCGATAGGGTCGACAATATCCAGACCGCGGAGCAAAGCGACCCCCTTTGGATCGGCTCGCAGCTTCAGTTCGAAGTGCTCAGGCTTGAGAAAGAACTCAGCGAAGTCGTGCTCGGCCTTAGACCCCCAACGGATGTGGCTTTGCGCTTTAACATTGCCTGGAGCCGGATCACGATCCTTCAGGAAGGTAAGCTTGCACGGCTCCTCAAGAGCTTTGGCATAGATCAAACAGTGCTTTCTGATCTGGAGCAGACCTTCCAGACCGTTGAGCCCGATATCGCTGAGTTCACGTCACAAGAGCTGACAAATGACGCGGCGCGTCAAAAAGCTGCAAAGATTCTTGCAGAACTCGAAGGTTACGACATCGCTTTGCGCAATCTGTTGGTGGCCCTTGCCCAGGCCAAAAACAGCACATTATCAGAGTTCCGAACTGGCTTATTGTCATTATCGCATGTCATTGCCTATCTCGGCACGACGCTTTTAATCCTCTTCGGCATCTTCGTTTCTCTGCTTCTGCTCGAGCTGCGCGCCGCCAAGAAAAGGGAAAGCAAAATGCGCATTCTGGCTGAAGAAGCAACTTCAGCTGCGCGCCTGAAAATGAATTTCATGAGTGTGGTTAGCCACGAGTTGCGCACGCCGCTGACGTCACTGCTAGGCGGGTTGTCCTTGCTGAAAGCCAGGGTCGGCACCACCCTGAAAGACCCAGCCGCCCTGAAACTGCTCGATGTCGCTGACCGCAACGGAAATCGGCTCCTGACACTCGTCAACGATATTTTGGACGCCCAGGCCTTGAGCGAAGGGAAAGTCTCCGTAAAGCGCGAGACGGTGGACCTCAATGACGTGGTCACAACTGCAGTTGAGAACTGCCAAGTCTACGCAGAAAAACTCGGCGTCAGCTACGCGGTCCACATCCCCCAAGAGCCCGTGATCACCTTCACAGACGGCGCACGGGTGACGCAAATTTTAAACAACCTGATCTCCAATGCTGCCAAATTCACCTCCGCCGGGGATGTGGTTGAAGTTCGCTTGACGCGGATCAGCGAGAGAGCGCGGATTGAGGTTACGGACCATGGGATCGGCATCCCCGCAGACCTGCAGCCCGACATCTTTACCCCCTTTCATCAGATTAACCCTGGCACCACGGGCGCAAACAAAAGCAGTGGCTTAGGCCTGAGCATCACCAAACAATTGATAGACCTGCTCGGCGGCAAGGTGGGGTTTACCTCCGTCGAAGGCGACGGATCGGTGTTTTGGATTGAACTCGATCTGCTCTCGCAATCTCATCTGGCCAAGAGCGCGTAATTTGCCCTTCTACCCCCCTAGTTCAAAACACCGCTACGCGGGGCCGCGCAGCCGCTACAATAAAATAAAAGCTTTTGGGTCGGCAGTGAGCCGGATAATGGGTCTCATCACAGCATATCCATTGCCAGAGCGCCCCCCGCCACCTACACATTTGAGACGAAATACGGGGAAGTGCATATGTGGAATTCGGGCTACGTATCTGAGGTAGATTATACGTTCGGTCATTTTTCCTTTTTGTCCCCGAACAGCCTGAAGTTCACGGCCTTGATGGAAGGCTGCAAACATTCCGTTTCGGATAACCCCACATATCTAGAGCTGGGGTTTGGCCAGGGCATCTCTTTGAACATGCATGCCGCAAGCAACCCTGGGCAGTACTGGGGGGCTGATTTCAGCCCGACCCAAACCTCAACCGCAGTGGATTATGCCAGGCACGGGGCCGGAAACCTCAAGCTCTTTGACGACTCCTTTCAGGATTTCCTCCTGCGCCCCGACCTGCCCCAATTCGATATGATCGTCCTGCATGGCATCTGGTCTTGGGTGCCGCGCAAGGCACGGGCGGCAATCGTACAAATCGCAAAAGATCATCTCAAACCCGGCGGCCTGTTCTATATTAGCTATAATGTGAAGGCCGGTTGGGAGGGGGTCGCCCCTCTCCGCGATTTGCTGGCCCAGTATTACAAAAGCCATCGCAGTGGCACAGTTGTCGATCGGGTGAACGCCGCCTTGGCTTTTGCCGCAGAGATGCTGGAAGCTGATGCCAAGTTCTTTGCCCAGAACCCCATCGCTAAAGCGCAACTGAACGACATGAAGAAGAAAGATCCTATCTATCTCGCGCATGAGTTTTTCAATGAGACTTGGGACCCCATGAGCTTTTCGGAGGTTTGTGATGCGCTCGCCCCTGCCAAGTTGGAACATCTGGGATCAAGCACCCTTTTGGACGGGGTAGAGGCCATTCATTTGAGCCCAAAAGCAATGGACATCCTTGCCCGCGCGCCGGATGCCCGTGCCGCCGGCGATCTGCGCGATGTCTTCGTCTCCCAGCGGTTTCGGCGCGACGTTTTCGTCAAAGGCTTAAGAAGCCAGACGCCCCACGCACGGCAACGGCAGCTTCTACAGCAAAAGTTCATGCTCATAAAACATGCCGAAAACCTCCCCGACACCATCAAAGGTGCCCGCGGAACGGCAAGTCTTGATCAAGACCTATATGGGCGGATCCTACGCGCCTTCTCCGAAGACAATGGCTATACTCTCTCAGTAAAGGACATTTTGACCTCTCCTGTGAGCCAACCGCTGACCTATGCTCAGATCGACCAAGCCCTCAGGGTGCTGGTGGATCTGGGTATGCTCGCCCCCATAAGCCCCGCCGAGGTCATGGATGCGGTCAGACCAGGAACAGAACGGATGAATGCCAAGCTCTGCAGAGATGCGGCATTCGATGATAGCGTCAAATATCTGGCCTCTCCGGTTATTGGCACGGGGGTCCCAGTGTCGCGTTTTGAGCAGATGTTCATCAACAGCCTCTCTCGCGGTTTGGGCGACCCGGCCAAATACATTTGGCAGATCTTTGAAACCCAAGGCCAGCGGCTCCAAAGGGAGGGTGCCGTCTTAGAAACGGCAGAGGCTAACCTAGCGGAACTCCAAAGCCAGCTAGAAGAATTCCAAAAGAACCGTCTTCCTCTCCTCCACCGCTTGGGCGTGGTGTCTCGTGAAGGGAAAATAGACCTTACATTTGAAGACCCATTGGAAGTCTAAAGCAGACTTGGTTCGGCACCGCAGACGCATGCCAAATTTTAAGTAGACATTAGGGCTCTTGATGCGACCAGATTATCTGCATGATCTTTTTAATCGTCCGCACATGCGCCGAACGGTTCTTTATGCTCTGATATTTCTACTGGCGCTGTGGCATGGGCATTTTTTTCTGACCGGATACCGACTGTCAGCTGATGATGTCTATTTTACCTACATTGCGCTGCAGGGACCAAAAACAGTTCTAGAGACCGCCCGCTGGCTTGCCGAAGGTCAGGGACGGGTCGGATTTCTGTATCTTCAGCCAATCAATATGTTCGCGGCGCTGATGTCCGAGGTGTTGTTCTGGCGCCTCTTGTTCGTCACGCTCTACTTTCTTACGGTCTGGCTCATCTTTGTCTACGCAGGCAAAGTACTCAAACTGTCTATTGCACCCTTTGCTTTCCTTATCTTCCTAGCCCTGCATCCTCTGGGCTTTGAGCATCTTCCGCCCACCACCTATCCGCTACAGAACACCTTACCTTTTCTGGTATTGGTCATCTGTCGCCTGGCGGCCCTATCTTATCAGGAACGAGGCGCGTGGTGGGTGCTGAACCGTTTGCTTCAGTTCGGCGCCATGCTGGCCACTGAATTTACTTTGCTTTTGGGCATCGTCATGGTGGCCGCAGAGGTATTTGCCAATCACCCCTTGTCCCTGCGCCGTCCTCTGTCCTGGCTACGCGCCCTTGTGAAAGACACAGGCGTCTGGATCGAGATCTTCACTCTGGGTTTGGTGGTGGGCGTCTATATTACCTATCGGCTAGCGCATCCTTCAGGGTATGAAGGGAACTCTCTCGCAGGGATCAACAATCTCAGCGCTCTGATGGGCACCACCTGGCACCATATCAATGATGGGTTGGTGCTGCCGCGCTTTAGAAGCCGTTTTTTAGACGTGCCGCTCTCAATCGGGGTCGGGGCAATCCTTTCCGGCCTCGCCATATATGCGGCCATAGTTTTGGCCCTTCGCGCGCCCCTTGGTAAAAAAATCTCTTTGGCAGCAGTCATCCCATTTCTGCTGATCAGTATGGTCTTTGTTACCTTGCCCGTCACTGCGTCACTCAAACAACAGGGCTGGTGTGAAGGGGCAGGCCACTGCGCCTATCTCGACAGCCGCACCAGCATTTTGGGTGTGGCTCTCCTTTTTGCCATCTTGGGAGTGACCGTTTTGCAGCGCCGTAAAGGCGGTAGGTTTGAGAAGGCGCCACGTCACCTAATGGCTGGCGTAACTGCATCTATTTTTGTTCTGGGCGGGCTACACAACTGGCATGTTGCTCAAGACATGATGCGCTACGATAGGATTTGGAAAAGCGCCCATCTCTTGGCCTGTATGCCCAGTCTTCAACCCGAAACGCCGGCCCATCTGTATGATCTTATTGATCCCCATCGGCGCATTCCATTTCATGAGGCCGAGGCCCCGCTGCGGTTCTGGCCTCTCTACCTTGAGACTGTCCGCCGCCAGCATGATTGTTCAAGCACGGCGGTATTACAGCGCAGCTTTGTGGGAAGCTATCTTCCCAGTTTATGGCCAAATAAGCTTCAGGATATCGGTGGGAATGAGGGCGCGAAATATTTGGGAGCGGGATGGTCTAACATCGAGGAATGGGGGGTCTGGAGCAGCGCTGACAAAGCGGAGCTGATCATCATCCCCAAAGGGCTAGAGCCCGGGGACCAAGCAAGACTGCAGCTCAATGCGCATATGTTTCTGAGCCCAAACCGGAGCGCACAACGCCTTATCGTTACCCAAAACGGACAAACGCTTTGGGAGGGTACGCGTGGCTCCGAAAATCAGCCCTCTGACCTGATCTTCCCTCTCCTGCCTCATGACCCGGCACAGGAGACCATCACGCTGACCCTTACACTGCCCGATGCCCATGCGCCCTCCTCTGGAGGAGATACCCGCACGCTTGGCATCGGTTTAAAAGGGCTTCTTTTGCATAGGCCCTGACCGCTTATCGGGGGGCGTAGACCCAAAATTTAAACAAAAGAAACGTGATGGCAGGGGTCACACAAGCGATAAATGCTCCGGCCCACCCTGATGCCCATCCCAATCCTTCTGTGACCAAAGCCACCCAGAACGCATTGAGCGCGTAGCCTACGGCCACCACCACGCTAAAACGTAGCGCCAGCTTTCCGCCCGACCTCGCCTGTTTGGCAGGCCCCGCGAAACTGAACCATGTATGCCCCACATACGACACGCTGACGCTGACCAAAAACCCTACAGCATTGGCGGCTTGAGGCGACACGAACGAAAGCATGGCAAGATAGGTCCCCACATGTACCCCGGTGGCCAATACCCCTACCCCTCCAAAGCGCAAAATCTCCCCAAGAAGATGGAACATTAGGACTTTTGATCCTCGACTACAGCCTTCTCAAAATGAATTTGCTCCCGCACCAAATAGATCGGCCGTGCCTTCACCTCGGTGAATATGCGCGCCAGATATTCGCCAATAATGCCCAAGTTAATCATGATTAACCCGTTGAAAAACAACAAAACTGTGGCGATTGTGGCAAAGCCGGGCGTGTCGCGCCCAAACAATAGTGTATCGATCACGATATAAAGCATGAACAGAAGGGCCGCGGCTGCGACCATAAACCCCACATAACTCCACATTCTGAGCGGCACGGTGCTAAAGGAGATGATCCCCTCCATCGCCAATTGAAACAGCTTACGGAACCCGAACTTACCACTTCCCTCTTGGCGTGCAGGGCGTACAAAATCGATCGTGGTTTGGCGAAACCCAAGCCAGGCAAATATCCCCTTCATAAAACGGGTGCGTTCCGGCAAGCGGTGCAAAGCATTCACCACCTCACGGTCCATCAAACGAAAATCTCCGACATTCTCGGGGATTTCGACATCCGACATCATCCGGAGCAAGCGATAGAACATACGGGCCGAGCCCCGCTTGAACATCGTATCCGAACTACGTTCAGCCCGGCGCGCCAACACGACATCAAACCCGTCCTGCCAATGCGCCACCATTTTTGGCAGTAGCTCTGGCGGCTCCTGCAGGTCCGCATCTATCGGGATAACCGCAGCGCCGCGCGCTAAATCCAGCCCGGCTGTCAACGCCGCCTCTTTACCGAAGTTACGCGTCAAATCGACGATCCGTACACGTGGATCTTTCCGCGCAATACCGGTCAGCGCAAGAAGTGTAGCATCGCGCGAGCCATCATTTACACAAACGATCTCATAGGGGAGCCCGATACCATCCAGTATTGGACGAACTGTTTCGAAGAACCGCTGGACAACGTTTTCCTCGTTGTACATCGGCACCACGAGGGACAGGTCTGGAGCATTCGTGATGTCTAGAGAGTTGGTCATCAAGAGCCTAATGGTTGAATACAGTCACTCGAGGCAACACGCCGGATGCTTAACTTTCTCGACAATCTTAGCAAAACTGCGCCCCAAACAACCACAATTAAACGTCCACAGCCCCTTTGCCGCTAAATCCACCCGCAAACGGCGGCAAGGGAGCTTTTAGTCTGGAAGATTAAGACAAGGTGCCCCGCCTCCTACGTCACGATAGGGAAATTTGAGTTTGCGATAACGTTCAAGTGCTTGGTTACCCATTGCACCTTAAGCGGCCCGCGCGCGCCTGAGCGCTCAACTAGCTGGCAACTGAGCGGTCAACCTAGAAATAACCCTATCGGCTAGGATGATGAGCAATCTCTCACTGGCGTCACTTTGTGCTGCGACAGATAAATCATCTTTAGAGGAGTAGGATGTGAAGGACTCTACCCGCCCAGAGGCGATCACGTCCCCGTTCGCCTCATCTATCAACTGATAGTGCACGTTTCCTATCTTCTGTGCTCTAGCAACATCGCTCAAGTCTAGGCCTTGATCATATATCGAAATATTATACTGCAAGGTCGTGCTCGCACCCAAGTTACGCCCCAGCCTTTCTTCAAAACTACGGGCAAAAATATATTCTCCCCGGTTCGTTGGAGCTACCAACTTGATATTCTGGAGATCGTTGCCAACCTGTGACCCTGAGGCATATATCGGCTCAAACCCACAGGCCCCCAGCCCCGAAACCATGAAAATCGCCATAAAAGAATAGATTAACCGGCTTCGCATGTTGTCACTCCTGTGCCGACGGCCCCTGCGTCTAAAATCTACAATCTGATGAAACCCTATCGCTCCATTATCCTTTAACCTTGCAAATGTGCGCTTAGCACTTGTTTAGGCCCACTCCCAATTGGATGACAGTGTAAAACACCGCTATGCGATGAGCCCGGGGGGCGCTCTGAACGTCTCTTCAGACACTGCTCGCCAGCCAGGGAGAGGCCCTTTGGCAGAACCGTTTCCCTATCAACTTCCACCGTTTGGGCGAGGTGATTGGCAAATGGTTTTTGCATAAGCAACTCGCTCAAAACTCCAAAGGGTCTTTGGCAGTGGTTTCGGAGGGGCGGGAATTATGGAGTTGGATAACATTTGTTGCATGACTAGGAACGTCGCCGCGCCCAAAGCTGGAATAGCTTCGGGCCGCGTGATGTAGCCCAAGGCCCAGGATGGACCCCAGCCCAATGCCTGCCAAATCCGCCATGAGATCAATAAAATCACCCGAACGTCCAACAAAGGGCTGTATGATCTCAATCAGAGCGCCATAGGCGGTGGCCCCCGGAACCATCCGCGTAAGCCCTTGTGGATAAAGAGCAGCACAGGGCAATACCAAAATTGCGAACGCCCATATATGGTGGTCCTTATCACGACCAGGCATATCTGAAAGCCCCAGCGGGAGAAGCATCAGCATACCGATGCAAATCATCAGCCCTACCGTGACCCATAAAACGATTGTGCGGCGGGACGAGGTCTTCAAGTCAAGCGCGCGCAAATTGGACATGAAAGCTCAACCTATCGTTAGCTCCCGGGGCTAAGCACCCTCGGGCGGAGATGACGGCATTTATAGAGCGCTTTGACGGCTTTGTATTTATACCAAGGCGTTAAAATTTGCAGCCAGAGGATAGGCGATCAAAAATCGCGGACTGATCGTATGGCCCCGCTTTGCATCATACCCCAAAGCCAAGCAGGTTCATGGAAACGGACGCTCTCGCACCACCGCCCTGCTTACGCTAAGGATTAGGCACCCCATTAAGGGCTTCCTCAAAACGCTTCGCTGCCCCCATGTCCTCATTCATGAGGCATCAAATGTCTTTGGTGGGTTACCGCCCTCCAGCATTCCTTTAAAAGTTGCATAGGCATCAGTCTTACGACCATCCGTTAACGACGAGCAGCGCTTCCGGGTGCGCGCCACTGCCAGTCATTCGTCCTCATCTGACAGTGGCGCGTCAAGATTAGCATCGGCGTTTCCAACCAATGCTTTGAGCCGGTCATGCAAGCCCCCGTTGAGTGCCTGCAGGCGTTCCGGATGCGTCTTGATGTCAGCTTCGATAAAATCAAGGAACGCATCCAATGCGCCCCCCTCTTCGGCAACCATGGCTTCAATATAGGTCCGACCGTACCGACCTCGCAGTCGACAGGATCGCAAGCTACATCCGCCCGCCGAGCGCAATGCCCCCTAAGGCATCAGTTCTTTTGCAATGCACGTAGAACGCGGTCGAGCGCTTTGCCCTGTTTGGAATATTTAGGCGGCCCATCTTTGACCAAGTTGTAGTAGGATGTGACATCATAGAGCTGCACGGGCAGGCGCAAATCTTGCGCAGTGAGCTGCCCCGTGGCGGCCAAAACGGCATAGGCCGCAACATAGAGATTGGCGCGCGCAGTGACCCGCGTAGATTCCGCGTCCAACAATACCTGCTCGGCATCCAAAACATCCAAGGTGGTCCGGGCCCCCAGCTTTGCTTCCTCCCGCACCCCCTCAAAAGCGGCACGCGCGGCGCGGATCTGCCGATCTGAGGCTTCAAGTTGCGCCCGCGCCGAGGACAAAGACGCATAGGCATTGCCAACTTCTTGAGAGACCTCGCGGCTCACAACATGAAGATTGGCGCGCTGCGCATCGTGCTGGGCCATGGCCCGCCGCACAGCTGAAGACAGCGCCCCACCTTGATAGATTGTTTGACCTGCCTCCACCCCAATACTGCCACTGCGGCTATAGCGCTGACTGTCGAATGTTTCTGAAAGACCGTAGTTCCCTTGCAGCGTGACCCGAGGCTGCATCGCCGCCTCGTTTGAACTGACAGCCAACCGTGCGGCCGCGACCTGATGTTGTGCGGCCAAAACGGCGGGATGCGTCCGCACAGCCAGAGCCTTGGCCGCCTCTAAATTGCCACCCACGTTCGGCAGCTGAGGCGGGGGGCTGAGATTGCCGGGCTTGCGGCCAACGACATTGAGATACTCCTCCACGGCGCGCAGCAAGGCACCTTCTGCCCCCGCAAGCCCACTGCGGGCCTGTGCCAATTGCGCTTCAGCAAGAGCGACATCCGTGTTCGTCACCTCCCCCACATCAAAACGGTCGCGCGCGGCACGCAGCTCTTGGGTCAAAAGACGCAGGTTGTTGTTGCGCAGTGCGACGACGTCTGAAGCTTCAATGACCCCCATATAAGCGGAAACGGCGCGCAAGAGCACCCGCTGCTCAAGGTCGAGAAGCGTCTGGCGGGTGGCCAGTACCGTCTCCTTTGTCGCCTCAATCCGGTATTGGCTGGCGCCAAAATCATACAGCAGCAGCTCCCCAATCAGGTTGATTGACGCGGTCAGAGCTTCGGTGGATTGTGAGGGTGCGAGACTGGAGGCCCGTGTGCTGCCAAAGCTCTGCGTTAGCCCCCCAGCCCACCGCAAGACCGGTTTGAGCGCGGCCTTAGCACTGGCGACATCTTCATCTGCGGCGCGCAACAAAGCCCGGTTTTGATCCAAGAGCCCTGAATGCTCATAGGCCCCCACCAGCGCGTCCGCCAATGTTTCCGACCACAAAGGGCGCGGCACCAACAACACCAGCGCGAGGGGCAAGGCAACACTCGCCTGCTTTAGAGCCCTTTTGAAACGGTTGATTTGCATTGCTCGTATCGCCTTTTATATGCGCTCTCTCTCTTTGGCTTAAGCAGGATGGAAGCGCGTTTCTTGCTCTGAGCGCTTAAAAGACAAGCCCCCAAGATCAGGCTTCCGCCATCCACCTACTGCCGCGCGTCTTCACAGAACGCGCATAATGTAATGAGATATCACGTCAGAAACCTTGTGAGGGAGTGTGCCATATCCGAGAGCGATTTGCCATTTGATATCTCTTGCCGCGCGGCTCAATCATCCTTGTGGTTCAACACGGCCTCAACATCCTGCGCCACATCGTCCCATGTGCGCAGCGCACTTGTGCTGATCTTCTGTTCCAGAGCGCGCCGATGTTCAGGATCCGCAATCAGCCGGTGGCAGGCTTCATAGATGCTGCTGATGGAGTGGGCATCGCAATATTCCACCAAATCCCCACCGACCTCAGGCATGGAGGAATTATCTGCCACCACCGCGGTCTTGCCAAAAGACAGACTTTCACCGATCGGCAACCCCCAGCCTTCGTAGAAGCTCACGGTCGCTGTAAAAAGGCAGTTCTCATACAGAAACCCAAGTTCGGTATCGCTGGGGCGTTTGGCAAATTGCACCCAGCCTCCTAGGTTGCCCGTAGCTGACATCAACTCTTCAAAATCGCCGTTATACCAGCCCGGCTTGCCAGCAAAGACAAGCTTGGGCACCTCAAGTCCCGGGGTCTGAATAAGACGTTGCCAAGCTTGAGCAAGACTCCAAAGGTTCTTGCGCGATTCCATCGTGCCCACGACCAGAACAAAAGGCGTCTTGGTCAGGTTCAACACAGATTGCTGCAACCCCTGCAAACTGCTGAGACGCGATTTAAACGGCTTTGCAGGATCATTTACCCGGTTGGAGTGCACCACGTTGAACTTCTGTGCCAGCGGCACCACGTCGATGGGGCGCTGCTGCCCGACTTCGTCCATAAAGCGCCGCAAATCCCGTGCGGTATTTTGAGAGTTTGCCATTAAGCGGTCGCAATAGTCCAAAGAGGACCGCAGCCAGTGATAGAATTCGCCCGAGAAATCCGCCGCAATATGCTCGGTCGCAATGATCGGGATCAGATCATGCACCAGCTGGTAGATCTCAAGGCTCTTGTCGTCTTTCAAACGCTGCAGAGCGGGCTCTAACCCATCGATGTTCCAGATCGCCCCTAGAATGATCAGCTGATCACCTGGCTTCGCGGTTTCGCTCACAACCTCTCGGGAAAGCTCCTGCACCCCGCGCGCCTGAAGCGGTGCGCGCCGCGTCTTGAAGGCTTCCCACTCTTCAATGCTCGAACCCATCTTGGCGAAATAGCGCTCATGTCCGCGCGCCGCGTGATACGCACGCACCTTATGGTAAAACCAATACTTCAGGGGTCTGTTGCGATAACGCACCAATGTCGGCGCAGCATCATGTTGAGAGCGTGCCTTTTTGCCAAAGAAAACCACCCCCAAATCATCAGGAGAAAACTCTTCCATATCCTTAAGAAAACCGGACTCGATGGCGACATAGGCGCGTTGGCCCCGATCCCAGTAACTCAGCCGGACATTCTCGGCCCCCAAGCGCGCGACCATACGACGGATGACTTCGAAAGAGACCCTTTGAATACCCGATACAGTGGTTTCTTTTTCCACGTAGATTAGGATATCGGTCACGTCAAAATAGTACATGTCGGGTGCGGTTCCTTGAGTCTGGTGCACAATCCCCAAGAGGAGTAGAACACCGCTTTGCGACGCTCAGTGAAGAACAATTACAAGTTCCTCAACCCCAGAGACGATGTTAGGACGACTTATGAGCCCTATATATTTTGACCTTTCAGAACAATTTCTGTCTTCTGGGGTCAAGTTCAAATATTATGGCATCGCGCGCACCGTGATGGAGGTGGGCTATGAGCTCGCCCGCTCCTCGGCTGACGTCCGCTTCGTCGTATTCTCTCCTGCACATGATCGCTTTTTTGAGGTTGAGCCAAACATAGGATCTGCCTCCGAGACAGGTGTCTGCGACCCCAACATGCCGGTCGAAGCAAAGCCTATGCGCTTTCGCTATAGCTTTCCCGAACCTCATTGGCTGCGCGATGCACTCTACCCGCTTGTAAGCACAGTGATGAAACGTATTTGCCTACGCAGATGGCGCCGGGCAATCCCAGAAGGAAGTCTGCGCGAAGTTGATCTCTCAGGCCAAATCCTCGTGTCCCTCGGACGGCCCAAAATGATGGCAGATTACCTCGTCGCCTTGGATAAGCAGAACATCCGCACGCGGTTCTATCCGCTGATCCACGACATGATCCCGCTGCATGAATTTGCGCACCCCCGCCAAAGCATGTTTGCGCGCAATTTCGCGCACGACAATGGAATCGTCATCAACCACGCTGAAAAAGTGATGACCAATTCCCATTTTACAAAAACAGAAGTCGAAAAGTTTTCTGCCTCCGGTCATTTGCCCGACATCCCCCCCGTTGTGCCCGTCCCCCTGCCCCATGAGTTGCGCCCAACCGATGAAACGGTCGATGTCGATATCCCCGACACTCCCTATTTTCTGGGGGTTGGGGTGATGACCGGGCGCAAAAACCTTGAGTGCATTCTGCAAGCAATGCTGCACCTGCACGACACAGGCCGCCCTGTGCCGCTGTTCGTTTTGGCCGGCGCCCATAGAAAGAGAACTGTCGCGCATCTCGACAAGCCAGAGCTGGCGCCGATCAAAGGTAAAGTGCGGCTCATTTTGAATCCCAACCAAGCGAGCTTGCGCCGGCTCTATCAAAAAGCCCGCGCGCTCATCATCCCGAGCCACATGGAAGGCTTCGGCCTGCCTTTGGGTGAAGCTCTATGGCTGGGAACCCCCGGACTTTCCGCCTCGGCCCCGGCTTTGCGCGAAGTAGGAAGGGATTTGGCGGAATACTTCGATCCAAACGATCCTAAGGCGCTCGCGGCCCTGATCGACAAAATGCATACTGATCCCGCAGCCTATGAAGCTGCAAAAGTCAAAATACGGCGCAACCATTCCTCACTCCGGACTTGGAAAGACGTTGCGACAGATATTATCGCCACGGTAACCGCCAGTTCCACGAAAGCCTGAAGCAGACCATGGCCAAGCAAGATCATACTGCAGCAGCAGAACCAGTAGATACGCCAAACGCCGCCTCCAAAGGCAAAAAACGTGCGCCGCTCTTCAACGACCAAGATAAAGACAACATCTCCTGGTTCTGGTCTGCCTACTTGAAGCAACGCACGCCTTGGTTGGGTCTAGTGATGCTGATGATCCTCGTTCAGGGCTTTGCCTATCAACAGTTTATCGCCCTCACGGAAAGCGGGCTAAGGGTGATCTTCGACGAAGGCACGGTCGCAGGGCTGGTCAAAGTCTGCGGCATGGTGCTGGCGATTTTCAGTCTACGCGCGGTGATGTCTTACTGGGTTCCCAGGCTTTCAGCTTGGCTGGCCAGCGACGCGGTGTTCAAGATGCGGCGCGATCTGATTGATCACATGATGACATTGGATCTGGCGTTTTTTGAGCGGACAAAGTCGGGCGATATCATCCTGCGACTGGTCAATCAGGCGCAAGACCTGTCGGGCTTCATTGGCCAGACCACGGTCAACGCGGTACGCGACACCGTGACCATCATCGCCGTTTCGGGCTATCTGATTTGGAAAAACCCAGCCCTTTTCATGCTGGTGATCATCGTCATGCCCACGATCACAGTTGTCGTCCGGCGGATCTCTCAAGGCATCAAAGGCACGCAAGCAAACGCCGAGAATGCCATGGGCAACTACATGTCTGGGATCGAAGAGATGACGAACGGCATGCGCACCGTCAAAATCTCCAATCAGGAACCCGTGGAAAAAGCCCGCCTGAACAAAGCTACCGGTGAGATCAAAGACCTCTCTATTCGTCTGCAAAGACTGCAGGCGATGATGAGCCCTACCGTCGATGTGCTGGCCGCAATCATCTATGTTCTCATCATCGGGGTGGGAGGCTACATGGCCCTCAGCCCAGGGTTTGAGATGGATGGCGCCGGCATCATCGGCTTTATGATTGGCATGGCGCTAATCTTTGATCCTGCACGCCGCCTCACTGCCTTCTTTGTCAGCATGCAAGCCAGCTTGATCATCCTCGACAGTCTGCGCTCACTCTACCGCGAAGTCCCCAGCATCACCAATGCGCCGGACGCCAAAGAGACGTTCAACGCCACGGGCGATATCATTCTGGATGACGTCACCTTCCAGTATTCCGAGAAACACCCCCTGTTCCACAACGTGAACATGGTTTTTGAGGGCGGCAAGGTCACCGCCATCGTCGGGGCAACTGGGTCCGGTAAAACCTCAGTTCTCAGCCTCATCGCCCGGCTTTACGATGTCAGCGACGGGGTTGTGACCATCGGCGGGACGCCCGTGAAAGAGCTGCGCGTCGACAAGCTGCGCCAATCTTTTTCCGTGGTCGCCCAAGACATCGTCATCTTCAACAGCTCGATTTACGAAAACATTCGCTATGTGCGTCCCAACGCCACTGAACAAGAAATCTGGCGCGCGGCTGAGCTTGTAGGCATCGACCAATTGATGCGCGACCGCGGCGACGCGCCCTTAGGCCCAAAAGGCTCGCAACTCTCAGGCGGGCAGAAACAACGGATCGCCATCGCCCGGGCGTTCCTGCGGTCCGCCCCAATCTTGCTGCTCGATGAGGCCACATCTGCGCTCGATCAGCGCACCGAAGAGAAAGTGCGCGGCGCTATCCACGAGCTTTCCAAGGGCAAAACCACGATCCTGGTCGCTCACCGCCTGTCAACGGTAACCCACGCCGATAATATCTATGTCCTTGACGAGGGCCGGGTGGTTGAAGAGGGCACCCATACCGAGTTAATGGCCGAAGAAGGGCTCTATGCCGCTATGTTCAATGCGCAACGCAGCAGCTATGGTTGAGTGAGCTGCGTTTGCCTTCACATCTAAAGGAATAGATATGCCATCGCTCAAACTGCCCCTGTTCCTTTTGGCCAGCGCTGGTATCGCGCTTGCAGCCTGTACAGTACCTTCCATGCCAGAAGCACCTGATGGCGCTCAGTTCTACGCCAAAAACTGCGTTGCGTGCCATGGAACATCAGGAAAAGGAGACGGCGTTCTAGCCGCAAACCTTGACCAAGCGCCGACAGACCTCACCCTGCTGGCCCGTAAGAACGACGGCACGTTCCCCCGCGCGCGGGCCCTCAGCTATATCTACGGGCATCCAGAGCAACGTAATATGGAACGCCCTATGCCGCAGTTTGGCGGGGCAATGGCACATGATACCGTGCCGGTTGAGATAAATGGCGTCCTCACCCCAACCCCACGTGAGTTGGCAGGCTTGCTGGTCTATCTCGAAAGCATTCAGCGATAAGGGCCTTCGTGTGTAAGGCATGAAGCTCCCTCATGCATCCCTTCGGGCTCGTTCACCAAAATGGCAATGAAACCTATCCATAAGCGGTGAGCGCTGGCATGGACAGCAGTCCATGGCAAAATGTGGATAAGCACTCTAGATGCCGCCCTTCTAGGGCTCTGGGTTGTTATAAGCGGTGCAAATTTTGATATGCACAGGCAGATCATTTTCACCTGGTGATCTACTATCGCATATCATTATTGATGCCACGCCGCATACGTGATATATCATTGCATATCAGGAGTTGATTTTGATGTGCAAAGGCAGATCAAAAATGAGTTACGCTAGCGAAAACATCGCTGCTTCCCTGAAGCTGGCACGTGAAAACAAGGGGTTAAGCCAAAGAGAGCTTAGCGCTCGCTCAGGCGTGCCACAGTCGCATATCTCAAAGATCGAGAGCAACGCAGTCGATCTGCGGCTCTCAAGTCTTGCTTCACTTGCCCATGCGCTTGACCTTGAATTGACGATGATACCGCGCAAATCGGTCCCAGCCGTCAGGTCGATTGTGCGCAGTACGGGCAGCCACAAACCTCACAGCAATAACGATGCACTACGTGAGCTTGCGCGCGCGCAGCGCGTCCTCGATACACTGTCGTCATCTCTCCATGAGAGCCTTGCGGCAAACGCGCTACAAAAGCGTCTTCAAGAACTGAGTAACCTGCACAACATCTGGCAGGAGACTGGCTCAATCAAGCGGATCCGCCAAGATATTGAAAGAATTAAAAGTTCTGGAGACTTTGAAAAACTCGAAAAAATTGCCAAAGAGACGCAGCGTCTGCACAACATGCTAGCACATAATGTGCCGTCACGGATGATCAGCGAGCCAACACGTAGACCCGCCTACAGCCTGGACGAGGATGGCAGTGATGGCTGATGTCTCTGTTTTAAATGTCGAGCTTTATGGAGAAGCTATCGGCACGCTGACACGCGTCCCGGGGGATCGCAGTCTGTTCGCGTTCAACGAAGATTATATCGAGAACGCTGACCGCCCGACACTTGGCCTGTTCTTCAAAGATGAATTCGGCGACCTGCGTACGGAGTTTAAGCCAGTCCAAAAGCAGGTCATGCCGTTCTTCTCCAATCTCTTGCCGGAGGGGCACTTGCGCAAGTACCTCGCAGAGCAAGCAGGCGTGAATGCTGAGCGAGAATTCTTTTTGCTTTGGGCCCTAGGGCGTGACCTTCCCGGGGCGATTACGATCAAGCCTGCGGACGGCGAAATCTGGCCACCGGAGGCTGCGCATGTAACGGGCAAAGACGCCTCGAACCCCAAAGATAACATGCTTCGGTTCTCTCTCGCAGGCGTTCAGCTGAAATTCTCCGCCATTGAGGCCGCAAGTGGAGGGCTGACTATTCCCGCGTCGGGCATCGGCGGCAACTGGATCGTCAAGCTGCCGTCACGGGACTACCTAGGCGTCCCTGAAAACGAATTCTCAATGATGCGGCTGGCCAGCATGCTCGGCATAGACGTACCTCGCATTAACCTCGTCGACATAGAGAGTATCGCCAATCTTCCAGATGACACAGACCGCTTTGGCACAACGGCCTTCGTTATCGAACGCTTTGACCGGCGCTCCAGCGGCGACCGGGTGCATATCGAAGACTTCGCGCAAGTCTTTGGCGTCTATGGCGAAGACAAGTATAAAAAGGCGAGCATGCGCAATATTGCGGCTGTCATTGGCGCAGAAGGATCGGACGAGGACATCCGCGAATTCGTACGCCGCCTGACGTTCAACACGCTGATTGGCAACGGGGACATGCATCTTAAGAACTGGTCGCTAATCTACCCTGATCGACGCACAGCCGCCCTTGCGCCAGCCTATGATTTTGTATCAACAGTTCCCTACATTAGGGGTGACAGCTTTGCATTGAACTACAGCCGCGTGCGAGACTTTGCTGCCTTTGATGAAGATGAAATCTCCCATCTCGCCGCGAAAGCCGCTTTACCTGGGAAAATGGTTCTGGACGTGGCACGAGAAACCGCGAGCGATTTTGCATCGCTCTGGAAGCGTGAAAAAGATGCCCTACCGATGCTCGAAGACGTTAGGGCGGCCATTGATGCACTACTGTCAACCCTTCCTTTGGTGAAAGCACATCTTTAGAACACCGCCACCCCTTGGAATGACCCCGAAACCTATTTCCCTAGGGTGGTCCGGTATCTCTCAAAAAAGCTATCCACGGACTACGCCTTTGGAAGCGAGGAGGTTGGCGTCGTTCGGGGCCCTTCGAAGAGAATGGAAATGTTGATACCCAGGGATTCGGCGGTCGCCAGGGATGAGCCAAGATAGCTGGTGCCCTTTCCCCGCTCCAGTTCGCTGATAAAGCGTCTGTTGGTTCCGATCATGGAGGCGAGATCATCTTGGGATAGCCAAGCGTCTTGCGCCGGGCGCGGACGGACTCGCGAAACTGACGGGCCAGACGTTGTTCTGCGGGCTTCAATTGCATGGTAGCCCCCTCTTGATACAGTTCGGTAACTTTGCTGCCGTCAAATGCACCCCCATTCAAGGCAAGCGGAAAGATAAGAGTCACCCTCTTGGTCCTATTCATCGACTTCGCTGCAATACGCGCCAAGACTGGCAGGCAAAAATACGACAAAAGTCGTTCCTTCTCCTGGATGACTGGATACTGAAATCTCGCCCCCCATCCGCTCAACTTCGCGGCGAACGATGCTCATACCCAACCCTGTACCTCCGCCTTGACGTGCCGTTCTTGGATTGTGGGCTTCGAACTCCTCGAACAGCCTTCCGAGTTGCTCAGATTCAATACCACACCCCGTATCGCTAATGCGGAGGGTGACACCATCACGGCAGCGCTCTGGGGCGATCGCAGCATGCACTTCGCCCACGGAAGTAAACTTCACCGCGTTGGATAGAAGGCGCTGAATGACTTGAGTGAGCGATTGCGCATCAAAGAGGAAAAGCGGGTCATCTTTAAGGCTGCAGGTGAACGTAAGACCTATCCCTTTAGCCTTAGCGGCGCCTTGATGCTCTTCTACAATGCTACGAACGACTTCCGTTAGGTTAAAGGTTTCCGCGGCAATAGAAGAGCTGGCATCGTCTAAGTCAGCAATTCGCACGAGATCATCCGCAACTGCGCTCAGCCGAGAGACATTCCGCTCGATTACGCCAACAAGATTGCGCGCTTTCTCATCGGTAATAAGTGTACTTAGAAGGCGGGTTGCTCCCCCAATCGAACTCAGTGGGGTTCGCACTTCATGGTTGGCATGCGACAGAAAGCTTGCCCGGGTTGCCGCTGCTTGCTCGGCTAGGCGTTTGGCTTTTACGCGTCCGGTTTCAGCAGAGTTCAAGTGAAGCTGATCGGCTGCGATGGAAGCCAATCGGGTAAGGATTTCGACATCATTCTCATCCCAGTTCCTCGGTTGATGGTCTATACAGCATAAAGCACCAACTACGTTCCCTTGTTCATTGCGAAACGGAACCCCAAGATACCCGATGATCCCGAACTCTGCGACAGCTGGGTTATACTTAAGTTCGGGGTGTGTTCGAGCGTCTCGAACCAAAAGCGGCTTACCGCTGTCGCGCACATACTTGCAAAAAGAATGGCTTAGCGGTGTTGCGCGCGTTTGGAAAAGCTCTCCTGTCAAGCCAGAAGCTGATTTAAAAATCTGCTGGCCCCCGGCATCGTCGATAATCGTAAGAAGAGATACAGGCGCCTGCATGGTAAGGGATGCTATGTTCGTGAGCTTATCAAAGCGCGCGTCTCGCTCAGATAAAGACGCCCCCAGATCTATGGCTTCAGTTTCGCGGAAAGCGTGGGAAACATCATAATCTAAGGTCACAATTCCATCCTCTGGCTTACCGTTTGAGCAAAATCAAAGCTGCGGGGACAATCAATAGCAAACCCGCCTATCCACACTAAAAAGTAGCGAATATTGCAAGGTATTGGTGTAACTTAGGTTTTCCGCGCTTTTGCCGTATTTTCCGCGATTCTCCCGGTTTTTTCTTCGTCAAACAGCCTACGAGCCAACATTGCTCGTCTGGCGGAACGAACGGAGAGCATTGATGCTCACCGAACTGAAGTCGATCTCGGACATCTGGAAGAGAATGCCGAGCGAGATGCACGCGCGACGCTTCCTAGAGAATATCATATGGTCAACTGGCAGGCAATGTCCGCACTGCGAGTCGGTGGCCTCGTCGCCGCTACGAGGCAAGACATGCCGCCCTGGGCTCTACCAGTGTCGTGATTGCCGTCTCCAGTTCACGGTCACCACACTGACCCCGATGCATAGCACCAAGCTCGA